>Ga0123342_1000994_pt1 | contig 47234 bp, 37 predicted proteins | sample Turbeawhitnodule_FD_89960 | JGI IMG/M metagenome (GOLD analysis project Ga0123342, IMG submission 89960) | Root nodule microbial communities of legume samples collected from Mexico - Turtle bean Mexico white nodule | ecosystem: Host-associated > Plants > Roots > Nodule | place: Mexico: Nepantla...
AAATAAATTATTTTAAAATCATTATTTTTCCCATGATGTGCTTATTAATTTCTTGGCTTTGGTGTAGGTTATGCAGAAGATGATATAGGTGCTCAATTTGAGTATGATTATAGAAGAGTTAGAGTTTTTGGTGGACGATCACTTGGAGATAACAGATCAATCCGCTTCAACATTGTATATGCAGTTCCTATGAATTGTGATGTGAACAAGCTGAAAGGTGTGTTCCAAGGAGAAATTTACAGTATCATAATGCCAAAGGTAACCATATCAAGTGAGAATGGTGAAATGGAAACTTGTGAGGAACCAAAATCAATAATTGAGAGTCAAATGCAAGCTAATGAGGCTTTAACCTCACCAAAAGCTACAAGTGATTCTGTGCCTCAAAAGGGTGAAGAAGGAATTTCACAAAATGCCAAGAATCAAAGAGAAGTAAATTTTGAAAGTAGTGAAAGGAAAAGGGTTAATGGGAAAGAAAGGAAGAATGCTTCTGCATCAGGAAAACCACCCCAGAAAGGAAAAAAGGAAGGTATCATGGATGAGACTATTGGATGTAAAATTGGTGACAGAAAGGGCAAAGAAAAAGTGGAAATGAATGGTAAATTTGGTGATATTGGATCATCAAAATGGATTGGGATAAAGGAGGTGGCTGCTTCTGCTTCACAAGCTGTGACAAGTTTGCTGAAAGGGTTCAATGAAGATGAGCATGTGCTACTGTATACTAGTGCAACGGTTCTGGTGTTGGGACTAGGTGTTTATGCTTCTTACAAAAAGCTTCATTCTCTAGCTACAACATAAAGAATCCATCTTTTTCATATGATTTCGGCATATAAACATATATTTAAAGTCACATTTTATGATCATATCTGTCTATTTTTTCTGCACTAATAATAATACATAGTTACTAAACTAATTGTAAAACAAGCATGACAAGTTTTATAATCATAAAAGATTGAGGCAGGCCAATTTTTTTAGTCTTAAAAACATCATTAAAGTTAAAGCTTGAGAAAAAAATATTAAAGTTAAGTAAACTTATTTGATTGCTTCACAGTTTTTTTAGCTTAAAAATTACTTTAAGTTATTAGTTTCACTATTGAATATGAATTCTTGGATTTTAGAATTTGCAATAAAGAAGGAAAAGATCCTGAAATTAACTTATATCTAGAAAATGTTTATTCATCTACTGGATATCAATCTAGAATGAGGTCAATCAACTGATGCATACTTAATTAGTCTTTTAAATCTCAGAAAAATTCAAATAAATGCCTGATTTTTTTAAAGATTTCAATTAGTTCCCTAATTTTTTTTCATTTTAGTCTTTAAAAAACTGTTTATAAGGTAGAGTTTGTATAATCAAAGTAGGATCTCTTACAATTAACTTGTTTTAAATTTGTATATAAACTAGCATGTTAGAAAGATAAAAATTCAAAAACTAAATTGCTTAGTTACTCAAGTATCTGATGTCTGCAACCACACTGAGTAATTTCGAGTGAACGTACTTAAAAGATAAGCAGGCATGAATTGACAATAACAACTCAACCTACATTTTATATTTGGATAAATTTCTCTTAAATGCTTATAGAAAAGAAAAAAAAGTTAAACTTTTCTGAAAATTAAAATCATAAATTGGTGAAAAAAATAATAATTATTCATAAATTAATTAACTTCTAAAATGGTTATCCAATTTTTTCTTTTCCATTTTCTTCTCTTATAAAAAATGTTTTCTATCTGATGAAAAATTCTTTCTGGGTAGGGTAGCAAAAAACCATACATAGCAAAGGACATACCAAACTTCACTTTCCAAAATTAATGCAAAATGTGAGGCAAAGACAAGAAATAGGAGACATGTACACACTTTATACTCCTAATTGAAACTTTTCATTTTTCTCTATCTCCCTTTTGTCATTTCATGTCATCTATCATATCTACACTTCTGTTTTTTCCATTTCTAAAGTAAAAGACAAAGAAAAATTTACAAGAATTTACAATAGTCCATTTATTCAACCAAAGATTTACTCTTCGGATTTTGATGGTTTGCTAGATTGTGACTCCTTCATCTACTGTGAAGGAGTCCTCCTTCTGTTAGTTCCTTCTCCCGAAGTATCTGCACAGAAATTTTGAAGATTGTAATATTAACTGAAAGAGACATGTTTGGATTCAAGTTTGAAGACTAAGTTTGAATGAACTTCATTCTGTAAACTAAGTTTGCAAAAATAAATCTCCTTTATTCCAACTCGAACTAGTTTTTTCAATGCAAAATTGAGAGGAAACTCAATTTACCAACAAAAAACCATTGAAAACCAAAAAAAAAAATCAGTTTTCTTTTGTAATAAAACAAAATATAAAACAGTTGAGAGGTCCAATTCGAATCCACAAAATTAGGAAGATCAAAACTCAAATGCAAGAGTTACAAATTGGTTGTTCAATAGTTAATTTTCCTCATTCTAATGGTTCAATGGTTCAATGGTTGACATTACCTCCAGATGGACTTGAGTTATTGCTGTCCACCGACTCAGGAGAACTTCTTATTAACTTCTCTGTCAGTTCAGGAACATTATAGGTGGGACTTGCTGGCAGGAAACATAACTCTTCTTGAGACATGTCAGAGTCACTGAAATCAAGACCTTTCTCCACATTCTCCACATTCTCCACAATTTCACCTTCTTCAACTTCATCACCTTTAGATCTTTTCACCTCCTGAAATGATGTGAACTTAGGACGAACTAAAAGTTGATCAAGAAAGAAAAAGAAGACCAGTATGATCATGTTACTCTACCTTACCTTCTCAGTCTCAGGAGATTTCAAATCAAATTCATCTTCTCGCTCTACAAAAGGAACAAATACACTGCAGTTCTCTGAGACATCTTTGGCCCAGACATGAATTTTGCCAGCCAAACAAACGGATACAACAATAGGACGTGCAGGATGCCATGCTAAATCAACAATGCTTTCCTTAGGCCCTTCAAGGATTTTCACCTGTATAGCTTTATCCCATATGTAAATCTTGTGTCCTCCTTTACTAGCAGAACCAGCAACAACCCACTCCCCATTGTCACTGAAGCAGGGTGATTTCCAGTGAGAAATCATGGTTAAATCTTGCATCTCCCGGATCAAAGTCAAGCAATTTGATCCTACAGCCTGCAACTTATCAGTACCCTTTAGGCCACTGAAGTTCCCTTTCAGAGCATCAAGTGCTTTAACTTCATCTTTCAGAGGTAGAAGATTTTCATAGATCCGGATTATTCGATCACTTGAGTTTGCTAGAAGGTACCGTCCATTTCTGCTGAACACAATGTTCTTCACTTCACAATCACCAGGGATAAGAATCATGGCATGCACCTCATTTTCTATATAGTCAATTAAAAGAATTTTCCCCTTTGAGGTTCCCACATAAACCAGGTTTCCATACTTGTTAAAACACGCAGGAGTTGGTGAACAGAAAGTAGTTGCATCACTACAGTCACACCTGCTATGTAAGACACAAATATGAAGCGAAGTTGTTTTTTCTGTGTTCAAGTCAACAATCAGGGGAGGAACTGAGAGAGGGCATGCCAAGCAAAGTGGTGGTTTAGAGGAACGTGGATGAAGACGAGCTTGTAGAGGGTTTTTCTGTAAAACTATTCTGGTTATCCTATTATCATTCTTCACATCCCATAGTGTCAATGACTGGTCAGCAGAAGACACAAGAAGATGATTACAAGACCTCGACCAACAGACACTGTTTATTGGAGATGAACATTCTTCATCTTTTAGCTCTTTAACAATGCAACGGGTTTCAAAATCCCAGATAACGCACCTTCCATCTTTGCACCCAACTGAAACAATTTATCAAAGCAAGAGTTAGAGAGATGATAATGTATACAATACCACCAACAATGATTTATACAAGTTTTACTTTACATTTACTATTATGTTCATATAACACACATTCAATCAAGTAAATAATGGGCACATGCTATGCTATGCTATGCTTCAACGCAAATAACTGCTGCATAAATCACAAAAGATACCCAGTAAATAGCTTTTCTACTGATACTAAATCATACTCCACTTTTACATTATACCGTTACAAAAATAAAAATGGATAATCAAGATTTATATATTCACTCTCAGAAAACATCATTTTTACAGTTTTCGTATAATAACACACTCTCAATAGAATTCCAGTAAGCATACCTTTTAATATTCAAAATAACTAATTAAGTTCTGAGAAAACAATCCTCACAAAAACTTTAGACTCATACAAGATGTTTTAAGAAAAATGTGAGAACTGAAAATACAATCTTTTAATTGTTACATGGTTGAAAGGCATTGGACTGAGTCAAAAGTGTGACAGTTTCTTGAAAGAGAAGATAACAGAATGAGAAAATGGAAAGTAAAAAATTAAAAAACAGAAGAAGAAAATATTATTCGTTAAAACACCCTTCAAGAATTACTTTTTTTTGCTTTTGAAAGCAATTTCAATGCTCAAGAATTGGAAATAAAGAACTCAAACCTGAAAGAAACGAAAAAGACAGAAGGGTAAGTAAGAAAATTTACCAGCAAGAAGTGTACCACGACGATTGAAGGCAATGCATTTGGCATGTCCATAGTCCAAATAGTCGTCCACAACTTCAATGTGGCACAAAACAATTACAAATTTAGTAATTTCAAGAGTTGGCTAAAGAAAATATAAAATGAAAAATAAAAAATGCACCTTTTTAAGCAAAGGTTTAAAAGTAACTGTGTTGGGAAGAAGAAAACGAACCAGAGCTAGATGCGGCCATTGTTGCAAGAAACCTGAAGCTGAAGAGAGAGAGAGAGATATGAAGAACTGGAAAATTGAATGCTTTGATTATGCAGAAGTAAACGAAGAACTGAAAAAGGAAACAAAATAGATTGAATATATAAGACTTCTGAAGATTGAAATCATTTTTTACATGGTTTGATTAAATTTTAATTATTTCATATTTTTTTGAATATTTGAAGTCATATTAAAAAGTTTGTTTGTTATATTTAATATTTAAAATATTTTTTAGTCAAATTTTGCTGTGAAGAAGATGACATAACTGTCATTAGTTAGTTAACTGAGAAGTTAAAAATGATTGACGTCATCTTATTGACAGCAAAAATAAACATCAAATACTTATATAAAAATAAAAAATTTAAATAATTGATATAATACAAAATTTTAAGAACAGATAAATTAAAATATTTAAATTTATAATATTCTTAAAAGTTAATTCTGCTTTTATTTATATTGGTTAAATTGAGTTAAAATTATGGGAGTCGAAGATGGTGATACTTGATGGATAAAAAAGTGCAATTAAGTTAATATTTTGTTCATAATTTTTATAATTTTGGTAACTGTGATGGTTATATAATGTAACTCATCAATTTTCTTGGGTTGAATTTTAATTTCTTATTTTAAAGGAAATCAACTTATTGTTATATATATTGATAAATCATGATGTTAACTTTTTTAATGTTTGCACTTTTGTTTAGACTATAAAGCAAATATGTTGGGTCATATGAAAAATAAGAATTTTTTTTTATAAGCAATAATAAGAATTTTTTTTAATTCTGGTTACAACAATCAATTGGATCAATTTAAAATGTAAAATGATAACTAACTAAAACTTAATAATTAATAGTTAAATATTAATTTAAAAAGTATTTTATAAAAATTTATTAATAATAAAAATTACTTTAAACACTAATATTTTTTTAATTTATAAAATTATCTTTAATTTAATAAAATAATAACTAATTATTTTATTTTTTAAAATTATTTTTTATTTAATAATTTTCTTATATTAACCATGGATTAACCATATTTGTTCTATAATTTTCTTGTTGAAGTAATAGGAAGATCTAATTTTTTTCCTTTTTTAAAAAGTTAAAACACTTTTAAAAGTATTAATTATAAAGTATTTATATTATATAAAAAAGAAATTGTATTATTAAGTAGAGATGATAAAGTGGATCAGATCTGATGACCCGTCAATCCGTCATCATTTATACGAAGTGGGTCAACCTCTTAAATCCGACAACCCATATTAATAGTAGTAATATTCTTATATTAATATTTTTAATATAATAATAATAATTTTATTATTTTTAATAAAATATTATTATTATTATTAATTTAAGTAATAATATTAGTGTTGTTATTATTATTAATAAATAATTTATTGTTAATTATTTGTAAATAATGTTAAATTTATTTACGAATTTAAATCTTTTTATAAGTTTATAGTTATATATAATAATCCTCATACAATATTAATTTTATTCTATTTTTTTAAAAAAAAATAAATAAAAAAGGAGATACTTCAATGAATTGCACCTCAACTCTACACTATAGGCTAAGGTTTCAAACACAAAACCATATCAAGATTACAGCATGAACTACACAAGCAGCTGCAATGCTAGAGCAGTCACACAACACAAGTATCACTTCCCTAACTATTGCTGCAGTGCTTCAACACCTGCATCATACTACAGCTACAGAACCAAAAACAGCACAAAAAGTACCCAGAATTGACTCAAACTTAGCACTAAAAGTAGTTATTAAACAAGATTTCAACTAACCTGTGTTTCATCCATAATCAAAATTTAAGTTCTGTGTATTATATGATACAAGATTTGTATCATATAATAATTGGTAGTGGTAGGTAAATTTACAATTTATTGTAATGTGCATCTTCTTATCTTCCAAAATATGATCCCCTATTTTTGCATTAAAAATATGATCCCTTGTTTTTACATTAAGTGTATTTATGTCAGACATAAAATCTATGACGTTGTTGCCCCTTTTTCTACTAGTGTTTGGTGAAACAAATACAATAATTTTTATTGAAAGATGAGACTGAGTATTTATTGGCCTCATTATTGATGAAAGATGAACACAAGTCAAAGGAGACGGATCATAAACAAGAAGCTTCATTCAGAAGCAAAAATGGAGAAGGAACAGAAGACAAAGACAAAGAGAATGCAGTGTTTGGTGTTGGCATATCCACACCAAGGACACATAAACCCCTTGCTTCAGTTCTCCAAGCGTTTGCAGCATGATGGGGTGAGAGTAACACTAGTCACCACCCATTTCTACTGCAAGACCATTCCCAAGTTACCTGCTTCCATCACTCTTGAGGGCTTTTCTGATGGTTTTGATGATGGTGGGATTGCAGAAGCAGAGAGCATTAAGGCCTACTTAGACAGGTTTTGGAAAGTTGGGCCACAAACATTATCAGAACTACTTCAAAGACTCATTACTTCTGGCAACCCAATTCACTGCGTTGTCTATGATTCCTTCCTACCTTGGACTCTTGATATTGCCAAGAAACATGGCCTAACTTGTGCTGTTTTTCTCACACAGCCTCTCTTTGTTAACTGTGTCTATCACCATGTTCAAAAGGGGAATTTGAAAGTTCCCTTGGAAAACAGCAATGTTATTTCCTTGCCAGGGTTGCCACTTCTTCAACCTTTTGATTTGCCATCTTTTATATACAGCTATGGTACATATTCTGCATCTTTTGAGCTTGTTCTAAACCAGTTTTCCAACATTAAAGAGGCTCATTGGGTCCTTTGCAATACTTTCTATGATCTGGAAAAAGAGGTAAATGATCAGTGTTCCTTACAAAAAGTCTATACCATTATAGTGTTTGTTTTTTTATCAGTAACAAAAGATTATATATGATATAATATTTGGGTATCCAACCCTTTTCATGTTTGTGTATACAAAGAAAATCACAAAATACATGAACTCAGGCCAAAAATAGTTTAATGCTGTAATGGTGTGTAGTTATCTGCAATGGTTTAATGCTGCATTATTTTAATATAGGCATCTAGATCCACACAAGTATTATTTATTCATAGTTGAGAAGAATATTAATTTCGTTGAAAGCATCAAACATAATTTACTTCACATCATGTTATTGCTTAGAAATGACAAACTACTAAAAAAAAATTAAAAGTTTACCAAGAATAAAATCAGTGGAAAAATTGAGAGATCAGACTTAAATTGTTTAAATAGATTTAAAAAGTGGAAGTTTTTTAAACAAATGAAAGTTGCAATGAAATCAATTTACAAACCAATGTTTAAAGTTTCCAAATTGCTTATTTCCAATAAATCCTATGGTTCACTGATATCAGATTTCTTCATCCCACGAGTATATCATAAAATCTTCATAAAAAGTTATGCATATTTGTCAGAAATTGCATTTCTACTAGGGATATAAATTTATTTTCAAGTCAAGCATTGAAATGGCAGTGTAACTAGTTGCATTATGATGATTCTTTTTTCCTAAACTGAATCAAAATGGTTTTATTGTTCTCCATGTCCAACCACAGATATTGTTATTAGATCTAATATTTGTGACAAACTTGTAAGCCTGATAGTTTCAATATACCAGTTAATGATGCACTCTTTTTATTACACCTTCACCTACAAGACTGCAAAATATTCTGCAGGTAGCAGATTGGTTGATGAAGATCTGGCCAAAGTTGAAGACAATTGGGCCAACTATACCATCTATGTTTCTTGACAAAAGAGATAAAGATGATGATGAGTATGGCTTCAGTCTCTTCAAGAGTGAAGAATGTGTGAAATGGATGGATGAGAAGCCAAAGGGGTCCATAGTTTATGTTTCATTTGGGAGCTTTTCAACCCTAAGTGAGGAGCAAATGGAGGAAGTAGCTTTTGGATTGCAAGAGAGTGGTTGCAACTTCTTGTGGGTGGTTAGGGCTACTGAAATGGGAAAGATTCCAAAAGGGTTTGAGAGAAACTCAGAGAATGGTTTAGTGGTAACATGGTGCTCTCAATTGAAAGTGTTGGAACATGAGGCAGTAGGATGTTTTGTGACACATTGTGGATGGAACTCCACATTGGAAGCTTTGAGCTTAGGAGTTCCAATGATTGCCATGCCACAATGGACAGACCAAACCACAAATGCAAAGCTTATTGAAGATATTTGGAAAATAGGCCTAAGAGTTTCACCTGATGACAAAGGGGTTTTCAGAGGGGAAGCTTTGAAGCATGCTATAAAGGAAATTATGGAGACTGAGATAGGAAAAGAGATCAAGAAAAAAGCCATGCAATGGAAGAATTTGGCAGCAAAGTCAGTTGATGAGGGTGGAAGTTCACATATGAATATTAGAGAGTTCATAGATAGCTTGGTTCATTCATAATGAATCTAGTAAGAATGTGGTGCAACTACTCTTTGGATAATTGTTTGTGTATCATTTAGTTGAACTATTAGTTTGAACCAAAATTTCTTCTCTCGAGTCATATCCCATGGTAATGAATTAGCAATCCTCTAACATCATAAAATAATTTTTAAAACATTTACACATCTTTACCAACGAAATTTTAATTATACAATTTTTTATTTAATTTAAAAAAAATCCTAGATAAAACGCATTATTCTTGATAATTTTGAAAATTAAAATAGAGAAAAAAATTGAAAGATTAATAATTTGGGGCAAATTTTCGAATATATTTTCACTTGTAGTGTTTTAAAATGTGTCTCATGCACATGTACTAATATCTACTTGTGTGTCCACACAAATAATACATACAAAAGTAAATTATTAAAATAAATTTTCAAAATAAGAAAAATGAAAAACGTATATAAAAAAAACATTTTGATTAACAATCAAAAATAATTCAATTCCATTAACCACAAACATTAAAAAAAAAAAATATGAACCACACATATATCTATACATAAATTTTTCATTAATTTTAGGAACTATAATGTGTTTTTTTAAGAAATCACAACTAATTAGAAATTAATTGTTAAATATAAATTTAGTTGAGTTAACTTTAGCTTAACGCGTTTTTCCTCTTCAAAATCATGACATGCTCCATGCTCCCTATAAAAGAAAGTCAACTCCTCTTATAAAATCAATTTTGAAGATAGAATGAAATTCCTCTTGTGGACTATTTCTTCCTGCACCTCCATACCTTCTTCTCTCACCTCCATATATTTTTGAATTTTCAAAAATGTCCCTCTATAATATTCTGGATTACGTAATCCGAAAGTCATTTTTCAAATTTATAATTAGCTTCCGAATTATGTAATCCAAAAATCTTTTTTCAGATGCATGATTACTTTCTGAATTACATAATCCAGAAGTCTTATTTAGCTTCCGGATTATGTAATCCGGATGTCTTTTTTCAAATGTGTTATGGATTATATAATCCGGAAACTAGTCTATGGGGATGACACAAGAAAGATAAAAATGTATTTTCATGTTGTGTATGGAGGTGGCAGAAGAAGATATGGAGGTGCAGGAAGAAACAGTCCCTCTTGTGAGTTCAGATTAAATGTTTTAAGAGCATGAAAGAGGCCCTCATTCTGATTGATCCCTTTACTCATGAGCCTTTCAAAAGTCAAATGCGATATAGAATCACAGCAACAAAACAACTACATAACATTAGTAACATTTACTAAAATTAATGAACAAGTTGCAGGGCCAAAGTGCAGTACTTACAGGAATGGATAATTTCAAATGTCTAGATTATACATAAGATACATAAAAGTTCAAGAAATCTTCTTCGCTTTCCTCTTTTCTGGTAAGGAAAATTTTGCCTATTCGGCTCTCTAGAAATGTAAGTAGCACGGTTCAGTCCAGCATAAAAACATTTTACAAGAATCCAATGTCATTTTCCTTATACTCAAGAACGATAGAGGCCAGAGCAAGTCTATATGCTGTAGATCTCAAATTCCTGACAAGTACGTATATTTCCCTCCTTCTCTGTTTCATAGGCATCTCCTTCCACTGCTCTTCTCTTAAATGAGATAGTAAAACAGCCTCGCAAAAGCCCTCAGCTACAAGACTCTTGCTGCAATGAATGACATTGTACTCGGTAAGATTCTCTCTACAGTGAGACACTTAATGTTCTTGTACATATTTTGCACAGACTAGTAAATGATTAAAGTAAAAAATGGATAAGATTTTACAACCTTCCTTGAACAGAAGCTGTTGTGACAAAGCCAATAGGCCACCGGTGAGATTTTCTAGAAATTGCATCATCTGGTATCTGCATTTCCCATCTACCAGAGGAATGTTCTTTGAAGTATAATCGCATTGCAGACTGAGACATTTGAAGTCCCTCTTCACTTCTCTCTGAACTGCAAAATATACACAACATATATACTTATATTTAAAAGATTTATATTAGTCTGCACTAAAGTTTAAATTTTAATATCTTTTCCAAGCAAGGAGAAGAATGAATCATTTCATCTTTATCTTGTACTTGAAGGAGTCGGTAAAACCACAGAAACTATACAATGTATAGAACCATTTGTAAGATTCCATCTGAATTGCATGAACCATAAAAATAATGTTGCTTTGTTAGTTGCTATTTTTTACCGAATCACAGCCTATAATTAATTGAGAAAGTGGCAAAAGAAAAATAACTCCTTTGAAATAACACTGGCACATCATATTCTATTACCTTGACCATGACAAAACATAGGTTTTGGCTAAATCAACAGCAAAATTTACTAGAATAATGGATCATATCCAACCAAAAGAAAATATTATTCTGAATAATAAAATAGGAATTCATAATTTCAATATTAATTACCTTTTAGTCCATAAAAATATATCAGAAGTATGTGGTGCACAAATAACTGCACCCTCTTCAAAACATCCTTCCTTGAATGGATGAAGATGAACTCTTACAAAACATGGCTTATGGTCATATATGTCAGAGCTTTTATACCTTGGATCAAGCTTTAGTTCTCCATTAATAAACTTGGAGATTCTAGCCTCTCCATCTGCTGCATAAGGAAACAATAACAACTGACCAACTTTGGTTTCATGGAGGAAAGTGGTCAGCATAGAACCAGTCCTAACTACAGCTCCATCAAATGAATTACCCCAAGAATCAGAGTTTGAGATTTTAAAGCTACCGGGACAAGGGTTTGGTAATGAATTAGTGTTGGTCAAATCTTCCCTGGTTGAAAGATTAGAAGTCTCCATTGCACTAATCATTTTTTCAAAAGTAATGCAAACAATACCCCATGGAGGTTGGATGGGAACTCTCAATTGCCTTATGGATGGAGGACGAAGTTCTTCCTTTTTATTAAAGGCAGCATCTTTATATTCCATTAAGCAAGAGTATGCCTTACAATCTGGGAAATCTGAAGGGAAAAGTGGTAGCCCCATCTGGATAAAGAGAAAAATATTTATTAGTTACAACAAAAGGCAGAAAATTTGCATTTTTATGCAGTAGGGGATGCAATGCAAATACTCACTTCACATGTAATCCAGTGCTTCTCTTGCAAACCTATTGCATGTGCCCCATTGGAGATGAGTGGAATCCAGAAAGCTTTGACCCAACTTAAGGGAAGTATAACGGACCATCTATAAGCAAATCACAGAAGCATTCATTGTATAGTATATAAAGGAAGGTTTTGACATAAATATTCAATGCATTGTAAGGAATCATGTCCAATCTCAGCAGGGCATTAAAATTTAAATTGAGATATGTTTGTCATATTATTGTTCTTGTATTATAATCTTAAGCAGGTGATCACAAATACCTATTGTTTGTTTTCAACAGTAACAGTACTAGATATAGGTTCGGAAACAATATCAGTAAATTCAAAAAATTAAAAGGAAAAATAGATTAAAGAAGTTACCCTATGCTCAATTCCTTCATATCATTTTTTAAAAGAAGAATAGGGCAAGATCTCGAGCACTGCACCTTGGTTGAAGAATTGGCCTCTCCAGAATCTATATCATCAATGCAGAAATTAACCATTCGTTCATGGTGTTTCTCCTTGGAAAGGACACTGTCTTCTACTGGGGGCCTCAGCCCTCTGGTGGTAGCATACCATAGATCATCAATATTAGACTGGCTATCTTCAAGTTTTGACAGTGATAATGGAGATAAGTCTTTATTCTCTTCCAAAATTCCTCCCAGTTCAGCAAGCTCTTTGCATTTTGTTTCAGATGCATCACTCGAAGTCTTAGTTGAAATGGGCTCCACTGGAACAACATTCCTCTTCCATGGCAATTCTCGAGGATCCTTAACATTAAGAGGTAATATAGCACAAGAAGAAAAATGTTCTCCATTTTTCAGTATGGTTGAATTTCTATTCTGAGAAATACACTCTTCTTCAATAGCCATGTGTTTCTTTAATTGCCAATGATTCTCTGAAATACTAAAGCCAAGAAGAAAAATAAGCCATCTTGGATCACTGATGTTAAAAAAAGGAAATGTTTTGCCAAAATTAAACAACGAACCCTCCAACTGGATGCAGTATCTTTTGAAGAAGTTGAAATGTCCCTGATCCAATTAATTCTAATTTTGCAAGCTGACCCTCAAGGGAAAAGCAATTAATTAATATGCCCCTCTTCTCCATCTGAATAAAATAAATATATTGCGAGTGAGTTTATATACAGTTTACAATTTTTAATTTTTCAACTTCATCAGGAAAATTAAACCTTGACCAAGCAACACCAACCAAATTAGTGATTCATCTTAATAGAATTTTAATCTGAAACATAACATTTTTTCCAATCTCTACATTTAAACAGTTTCCTAGGATGATTAATAAGATTGTGATTTTAAACAAAAACCTTTTCATATGAAGTTACAGCATTAAAGAAATAATGACAAGTTATCAAGCTGAGATGTAAATGCAAATTATGTTCCATGACCCAACCATGCCCATTCACTGGGTTAATGAAATGCAGCACTGACATGAAATGAAAGCCTTTCAAATGGACAATAGCAGTGTAAATTAAGATTATTTATAACACATTGATAGACAAACTTGTGAAGGCCGACAGAAAAAATAAAGGAAAATATGGCAGAGTAAATAGTGTAGTTATAGAATTCGTTAGAATTGATTAACAGCAGGTAGGGAGCTAGTTTAAATAGTAGAAGGGAAGTAGGATCCCCCATTCAGCATTTTAGCAATTCAGAAAAGAACATTAGCTTTGTTTGGAAGGAAAATACTCTTGTTTGTACTTTAATCATTGAAACAACTGTTTTCCCAATCCTTTCTTTATGAAATATCAGACTCTGATTTTGGCTTTATAACAGACACTACGAAGAAAAAAGTACAACAGGAAGGACCATGTAAGCTGAGAAAGAAAGTGAACCTCTTTCCGACAGGCAATTTTTAGATTATCAAATCCTTCTTCAAAGGCAGAAGCATGTATCCACACCCAAAGGTGTCTATATGAAGAACCATGCTCCATTTTGTCTGATTTTTCACATAATTCAACATCATGTTTGTTTGAATCATTACTGATACCATTTTGTCCAAAAGAAGTATAATGATTTCGTTCATCTAGCTGTGTACTTATATTTTGTTGGGAAGTTGGTTGCCATATATAGGTCACAGGAGCAATTGGAGGAGAAATGGGACCTCCAACTTGATGCAACTGTAAAGAAACGAAATTTTTTTTAGTTTAACTAAACCAAACTGGCAGTTGGAGTCAGAAATAGATTACCAACCATTGCAATTCCATAGGTTGCACCGGAGAGAACAGAGTCGTCATGATTTTCAGGATGTGTTGATGCTGGAGAAGGTTCTAGTACCAATCTTAATACCGACATTAATGAATCCTGTATACAATAGTCAACCTTAAATAAAACAGAAAATTAAGCCATCACTTTTTGGGGCTGAGAGCCAACAATAATTGTTTCGAGCAAGCATTTCAATATGTTTCAATCAGAGAACAACGCATTAGAAAGTCTTAGACTCGGATGCATAACAATGAAAAGGAAGAAATTTCCAACAAAAATACTAAAACAAACTACCTCCGGACCCTCCAATTGGATAGCAGTGCAATAGCTTGCATCATGTACAAGCACCCCTTGTTTGAGCCTTTTCAAGAGTGCCCTTGAACCTTTCCCTCTGCATAACCACAAACAAAATCCTTGTTAATGTTTCCAAGGAAATGATAAAACATTCGTGCTTGTTGCATCAGGTTTCCATAATAAATTCAAGCAAATCCCAACAAAATGAAAGTCTCAAACAACCCTACACCATTAAATTAATTAGCTTCAAGTTCCCTGTTGACTCTTTCATACGTTTCCTTTTAACCCAAAAACCTACCTTCCTTGGAGACACAAAGGAAGATGGTAATCCCAAATCTTGGTCATAGCAAACCGCTTTGCATGCCAAACATGAGTTCTCAGCCTCTTGGTTCCATCCCCAGAAGTGCAAAAGCCATTCTCTGGGTTGTTCTTAAGTTCATATCTCCGACGAACACGCCGAGGAAGCTTCTTTAGTTGATCCTCATCCACACCTGATTTAGCAAGAGCGCTGCCAACTATACCCAGTTTCTGTCTCTTTCTTCTGCACCCTTTCCTTGCAATTTGGTTGTCAAATGCAGTTGTTCTTCTCCTCTTGTTCCTCCGAGCCGTATAATCATTGTTTACTCTATTTCTTATGATAGATTGAAGACTCTCGAGCTCAACAGCACGGGATTCAGCATATTTATGCACGTTGATTGTACGAGGTGGTGGTAGTATTTGAGGCCTTTTGGTTCCTTCAGCAACCATGGTGACAAACTAAGCAAATTAAAAAAACATTAGTTTACAATTTTACATTGTATAGACACAAAATTATGCTGTGAAGCATAAATAAAGAAACCTTTAGCATAATTAAAGGTTCCTATCAGAATTGAACTAACACTGCCATAGTCCAAAAGGAACTAGAAACAGGGCATGTAGAAATAGGGTAAACATAATATACTTAAACACTCCTATCAGCTTGGTTTAATAACTAATATTGTCATTTGTCCATAGGAAACAGTACAGGCAAACCAAAACTAGCAAATTTTATAGTATCCTTTCTTTTATGTGTATATATCATAGGGATTTTCTCAATCCCCAATTCACAGATTCCCCACATTGTCTAACTAACCATAAATAGAGATAACCAGTCACCTGTCACAACCAATAATAACAATAAAAGGGACAAATGCATACCTTCCAGCTAAGTAGAACCTGATGATGCTTGTACAGCTATGCAACTCAGGTGAACAAATTCTTTGTCACCAGTACGCAAAAGAAGGACCTGCAAAGATAAATCATGGAACACAATAATTTAACCATTTTATTCAACCAAACTACTAGAATTAAAAAATATCCCGACAGTTTTCTTTTAATTTCTATAAAAAAGGAAGTTCTAAAACTTCTGAAACTACAAATCATAAACCTTCACTACTTTTTTTAAATTGATACAACTTTTATCGATTAAGGCGATCATGACAAGGGAAGGGAGTGTCAATATGTAACTTTCTGGAAATTCAAAACTGCATAAATTAATCAATTCATGGAATTTTTTTCGCATTATCTTTTCAAAAGATAATAGTTAACTCATCTATAAGCTGATATTAGTTTTTGGAGAGATATATTTCATCTTTTTCTTCGAATTTCTTTTTCCTAAAAGTATTTACAAGTTTATCCAAATATGACAAGCACCATTATCATGGTTGTGGAAAAGTGAGTTGGGATAGTTGAAAGAAATTTTACCCTGAAACGTGAGTTGTGACCACTTTGCCGCAGAGAAAAGCTTCCGATTCGAAGAGTTCTTCTGAGCGCGTCGTTTCTGTTTCACAGTTAAGCCAAGAAAGAGGCAGCGGAGCAAAGCGGCGGAATCGTAGGTGGCGGAGCGAAGCGGCGGCGGCGGCGGCGGGGTTTGGCGACAGCACTGGCTACGCGGGAGAGTGAAAATCAGACTCAGAGTGAAGATGTTATTTTTGTGTGCTTTTTTAGTTTAATTTGAATAAAGATAAATTACAAATTAAACGGTAATCTATAAAAATTAAGATTTTTTACAATGATTTAAATATATAATATGATAATCAGGAAAATTTTAAATATAAAATTAACAAATATTTTTACAAGACCTAAAAGTATGTGGAATCATATTTGAAGCAACTAAAAATATTTAAATCATAATTATTTATTATATATGATAATGTATAATTAAATGATAACTTATTAGAGTATCCACTGGGAAATTTTAAATTGAATGTGAGAGAAAATAAAAACGAATTAACTGTCGTTGATTTTGATTGGTTTAAATTTATAAAAATAAAAATCAAATCCAAATCAAAGTAATCTTTAAAAAGATTTAATTTAGATTATGTATGATTAAAAACTTTTAAAAAAAAATAATGATGCGAGATTATATTAGACATGTTGAAAAATAATGTTTCATCATAATTTTATTATTAAAAAGTGTCTTGATAAATTGAAGGACAAAAATATATAAATTATTTTTTATTAGGTGAGACGATATTAATAAGTATACAGAAGAATTTCAAGAATTGATAATAAAACAATATTACTATTAAAAAGGTATACATTCAATAAAAAATATTACTTTCTGTTTAAAGTTTTCAACTTTTCGTTATTAACAAACTGTATATCATATATAATTAGTAAGAGGAATGTTATTTATATATTTAATATACATTATTGAATATAATCTTGATAAATATATATCAAAGGAAATTTTCTTATTAAATGAAACCTTTATTTTAATTTTGTCCTACTGCTTCATATAAATATCATTAATAATCTAATATATTTAATAAAAAAATATTTTGTTAAAAATTTACTAAAATGATAAGAAGGAAGTATGGGTAATATATTATATATAATTGTGCATCAATAATCACATTTTACATTATTAATCATTCTCAATCCAAACAAACTAATAACATTATAAATTACGCTAGACTTATGACTCGCTATTACGATAAATTCTCAATTTCATCTTCTATGACATCAAAATAATTTGAGACTTCATGGAATACTCACAAATGTGCATAATTAAGCATGTCTTATCAAAGACTAACTCCTAATTCATCCGTACCATTTTTATAGCCTAATAAAGTATAAGAGAGAATGAATCATTTATGACAATTTTCACCGAAAAATAAAAAATAAAAAATATGAAAAGAAATTACAAAATGAAGAAGAAACCACAATTACAAATGATGATAAGTCGAGGAATATTTGTCTCCTTAAATTAACAATGTAAAGATTAAAAAAAATCAAAATGTTATACTATATAACCTAAAGAATTTTCTCTCACGAGCATAAGATTTTGTTGAAAATGAGTCTTAAACTTATTACAAAATTTAACATAAACTTATTTATAAGATGGACATACGATTACTAGGTTTGTCCACTAATCAAGTCCTTCCAATAGATCATAAATTAACTAATAGAAAATAATGTCCTTAAAAGTAATTATAAAAGTTATAGAAACAAATACAAGACTCAATACAAAAATTTAAAAATCCAATTTTAATCTTAAGTCTTAGTCTCATAAGTTGGGTAGTTCTTTGCACAAAATCTTATAAATATAGTGCAAGAACTTCCTTCAGTTTCAAAATATCGATGAAGCCAATATCTCATTTGCATGAATGAATTTTTATACTTAACATTACAAACTACATCTTGCTGAAAATATTTTTTTGTCATCCAATCAAGTAATTTCTTAACCAATTCCATTCATTCATATTATTTTCAATATCCAAACATAATAGTTTTCGTATACTTTCCTATAAATTAAAGAAATTAAGTAAACTTTGAATCTTATAAACGAGAATGGTCACTTGAGTGAGATATTCTTGCTTGAGCCCCATCTTTCTAAAGGAAGGAAAATTATCTTAACTTCTTTCTCAACCAAATATTCAAATATCACTTCAACATTAGTATATTTTCACTTGATCGACGAAACTCTAAAGAGAGAGAATTTTTACCATGTATCTCTAGCTCGAGCATTCACTTGTCACTTAAGCAACCAAAACTCCAGAGAAGACCTAGTGCTAATAAGTATTGTCAGTTACTTAGGATGTTGCTTGAAGTGGATATTGACATTGAATGCTTCATGGAGTACACTAGAGGAAGAATATGAAGTTATCCAAGTTTAGAAACTCTCAACAATCAGAAAGAGATTTATGACTCTTTATTTCAAGCTTCATATAAGGCTATCTTTTGAAGAAGATAAAGAAGTGATCAATTGTTAAGTGCCAAAACACTGTCAAAATCTTTTTGTAACCCTAAAAACTTTATAGTGAACATTGCAGTGTTCATATAACAAACTAGAAAAAGTTCATATATTTGTATACGCGGTAAGACACTAACACTTTATAGTAAACAAACCATTTTGATCTTTGTGATCACATTCTTATACAAACCAATTTGTTTAACAATGAATGTCTATGTTCCAAAAAAATACTCAACGTCTTAGTTAAGAGTGTCTGTCGTCCAAAGAATACTCTATTTTAGCTATAAGTGGCTGCGATCTAGATAATATTCATTGGGTTAGCCAAGAGTGACCAATGTCTGAACAATATTCAGTTTTTAGTTAGGAATAATTGTGTTCCAAACAATACATGAGTTTTTAACAAAAAAATGAACAAGTGTTCAAATAATACTCAAGTTTTTAACTAGAAATAGTTGCTTTTTAATAATATTATAATTTAGCGTAGTACTTTAGAGAGTGAAACTTACTCAGTCGATTAAGAACCCAACATAATATACACTATGAAACAAACCAATATAAAAATTAAAGAGTAAATATTTTTTCCCGTTATCCTTATTCATTGCATATATATTGTAATGCATTAACTAAAGAATGAGAGAGTTGCAAATTAATTTTAAGATTTTTTACAAATAGTCTATTACTTAATATTTCCACATATTTTCTACACAATATATAATTATTCTATAGTATATAATTATTATGTAAGAATGAGACAAAAATTAAAGTTTATGAACAAATAATTAGAACATCTGTATGTAAGTATTATTTTATAATAAAGATAAAAGAATTTTTTATCTATTTTACAATTTGAGACATTATGAATGTAATAACGCTATAGGTAATTGCAACTCCTTTTTAAAGATACATACCTTTCAAGTATGTATATTTATATTTTTATAACGTTAATACATGTATTTCATTAGTTTCATGAATAATTAATTAAAATAATAATAATGCAATTTAAAATATATATTATTTGATTAAAATTATTTTTTATTAAAGGGTAAAATTTTCAAGGAGATTTTACAAAGCAACTTTGTCTTCGTTCCTCCTCCCACTGAACAAAAACAACATCCTTTGGTAGACGAAACGCTGCGTTTCGAGCGTCAGTAGTGACACCCAAATTCTGAACTGAACCAAAGCCTGTTTTCGTTCGCACCCGAAGGTTTCGTTTCAATTCGAAAGCTCTCTCAAGGTACTTTGGTTTCAACATATTTTTTCAACATTCTCAATTTCAATTCATCATATTTTTTCTTTTTGTTTATTCAAATTCGCGAATTCGGTTCTTCACCGCCTGAGTTTGCGTTCCCATCTAGGGTTTGGTGTCTGCCTTTAAGGTGTTTGATAAATGTTTTCATTGCGTTATTTTGTATTCGAATTTCTGTTTCAGAACTTTCGAATTTAGGTTTGTAATACAGGAGCTTATACTTTGTTAAACTTATTTATTTATTTGTTTATTAGCTGAGAGAATGATGTAGGTTTCTGGTTTAATTGTTAATTAGGAGCTAGTTAGTTATTTGATCTTGGGTACGATGGTTTTGGTTTGTTAGTTTGTGTCAATTTCATTAGGGTAGGATATTAGAAACTTGTGTATTTTTTTAAAGTTTTCGTGCAGACGGGAAAGGAATTGGAGGAGGTGGATGTAGAATTACTTCCCACTGTTTGGATGTTTAAGTAAGGAAAGCTTTTGCTTGCTTCTATTGTTTAGGTGTTGTAGTTAAGATTAAAGGAAGGAAGTCGCCATCCCTCTTGTTAGTTTGTTTGGATATGTTTTAAAAATGAAATGCCATTATGTTATGATTTCTTTAGGAGCTTTTTTTTACCCCTACCATAAGGTTCTCTCTAGTTTCTTAGAAAGCAATGTTTCCCTTTTCAGTTTTTGTTTCAGAACATATGATTAATTGAAAAAAATTAGATATTATTTTCGTTAATTTTTTAAGCAAATGTCTCTTAAATAAAAGTAATCCTTCACCTTGGGGTGAAAGGAAGAGGATCACATATCTCTCAATTTGCCTCCTTAAAAATCTTCTAAACAAGGATTTTAGTTACATATCCCCCTCCTTCCCCTTACCTCCATCCGAACATAACATAATGTTATTTAAATTTTGGCTTTTTTTATGCTAGCATTTCTGCTGTCAACTTACTGGCATATTTTGATGATTGTGTTCTTAGTACTACATTTCTAGGCTTAAAACTTGAAAGCATGAGACTTTTATGTTTTGATAATATTCTTATTTTGGACAGTATGAAAGAATCAAGGACAAAGAAACAGTCTGAAGCCGATTCTGAGATTTCAGCATGGGTTACAAAAAGCCGCAAGATAGAAAAGAAAAAAGCATTGCAGCTCTCAAAGATTTTTGAGGAGCAGGTTTTCCCCAACTTCATGTTGTACCTATATTTTATGATCTGTAAGATACTGTTTCTCCCAGTTTAAAGATGTAATCATTACAACATGCTAAAAACTTCACAGGACAACATTGCAGTAGAGGGAAGTGACGATGAGGATACAGCCCAACACACTGGTAAATTTCTCCGTTTCTTTTTCCTCCCTTCCCCACCTATTGTCCAAAGAAATTATTTTTGAATTCCCGATTTATTGTTAGAGGTTTTGGGATAACTTTTAAGAACAGCTAGAAACTTTTGGGGTTGATAAATGTTATGACTTTACTCCTGTGTTGCATAATAATATGAAAGATTATACAATAGATGTATATTCAAATTAAATAAAACATGAAAGATTCATATTTTTATGCAATGAGCTGGCATATTTTCATTAATGGTGATTTTTTCTTTATTTCTTATTAAAATGAAGTGTCAAGAATAAATAATAAAAGTTTTACTACTCTTTAAGCACAATTACTTTTAACACCATTATACTAATTATATTCACAACTAAAGTTAGGCATTTAATCAATGGGTAGCTCCTTGTTATTTCATTATAATTCTTTATAAGCTCCCTGCAGCTTAAAACTTTAAAGTCCTTGTAGTCGTAAAGTTTTATAATTAACTTCATAAAAGCTAAAACTTTTCAAGTTGCATTAGCTGCTGTTGACATATTATTTTATAGGTGAAACTTGCATTTTTTGCGCCATCCCCATCTTTCCCTTGCCCATCTTATTTTTTTCGCATTAACTTATTTTCCAAAAAGCATTTTGTTTCCAAATACCTAATTACCTTGGTGGAGGAAATTCTTCTAACTGGGACTAATGAAGTATCCAACATTGCTGGTAGTGGCAAAGAGGAAATTCTTTCAGAAATGCAAATTCTTCCCTTCATTTCATCTTAATTTGTCTTTTCAAAATCAACATCTAGATTTTATGACTTATTTCTAGTGAGGGAATAACTACAAGGATAAAAACAGGAGAAACACAAACTATTTTTTTGTAGAAATTATTGTTGGACTGATTGTTCAACAGATTATAAATCCTCTTTCTTATCTTTTGATTGTTCTTTCCTCTCTCTCTCTCTCTCGTGAGTCTTTCTTTTCTTTTGGTTAAACTTTTGGCAATAAGAATAAATAAAGCTATTTGTGTGTATAATGGGAGACTTGTCAGCGTGGCTGATGGAACTGAGAAATTCAGTTGACTGGATGATCTGTTGGCAGATTCATGCCTAACTAACCTTTTTGGTAGGTTTATTCCAGAAAGAGGTGTAGGAATCTGCCTTGTGGCAGATTATATGAGCAATTATTCTATGTCTGGTGTGATAACATACGGTTATTAGGTTCAGTAATGTATTTTTAGGAGCATTTATTTTTATGTATGATCTGATGGTTATTAGTTATTATGTTTTATAGAATTGTTTATTTAATTTTTTGCATATGATGCGTTCTGTATGAAAATAGGGCTAGTTAGAGAGTGAATTTGAAAGTTCTTTGGATTCTCTGTTAAAACTCTGGCTTCTGCTGTAATTTTCTATTCTATGTGGGACCTAAGTCTAAAATTCCAGTTGTATTCTATCAATGTCTGCATTGGCCAATGTGTACTTGTACTCTACATTGTGCATGTCCTACAAATTAGGTTGGTGACTATGGTCAAAATGTAAAACCACCTGGACCACCAAAGTCAACAAATCCATTTGAATCAGATTTATTTATTATAAATGGCTAAGAAACTTGTTATAATGATAGAAATAAGGAGTATATACTATATAATCAAGAATATCTAGATTATATATGTATTTTACCATTTGTATAAATTATATGCAATTTATCCATTGCATTTTTTATAGTGCGGGCATTCACCTATCCACTATACTACAATAGCAGTTGATTAGTCGAACACTTTGCCACCATTTGATATGGACAACTATGGTTGACGAACAACCTGATTGGTATTGATGATGTCCAATGCCACCTGAAAAACTGTTGTTAAAAGTTAAAACACTATATCCAACAGCTTAGGGCATTTAAGTTCTTGGAGGGTTATGAATCTTTGTTTGATTGTTGATAATCTGGTTGACAAAATATACTTGTATATTGAATATCTGACAGAGAACTTGGCGGGGCTGAAAGTTCTCCATGGCCTTGATAAAGTTATGGAAGGCGGTACAGTAGTTCTAACTATTAAAGATCAGCCCATACTTGCTGATGGTGATGTTAATGAAGGTACAATTGCTTGCTGCACAGTTTGTGTAAGTTTGAAGTGTGTGACACATCTTAGTTAGAGTTTTTGTTCTCACATGGCAGATGTTGATATGCTCGAGAACATTGAAATTGGAGAGCAGAAACAACGAGACGAGGCTTATAAAGCGGCAAAAAAGAAAACTGGTGTTTATGATGATAAGTAAGACGTTCTCATTGCTTTGAATCTGTTAGTGAAATAATGGGATATAAACTAAAATGAACTAATGAAAAAGAAAGAATTTGTATTAAGACTGTTCTCTCAATTTCAGGTTCAATGATGATCCCTTCTCGGAGAAGAAAATGTTGCCACAATATGATGATCCAGTTGCAGAAGAGGTTTGCTACTCTTGTTACATTCCAAAAAAAGGATGAGTAGGGTAGTTTTTGTGAATTCATGTACTCATTAGATTCTTCTATTCAGGGTGTAACTTTGGATGAAAAGGGACGATTCTCAGGTGAAGCTGAGAAGAAACTTGAAGAGGTTAATTATGCTTTTGTTTTATGAAATATTGTCATGGCCATTCTGTTCTTCTCTTCCTATTGTGATGGACATTCTTTTTATCTGTTTTGCTTTTTTCATTTTTTCCTGAGGGGTATCTTTTTCTACCTTCCAGCTGCGAAGAAGGTTATCAGGTGTTTCCACGAATACCTTTGAAGATCTTACTTCATATGGAAAGGTATCATCAGATTACTATACTCATGAAGAAATGCTAAAATTTAAGAAGCCTAAGAAGAAAAAATCCTTGCGGAAGAAAGATAAGCTGGACATTAAGGCCCTTGAAGCTGAAGCTGTTTCTTCAGGATTGGGTGTTGGTGACCTGGGTTCTCGGAGCAGTGTGAGGAGGCAAGCTATCAAAGAAGAGCAAGAAAGATTAGATGCTAAGATGAGAAGTAATGCTTACCAGTCTGCTTATGCTAAAGCAGATGAAGCCTCCAAATTGCTGCGGGAACAAACTCTCAATGTTAAAACAGAAGATGATGAAACTCCAGCTTTTGTAGATGATGATGAGGATCTTCGTAAATCCTTAGAGAAAGCAAGAAGATTAGCTCTTAAAAAGCATGAAGAAGGAGGGGCATCTGGTCCTCAAGCTATCGCGTTGCTTGCTACTTCTAATCATGATAATGAGACTGATAGTCAAAACCCTACGGCTGGAGAGTCACGAGAAAACAAGGTGGTCTTCACAGAGATGGAAGAATTTGTCTGGGGTCTCCACATTGATGAAGGTAATTCTGATTTATTTGTGGTTTCTAATATAATGAATTTCATACTACTTCATGAGTATGACTGTCCTGTTTAAGTGTAAAAGTGGATCAGTTTTCTTTTTATTTCCATTTGGATTGCTAGAATTCTGGTGATTGTTGGCTATCTTCTATATAATATTTATTCCATTACATCTATGTCAATGACAATAATAATTTGAATGTTCGTGATGTGATCTTTCATTTTTATGTTGAGTACAGTATGTGCTCCGACTTGTAAATTCTTTGTAAGCATTTTGGAAGTGGTTGCCCATACAGTGTATTATGGGGAAGGTGATAGTAGATATAACTTAGGTATGTTACTTTATACTTTTCAGAGGCACGTAAACCAGAAAGTGAAGACGTTTTCATGCATGATGATGAAGAGGCTATAGTTCCTGATGAAGAAAAGACTAACGTGGCTGGTGGATGGACCGAAGTTCAAGAAACTAATGAAGATGAACAACCCAATACAGAAGACAAAGAGGAAATAGTTCCTGATGAAACTATCCATGAAGTTGCTGTAGGGAAAGGATTGTCAGGTGCTTTGAAATTGCTTAAAGAGCGAGGGACACTTAAGGAAAGCATTGAATGGGGTGGCAGAAACATGGACAAGAAGAAAAGTAAATTGGTTGGAATTGTAGATGATGATGAGAAGGAAACTCAGAAAAAAAGGGAGATTCGCATTGAAAGGACTGATGAATTTGGGAGAATCGTAAGTTTTCCACATTCTTTACCTTTTATTTTAATTTTTAAAGGCACCAATATAGTATTGTGCAGGATCACTGCATTGATATGTTTTCCTTGGAATAAAATAATTAGACAAACTTTAAGATCAGTCACTTGATAATGCTTTATACACATTGAATTTCATTAATTCAACTTTTTGTTGAGAGTTCTCAATGATTAAGTTGAATATAAAAAACTTCATATAATTTAGTTACAGGAATACATGCAAGTTTAATTCATCTAAAAGTTGACATTCGTGATCATCAAGATAATGCCACATAATTCAGCAGTTGGGTTTATCAAATCTGTATTCTAGAATTATTTATTAAGTGGAGCAAGTTTGTTGGATTTATCCTTTTCTTTTATTTGAGAATATGACGTTCAACCTCTTCAATAGTAATATATCATCAGGTCGACTTTTTATTAGAGCAGTAACATAATCGCATTCTTGAGGTAAGCCTTCTAGAATTGCATTGAGGTGTTTTTTAGTGAAAAAGGTTCACCAATTGAATGAAGAGAATCAACTAACGCTTTAATGGGAAGTAAAAATTCATTGACAAGACAATTATTAAGTATGTAATTGCACAGTTCAGATTGTAATTGTCGTACATTAGTACATTAGTGTACCTTTAATGAGTGAACTTTAGTTCATTAGTGTACCTAGAAAGGATTGAACTAAAGAAAGAAGTTTGTAACCATGCAAGAAGGAGTTGATCCTGTTTCCAAGAGATATACTCTGGATTGGTATGATTCGTACAATGAGATATTGGAGACAATGAACCTTGATTACTGATTTAATTTGCTGTCACTAGAGAAGAAAATTCTTATCTTCAAGCTTCTCAGAAATATGATGAGGGCATTATCCTCTATATGATATAGTGGATTTTAAGCTTTTTGCAATTTTCCACCGTCAACTATTGCCAACACTGTTTGTAGTGTACATAAACCTTTCTCTTTCAGCTTAGTTTTAGTTTCTTCATGGTATCCATCCAGAGCTTGATGAAGCCACAACGATGATTAGTGATCTTGCTCTTGTTAATTCATCTCCACCACCACTGTCAACAGCTGTGGACACTACTTCTACACCACCGCCGTCACAATCTACCCCTCCTATCCCCTACATCTACCTTAACTAGTTCTTCATGGTTTGGGTGCTCAGTGATTATAATAAAAATGAAACTGAACCTTGAAATTGCTACTATCATAAGTGCATTTATTAATCAGCTGTAAATTCTTTCCAAGTTTCAGTTTTCAAATTGTTGTGGAACATCACTCGTCCTTCTTTGACTTATTCTTTTGTTGATTCCAGTTGACCCCTAAGGAAGCCTTTCGAATGATTTCTCATAAGTTCCACGGTAAAGGACCAGGAAAAATGAAGCAAGAGAAGCGTATGAAGCAATATCAAGAAGAATTGAAGATGAAGCAAATGAAGAGTTCAGATACACCATCACTGTCTGTGGAGAGAATGAGGGAAGCTCAAGCCCGTTTGCAGACCCCCTATCTTGTTCTTAGTGGTCATGTTAAACCAGGGTATGTTTTTAATTTTATGCAAACCAATAATTCCTGAAGTTTTAATTTAAAATCTGTGTGCATGAAATGAAATGAGAAACTTGGAGCATGTCTCGTTTTGTGATTTACTGATAAAGTTATTGTTGGGATGACGGGACATGCATCTGAAACTAAGATAATTTCCTTTCCATAGTCTGAAAACACTGTACTCTCTTTTAATTCATGTCTCATTTTGGTGTAAAGGCCAGTTTGTGCTGGTGCATATAGTGATCTGTATCTTTGATTGTTTATCTAGAATAGAGGGCAGGCTTTGTATTGTATATAACTTAGTTCTATTAATTCCTTGTATTTTCCTTTTTTCATGATGAGATTGCCAGTCCATTTCTTGTCATTTAATTTTCATCTCAGTTTTTTGGCAAAAAAAGTCCAGTTATTCCCCTTACCAGCTTTCAGAACCCATTTTAAAATTTACAGAAATTGTTGGTGGCAAAAAGTGATTTTGGCATGCTAAGAAGTAACTAGAGTTAATGTCAAACTGCTTTGATTGGGCCCAATAGGACTGTCACGGGATGCTGGTCACCTTTTGTATTGTATTCACTATCTAGTATGTCTGCTGCTTTGTGATCCTTCGTAGCATTCTTGGGGTTGGCCATTTTGTAGTGTTTCCAGATTAACTGCTCTGGAAGTTGGAACAGTGTATTGTTTTAGGAGTTGCATTACGAAACCTATTTTTATTATTTTCCCTATGATATGATGGCAGTAAAAATTAAAGGTCTTGTACTGAATTTCGAAAGTCTTCGAAAATATCAAAGGAATTATGTAAATATTGCAAGCATGGTTTTGTGTAGTTTCTTCTATCTTCTCTTATTTCCTTGTTTTGCTTAGTTGGTATACCAATGTATGGGACTGTTTGATTTTTTATTGGCAGACAAACTAGTGACCCAAAAAGTGGTTTTGCAACTGTTGAGAAGGATCTTCCTGGTGGCTTGACACCTATGCTTGGTGATCGAAAGGTAATTCAGGGCGTGTTTAAGCTTTTATGGTATATTTTTCAGATGTTTATGTTAATATTTTTTAATTGTTTCAGGTAGAGCATTTTCTGGGAATTAAGAGGAAAGCTGAGACATCAAACTCGGATAACCCAAAGAAGCCCAAATCATAATTCCTTGGTGTACTTGTATTTTAAGATAATATTCCTGTAAGCTTAGAAGTTGGACCCTTCGTCTTCATCTATTCTGTTGCTGACTGCTGATGATTTGCAGCAGAATTTAGTTTTAATTTCGTTGGTAAAACTTGATTTTCTTGGAAGTTGTATGTTGGTAGAAAATTTAAGGAACTAGCAACCTCACAACGCCAGTGGCTGTATTGTTCTCCATTCCATGCGGTCCAGAATTCGCGATTCCTTTTGTACAAATAAGAGTTTATTTTCAATATATTAATTACAATTTTGGATTGTGGATTTCTCTTTGGATGGTCTAGAACTTTATTACCTACTGTTCACATCCAGGTTCACAATGACAGACAATTCCTTGAGAAAAATCTAATGTTGCACCTTAGGAGAGAGAATGTGACATTTAATTGAATAAAAAAGGATGGAAAATAAATTAAGTGAGGGAAAGAAGAAGAACCAGAAAGGTGAGATGAAGAAGAGTACTTGCGTGAATGTAAGAGAGGAAGAGTTAAAAGAACGTGTGTAAAAGAAGAAAATGTACAAGAGTAAAGAAAAGAAAGAGTGATGTTATTCTTAGTAAAATCCATTATGTTTTTAGGTCTTCCCTTAGTCAAACATGGGCAAGTTGTAACCTTGTTGACTTCATACGGAGTTTGAATATTTTTAAACCAAATTAATTCATAGGATGCCTCATTATGAAATCTTCCTATAAAATTATTCAATTTGTTATACTGTTTAATTTATAATTACAAACCTTTTCATTATAGGTAAAAGTTGAGTATATATTACGTTTATTGTTTCTTTTATTTTAAATAAGAGCATAATATTGAGTTTGTGATGTAAACTTAAGATGATATATGTATAGAATAATATATAATTAGTCTTGCATTTTATCTACAATATCTAAATTCATTTTATTTTGGACCAATAATGCTCTTTTACATTTCTATAATACATTTTTTTAAAGATATTTTCATCCTTTTAAAGTAGGCACGAAGGCAGGTATTTAAAGTAAATAATTTAACTAAATAAGTCTATTAATACAATTTGTAATTTAGTTTTCTTAGTTTTTAATCTGAATTGGAATTTAGATTCTTTTGTTTAGATTAACACCTTGACTTCATTAATTATGTGCTTTTTAGAGAAAAGTTTATTAGAAAGATAAAAAGAAAAGATGTAAATAAATCCAACAAACCATAGATGATCACATCAAACTCATTTAAAATTAAGTAAACTTATATTCTAGAAGTCCAAATGGATTTATTGAGAAATACTAGTCCAATCCAATATTAGTCAATTTTTCAACATATTTGTTATTTTCTTTATAAATGTGGATAACAAAATAACTAATAGCTTTATACATTCACATATAACAAGTTCATCATTCTATTATTCATGACATAATGAAAGTACTTTTAAAGACAATGACAACCAAAGAATAATCACATTCTAGTTAAAAAAAAAATATCCATTAACAATCGTGATTTAAGTAATCAAGATGATACACACAAATTTTTATTTCAAAACTAACTCAACACCCAAAAAAGAAGAGTTTCAATGTACTCACTAACATTATATCTAAGAATTTCACTATCAAACCAAAAGTTCCTATAGTTGCACCATCAACATCACTTTACAAAACCAATACAAGACACTTTCCAAAACATAAGAAATACTTTTTAAGCTTTTCTAGCATGACCTTGAATACCACAATAAATCAAAGTTCAAAGACCACTCCACTATTAGCCATTATATCTTTAGACATGTTTCCCATTAGATCACAACTGCTAATAATAATGGATAAAGTTGATATATGCAAGTTAAGAAGCATTTCTCATCTTCCAAATAATCCATATTAATGATAGTCTCTTTCTTTACTAGAACCTGAAAATTGGAACAATCATCTAGAACACTCATTAAGAAAGAGTGATGTTAAATAACACAATTTAAGACATCCTATAACTAATACAAAAAAATAAGTTGTACTTTTTTGCAATGTAAAATTAATGTTTTATATTTTCCTAATTATCATCTCAAAGTTGACAAACTGAACTAAGATGGATCCCACATTGTTTCAATTCGTAACTTTATGAGACATAATTCCATCTACAACCCTAGTCCACATAGGTTGATAATAACGCCAACTTCATATCATCCAAAACATTGGTAAGAATATATATTTTAGGAGGTGAGTTTAAGCATAACTCATCCTTACAAAATTGACTTATAAGGTAAGGATTGTCCCCACTTATATATAGTAAATTGGTCTTATCTCTAGTAGATGTAGGATCTTCAACACACTCCTTTTATGTTGATGCATAAACATATTGTACACGAGATTACATATTTGTAGGTGGTCTGATAATGGTCTGATAGTGAGTGACACAAAAGCCCCCTCGTCAGGATAAACTCTAATACCATATTAGGAAGTGAGTTTAAGTTTAACTCATCCTCACAAAATTGACTTATAAAATAACGATTGTCCCCACCTGTATATTGTACATTTACTTGTAAATTGGCCATTCCAAACATCCTTTACATTTGTCTTTAAAAGATAAGTATTTTCCTCTAAAATTTCAACCATATGCAATTACAAAATATCCTCTCTTTAATCCAACACCCATCTAAAATGATCTTCAATAGCTCTAATCCAAGTTTTGCTACCATGTCACATAAAAGAAGAAGTATTCCTACCAAGAATTTGGTTTTTGGGGGTGATGAACCTTACCCACGTTTTCAACCTACTGAAAGTTGTTAGATAAAATTCAAGTAATTTTAAGTAAATACACTTGATTTTCTTCTTTCTAACTGAATACTCTAAGATCACCTTCCTCTTTAGGACTACAAGTTCAACTTTGCCTAATTGAGACCAAGCATCTTTTCTAGATGTCTTCATAACATTTAAAGTTACGAATCCAAGTCTATAAATACTTTAGAAGGCCAGTGATATACCTTAAAATAATAAGTTACAATGCTACCAATAATAGAATTTAACACTTGAATCAAGGAATATAACTTCAAGGAATTTTTTTAAGACTCTTTATCATAAAAGTCTTATTTTAACATATGCCACTAAAGATATAGTTGTCATGGAAGAAATATTATCAAGCTAACTTTTTCTAGAAATAAATTTTATCATGGTTGGATCTTCAATATGTTCTCCAATTTTAGTTCAAAATTATATTTAGATTCTTTACAGCTAGCACTCTCGACTATATATCTCAAGTTTCTTAATTCTCTACCATATTCAATTCATTAACTACTCTCTTCAATATCATTTGAATACCTTCTCTTATATAACATTCTCCAATTGTTATTACTTCAATTTCATCATCTAAAATGATGACAAGAAAGCCAAAATCCATGTGCTATGTGGATGAAGTTGCACCATTCGTTTTAAAGTCTCGTCATCAAAGAAGATCAAATTTTGTTAAATTAGAGACAATTGTAGAAGATGAAAGACAAGAGTTTAATTCATTGTCCAAGAGTGTTTTTGTTTCTTTCCCTTTAGTACTATCTGGATTATTATACATTTTGTTATGCAGAGGAGTGGTTTGAATTGGTGTTCAATCAAACAAATGTAAAAAAAAAGTTCCTATATTATTATGGAATAATAAAGACTAAAGTTATATATTTAAAAAATCTTTTGTTAAATGTGTTAGATATAGTTTTGTTGCTAATTAAAAAAATGTTTGTAACTACTTGCATTCTAAATTTTTTTAGATCATATTTAAGGAAATAAATTTAATATTTAGATCTTACAAAAAATTTCTATTGAAATATAATGATATGATATAAAATTTAAGAATTTAAATTATGAGAATAAAAAATATATTTTTATATCTTAAAAACATTTTTTTCTCAATAATGAAATAAAAAATTATTTAAATGTGGGTCTTATAAACATCTTAGATTGAAATAAACATTGTAAAGTCTTAACAATAATAATAGGAAAGTAAATTAAAATATCATACAATTACTTTTACAATATACAAAACCTTTATATATATATATATATATATATATATATATAAAGAAATAATAGAAAACAATGTGAAATATGATCTTCTCGACCAGAAAACACTCACATGTTTGAATGTATTTTGGTTAGAGTCTCAACATAGAAATTTATTCAATTTTGAAAGTGTAAAATCATTTCAGATTTAAAACATTACCTAACAATACTAAATGCAATACAATTAAAATAACATCAAAACTATACCTAAAGATGAAAACAAACATATCATTTTTGTATACTCTATCACATAAAACTATAGTGTTTTACTAATTCATTTTCAAATATGAATATTTTTTATTCTCGACATAAAACAAGCTAGATTAAAACAATCAATTTAAAATATGGATTAAATTAAATCAACTCAAGTGATGCATAAAACCATACATTCAACACTTCCATAAATAATGATATACATATTAATCGTTCTAAAAGAGTACATATATTTGATGTACAAATAACTTGATTTGAAAGAATTTTGAAAATCTCTAAAATTGTTGTCTTCCAAATAAATTTTTGTTTTTTAAAAGTTGATTTAAGAGTAGCAAATTGCTTGGATTCAATACTACCTTTTTTACAATATTTCAATACACGAATTTTAAAATATTTCAATCCTTTTGTATATGTAGAAAAACAAGTATTTGAAATAAATAATTTAATTAACTATTAAAAAAATTATAATTTAAGTACTAAACTTAATTTGAATTTAATTTTTTTACCATTTATTTTATTTTTATTTAAAATATCAAGTTAATTAATGGTTTGAGAAATCTATATGAGTCTTATTTTTACACATGCCACCAAATATACAATTGTCATGGAAGAAGTATTCAAACAACTTCTTTGGAAGTTGTTTTCTTCGTGATTGAACTTTCAACAAATTTCTATTTATTAGACTAAAACTATATTTAGATTCTTTATAGTTTAGTTTCTTAAATTTTCTTCCATATTCAATTCAAGAACTTCTCTCTTTTGAATACCTTCTTGCATCAAACATTTTGTTAGAATCATTTCAACTTCATCACTTTGTTCTCACTTGAAGAATTTCATTATCTAAAGATGATGAGAAAGACAAAATCCATGCACTATTTGGGTGAAGTTGCACCAATTATTTTGAACTCCCATTATAAAAGAAGATCAAATTTTATCAAATTAGAAACTATTGTAGAAGAGGAAAGACAAGGGTCTAACTCAATGTACAAGAGTGTTATTATTTCTTTCCCTTTCTTACTATCTGGATTTTTATACATTTTTGTGTGTAGAGAAATGTTTTGATTTGATGTTAAATTAAACCAATGTAAAATAATTTTACTTATATTATGGAATGATAAAGCTGGAATTATATCTTTTTCATTTTTTCCTATCATGTTATCTAATATTATTGCAAATTAAAAAGTCTTGCAAGTTCTTGAACATGTACCCTAGAAATAGTTTGTATAAAAAAAATAATAGAAAACAATATTGACTACATAAAAGTTAAATTTGAAAGAAAGAGTTAGAACCTAATGAAAAGATTATCACACAACCAAATTTGAGAAGAATTATAACCTCTTGCAATATAACAATTAGAAAGTACAAGTAATTTTTAATTTAACTAAGTTTACAAATAAAAAAAAATTTAAAGAGGATATTAAATATTTCTTCTTCTTATTAATTAATTAATTAATTATAATTTATTAAATAATAGTAATAATGTTTTCAAATCGAGAATCTTAAATGTAACATCCCAATATTTTTTAACTATTACCATGCAAATACTATAAAGTTCTTTATAAAACTAAGAGTTTTAATTTTAAAAATATTACTAATACATGGTTAAAACTTATATAATTATAAGCTTATACTGAACAAAAAAAAAACCCAACATAACACCTATGAACTTCCTTCTTGATACTGGTGCACCTGTATCAACATCTACTCGTGTTTGTAGTACAACCATCACAATTCACAACAAAAAAAAAACAAAGGTAAGTTAATGAAAAGAAATTTCATAACATACTTAATATTGTACAAAAAACATATCAAATTAGTCATTCATATGAATTCTTTCAGACACTGTCATATAAAATTTCAATATCAATTACATCATTCATATAGACCACACATGGATCTATTTTCAATCACAATAATTGGATTTCATTTCAATCCATTATACTTTGATTTCATTTCAATCCATTATACTTTGATTTCATTTCAATCATATTGACCATACATGAATCCATTTACAATCACAACAGTCATATTAAATACACGTGGATCCATCTTCTTCCGAAAGACTCATTATGTCTCTACTAGAGATTAACATATAATCCATACATTAAGGATCATGGTAAGTTCAAACATCCAGTACTGTGTGACTACAAGCACCCACAATGTGTATGAAGTCCCTCTTAAACTTCTTTCCGCCTAATATCTTAGTTTACATTATTTAGATCATCAGTGAAGTTAGATAATCTTTGTTAAAACATATACTTTTTATACTTAATGTATAATCAAACAACACTCATACATTAATTTTATAAAATTTTCATTATTCACAAACAATTCATATCATTCAATCACATAACATTTAAGAACATTTCAAACATAAAAAACAACACTTAACTACCAAACTCTCAAAATCTAATATTTTTACATGTTCACACAACATATAATAAAAAAAAATCATAAAATAACATCCCTACAATAGAAATTGAGACTTGGGACCACGTCCCTTCCACATTGATAAGTGTCATAATTAAGTAATATTACATATAAAAAGATAGACACGTATGGATTTTAATTGATAAAATAGTTATAAATCTTTTTACATATTTTTAATTATAAGATGAATGTAAACGATTTATTCCCAAATTTGTATTAGTTCTAGGATTTTATGGAAAAATGGAGATAAAATGGATTAAGGAGGATGAAAAGATGAAAAGAGAAAGCTGGAACATTAGAAACTCACCTAAAACTCGTTCAAACTCGCCCAAGTATGATCACTCTAAAGGAACTCGCCCAAGCGAGTTCATTCTAATGAAGTTAGGCTTTTTCTCATCAAACTCGCTTAAGCAAGTAATAACTCGCTTAAGCGAGATGTCACTTAACCCTAACTCAATTAGGTTAAATAGAAGGTGTGAGACATAACCCTAGACATCATTGGGAGAATAGAGAGAGATAGAAAAACCCTAGAGGAGGCAATCGTCAAGGAGAAACATCCTAGATCTTATCTTCTTGATTTCTATGCTTGTAATGGCCAACATGCGTGGCTAATTCTCCCCTTTAGGATTGAGAATAATATGTTTAAACTCTTATGTATTGAGGTGATATTTATCTATAACATTCAAAGACTTGTATTATCATTTTATTTTCAAAACTTGCTTTTTTCAAGATTTTGATTCTTAGATTTGACTGGAAAGTACTTCTAAGCATCTGACCTAAATGATAATACTTAACATATTTGAATTCTATGAATAAACATGAAATGTTAATTGATTTATAACATATGTTCATAATGATAAGGACCTTTTATAAATATACGATAAATTAATATTTAGAAGACTCTCTTAATAATCTTGTATACGGTTTAGGGTTTAGGGTTTATGATTTGATATGAATGATTATTGTATGTGCATCAATATCAATCAAGATTGAATATTATATGTTTTTGAAAAATACAAATGAGAGAGAAGGATGAACCCCAATCCCAAATTTCCCAATTGAGTCATACAAATCATTTACTTTGTTTTATTTAATTTATTAGCTTTAAATTTAATTTATTTTTTATTAATATAAATAAATTTTAAAAAAGATGTATTTTTAATTTTTACTTTAAAAAAACAACTTTTAACTTGACACATAAGACAAACTAGATAAAATAAATTCAATTTAAAATATAAATTAAACTAAAACAAGTGAAGTGGTGCATAAAAACAAACATTTAACACTTTCATAAATAATAATCTACATATTAATTGTTCTAAAAGATTACAAAGCCATTATGTTAAGTATAAGTAATATTCATCACTCGTTTTGATGTACATATAACTTGATTTCGAAGAATTTTGAAAATCTCTAAAATTGTGGTCTTCCAAATAAAATTTTTGTCCTTCAGAAGTTGATTTAAGAGTAGCAAATTTCTTGGATTCAATACTAGGAAAATATGTAAATAAAATTAATCTTCAATACACATTATAATAATGCTGCTTTACATTTCCACAATAATAACTTTTTTTTTTGGAATATTTCATTCCTTTTGTAAGTATTTGAAGTACATAATTTAATTAACTATTGAACAAATTTATAATTTTAACTGCTAAACTTAATTTGAATTTCAATTTAGTTTTTGCACCATTTTTTTTATTTCATTTTCCTTTAAAATATCATGTTAAATAATGGTTTGAGAATTCTATAGGAGTCTTATTTATACAATTGCCATGGAAGAAATATTCAAACAACTTCTTTGGAAGTTGTTTTCTTCATGATTGGACTTTCAACAAATTCCTATTTTTTTAGTCTAAAACTATATTTAGATTCCTTATAACTAACACCTCCACTATATATTCCAAGTTTCTTAATTTTCCTTCCATGTCAATTTTAAGAACTTCTCTCTTTTGAATAACTTCTTCTTGCATCTAACGTTTTGTTAGAATCATTTTAAACTTCAACATTTTGTTCTCACTTGAAGAATTTTATTATCCAATGATGATGAGACAGACAAAAACCATGCACTATTTGGGTGAAGTTGCACCACATATTATGAAATCTCATTATAAGAGAAGATCGACTTTTTCCAAATTGGAGACTATTGTAGAAGAGGAAAGACAATGGTCTAATTCAAAGTATAAGAGTGTTCTTATTTCTTTTCCTTTATTACTATCTGGATTTTTATACATTTATGTGTGTAAAGAAATGGTTTGATTTGATGTTAAATTAGACCAATGGAAAAATAATTTTACCTATATTATGGAATGATAAAGGTGGAATTATATGTTTTCATTTTTTTTCTTAATAATGTTATCTAATTGTTGCTAATTAAAAAGGCTTGAAAGTTCTTGAATATGTACCTTAGGAATAGTTTAGATAAAAGAAATAATAGAAAACAATATCTGCTATATAAAACTTAAATTAGAAAGAAATAGTTACAACCTATTGAAAAAATTATCACACAACTAAACATGAGAAGAAATAGAACACCTCTTACATGTAACAATTAGAAAGTACAAGTAATTTAAATTTAAATAAGTTGATAATAAAAATAAATTAAAGAGGATAATTAATATTATTTAATCTTATTAATTAATTATAATATATTAAATAATAGTAATGAGTTTTTAAAATCGAGAATTTTAAATGTAACATTCCAATAATTTTTAACAACTACAATGCAAATTCTATAAATTTCTTTATAAAACTAAGTTTTGTTTAAAAAATATTACTAATACATTGTTAAAACTTATATAATTATAAGCTTATGTGGAATAAAAAAATCCCAACAAATGTTTAACATTATTTCATACAATTTTCATCATTAACATAAAATTCATATTATTCAATCACATAACATTCAAGAACCGTTCAAATATAAAAAAATAACTTAACTACCAAAATATAAAAGTTAAATATTTTTACATGTTCACACAACATATAATCAAATCATTTCCTCAAATAACACCCTTACAATAGATATTGAAACTTGGGTGACTTACAAAGGTCCAAGAATACTAGGTGACTTGAAGAAGTGCAAAAATACTTGTCGACCTGAAAATATGTAAGAATACTTGTGGTCTTGAAGATATGAAGAATACTTAGTGAAAGACTCTTGAACGGGTTGCTTGAGGGGACTAGAAGTAGTCCTTGTTGTTCAGTGAAACATTTTAAATATCTATCTACTTCTCTCACTATAATTTTAATTGTTTGATATTTCATGAATTGAGTGTAGGCTCCACTCATCCCCAACTTTTATAGTCAATTAACCTTCATCTTCTAGTATCAACTTCTCCGCCCCTTCTGGCTTCATTGATTGAACTTGATACTCCGATTGTCCTCCGTAAAGGTAAACATTATACCCATAATCCAACTAGGTATCAAAAATATTTTTGTAATGAGGATTTGTAAGAAAAAATTTATATTGAGAAACTTTTTATGGGTGTATGTATTACTAAAGTTATTAAAGTTAATAATAAAGTTATTACTAAAGATCAAATGTCTACAAAGGAGAACCTTTAACCACTACATCAAGACAATCTTAATAATAAATATTAATTTATATAAATTTATTATATTTAAGTTTTATTAATATGACTTAAATTTAAAAAAAAAAACACATAATTTTTAATTTGAAAAATAAAACAAGCTAGATAAAAAAAATTCAATTAAAAATATAAGTTAAACTAAACTAGCTCAATGATGCATTAAAACACACATTCAACACTTCCATAAAAATATCCACATATTAATTATTCAAAAAGAGTACAAACCCATTATGTTAAGGATAATTTATAGTTATCACTCGTTTTGATATACTTATTGATTTGGAAGACTTTTAAAAAGCTCTAAAATTATTTTCTTCCAAATAAACTTTTAATAATTCAGAAGTTAATTTAAGAGTAGCAAATTGTTTGGATTTAATATTATGCAAATATGTAAATGAAATTCAAGTTCAATACACCTTATACTAATGAACCTTTACATTTTTTAGAATATTTCAATCTTTTGTGTATGTATAAAAACAAGTATTTGAAATAAATAATTTAATTAACTATTAAAAAACTTTATAATTTCTAGTGCTAAAGTTAATTTGAATTTAAATTTAGTTTTTTTTAACATTTTTATTTATTGTATTTTTCTCTAGAATATCATGTTGATTAATGGGTTGAGAAATCTTTGAGTCTTATTTTTACACATGCCACCAAATATACAATTGTCATGAAAGAAATATTCAAACAACTTCTTGATTGAAACACCCCAACTCACTTTACTTTTGTTTAATCGTTATTTTAATTGGTTGATACTCCATGAATTGATTGTAGGCTCGATCCAACCCCCAATGTATCTACTTGGGAGGACTTCTAACCACTAAGCAATCTTAATAATATATTAATTTATTTATCAATATATTATATTTAAAATTATATTAATTTTATTAATACCACTTAAATTAAAAAAAAAACATGTAATTTAATTTTAATTTTTTACTTTAAAAAACATCTTTAAACTTGACACATAAGACACGCTAGATAAAAAGAATTCAATTTAAAATATAGATGAAACTAAACCAACTCAAGTGATGCATTAAAACACACATTCAAAACTCCCATAAATAATGATCTACATATAAATTGTTCTAAAAAAAGTAAAAACCCATTATGTTAAGTATAAGTTATAGTGATCACTCGTTTTGATGCACTTATAACTTGATTTGGAAGAATTTTGAGAATCTCTTAAATTGTTGTCTTCCAAATAAACTTTTTGTAATTCAGAACTTAATTTAAAATTAGTCAATTGCTTGGATTCAATACTAGGCAAAGATGTAAATAAAATTCATGTTCAATACACATTATACTAATGCTCCTTTGCATTTCCACTATACTAACATTTTTTTTAGAATATTTCAATCCTCTTGTGTAAGTAAATATTAAGAAGAAGACTTTAAGCCTAACTCAACCTCATAAAACCGGCTTATGAGGTGAGGTTTACACACACTTATATACTATGAAGTTTCCTAATCTCTAGTCGATATGAGATCTCCAACAATAAAAAACAAGTATTTGAAGTAAATAATTTAATTAGCTATTGAATTTTTTATAATTTTAACCGCTAAACTTAGTTTGAATTTTAATTTAGCTTTTTTTCTTATTTTTTATTTCCTTTTTCTTTAAAATATAAAGTTAATTAATTGTTTGAGAATTCTATAGATACCTTATTTTCACACATGCCACCAAATATACAATTGTCATGGAAGAAATATTCAAACAACTTCTCTGGAAGTCGTTTGGAAGTTGTTTTCTTCATGATTGGACTTTCAACAAATTCCATGTTTTTTTGAGTTTAAAACTATATTTAGAATCTTTATAACTAACACCTCAGCTATATATTTCAAGTTTCTTAAATTCTCTTCCATGTCTAACTCAATAACTTCTCTCTTTTGAATACCTTCTTCTTGCATCTAACATTTTGTTAGAATCATTTTCAACTTCATCACTTTCTGTTCACTTAAAAAAATTCATTATCCAATGATGATGAGAAAGACAAAATCCATGTACTATTTGGAAGAAGTTGCACCAAATGTTATGAAATCTCATTATAAGAAAAGATCAACTTTTACCAAATTAGAGACCATTGTAGAAGAGGAAAGACAATGGTCTAATTCAATGTCCAAGAGTATTCTTATTTCTTTTCCTTTGTTACTATCTGGATTTTTATACATTTTTGTGTGTAGAGAAATAGTTTGATTTGATACCAAATTAGACCAATGTAAAAATTACCTATATTATGGAATGATAAAGATGAATTTATACTTTTTCATTTTTAATATTGTTGCTAATTTAAAAGGCTTGCAAGTGCTTAAACATGTACCTAGAAATAGTTTAGTTAAAAGAAATAAAAGCAATATTGGCTATAAAACTTAAAATAGAAAAAAGGGTTACAATAATAAAGAAATTATCACACAACCAAACATGAGAAGAAATAGCACACTTCTTGCATATGACAATTAGAAAGTACAAGTAATTTTATATTTAAATAAGTTTATAATGAAAATAAATTAAATAAGATAGTAAATATTTCTTCTTATTATTAATTAATTAATTATAATATATTAAATAATAGTAATAACTTAAAATCTAGAATCTTAAATCAAGGAAAAATCACGTAAACGAAATTATTAAAATCAAGACTACTTACTACATGGTATTTAAAATTTGATTATTTTGCTAAATCGCAATATTGAAATATTAAAAAATATTTCAAAAATAAAGATGTTGTTATAACAATAATTTTTTTTTTAAGATTTATAGATAAATTTTTAAAAACTATTTTTAGAAGAAATTAAATATAAAAAAAGTATATTAAAAAGTAACTTTTAACAATTATCTCAAGAATATTAAGAATTTTAATATTTAAAACAGATCCAATAACAATAGAATAGGTTTTCTTCTGTAAATTAATACCACTTGATATACATGAATATTTATGATTTTTTTTTTCTCTTCATTCACGAAAGATTAGATATCAATATTCATCGCTCTTAGTTGTATTTACGAAAGATTAGAACCGTGCTAGAATTTTTAAGAATCTAACAAACATTTTTTGAATTGAACACTTCACCAATAAGTATCCTATTAGTGCCGTACGAGTGTCGACACCAATATGTGTGTCTGACACTTACGTCATTTAAACAAAATGTATGAGCGGTTACAATTTATTAATTTCTATAAAATTTTTAAAATTTTTCCATTTCGATAAATTCAATAAAAGAAATTCACCACTTATTATTTCCATCTCTTCTGGTTTGTTGCAAGAAAGGATGAGTTAACATTTTATTAAAAATGAAAAAAAATAAAGAAAACTAAGCTTTATTTATAAAAATAATTGAAATTGATAAATTTAATTAAAGGATGTAATCTACATTACTAAATTAATCTATATTTATCTAAATATAAATTTTCTCAAGTTTACGTAATTGCATTAAAAAAACCTTATATTTTGCCTTTTTCATTCGATTTTCATAAACGGGTAGTCCGACCCAACCCTAAAACAACCCAAAACTTAAAACGATTCGGGTTGAAAGAGTTCGACCCGACGAATCTCTCTTCTTCACATTTCAAACACCATTGCGACACTCTTGGGTGTGAAGAGGTTGCAGAGCAACACCGCAATGCCTCTACAACGATGCGCAATTCAAAGTTTGCAGTGTCACTGCTCATAGCACGTGCCAAGTCCCTCCAACTTCACCATCACACGTGTCACTGCGTCGCTTCTTCTTCTTCTCCTACCTCAACCTCACTCTTCAGGTTTCTCCCTTCTTCCATACGAAACGCGAAGTCCGTCGCCGCCACGCGCCTCTTCTCCAGCTACTATTCCGTCGAACAGTTCTCCGATGATGAATACGAATGTGACTTTGAGAACCAGCAGGTTCTTCTTTCTCTCTCTGTTTTTTTTTTTATAAAATTTTATTGTTTACGGAATATGTTTAGACGTTTCACTTGTGGTTATTTTAATATGTTTTGTTTGCATGGATTAAATTGAAAAATAATGGCTAGAATTTAATGGATTGCTGAAGTTCAAGATATTTAAGTACCTATTAACTGGTTATGGATATGTTTTGTACAATTGCAGTTCTGTAGAAATAAATATGTTTGTTAAGAATGCTGAGGCTTTTCAATCGAAAATGGGATTTTATCAAGTTTCAACTTGGATAAAATTGAATCTATTTTGCTGTATTCTGTCGGTTCTGAAAACCATGATCTGCTCTGGTAACAGGGCTACTATTTCTGAGAAAATGTAATGGTTATTGTAGGTATCGTCTACGGTGGCCAATGTGGACGAGTGGAAATGGAAACTCAGCATGCTGTTACGCAGCGAAAAGGACCAGGAGATTGTATCAAGAGATAGAAAAGATAGGAGGGACTATGAACAGATAGCTAACCTTGCCAAAAGAATGGGGCTATACAGGTAAAAAATAATATACTTTTACTCATGCCTTGTGAAATGAGAAAAAAAAAAAGAGATATTCAAACTTTTAAAAGAATATTTGTCTTATTGTTTGGTGTTTTTGGTTGTCATAATGCACAGTGAGTTGTTTGGAAAAGTGGTCGTTGCAAGCAAGGTGCCTCTTCCCAACTACCGTCCAGATTTGGATGACAAACGTCCACAAAGAGAGGTAATAACTTGGTTACGACTGTGGGTAGAAAACTTCAACTTGTACTAGGATTGGTTGTATCCTAGAAAAATAACTCTCCTACATTTCATTGTCACAGGTGGTGATTCCACTAAGCTTGCAAAGGAGGGTTGAGGGTTTGCTGCAGGAATACCTTGATAGACTTCAGTTGAATTCTGCAAAGGCAACTGGCAGCTTGGATGATGTGAACTCTGCCAATGAAGTCAAAGAAATAGACATTGATGAAAATACTGATTCTTTTGTGGATGAATCTGTTATGGAAAAGGTTCTCCAGAAGAGGAGTTTGAGGATGCGCAATATGCAAAGAGCTTGGCAGGTTTTGTTTGATTTCTTGAATTTTCCTGTTAGATTTTTGTTTGGTATCACACATACTTGAATTAGTCACAATTAAGAGTCTGTGTCTGTTGGGTTTATTTTTGTAATTTGTTAATTTTCTTTTTTGTTCTAATTTCATATCAAAATTATTAGTTTGTCTGGGTGGTTATTCTAACTTAAAATGAAACTATAGTTTGTCCTTGCATAGATGATATCTTATACACAATTACACACTCACACCAAAGATTAAATGCTACGAGGAGACTAGGTTCCAATTTTTTAGGTTGTCCAACAGCCACTGTTATGTTGTTTGTTGTACAGTCTTTTTTGTAGCATGTTATTTGTTTGCCTTTGTTTTGTTGTGTATTGGAAGAAGTAACAACTTTCCTTTAAAATCAGTTACTGGTCATAAATGATGCTATTGCTGTCTTCCTGGCTGAGATCACTTATTTGCAAGCTTGTGTGTTGAGAAATGGAAGAGCTTAGTATTAATTGCTATTCAAATTTGAAAATCCATGATTTATCTGAAGGCTTACCAATCAGATATTTGCATGTTCGTATTAAAAGCTTGCAAATGAAGCTTGGAGTTGGTTGATGGTATGCATGTTTTCTTTTAGCAATCTTACAAACAAATAATCATATTTTCGTTGTTTTTAAAAATGCCCTACTTCTATGAACGTAGGATATTTTCATGCCATTAAGAACTCTAGAGCCAAATAGTTAAAAAATGGTTGTGTACAGATGCACACAGAGAGTCAAGATGCAAGTTTGTATTGTTGCATATAGCTCCGCTGATTCTTGGTATATGAGTATGGTACATGTGGTTTCTATATGTTTTATTGAGTCTGCATAATGGGCTTCTTACATTATGCCTATATTTTTAGCCAACAAACATTTTTTAGTGAATTGAGATTGTCAAAACCATTTATTTTACTTATGGATTTGTCTTTGTAATTCTTTTTAATAAAGTTGAAGGTTCTTGAAATAATTTGCATATTTTTTGGCTTTAAATTATGTATATTGTACTTCTTTGTGTATAGGAATCACCTGAAGGCAGGAAGATGCTGGAATTCCGGAAGTCTCTACCATCGTTTATGGAAAAGCAAGGTTTACTTCAAGCTATAGCACACAATCAGGTATGCTTGCTAATTGTGTTTCATTATATGTCTGCCAGGTTATCTATCAGCACATCTTTAGTACTTTGAACCTTGAAAACCAAACACTGTATGGACTATCCATAATCCCACAAGGTTTTAGGACATCATTATAAAAACTAAACAGATAAGAACTGTAGAATGAAACTGGACTTTGACACTTAGTATAGTTAGATTTGAATGATCTAAAATCTAGACCAATTAGGTCTTTGTCTACCAAACCAGTATCACCTGCAGCTGTAAAGTGGGTAAAATTAAGCTGAATTGGACTGAACCAACACTTAAAATACAGTAATAGGTCCTTGAAATCAGCACTACACCCTGTGGAAAAATTTGCAATGAAAGGCACATCAAAATTAGACCACCTTTTCTTTTTTTGGTATTTGGGTGTGTTTTATTGGCCTTTTTCATGCCCTGTGTCAAACATATTTTAAAATTGATTTATAATCATTCCTTTGTCCCCTTTCTTGAATGATAGTTTGGTATTTTCATTTGACTTAAAATTAATAAATGCTATGTACTTAATATAGTATTTTACAATGATGAGAAGGCTTGTGATGATAATCAGGTTGCTTTTAACAGCTCTACAACCTCCTTATAATTATGCCATTTTATTGAATTTTACTAAGTTAAATTCAACCTGCCCTTTCAAACCGTGCTAGTAATTTTCAGATCAAATATGTTATCACTGTATTGTTTTCACTATGAATGAACTGAATGAATGAACTCAGTTGAGGTTATGTCTTCATAATTGAAACCTTATTTTGATGAATAATGATATAGGTGATAGTTGTATCTGGAGAGACTGGCTGTGGTAAAACCACTCAAATTCCTCAATATGTATTGGAATCACAGATAGAGTCTGGCCGGGGAGCATTTTGTAACATTATTTGCACGCAGCCTCGAAGGATATCTGCCATGGCAGTTTCTGAGAGAGTGTCAGCCGAGCGGGGAGAACCTCTTGGTGAAACAGTAAGCCCTGCTTTTCTGGAAATGGACCAAAACTAAAGAAAACTTAGATGCACATATTATTAGTCATGAAGAAAATATAAGATTCATAAACTACTCTTTTGCTTTTGAATGGGATTTTAAAATTGGGAATATCTTTGTTCTTGCTGCTATACCACAACAGAGGTTTTTTGATAGGTTGGCTTCAAAGTTCGATTGGAAGGAATGAAAGGGAAAAACACCCATCTGCTATTTTGTACCAGTGGTATATTACTTAGAAGGTTGCTGAGTGATCGAAATCTGAATGGTGTAACCCATATTTTTGTGGATGAAATTCATGAAAGAGGCATGAATGAAGGTAGTTTCCTAATTGACAATCTAATATCAGTTATTGCGCTAAAGAAGTATCTAAGAAGACTTATGCTTTCCGCGTTGGTTTGTGTTTTTCTCAGACTTCTTATTGATTGTGCTAAAGGATCTGCTTCCACGGCGTCGGGATTTAAGGTTGGTTTTAATGAGTGCCACCTTGAATGCTGAGCTTTTTTCAAATTATTATGGAGGTGCTCCCACATTTCGAATTCCGGTAAGATTATCCTATATTTTTTTTGTGTTGACAGTTGAACTTAAATCATTCCGAATGTTAGAAGCCCATGTATATGCAATTAAATGTTTGACATTCAAATTGTTGTATGCTAGGCGGGAAGGTATGGTAGTGATTGGTTGGATGACTGTACACGAAGTTTGTGTGTCCAAATTTGTTCTCGATCTTTAATGCATTTAAGACATTTTTTAAACTGCTATATATTCCATTGTGAGGCAAAGTTTAGAGTGTGGTTAGCTTATCTTCCTATGGCCACAAAACAGTTATTAACATAGTTGTCAAACTCATAACGAATCACATCTAGGATTGTTTGATCAATTTCTGAAATGTGAATGAACAGTAACGCATGGTATGATTCAGCCTGAGTGCAGTGCCCCACATTGTGGATATTGGACCTTAATTTTGACTTTCTAATTGCCAAGGACACTAAAATGTTATCTGGTGATGTCATTCTTCCCCTTCTTAGCCTTAATGGTCTCATAAAGTGACCACATGAAACCTATATTTCTGAAGGACTAGAAAGAGTAACGATAAGTTACTTATATGTCATATATTTTGAGTGAGTGGGTTTGAAGCCTTGGTTCCAGAAGAAGGAAAATAAAGCAATAGAATTGTCAGATATGGTATATACAGTGAGTGATTGTATGAAGTCCTGCTTAAGATGAATGAAAGCAAATCACTTGCATTCAGTAATGCTTCTGCAGTTTCCTTTCCTTTTTTAACAATGTTTTTTAGCTTCAGTTTCTCTGATGATAATTGGTGAAAGAAAAGGAAATAAGCAACAAATTGTTGATAGTTTTTGTTCGCAATGTTTATTAGATGCTATATCATATATATGCAATGTGTCAACCATTTCATGCGATAGATGCTTGTTTGTTGTAAGCTTTTTTTTTTTTTTTTTTTTTTTTTTTTCAATTTTTTTTTTTTAAATATTTTGTTTTTCTTTTTTTTTTTTTTCCTATGTTTTTACTTTTCTTTTTTTTTTTCTTTTTTTTTTAGTTTTGTTTGAATTTATTGGTTCTAAT
>Ga0123342_1000995_pt1 | contig 47216 bp, 16 predicted proteins | sample Turbeawhitnodule_FD_89960 | JGI IMG/M metagenome (GOLD analysis project Ga0123342, IMG submission 89960) | Root nodule microbial communities of legume samples collected from Mexico - Turtle bean Mexico white nodule | ecosystem: Host-associated > Plants > Roots > Nodule | place: Mexico: Nepantla...
GTATGGTTTACCAAAATATAAAACGAAAGGGTGTTACCTTTTATTATGTATCATGAGTGTATTCTTTCCCTTGGAAATTTTCAATAGGAAAAAGATACATTAAAAGAGGTTAAATGCTGAAAATTTTAAAATACTCTTTAATCTCTTTCAATACTAAACAGCATACTAAAATCAATGTCAGTTTCATACTTTCTTTGGTTAGATGAGATCATACATTGTTCATGCTGACTCCAAATAAAGTTCCAGAAACCAGATATTTACTGAGCTTTTAATGTTGTTTATTGCAGAAGGGTTATGCTGCCAGCAGGTCTCACATTGCAACAAATGCAATCAAGACAAATTGCCCCATGACAGAATGCATCAAGATTGCCAAAGAATTACTGCAGGTTTCTGGCGCTTAATTTAAGGTCTGAAGAAAGTCCTCTGGTTGTGAACCACACAAGCATAGTACAGTCACAAGTACCAATGCTTGGTAAATGTTTAGAAGTTAGAAGAAGTGAAAATTTTGCAACTGTAACCTAATTATGGAAATGCCTTTATGGTTATTTGATGATTTTTTCTTATCAACGGATAATGATCACAATTTTAAAAAATAATACCTGTTGCAGTAAAAAAATGTTACATATATATTTTCATTACTTCAGAAAAACATTATTTTCCCTTTCAATATGTTACAAATTTTTTCCCCTAACCCAAGCCAGAATGTCACAAATATCATTTACTCCTAGTCGAAGAAGTTTTCACTGTAACAGCTTGTTATAGCTTCAAGGATGCATACGAAGGAAAAGTTGTAAATGTATGCAATTTCAATATTGTTCAACATGTTTAGTAATAATACAAATCTACCACTTAATAAAATTTTAAAAAATAAAAAATGAAGAATTTCCCATGTATAGGTATAAAATATGCATACTACACTAATTTTTGCCAATTTTGGAATATGTATGAGAGCTTATAGGAGCAAATATTGAAGATAGAAGACTTTAAGTGCAGCAAAACCATATCAAGCAAGACAAAGATCATTTGAAATCTTTGGTCTTCTAATCCAAATCTGCATTGTAATCGTTGCCACTGTTACTAGTTACAAGGAAATGATTTACTAGGACATATTGGCTGAGTAATCTGCATAACTAAGGTGCTTTTTTTTTTCCAGTACAAAATATATTCTTTTAAAAGAAGAGATGTATTATATAGAGGAGTTTGGTAAACTTTTATTTATGGATTCTGTGTATAGAATTAAAATGTAATACAAAAGGTGTAAGATTTAACTGTTGTTTAAGTTTCTCTAAATGTAAATGCATTTTGATTCATTTAAAAAAAAAAAATGACTAAAGTAGACTTTTTTTTATTAGATAAAGAACTAAATTCACCTACAAGTGAAAAGTTAAAATATTGAAATTAGAATTCAACATATATTTTCTTTACTCCCTCTTCTCTTGAAAAGTTAATATCTATCAACAGCTAGTTTGAATTCAATGTGAAATCATACTTTTCTTCATTGAGTTGAGTGCCTTTTTTTTTCTTCCTCTTATTTTGATAATAATTATATATACTATGTGGAGTATGTTGTTGAGCTTTTATTCATGGGTTTTAAATAAAGCTAACAAGCAGCACAAGTTTTAAATTCCAAAATCATCCTAACTATAACATCCTAAATATAAATAATATTAATATTCTACAAATTTAAAACATAAGAAAAACTCTTAAAACTACATTTTTTTTTTCAATTTCAAACTGTAATCAATTAGACATACATAATGTCTATTTAAACGACTTAATTGTTTCATGTATAAAGTCATATTTATATTCAACTAATTGATATAAATTTATTATAAGTTACCTTGACTCCATTAATTTTCATTTAAACTCAATATTTGTCCTTATTAAAGAAGACACAGACAAAAGTTATCTTAGTTAATGAATTTCAATTGCATAACATTCACCGTAATAAACGTAAAGATTATCTCTCCATCAATAACATTTGTGGATTGTTTAATAGAAAGAAAAAAAATAATAGAAAAGAAGCCAGACACAATAAATATAGTCTTAATATAAACTAAATTAGATACTATTTTAGAGACTATACTATTTTTTTATTTAAAGTAGTTTCTATTATTAATAAAAATTATAAATTAGTTTTTAAACTGATATTTAATTAGTTATCAACTTTAAAATCTAGAGTAATCGGTGACAACTAATTAAATACCAATTTAGAAACTACTTTATAAATTTTATTAATAGTAAAAACTAATTTAGATACTAATAATTTTTAGTCTCTAAAATAATATCAAATTTAGTCAATATAATGACTAATTATTTTTTTATAAATTAGTTTTTAAATTGATATTTAATTAGTTATCAATTTTAAAATCTAAAGTAATCGGTGACTAAAACCTTGATAACTAATTAAATACCAATTTAGAAACTACTTTATAAATTTTATTAATAGTAGAAACTAATTTAGATACTAATAATTTTTAGTCTTTAAAATAATATCAAATTTAATCAATATAATGACTAATTATTTTTTATCTTTAAAATTAATTTTTATTTAATAATTTTCTTGTAGTGTATATTTCAATATGATATAATATCTCTATATTTTTTTATGAAATGTAATGGAGGTTAATATTAATTAGAAAAAAAGTATCCTTTAACTAATTAATTTAAAAACAATAATTATATTGATTTTTAAAAGACACTTAATGAAATTAAAAATCATATTTAAATTTAGTTTGTCCTATTTGTTTATGAATATGATGCTATATTTGTATAAAAATCAATTAATTTGAGTGTCTATGATGATTTATGCATGAAAAACAAAACTAATTAATGTGAGTATCTATAAGGATCAATATCATAAAAATATATAAAAAAACATTTGTATGTCAAGTCGTTAAAGTATGTTAAATCAGTAATAACATTAAGTTCCAATACTTTGAGTAGTAATCTTTTTTATCTATGATAAAAGAAACTCCAAGGAAAAAAAAGAGTCTTCTCATACCACAAAGAAAATAGTCAAACAAACTTGAAATTCATCTACTCAAGTCAATGTTTATAGGTGAATGTTTTGTCTCCAAAAAAATTTCAATCAATATAAGACGGCTTCTTCCTGCACCTCCATCACTTCTTCAACCATCTTCATATATTTTTAAATTCCAAAATTATCCTTCAATAAAAAGATAAAAATAGAAACAATGTTTTAACTACTTACAGATTACGTAATTCAGAAGTAAAAAATTATAACTTCCAGATTACATAATCCACATAATTCGGGACTTATTTTAAAAAAATAAACCTACCAAATTATGTAAACTGGAAAGCTTGGTATTGTTAATTTTTAATTTTTGACTTTCAGATGACATAATCTAGTAGATTTATTTTTGTAAATAAGTTCAAATTACGTAATCAAGTATTGTGTGTTGTTAAATAGATTTCGAATTATGTAATTTGGAAGTTGTAATTTTTTGACTTCTGAATTACGTAATCTGGAAGCTGTAATTTTTTACTTCTGAATTGTAATCCATAGTGTAAAACATTGTTTTTATTTTTATTTTTATTTTTTAATGAAGAATAATTTTGGAAATTTAAAAATTTATGGAGGTGAGTAAAGAAGTGATGATATAAATAAGCACATGAGAGAGCCTTCTTCTCTCACTTTGGCCATGAATTTAAAATTGAACAAGGGAGGAGAAGTTTGGTCCTTGTTGGAGGAAAGCAATCACTCACATAAGCACTAGTTCTTCTTCTTTTTCTTTAGCTTCCATTCATCTTTTCCTCACTCTTTTGTGTTAAAATCTGCTAAAGAGTTGTTCACCTTTGATTTTATCTTCACTTTGGGAGTTACACTTAAGGTGTGGAGACTTTTCTTACAACTTGAACATTTCTTATTGTTCATTTTATGTTATGACATTGTTTGGGATTAAATGACATATTTACATGTTTGAAATATATAAATGTGTGTTCTTAACTTTTCTAGAGTGTTGGAGGATTAACCTTGGAGTATAATCCTTTAAAAAAATATTGGTGAAGGACATAAAGAATAAAATGGTCGATTTAGTATAAAGATAATCGACTATTTTTCAATCCTAGATGCATATAATATCAATTATTTTAGTGAAAAAATAATCGATTATTTAAGTAAAATTGGTGTACTCACGTGCATTTAATGAATTATCTATAATTGATTAAATCTAGTGCTAAAAATAATTGACTACCAAATTGTCCTTATGAAATTATTATGTTTTAAATAAACTATGTGAATATGTTAAATGTATTATATATCCAATGGATTGTGTCTAATGCAGAAACCAATTAAATGACTATACAAATACCAAATTTTTCAGTGAGATTAATGAAAATAAATAAACCCAACCACTAAAATCGACAATTTCTGGTAACTTAAAATTGCTAGAAAACTATTTGATAGAATTTGGTGTCTTCTTGGTATTTTTGAACAGCTAGTGTAGTAAAAAATATTTAAAATGCATTTAATAATTAATAACATAATTTATTTCCCTCTTTCTTATTTATCTCAAATCAAATAATTACTATTTCCTTTCTACTCTTTTTTTTTTCTTTCTTTTTTCATCTATTCATTTGTTTTCTTCTCCCTCTACCAATCAGAACCTTGGTAGAAGGGCTACTAAAACTTCTCACGACATACACATCTCTAAATTTGTCTCTAATAAACAAAATCATAATCTGGTTACTCTGTCCTAACATGAATCTACACGACCATTTGTTATGCCCTTTGTTCATTGTTAATCTGCTAGGTTCATGGGTTAAGGAGTTGAAAAACATAAAGACTTTTTTCTACTGAAATTCACATTGAAAATCAAAATAAAAAATCATTAATAATAGTTCTAACAGAAACTTTCATCATAAATCCATTGAAAGGAACTTTTAGGACAGAAATGATGTGATGAGGATGAATGAGTAGGTACCCAAGAATCTTGTACACAATGTATTTGAGATGTAAACCCAAGATATCAAATTATTCTAAGTGGTTTATGTCTGAGTTCAACCAACAAATAATGCAACAGAAGAGAAGAGAAAAGAAGAAAAGAAAACGAACATAGGTTCCCTTTCATGAAAGCAGCGAATCCAAACTGGACATGACTAGTGCTATACAGATGGAACATGAACATGAGTGTATGAAGTATGAGCTACTCTACAGAGTGAGAAACTATAAATGGAGTGAAAATGTACAGTTGAGAGTCGTGGATATCAACTCGAGCACTGAATGATGATACTGCATCTCCAGTTACTAACTTGTGCTGCAAGATAATAAGGAGCAAAAAACACATAATATGCTCTTATATAGGAAAAACAACAGTAGTAAGGGATTTTTTTTCAAAAAAATAGGGAAGGTATACTAAAATAAATAAATAGAAGCTCTAGCATGAGACACAGAACCAATAAGGTCATATAGAAAGACCGACTTAAGCAGTTTCATGCAACTAGGCCAGCTTACCTGCCACAGATCCCTCACAGAAACATGAACCCCAGATTCAAGCCCAAGTGCTTCCCATGAAGCTGTTATAGTAGCAACTTCTGAGCACCGATTCCAGAGAGCAACAACCAATCGATTTCCTGACAAAGGACCAGCCCAAACCTGTAAAGATGTAAAAGTGAAGTCCAAATTTAGCATATAGTAGCATATTCGGATCATATAGTCAAATTCAAATTCAATATGCTGATAAAAAATAAAAAAAAGTCAAATTCAATATATCAGAATACGGCATAGCAGTAGCCTTATCGCTCTTGATTCGTTTTTCTAAGAAGTTCATCTCCAAACAAGTGAAGTTCCAAAGATAATGATCATGAGATACACGGAGAAATTTGTTATAGGACAAAGCTAGTTTGGCATACACTGTTCTGTTCTCCTGTTGGTATGAAGCTGTATAGGCTGTTATGAGAATGAAAAAACATAGAAAAAACTTCAATTGTAATTCCTGAATTCTTTCTCTTAACTCAATACAAATCGGAATCCATTCTTCCACTGGAATTCCCTTCGTTTCCTAAATTCTTCGAGTGACCTTAAGCTCCTAAAATTAACTACATCAGTGGTATCAACTGGGCACCTTCCTATCAAGAGTATGGCAGAAGCAACACGTAGTCAAGCCGCGTTACGTTAAGACCGTCTCGAAGCAAGATTGGAAGCAAGATTCATGGAGATAATGATCTCCATGAGATAGACGCTAGACTCTGCTGTGGCAGAACGCATTCAAGAATGTTTCAAGACTCATCTTGCTGGCCCAGATTTCCAACCGGCACAACCACACAGATTGGCCCGAATCGAATTTCCTCGCTTTAATGGTGATGACGTGAAGCAACAATGGATTTACCGTTGCAAAACTTACTTTGCCATTGACGGTACGGCTGAGGAGGTCAAAAACAAAGCTCGCCATTGTTCAAATCTTGAAGGCAAAGCTTCACAATGGCACACATCTTGGTGAAATCTTTTTCCCTGGACAACCTCCCTGTTAGGACAGAATTTAAGCCAGTGTTGACAGAATGATTCAGAGTTATTTACAATGACCCAATTGGTTGCTGAATATCAAGAAAAATTTGAATCCGTGGTTTCTAGATTACACCTATCCAAAGAATATAAAATTAGTTGTTTCTTGAGTGGGTTAAAACATGACATTCAGATGATGGTTCGAATGTTCCAGCCGACCACCTTTTTGAAAGCAGCACAGCTGGCAAAGTTATATGAATCTGCGGCAACATCTGGCTCTCCACCTAAACAATTCTTGAAGTTTCCCAAGAACAGTGTTGTAACCAAGCCACTCCTATCTCTTCCTTCTTCCATCAAAGGGGATTTTACATCTACTGAAAATCGAACCCAACTCAATCCGCAACTCTACAGAAGCCTCACACCTGCTTTTATGAGTGAAAGAAGATCTAAGGGTCTTTGTTATTTCTGTGATGAACCTTTTACGCTTGCACATGCTCTAACCCACAAAAAGTTAGAAATTCATGTGTTAGAAGTCAATGATGATCGGTCATCAGATTTGGAGGAGGAGGATTCACCTCAAAATTTTCTCACGGATCCTGGACAGTCACTGGACCCTCACATTTTTGTTCATGTTCTTACGGGTGTTGCAAATTTTTAAACTATGAGAGTAACGGGGTATTTCAAGAAACGACCAATCCACATCCTTATTGACAGTGGCAACACTCACAATTTTCTTGATGTCCAATTGGCTACAAAAATGGGTTGCTTACTTGAAGAAATTCCGCCCTTGAACGTGGTGGTTGCAGATGGGGCAAATGTCACTATAAACTCTATGGTAAAACAACTTTCTTGAACCATTCAAGGGACTGCTTTTACTTATGATATGTTATTACTTCCGTTGGGTTGCTGTGATCCAGTCCTAGGCATAGAATGGTTAATCACCTTGGGTGATATTACTTAGAACTTTGAAAAGTTGATTATGCAGTTTTCGGTTAAAGGAAGAAAGTTTGTATTGCGTGGGTCTTCTAAAGAAGGACTGAAAACTGTACGAAGAAAACAGCTGGAGAAAACAATTGATTCGGGTGTTCATATCTCTATGCTTCATGTATGTGCTGCATAAGATGTTACACTGCTGCATTCTTTAACAACTCATGCTTCTTCCAGTCCAGAGATTGCACACAGATTGTTGAATTGTTGCTGCAATTCCAAGATATCTTTTTCGAGCCAACCACCTTGCCACCAATGCTCCAACAACATTTCAAGGTTAATGAATGTGGTATTTAGCAAATTCTTAAGGAAATTTCTGTTAGTATTTTTTTATGATATCTTGATTTACAGTGTAGCATTGGAAGATCATGTGATTCATCTAGAACGAGTGCCGATGACTATGCGACAACAATCTCTATTTGAAAAAAAATCTAAATGCTATTTTGGAGTGGAACAAGTAGAATACTTGGATCACATGATTTCTAAACAAGGAGTAGCCACTAATCCAAAAAAGATCATGGCTGTACAGCAGTGGCCAATGCTCAAAACAATTAAACAGTTGCGTGGATTCCTTGGGCTAGCAGGTTATTACAGAAGATTTGTGAAAGGATATGGAACTTTTGCTAGACCCTTAACAAATATGCTAAAGAAAAATAGTTTTTGTTAGTCTGCAGAAGCTAAAGCTGCCTTTCAGGATCAAAAAGCTAGTTTGGTAAGTGCACCCGTTGCTTTACCAATTTTTTCTAAACCATTTGTTGTTGAGGTGGATGCTAATTGGAATTCCCTTTGTTTCCATTCTTCCATTGGAATTCCCTTTGTTTCCCAAATTCTTCGAGTGACCTTAAGCTCCTAGAATTAACTACATCAAAATTCAGCACCAATAACCATGAACAAACTCATATAAGAGACTATGAAACTACATTCAATCAAAAATCTTAAGACCGTGATATTAAGTTAGAGTTTAATTAAGAGAGAAACATTAAGCTGAAATCATGTGTTTCTGAGATTTCATGAGTGTTTTATTTATATTGAGAAAAAAAAATCAAAATACAATAAATAGAAAAGATTTGATATCCTCTAATAACAAAATATGATAAAGGAAATAAAAATGTTTCTAATAATACATGTATTCCTTATTTCTATATTTATAACAGATTGGATAACTTAGTTATTGAGATATTGATTTTGTAGTTATTTTTTGTTAAAAATTCAAGTATGAGTCTAAGTCTTGCATTGAGTAAAAATACGAAAGTTGAGCACCAAATAAGGAAGAAGACTCATAAACTCATTGCCTTAAGGTTTTGAATTGAAGGTGGTTTCAATCTCTTATGTGGGTTTAACTTAGGTCTCATTGTTGTTGAATCTTTCTTGTGAATCCTCCCTCAAAAAGATCCAAAAGTGGGCGAATCCCCCTTTAAACACCCATCATTTTTTTTATTTAAGATTATTTCATATTTACGAATTTTATCCTAAACTAAGGTTAACTTGCTTTACCATTTTAGATTGCATTAGACTTTTTCTAACTAATTGAACCCTAGTAATCTGATGAAATCTAATCCAATTAAATCAATATCAGAAGCATGACTACAATGAACCTCTAAAACACCTAACTAATTGAACCCCTAGTAATCTGATGAAATCTAATCCAATTAAATCAACATCAGAAGCATGACTACAATGAACCTCTAAAACAATACATATATTCCTTACAAGGTGGTACAAAATAGTTTACCTGTCCACAACCATCTACTCCAGCAACTTGGACTTTTCTTCCCTGGACTCCAAGTGAGTCTGCAGAGATATAAAATAATCAGTATCTTTACTTAACCTTAGTGACTGAGATAGATGAAAAAATGTACTCCTTCCGATCTTTTATATAAGAAACAAATAATAAATTCACCAAGAACATTAAAAATAGTTAAGTTAATTCTAATTAATAATGTCCTAAATTTTACTTTTATTCCAGAAATACCCTTTGGAGTAATTGGTTTAAGTAGGAGTTACATTAAATCAAGCAACACCTAATTCAAAAAACAATTTTTCCATCAATAAGTGAAACTTGTATTGGTAATAGACCAATAAATACATAAAGAATGTGTATCTGTCTCATAGATTCACAATAAATGAAGGGTACAAAACGAAATTACTAATTAATACATCTTTATTATCTATTTGATTTATAAAGGACGGAAGGAAGTGCCAACTACCACATAACAAAAGAAAGATCATTGTCATCACACACAGAGGGAGTTATGCATCAACTTGTTAACAATAATAGAAAGCAGTGGTGCGACCTTGATTGATGGCAATGACTTCTTCATTGCCCAAAATCTCAAGTGTTTCAGCAGTCAAATTTCTTACATCACAGCCAATCAATAGTGGTGCCTGCACACACATGTTCAAAATTTTGAGCATGTGAAGTTTCAAATATAAAATGTGTGTCTCAGTCTTAGCAAGCTTAGCTTGTCTTTATTCTTTAATCAAAAGAAATTATGGTTAAGCCAAACTGAAAACGAATTCAGACTAGCCCTGTTTTTTATTTTGTTTACACCAGAGTATCAATTTCGCAACTATGCCTGCTATTCTAAGATCTCAAATTGCTAGTTATTTGCGGGGCAGCATATAGAAAAACATGTGATGACAGACTAAATTGAGATGACTAATCTTGCATAGATGTATGCCAGGGAGAAAATATAGGAAGTAAGCAACACCTTCGCTAAAGCCCAGATGCTGAAGTGAGCACGGTATTCCTGGTAAGTCATGCCACCATTTCCAACTTCCAACATATCTGGGTCTGTCCGGTAAAATGAGGTAAGTAGGAATGCTTCTGGTTTTCCTAATATTTTCAATATAATTTCAAGAAAGACAAGATGTTTACCATTCCATCCCCCAGGACCAGCATATGCAGCCCATTTATCATTAAGATCGGCAATGGTTGTCATGCTAAACAAAAAAAAAAGTTAAAAATTATACAACCATGTAAAACAGATAATTTTGGACAGGAATTTTCCGAATTGATCTAATATTAAAACTTTGTATTGAAATGATAGCTAGTGTTTGACGTGGTACCTATGGTTTGCCAAGAAGAACAAATTATGGAATGAGTGTTGTAGTAATAGATATACACAAAATCAAGGGAATGTATTAGATTATTTCATAGGGTCAAACCTCAAACAAAATTGATGGCTGCTGCAGGATAACCCAGATTCCACATTAACAAATGTGATACCTAACTATGTTAATGTCATCTCTATCATCATGATTATTAGTGTTACTTTATGACAAATAGTCATGAGACTCGTGCCAATCACTATTTGCATACACATTCTTAATAGATCTTTCATGAATTCTAGGATCTAAAATAACTGTACGCTAGAGTGCATCTAATTTCTTGAGTCCAGCTACTATGTGACAACAAGATAATATTTGGCTGGGTAGGATTATCTGAGCTTTAAGTGATGAACTCACTGATGTTCTTACTCTTCAAAGACAGAGTATTCACAAGCATGTGAATATTCTTAAACCTTTTCCCTATTCTGCCTGCCAGGAATAGATGGAAAAACACCATCCACCCTTTGCGCTCATTTATCCCCTACACTTTCCCCTTCCTTTCACATGCCTACTCATTGCTACAACCTTATGCAAATTTTCATTCCTACCAAGCCAAGGGATCAAAAAAGGTAACCATTACACCATTAAATATATTCCAATAATCTGTTGGTGTGTGCACAATTCCAATGCAGTATCTAAGGACTGATTTGACCCCACAACTTTTGCTGGTTTAATGCTATTATCTATCGTTAAGCCATGAGCATCACCAATAGAACTTTAAAGGTACCAGTTATAAATCAAAGTCTAAAGCTTTAACCTTGCCCACGAATCATTGATGTCTTCAGTTGTGCGCCAGCTGTTACCTACCTTGTCTGCCCACAAGGCAGGGTTATCAATGCCCCTGCAAAATCAAAAGCACACCATGAAGAATTCTATCGAGCTAAATGTAACTAAGCTCAGATAACAAAGTACCAAAAATGCTTTATTACCATTCACATAATGAGTAGAAAATTTTACGTCCAGTTGCATTGAGAGCATCACGCATAGGCGGATAACTGGAATAAAAGCAACCACATTGGCTCAATTTAACAACTAATACAAATATGGTGAGACAAAGATGAGAACACACCGTTTTTTGGGAGGGATACCAAGATTGTAACAGTTGTCATACTTCAAATAATCTACACCCTGTTAAAAGGAATTGAGTTAAAATTCCTGATAAGTAAAGAAAAATATAACCAGTAACAATTCCAATTCATGAACAATGTTACTTAAATGTTAAGTTACAAAAGAATGATTTCAAAAGGCAGCTCAAGATACATTACTCGCATAATTTTTCTAAGATGTGTCTACTTTTATTTTGGTTTCGGTAAAGGTATCCTCCTTTAGAGGCAATCCTGATCGAGAGACGGTCAGACACTAAATGTGAACATCTTTCTCAATAGGGATTCAAATCACGGTTCACTACATTGTGGGGACCAGCCCCTTTCTCTGAACCCAACTGCCCTTGGTTCTCGATGCTAATCTTAATCAGTGGTGGATGCACTTCTTCATAAAATATTTGATTGATTGATAGTAGATGTATATTATTGCAATTTACATTTCCAGTTAGATATTTGACATATTTTAGGGCAGCCAACTAAACTTTATAGTTAAACACATCAAGCAGTGAGTCTAATTTCTTGTATTACTTGAGAAATTCTGGAGTTGTGCTGTAATTCTAGAATCTAATTGTGCCATATAGACATAATATTTATAACAACAGTATAGGTCATTGCTAAGTTCTGTGAAGACATTTCAACAAACAAATTTCAGTCATATCGATGGATTGAGTACTATTTGATCTAGAACGGCATAATTTTTTCTATTTGTTTTCTGAAAAGCTAGACGCATTCCATTTAATGGAACAATGTCTTATCAAATCCAATTTTGGGTATATGATGATGCTATTAGAAATTCTTATCTAAAGCTTGGTTTTGTTTTGTAAAATGACAAATTAATTCCACAAAAGATATATGAGGCTGAGCTAAACAATTTATATCAGATGTGCTACACATACACAAGGCACATAATAAAATAGAAATGAATAGTATGAATAGTATCTGATACTGTTTCACAAATCATGAAAATGAGATAATAGAATCTAACCCAAGAGGCAAATAAATCTGCATCATCAGTTTCATGGAAAATCGATCCTGGCCGGACTTGACATGTAAAAACCCTAATAACATTAAGATATGTAAAAGTATTAAGCAGGAGATTAGATGATCAGTTAGTCACAATCAACATGAATGAAATTTATTTAAGAATGAATTGTTCAAACATCTGGCTTATTGCAATGTCATCTTACCCAGCATCCGAATATATGCCAAGCTTGAGTCCCTTTCCATGTACATAATCTGCAAGAGCTTTGATTCCAGATGGAAATGTCTTAGGATCAGGAACAAGTTGACCCTGCACTTCCACACCCAAAATAGTAAGGACCAACATATAATAAAGAAAGCTCAAAACAGACTTTTAAACTTTGATACATAACCATTTATTCACATAGAAAATAGGTAGTGCATGTAATCATGAATAAAATACATGCTTCCTGCTTGATTAAACAAATATGCAACTGCAGTGCAAGGTTGGAAGCACAACAATGTATCTTTAAATCATTACATAACAATAACTTTAGGCATGCTATAACAAATACCAATTGAAACAATTTTTCTTCATCCAACTGAACTTCCGGATTGATAACATTAAAAGCCAACAGTTAGGTAAAATAATAGATGATAACCATAAAGTTGATCCAGTAAGATTGAAAGCAACAGAATTTAACTGACCTTCTGATTTCTGCTCACAGCAGACCAGCAATCATCTGCACATTGCAAATTGTGATATCAAATAAGTATAAATACAAGACATGTTAGAATGTTCATTTTGAACAGACAAGAACAGTACCTATGTTGACATATACATAACCTAAATCAGCTAATCCGGTTGATACCAGTGCATCAGCTGGAAGTATAACATACATATCAGCATTAGTAGAACCGAGAAAAAGATTGAATTACTGATATTGAGTATGAACCATAATGCTTGCAGTGAAACAAAATATGTGGAGATTATAAATGTAAAATTACAATAAAATCATTATACAATGGAATGCAAATTTCACAATTAATAAGTTTTTGTCTTTTTAAATAGTTAATCTGTTTCACCAAAAAAGACAGCCATACAGTCAAGAATGCAAAGTTTATTTAGAGTACAGGGAGAACCAAAGACCATGGGGCGAAATCTCCACCCCCTCCAACAACACACACACTCTTTGGGGGACTTATCTAAATTATGGGTGGCCGAAGGATATAAATTTTGATTAGGCTCGCAATTAATTGAAATAAAATCAAGTTAACATATGATTACTTTTCAAAAGGCAAAATAAAGGAAGATTGATGAGAGAGGATCAAATGTTTATATATGAAACTGAGGAGACTAGTATGATCATAATCCGTGTCAATTCACTGAAGAAATGGAAGTTATTGATACATCTAGAAGTGGTAGGAAAGGAAGAAAGCAAGAAAAAGATACCCGTTTCCTTAATGACCCTTTCACTGATATTGCATGCAAAGAAGTTCCAGCTATTCCATCTGCAGACAAATTAAAACAAACATCAAAGTTAAGACCATCCAAACTATCTGTGTGTGATTGTGATGGTGACCGTGTTTGTGCAGGAGGGTCTTATAGTTTTATCAGTTTGATGGAAGCAACAGTGAAAAGAAAAACTCGAGGAAAAGTTAACAACTCACAGATTTTATTCAACTAAAAAGAAAAGAGTAAGCAAGAGAAAGCGAGAATCGAACCCCATCTGAGGCGTTTTAGCCAATCCATTACTCAGCTGAAACGGACCGTACTTGGAAGTGTCGTAAACAGAATGAAAGTTTGATCCGAAAATGGGGTTCCCGTAGCTCTGCAAAAGAGGCGCAACTCTCGCTGAAGCCGAAGCAGAGGAAGCAACAAAGAAGAAGAGAATCACCAAGTACACCAAAAAAGTGTATATGAGTTTCTGCTTTGCCATGAGTCAGAGCTCCTTTTGCCTAATACTCAACACACAGTTCTTCAAAGTGATGAAATTTGGAAGTACAAGAATTTTTGCAATAGAAGCAACTGAACAATGTCACTTGAAACAAATCCAAAACGTCATTCTAGCCACTGTCGGAAAGAGAAACATTTAACACCATTTGCCACATATTCTATCACTTAAATCTTATTATTTTATTTTAAGGATTTTATATTGCATTTTAAAATGGAAAATGATGCTTTGAGAATTTTGTAGTTATATATAGCTCTTGATCTAATAAATTTAGAAATAAATATATGTAATATTTATAATTAAATAATATGAAAAAATATTAAAACAAATAGTAATAAGATTGTAATGTAGTTATATAAAAAAATATGAATTATAATGTATCATTACATTTTAAATCAATTCTTAATGAATGTGAATAGAAGGAATACTTTAAGTTAGGGATAAGAATCTCATCGTAATATTCCAAATGTATAGTTTTCAGTATCTTATTACGTGTCGCTTCTACAATTTTTTCAGATAACTAAATGTGAATTTAGATGTTTTTCCATCTGAATTATTTTTTTCCATAAATATTAATCATTTGAGTTATTTTTTATTAGGGTTAGACATTACATCATTTTTCTACCCTCAAATAAGTTTTTATAAATAATAGGGTCTAGACACTTCTCTTCCTGAGATAGGACCCACACTTAGTAAGATAATCCTTTTGTAATAATATATTTTTCTACTATTTTTAAGATAGTTATCTCCAACGTAGTTTCGTATAAAGGTTGCTTATTGTTAAAACCCATTCTTGACAATTTATTACCAAACAAAAATAGTGTGACATTGTTAGTATAATTAAATTTAGAAATTTGTTTAATTTTGTGGCAACCTAAAATAACATGAGAGATATATAAAATGAATCTAAAAGGTCATATATTAAATTTATATTTATTCGTAGATTTTAATAATATTAAATTAGAGGATTGTATTAATGAAACGGGAATTTTTTTACCAATAATTTAGGCAACTAATTCATATTTTCAAACTAAAAAATTAACTCACTTACTTTTTTTTATCATTTTTTCCTTCACATTCGTGAATGTATTGATGGATAAAAATACCTTTTAGTTCTTATATAAATTTTAATCTATTATTGTTTTCTCTCTTAATACATTCATTGCTTTCCTCATTTACATACACCTCGATGCATTATGTAGCACTCCACAATTCTTATGTTGGCTTTGTTGTCACCTTCGGTGTCATTTCCACTAGTGATTACCATCCAAAATTTGTAAAAGTTTTTTTTCTCCTTTACTTATTAGTTTAGTGATTGTCAATGTGCTTCCACATGGTTAGTACATTATGAATTGAAAAATCTAGAATATGTACTTACTTTTTAATTTTACAATTCAAAATATAATTTTGGATATGGAAATATATTTTGGATTGTATAATTAAGAAGCATAGGTTAGTTCTTCACATACGTCACTTTCGATGCAACAAAAGTTATATCGGTGTTGGTGAAGTTGTTTGGCATGGACATTAGTGATGCATTACTAGATAAGAGAGAATGTCATAGTGGACACATCAAACTCAACTAGCTATGTGAGGTTTATGAGGAATTAGGTACAAGCGGTAGATAGGTGTGTGTTGCCAAGACATATTTGTTCATCTTATGGAATGCACCATATTTGTAAACAAGAGTGTAACATCAATTAGTGTGTCATATTTGGAGCTCTTTAATGAACTTTGGTTGTTCAAATGATATGTTTGGGAAGTAGTCGTATTAACACACATGTATGAGTAGCTCGCAAACAATAGTAATGCACAAACAAAGCAATTGGTAGGTTACATCATGCTTTTATAGGTCAATAATTTAACCATTTTTATGACTTATGTTTGTTTTAAATTATATTTCAAGAAAATTTGTTTTCCTATTGTAATAGACATAGATATACAAATATTTTCCTCACTTGGGTATAAGGGATATTAAGCCTTACGAGGAGGAGTTACTTTGTGTTGGCAGATATATTGCAAGACAATCTATTTCTACAGTTGGAGTAGTGCAAGTCCAACTTAATGGTTTGACATTGGAGATCTTATGAAGAACATTCTAATAGGTGACTATTTGAATGGATCCCAATGTTCTTTTGGTTTATCCTTCTTAGAACTTATAGATAAATGCACATGTTGAGGCATGTCTTGCATTAGTATGGGTACACACAAATAATCTCTCAACCTCGTGTACGTTGAAAGAAAGATCGATAACCAATTTGGAATAATATATACTATATGAAAAGCACCGTGATACCAAATAGTTAAGATTTATCTGATTTATCATGCATAAGATACTTATTTATTTAGTAGTTTTAATTACTTTTAGTGAAGTCTTTTGTGTAATTTTGTAGTTATTTAATAGTTATTTCATTTATTTTATTACTTTTATGTGCAATTCTTTAATTTTGGCTTGTAAATGAAAGTGATTAATACAATCTTTCAGAAATAGTAATTGCTAATAATATGAATTGACACATTATTTTTTTTCAATTTCAATCATATGCAAAGTTAACACAATGACAATGAATTTCTAATAATCATGAAAAGACTTGCATCCAACTAACATAAAATGATGACAATGATTTAGCTTTCGCATAACAATGAGTAAGTTAAAGAATGTTTATAATGGTGTGGGACAACCATATTTTAATATGACCTACACAATAATCAGAAACATCCAAATAAGTCATCAAGTTAATGTTTTCACTAAGAAAATGTCAACATATGTGCACAATACTTGAACGAAATGTGTACCATACATATGTCCAAAACAAATAATATGACGTAGACTAATATATATGGGAAGTTTACTTCAAAATGATAATATTTTTATGCTTGTGTTTAATGATAAATAGACCAATATAACTTTATATCTACTTGCAATCACATATCTCATATTAGGTATAGTCATTCACTTGTCTACACCAGCTTATAAAGACAATTTATTATAATCATTATAGCCTTTCAAAAACTAAAAACACAAGTAGTTGACTTACACAATACTTATCATTGATACACCATCTAGGAATAATGACATTTTTAGTTGATATACTAGTCCATAACCTTCTAATATTGTAATATATTAATCATGTCACAGATCAATATCTTTACATGAATATTCACTCATGTTCAATATTTACAATGATATTCACTAATGTACATTTCGAAATACAAAATAAAAAATGTATTTTATATTATACATTTTAGAATAAAAAAATGTATAATCCAAAATATAAAAATATCATTTTTAATATTTTGGAATATACAATATGGAAGGTCACCAAATTTTACAATATAGAATTGAAACTGCAAAAATAAAAAACCACAAATTATTTATTTTGAGAAAGGTAGATTTGGAATTTCAAATTTTATGAGGTATAACTTGGAAGTGTAGGTGTGCAGAATACAATACCCCAAATATATTGCATATTTTTTCTGGATCATCATCAGAAAGAAATTACTTCCTGCACCCAATGAAATTTGAACCTGCACCCAATTTTTATATGAAATGCCAAAAATGCTCTTAAAAAGGTGATTGCGGACCAAAATACATTCTTAAATAAATTTTCTAGAATACATTTCTAGATTTAGATTTCCATATAACACTTTTATGAATTCCAGAGTCTTTTTTTAATATATTTCCAGATTTTGTATTCTAAGATTTGTTTTTCAAAACATATTTTTTTATTTTATAATTAATTTTTCATGATAAGATTTTAATTTTTCAATTTTATTTTAGAATTCCATTTCTGAAATACAAAAAAAAATATTTTAAATTTACTTCTCTGAAATGTATTTCTTTAATTCTGAATTTTCAATTTTAAAATAAAGAATAATTTTAGAAATTTTAAAATGCATAGATCATATCACAATTTATAAGATCAAGGAAGAATTTGCCGGATCAGCACGGCCCATTCCAAGAGTTACTAAGCGTAACCAATGAGCCCAATATATTAGTTCTTATTGTGGCCAGATCTCTATTCCGATATTAAGAGCAAAGTAAGGATTATAGATTTTTCTTGCACCATATCAATTCAGATTTGCACCCAACACACTGATGTAAAATATCCATTTGTCCTTAATGATTTAAAAAATTTGTCTTCTGGATATTCATATCCGTAAGTCAAATTACAAAGTTCTGGACATATAAATCTGGAACTAATATATCACTTCCAAATTTCACCATCCAGAAGTTTATCTGGACAGCATAAATGACATTCCAGATGTCAAAATCCGTAAACAAACATAAATGAATTCCAGATCTCTATCTTCAGCACCATTTACAATACACCATATAAAAATCCATAACTCATAACCCACTTCTTGATATGCATCCAGAAGCATAAATAAAATATGAAATTTAGCTTCCAGATTTTGAAATCCAGAATGTATAAAAATCACTTCTGAATATGTGAAAAGAGAAGAATGGAGTTTTAAAATTTTCTTTAGATGCTAGTCAAAATTGATTGAGTATGAGGAAATAATTTTAATAGTTTATATTACTGAGATAAGTGGAGTTACACATACATTTAGTCCACTTTTTTTATAAGAAAATATAAAAAATTATTTATTATAATAATTATTAAAATAAAGAATACTACTAAAACTTATATTAAAATTATAAGAAATGAGTTTATAAAAAATAATTAAAAACTAATTTATTTTATAAATTTTCATAATTTTATTATAGGTGGCTTTTTTTTAATGTAGTTAAGTTTTTTTTTTAAAATAATTAAAAATATACATTACAAATAATTATTAAACATAAAAAATAGATCAGTGAAGAACTGTATAAAAAAAATTATAAAAAGAATAAAAATTAAATTTGTTTAAATTAAGAAAAAAAGAGTGAAAAATAAGAAGAAAGGAATGGAAAGTTTGTTGAGTAATTTGATTAATATAATTTTTTAAATCTTTTATAAAATAATATATTTATAAAATGATCAAATTATTCTTATTATTATAAATTAATTTTAATTAAATATTAAAATGATAATTTTATTATTTAATACTTTTTATTATTTTTATTTTTATTAGTATTTTATTTATATATTATTATTACTATTATTTCTAATTAATTTTTATTTTATTATTTTAAATCATTTTATACTATAATTAATTTTTGAATATTCTATTATTATTATTATTTTAATAATATTAATATTTTTTTATTTTATGTGACATAATCATAAATTAATTTTAATTAAATATTAAAATTTTAATTTATTATACTTAATATATTATTTTTAATAATATTTTCTTTATTTAATTTATATATATATTATTATTATTTTTTTTATTTTTTTATTTTAATGATTTCTATTATTATTACTTTTTAAATATTCTATTATTATTTTTTAATATTATTAATATTATACTATATATAATGTAATCCATAAATTGTTATTGTTATATATAACATAAGAAAGAAGTTTTCTTAGACTTTCGTAATCATTGTATCATTAAAGTTTTCTCATACTTTCATGGTATTAGCATCTTCATAACAAGAGCACTTTTACAAGGGTAACATTTTTAGTTTTGAAAGAAAACAAATAAATTCAAAAGAACAAAATAAAGAAGGAAGGAAGAATCAATCAATGACAAAGAAAGATAAATAAGTAATCGTTTTCTTCTTATGAATAAAACAACTTTAATTGGATAAGTGGGTTGTTTTGAATAGTATATAGTAATGATGTTGAAAAGGAAAGTTAAGAAATGATGAGTAGTTTGATGTTTGTAGTTGTTTTATATTGTTGGATTTTGTGATGTGCTTGGAAGTTCCCAACTTTTACTTTAAAGTCAAGTGCTTAGTGACTTCAATTAAATTTCAAACACATTGGATACATGACAAAGACAAAACAATAATGTTTTGGCTCATATTAGATGCCTAGTCAAATACTTCTTGTGTTTCATTTTATCTCTATAATTGATTTGGTAAAAATGGCTACCTAAATTTTGAGTGGTTTATGATTTATAGGCCTAAGAAAAAAAGTAGCCTACTTTAGACAATTTTCTCCATATAGAATTTTGAATAAAAAAATGAAAATATTTTTTTATGGATGAAAATTATTTTATACTGAAGTTAATTTGTAAATTTTTTTATTTAGTGTTGGTAAATTTTGTTTTCAAATTACTGTATAAATTAATTTAATTTAAGGGGGAGTTCTTTCTTTCTTATTTTTTTCTTTTATAAACTTTTTCCAAATATACTCACCATTATGCGGTGATTAAAAAAAAGTGGGGCCACAACTTTTGATAGATTAATTCTCTTTAGTTCAAATAAAAGACAAACTGATTTAAACTCTTATTTTATTGTTATTTTTTTAAGAAAGAGAATAAATAACAAATGTAAGATTAGACTAATATAGTTAAGTCATTAATGATAATATTTATAAACTTACATGAGAAAATAATGAAATGTGTATTACTATCAATATCTCTAGGAAAAGATTTCTTTTACACAAAAAAATTAACATACATACACTTTTGACAAACTATTATTATAATAATTTAATAATATTTTAAATTAAAAAATAATTAAAATATTAATTTATTGATATGTGAAGTGTATGTATTTTACTTTAGAAGGTGTTAATATATTAATGGTGTTAATATAATTGAGACTCATATTTCTAATTCCTAGAAAAATAGTACCAACAAAGTATTGATGTTCACCTGATATTGGGGGATAAATATAATTTTGATTTTTTTATTATGTTTTTAATTAGGAGGATTGAATGACCGTATAGGAAGAGAAAAGAAAAGTAGATCACAATAATGTGAATCATTCATGATGTTTTAAGAGTTGGAAATAATTATGCATAAAATGTGAATGGAGAATAATATTAATATGAGTTGATTATTAATGGATATTATTAAAAATTATTTAATGAGAATTTCGTAAAATGGTAAGAGTATTACATGATTTAGAATAATAAAGGAATATATTTGTAATGAATTTATGAATCCATGAATTTTTGTGTTTGTCTCTCACAACTTTATAGAGTTTTAAATTAAAAGAATTTAAATTTAATCTTATTAAGGTAATCGATCAATTACTTATCACTTATTTTCTTATTTTATTGAGTATGAAGTCAATATCTTTCTCCAAATTGGATATCAAAATTGTTCTCCCGTATTTCATATTATATGTGAATAAGTTTAAAGTCTGAATACTCAATAGTAAAATAAAATATTTTAAATTTTCAAATGACTTTTTATAGAAGTGCATATCAATAAGTCATCATGTGCTTTTAGAATATTCGTATAATGTCTTTCTCACACTAAGATGATATTTTACCAAATATGATCAAAACCAATTTTCATGGCTTCTAGTTTCACATGCAATATACTCCCACCTCCACAAAGTTTATAAATCAAATACCCAATCATCTTCACAATTTCTAATAATTTCACATGCATAGTCCCACCTCCACAAAGTTTATAAATCAAATATTCAATCATCTTCACAATTTCTAATAATTTTACCTATTTTCATTGCATCATGATTTAATTGGGTTCCATTAATATTCACTTGGCACGAGGAGATGTAGAAAATTCAAATATTATTTGATTTATGATCAAGTTCATACAATAATTTATAGACAATATGTATAGTTGCATGAGTTTGTGCATGGACACATGTATGGTTCGCTTTATGTGATGCTTCTCTATTTATAATTTTCACTTCTATTTCTATGTATAGTTACATGAGTTGTGTGCATGGACACATGCATGGTTTGCTTGATTTGGATGCTTCTCTGTATAAGTTGCAACGGTTTTCACTCTTTCAAAGTTTCTTCATAGCACAAATGTTCCTCCATAATTTATTTCCTTAGGTGATGCATATATCATTCTTGTTAATGCTAAATACACTCAGTATAAGCAACAAGATCTAATTATTTTTGTATGGTTGCTTGCTTCTATGACTACACCCATTTTAATGAAAATGGTTGGTCTTGATACATCTGCACATATCATAGTATTTCTATCTACTTTGTGTCGCACACACGTGCTGTGATCAAGAAATTAAAAGTGCAACTCAAGAATCCCAAGAAAGATCGCACTCTTTCTACCTATCTTTTTAATAGAAAGAAAGATGTTGACAATTTTTCATCTGTTGGAGCACCTATTTATGCAAATAAGCATATTGAGGTTATTCTTGATTGTTTAGTTGATGAATATAATCCATATATGGTTAGACCCGTATACAGTTGATGAAATAGAAGCATTGCTTCTTGCTCAAGAAGAACGTCTTGAGAAGTATCAGTTGGTTGATCAACATATGCTTCAAGTTAACATTTTTCTTGCACCATGGCATCTCAAAAATCCTCAAAATGATATAACTCATTTTAAAAATTTGTACAATCGTGGTGGATACATGTTTTCTAAACAATTCTATCAAATATATGGTAAACCTAGCCACACGTTTGTTCAATGTTGGCACATGTATGATGAACCTATTTCCTACATGTCTCAATTTTCTTCTCTAGCAAATTATAATTTTGAATCATCCATTATGGATACTCATTCCACGATTGAAGATCCTCTTTGGTATCCTCATAATGGGGTTTCACACCACATCACCAAATATTATTTTGTTTATTCAATAAAGAATATGTACCAAGGTACAAATACAATGAAAGTTGGTAATGGATAAAGTATGATTATTCATTATATAGGTTCCTTTCATTTCGATTTACCTTGTACTAACACCAACCTTATTTTACATGATCTATTACATGTTCGAAATCACAAAAAAATTATTAATCATTACAACAATTTTTTGTTTAGGCAACGCTAAATTAAAGCATTGGTAGAAAAGTGTTGCCTAAACTTACTATATGCAACAGTTTTAGAAACGTGGCTTAAAAATATAAGAAGCTACGGTTTTTAACCTGTTGCCACTTTAAGTCACATTTATCTTATCTACCCGTAGCCTTTTGCTTTAATAAAAAATTGAAATGAAAAATAATTTGCGAGAAAATGCTTATCTTCTTCCCTCTTTATTGAAAAAACGGATCACTGTTTTTCCCTTTCCCTAGCGCTCTTCGTCCTTTCTTCCTCGCTCTTGCGGTCTTCGTGTGGGTTTACTTTCTTCATCAATGTCTTACTTTCTTTCTCACTCGCGTTCTTCCTCATCGTCTCTCCTCACTGTCTTACATTCCTGTCTCGCATTCTTGTCTGACGTTCTTCCACATTTCTCACCTGGACAACACTGAGCTTCGGTAAGTCTGTCTGTCATATGTCTTGCTCTTTCATCTATGTAATTTAGGGTTGGACTTGTTTGGATGAATTTTGTTTTATTGTTTGTTTGGGGTTTCGAAGATTTGTAGGGTTTTGAGTGTTTGGAAGTCTTTGGCCTCACATCAACGACGAAAACTTCATATTCAACATTGTTGCTTAACGCGCCACTGCTGGTGTTCAAGGTGTCGTGGCTGGTGCTCAATAGCAAATTCTAAAAAATGTTATTAGACCATGTCATCGTACTGCTCAACATTCATTTTTGCAATTCTGATTAATTCTTTGTGTCCAACTTGCAGACAAACTTGTCCTGGAAAAAATATCATGTCCTTTAGGTATTCTCCTGGTTATATTTGAATCTCGACCGAATGTCCTTGTTCAAGTTAGCAAACCCTATTCCTTCTCAATTTTAATTCATCATACATCTTCAATGCCAAATGCAAGTAGAGATTTAAAATTTATGTATAGTGATACTGATAAAGTAAGTTTTTTAATTTACAGAAAAGAGACGATGAAAACTGGATGAAACACACTTTGGGGTAAGTCATGTTTCAATTAATTTTTCTAATAATAATGATGTTAATGTTTCCTAATGATAATAATGTTTCAATTAAACTGGATGAAAACTGATTAGTATCCCGATGTTAATGTTTCTAAGTTTGCTTATGATAATAATGTTTATTTTTAATTTTATCCTAACACATGTTATGTCAAACATCAGGATAATAATCAGATTCTACTTCAGGGAAAAATTAAAGAGAACATATACATTCTTCCTGCTTTAAATACATCATTGATATTTCTATGAATCATATCTCTTTTGTTTTTGTAAAACCTAATGCTCAGCTCGGTTTGACCATTGTAGTTATAAAATACTTAAACAAAATTTTCAGCAATGTGCCAACCTTTGTACTTGGAAAATCACTTCAACTTCCGTTTTGCACATCATTACTTCCGTTTTGCACATCATTAGTTGTGTACACTCAACCTTTGTAACTTTTTTATATTGATGTTTGAGGACCAACTCCTATGTGTACTCCAAATAGTGTTAGGTAGTACATATCTTTTCTTAATGTGTATTCTATACTTGGATCTTTCTCATGCATAATAAATATCAAATTTGTTTTTAAAAGCTTCAATGTCTTTCCTAAAAGATTCTAACTTAAAAGCATGCATACTAATAATGTCAAGTAATTTTTTTAATGGAATTAGGCATAGACTAAGGTGTCCACATACCATGAGAAAAATGGATTAATTGAACAAAAATATAGACATATTACAAATATGAGCACTCTATGTGTATGGGTTATCTTTTATATAAGTTGCACTTCTATTTCTCACTTACGATAATATGATAATAAAACAATTTCTTCTTCTTTACATTTTTTTTTTCCTTTCTCGCTCTTTTTTCTAATAAAATAAATTTTAATATGACTTCTCATAAACAATTTCATGCAAAGATATATTAAAATAATTTGGAGATAATATCTTGTTATTCTATCAATTTTCAAGTCTAATAAAAAATTGTCAACATTCAAAAATTGGTTCCTAAAAAAAAAATATTAGGTAACCAGAGGTATATATTCATATTGAAAAAAAAAAAACTCATCAATTCTGGAACCATTATCTGAATTTCACAAAGACATCTCATCCACCAAAGTGAAAATACAAAATAATATAGAAACATTTTGTTGGAGATCCCACATCGACTAGAGATTAGAGCCTTTCATAATATATAAGTGGGTGCAAACCTCACCCATGAGTCGGTTTTATGGGGTTGAGTTAGGCTTAAAGTCCACTCTGTAATATATTTAATTTTCTATTTTACTCTCTAATATACAAGTGAATAAAAGTTTCTTTTATATTTATTTTTCTCTACAATTAGGGTTCATTACGATTACGTACGCTACATTAAAGCATCACATCAGACAAGGAATATTCATCTTCATTTACTGTAATATGGTATCAGAGCCATTTTCGAGCCTATCCTAGCGAGTATTTGTTGGGCTTATCAGGCCACCCGCTATCGAACCACCCATAATATATAGTCCCACGCACGAGTTGGTAGTCTCGGCGTGAGGGGGTGTGTTGGAGATCCCACATCGACTAGAGAATAGAACCTTTCATAATATATAAGTGGGTGCAAACCTTACCCCATGAGTCGGTTTTATGGGGTTGAGTTAGGCTTACAAAGTTACTTTTAAAAAGAAGCTCATCAAATACTAAGCTCATCAAATACTAGTATCTTAAATTTTTATATCTTCTACCAAATAAGATTATCATAAAAGTGTAATTCAAAATTTATTTGTAAGTTGAAATTGTTATACTAATGATTCATAATTTCTCATTCAAACCACGAAATCATTAAAATAAAAAGAAATTTCTATGAATCTCGATAACATTAATGATGTTAAGAATGTGTGTTAGAAAATTCTATAAAAGTTTTAATTTTGTTCATTTATAGATCTTTATACTTAACTTAAAGTTTACAATAAATAAATTATATATATGTATATGTATATGTATACATATGATAATAGTATCGTCTTATTCCATATAGTATTTATTTCTTATGAGTATTTTTAATACATTTGTTAATAAAGTATGGGAAAGCATGTTACAAAAAGATTATTTAACTTCAGTTTATTAATAATTTCTTCAGAACTGTCTCAGTTTGTGTTTCAGAAATAGTCATGTCATAGCATTTAACATTTTTCTTGTGAGAAATAAAATTCTTTTAGAACAAACACAGAGGAACCAAACTTCTTTCTGTCTTTAATTTAATCTACAATTGTCGGTTTTGTTATCATTATTATAAGGAAAATAACTAGAAATCAATAAATAAAAATGTAATTATTCAGATTTTAACAAAAGTATATATTAATTACATTAAATGTTGTATTAACTCATTAAATTTTAAAATTATACAACATTATTTATTTCATTATTTTGTCGTAAACACCTTCATTTCCAATTTATTTACTATTAAATGGAAATTTTACATTACCGACCAAATATAAATCTTAAATGAATTATTATAAAAAACAATAAATATATCGTATAAAACAATTAAAAAAAGTTCTCTACACTGCATGTTTAAGTATATTTGTAGTCTCCAAATTAATATAAAAATTTCATTATTTTTAAGTAATTTTTTTTTATTTTTATCATTATAAAACTTTATTTTACAATTTTAGTACTTATCACTTTTAATTTGCAATATATTAATCATTTACTAAAATAACTTGTTAATTCTTAAATAATTGGAACTAAATTGAGTGAATCTCAATTGTTTTTGTGATATAAATATATTTTGAACATTTCTAGCACAACATCCAAGTAAAACAAACACTAAACTGGGTCAAAGTTACACTTATTAAATAGAACACAAAACACATCATGATTGTATTAGATTATTATAAATTTTTTTTTTTTTTTTTTCTTGTCCTTGTTGAATTGACATGGTTTAAAAAATCAATATTATGTTGCAAAAAATAAATGAATGTAAAAGACGAGTGAAAAAAATGGAAAAATTCAGTTTCAAATAAATAAAAATTATAGAAACTTAGTTTGAGTCAAAATTGAAAATTTGAGGACATTATAATAAATGATGGAGAATTTTAAACAATACAATAAATTATGAACTTAAATAAACTTTAAATTATGATTTTTTTTTTTCAGAAGTGAGTTAAAAATTAAAATTTATTTTAGAATCTTGTTTCCCTGTGTTTTTTTTTAAAAAATAATTTTTTTTTAAAATTTAACTCTAAAAGAAAAAAAAACTGAAGACTTAATAACTACAAATTTCCTTATTAAACTAGGTTTAAAGTTGAAAACTAAAGCTGAGTAAATTAAACAGACTTTGGGCTAAAATTCCTTTCAAAAAATCATAAGTAAAGTTTGAACAACTATAAATGAGTTCATAATACATAACAATATATGATAAAAGGGATGCACGCATTAATTAAAATTAAATAATGCTTATGTTTACAGAAAAGAAGTTATATGGACCTTAATTTGATAAATTAATATTTTTTTTATTACTATGATTAAAGTAATACAATATTTAAACTGAAAATTTATTTTTATCACCTATGATTGGTCTAACTGTAAACAAATGAAAACCATTTCTTAGAGAAAAAGAAAAGATGACTTGTCTCTATTCTGTTACAAAAATACCCCTGTTATAACCCAATGAGGAAAAAACCATAAACAAATTAAAAGATTTCTTGTGTCAATGAGAATTTGATTACAACATCGAAACAAATATTTAATAATAGCAAAACAAAAAACTTTGAAATAGCGTGTTTTCAAATGGGTTTGATCACTGAGTTGTGAGTTGTTTGAGATGACAGTTTCAACAGCTCACGATGAACTGTGTGCACAACTATTACATATATATGTATCTCGCTATAGAAACCACGTTAATCAAATATCACAAATATGTAATACAAAAGAACAAATAATGAAGTTTATGTGTTTTTTTTATGGTGAATTCTAAAAATTCATAACACTGCAGCAAAACCTGCACATAAAAGAACATCCTTTGTAATTTATATAAAAAGTATAATCCTGCAACTGTATGACGCACATGTATATGTATTAAGTATTTACAAATTAAGAAAAGAAGATCTTAAAACTAATGAGATCAGAAAGAAAGGAGAGGGTGATGGCAATTGGCATGAATATTCACTTTCCATGCAATATTGATTAATCTTTATTATAAAAAACTAGTTGTTCAGGTTGTTGATTCCTTTGCTTGGTCCAGAAGGTGGCACTGGCCCCTTGGGAAGCATGTTCAGGACCAATGGCTTGTGTTTCACTCCGGCGAGTCTCGTAACCGGAAACGGCTGTTTTCCGGCAACCCTCATGTGGGCACAGGCTGACACGCGTCCGGGTGTCTCCGGTAGCACCAGCCTCTCGCTGGGAAGCGCGAGGTTGAAGGTGGCGTGAGTTGGCCCGAGGCTGAAATAGCTACCAGTGAAGGGTCTAGCAGATGATGGGGTGGACGATGTGAGAAGCAGAAACAGTAGCAGAATAGATGCAAGGTGAAGGTGATTTGCCTGTGGTTTTGCCATTATAGTGAGCAAATTAAGCTGAGAATGGAATAGCTTTAAGAAGAGAGAGAAGAAGGGTTTTTTTGGATGTTAATTAATGGTATTGTTGATTTATGAGGTGAGGTATGAGATGTGTGTGTTTATATATATATTTGAGAGAGAAGGACAAAGGGTGGGAAGTTGTATGGAGAAATGTGGGAGTTGACAAGGTCAGAAATGAGAGTGTAGAAGAGTGGCAGTTGATGATTTTGTAAATCAGTGGGTGTGTTTTGTTTTTGTTGCCCATGATTTTTCAGCAACTCTTGTAACTTCTTCTTTACCCTATATTTAATTGAGGTCGTCCAAATGTCAACTATGCTTTCAAAATAATAAAAAATATCTAATCTAAACAAGTTTCACTTCATCAGTTACTGATAGCAACGCATTGATTCCTTCGGGGAAAGAACTCTATAGTCTGATGGAAATGAAACGAGACAGTTTTTCCTCTTCAACCAAGGATGAATGCCTAATCTGCATAATCACGCTGTGTATGAATTCTAGTTATTTTTGTTCAGAAAAAGAGATGCTGAGGAAACAGGAATTCAAAACAAAACAGAGGATCTTCTTTTATGGTTTATTTAAAGAAAAGAGAAATAATAATAGTTTATTTCTGAAAACCATTAACTATACAAGTTACTGTGATAAAAAAAAATAAGTTGACTACCATTTTTTATTATAAAAAAGTAAACTGTAACTAATTGTAGGCGTGTTTTTGCACTGGCAAAGGAGAGATGAAAGTGAATAAGTTGTGTAAAGATTTAAAATAAAAAAAAGTTGAAGAAATGAGAAGTTGTTGGTATATGAAATGGTGGTGAAAATAAAATGGTAGAAAAAGAAATATGAAGAGGGTTGGTGAAAGAAAAAAATGGGAGTTGACCATGAAAGTTGAACTCATGGGAGTCAGTGATTGATCCCAAAGTAATTTCCTCCTTCCTTCCAAGTTCCAAGTCCCAATGGAGACTTCCAACCCAAAGTTGCTTAGTCAAGTTTTCTTCTCTGAGATGTTTTCGAATTCCACATGGAACTGAGCATAATTTTCTTTAGCTTCCTTTGGTCTTACTAGGATTAGATACTTACATTAGGTCTGAAACTCCAAACTAATTAGCATTTTGGTGTGATGGAACTATATTTCCATGTTTTAGACCAGACAAAGATCTTGAACCAAACAAATCAGTATAGTTTATATAATTGTGATTGTAAAATAAGCATATTTAGTAAGAATTCACCTTATCATCATATTATATATATTATAGTGATTGAAATTTTAGATTTTTTTTAAGATAATAGTCAAGCACGTGACCTCAAAACCACACCACACCCCTTGATAGGTTCCGTAATTTCGTCGGAAAAAACTGAAATAGGAACTTGGAATTCTTGGGCCACCAAATCAGATAAAATTAATATTTAAAATAAACAGAATTTTTGTTCTTGAGTTGATGTTCATTAAGTTTTATTTTTATTAATAAAGGTATTTAAGGTATATTACAAATCTTATATAAAAACAGTCCAAAACACCTAGCTCTTTATCCAGAATATCAACAAACTGTCAAAAATTGTTTCAAAACTGCACAAAATTTCAGCAGCTCTGTTCTTCCCCCATATTAATTCTGCTGTTTAAAATCCTAAACATTAGCATCCTCTGATCACTCCTAAAAATTCCCCATTCATTAACATAACACTAAATTCAAACCTAAAATTTGCTCATTCAATAACATAACAATAAATTCAAAATATTATTGTTTTATTATAAATTGGGTTAAATATTTTTTTTACTGTTTATAATGTCAGAGAATCTTTTCTCAATCTAGAAAACGAGTTTTTGTAGTGGGAATGGAAGCATTATAGTAAGAGGAGAGAGGGACGAAGCTTCTGCTTTGATTTGTGTATAGTTAGGATTTTACTAAAATTTGAACTGTACTTTTTTTTACCTCTTCTTTCAATAAAATTTAAAATCTTATTTAACACATGTCTTTTAACTTAAAAAATTAATTTGGTTTCTTACCGATTTAATGTCTAATTTTTTTAATTTTTTTTTAGATTTTGAAGTTCATAACTATGAACCGCGTTTTGTTGGGAAAATATTAAGTACAGAATTGCATTGCATTTGCCTTGCCTCCACAACCGCGTTGATGTGAAGGCTCTCATTTTTTCTTCTGCTCCAAGTTTTGGAACTTAGTATTTTTTTAATTATTTTACATTATAATTTTAATGACTATTTTACATTATAACTAAAGAATTACTAATACAGAATATAAATAATATTTGTATAAATAAAAGTAATTAAATATACATAATCTCAATCCAGTAACCTACATAAAACACAAATTATTACCAAAATATATCTTGTATGTAAATTTGATTACACACAAAACATGTAATAAAAAAATATGCAAATGAGGTGGGTGGGTTCAAAAATGAAAAAAAAAAATGAGTAAAAGAATTCTTTCAAATGATTCACAAAAATACCTAAACCAATGAAAGATAAATTTTATTAAAAAACAATAATATGAAAATCAGTGATAAAAATATTGTAAATAAGAAAAACTAAGAATGAAAAAAATCATGGGAATGCATGGAAAATTTTAAACTATTCAAATTAAAAGAAAAAAATACAAAAATTTAATAGGCAAGAAAAATTATTAAAACTAGTATATATATATATATAATTTTGAATTGATAGAAAAATAATACGACTACATAATATAATAGGAAAAATTTTAACCATTATTTTTTTTAAAAAAGTAACAATTTATTATATATTATTACGATTATAAATTTAAAGTTTTATTTCGTAGACAAAATATAATATAATAAATCAATTTAAATTTTGAAATTGTATTTTATTGAAATATTAGTCACTAAAAATAAATAAAATCTCTGAAATAATTAAGATTATGTTTATTAGTCAACATATTTTGAATTTAGTGTTTAAGATTGTAGTGGGGTTCTTAATTTATGAAGTTGAAAATTCTTGGGAAGATATTTGTCTCTACAGTCTCTTGGGAAGACTTATTGAGAAATATTTGGAAAAAAACGGTTAAAATATAGTTAAGATTGCCTAAAAATGGGGTTCATACTAATAGGTCAAAATCCAATGGGATCCTAAGGAAACTAATCAAAAGTATTTATATAGGTCCAACCAAAACAAAAGTATGTGTTATATACTCTTTACTTTCTATCATCTTAAAAAAAATTCTTTTTTTTTTAGAGTTTATAAGTGAATTTATTGAACTAATTCTTAATAAATATAATAAATATTATTTTTCCAAACTTAAATAACTAAAAAAATTGAAAATACTTTTTTTAAAAAAACTAGTAAAAGAAGACATATTGAAAGACAAAATTAACAATTTCTTCTATAGTATAATATATGGTTACAACTTGAAGGAAAGTGATTAGATTAAAAACTTAAATCATAATATTAATGTGAAATGGATTAGCCCTCTGAAATTCATTGTAAAAGGAACATTATGTGAAAAGAAATATTGAATTCAACTCATTCTTATGATTTGACACGCGTCAAACAAAAATAGCCGTCCTCTGTGTGATGCACATTTTTTTTTCAAAAAGTAATTGTTTTTATTCAAAATCGTGTCGGTGGAGCGGAGCGATTCACAAAAGCCTCGTACATTATATTTTACATTTTTTTTATAACAATGGATTATTTTCGTTGTTGATAGATTATTGTTATGTTTCGATTATTTCAAAACTAAGATAGTCATTTTCAAAGGATTTATATATTAAGATTTGTTTATATATTTTTGAAGTGGATAGTAATGTATATGAAGCAGAAAGTTATATTATTTGTATTCTCAACCAATTTTTAGTACAATTATTTATGCCTAATTTAAGGTAAATTAGGTTTAAATTAATGAATATAACTAAACTATGTATTTGCCTTAATTTTAATAATATTTTACATTTAAAATTGTGTCACCAGGAGAAAAAAAAATCATGAACACTTATCAACAAATTGAAGGAGGAATTCTCATATTATTACAATTTATCCACCAAAATGATATATAATAACGGTAAAACATATTAAACGCTTACATTTTCTTTAATTTTTTGTCCAAAAATTAGTTCTGATACTAGAAGGTACCGGAGTAGTGAAGGAAGGTATAATAAAAAATATGATTAATGAGAACAGTAAAAGTAATTATGAAAACGGTAACAATAATTTAAAAGACAAAAGATGGGATACAACTTTTTAAAAAAATGAGGTAATTCTTAATTCAGATGGAGAAAACTTTGATAAATTTAAACAAAATGATTATATTTAGAAAATGGTTGGTCAAGGATTGTTCACACACAAAGTGATGCCTTCTATTATAAATGGGGGATCTTATAGGCATCTCAACTTCAAATTTATTACAATACAATTAAAATTTTAATAATTAAGTGTATAATTAAGTTATTTATTAAGTGGATCCTATCTTCTTTTATTGTTTTTTTTTTCTTCATCTTCTTCTCAGGGGATCTTGTATTGCTTTTACTTTTTTTTTATCCTTTCTTTTGTTACTTTTCTTAAGAGAAAATCTACTTTTCTAATGGAGTTTTTATCAAAAAAAAATTCATAATTTCTAAAAGAGTCTATGAAAATATTAATATTCACATATATGTTACTTCATTTACTTTTGATAATTTGTAAAATTGTGATTGTCACAAAAGAACACGTTCAAAATAGTCATTCTTATTTTTCAAATAAGGATAAACATTATCCTCAAAATTAACTAATTCTTCTTCATCACCATATCTTAAAGAGGATAAGGCTTGTAACAAGGACACCTTTATTTTTGTTTGCTTTTCCCTTTTAAGTTCAAGTTCAATTCTTTGTGTGCTTCCTTTATTTTGGGGTCACAAAAGTAATTGACTTATTTTTTCAAATTTTGAATTTTTCTTCTAGATAATTAATTTATAATTTTTTTTCACCAGAACACTTTTACCCTTAGACACACCATCTTTATTTTTAATATATAAAGCTAACAATCTTATTTCATACTCCTTTAAGGGTAAAAGTGTTATGGAGGAAAATTTCAGATTAATTACTTTGAAGAAAAGTTCAGAATTTGGAAAAATAAGCACATTACTCTTGTGATCTCCAAAAAAAGGAAGCACATAGAGAATTGAACTTAAGCTTAAAAGGAAAAAAAGCAAGGCAGAAATAAAGACATCCTTGTTACAAGCTTTATCCTCTATAGGATCTAACGATGAAGAAGAATTAGTTGACAAGGATAATGTTAATCCTTATTTCGAAAATGAGAATGATTGTTTCGAACATGATCTTTTGTGACAACAATCGTTTCCTGAATTATTAGAAGTAATGAAACAATGAATATGTGAAGATGCATATTTTCATAGACCACTTACTTTGGATTTTATAAATTATGAAAAAGAGTCACTACAAAAAAATGTGTATGTGATGACATTTATTTTGTATAAAGTGTCGTTTATAGGCTCGTCCTGCGTTTGACTCACAAAATGCAAGTTGGGTTGGTCCGCCCCACGCAAGGAGTGCGAGCTTATTTCACTGGCCCGCTCTGCATAAGAGATAACCCGCGGGTCTGCGTGTCAGCCTGCATAAGAATTTTTTTTTCAAAAATTAAAATTTCATTCATTATAAAAAAAAACTTACTCCTACTATTAAAAAATTAAAATTTTATCTGTGTTTCAATTAAGATAAAAATATAAATTCAAGTATGAGGGTTGTTAGTGTTGATCAAGAGTGATCAAATGCTTTGAAGAATCCAAATACAAAGTGTTTGATGAAAGGTTGGTGTTGTTGTTGTGTTTGGGTGGGATCTGGGTAGAATAGAATGTAATCCACTCCTTTGTTGAATCTAAAACTGTTGTGATTTAAAACCTTTTTTAAATCAAGTGTTTTTCCAACTAAGTGAAAAACATGTTGTTATGTCGAATCAACCGGTTGTTTTACTCTTAGGAGTTTTGAAAAGGTTGAAAACTGTTTTAATTTGGTTGACTTAACTGTCAAACCAAACAATCGGTTGTTTCGTGGTTTCAACCGATTGTTTCTTTGAAAATCCTAACACAATTCAGTTTTGAATGATTGAATGTGCTTTAAATGTTTTTCAACTGAATACGCTCATTTATTAATTGCTTTGACCAATCTTTGGAAAATATAAATGGTTTATTTATGTTTTCAAACAAGCAAGAGAAACATATTTGAGTTTTTCAGTTGTGACAAAGTTGATTCTAAGATTTGAACATTCACATCAAGCTTTGGGTTTTCAAAGAGAGTGGAATAAGATTGTAATTGTATTGATTTCAGTTTGTATTGTGAACAAGTGTAATCCCTTCTAAACCTATTGCATTTCTGGTGTTGTGTTGCCAAGGAGTGTTATGTGTTCCTGAAGTGGTCAAGATCAATACTCTTGGTGTAAGGGAGTGTGTTTCTTGAAGGGTTCAAGGTCACTACTTTGGTGATGTGTGTTTTGTAATCTGGTTTGGTTGCTTAGTGAATTACCCAGTGGTTTTCTGGGGATTGGATGTAGCTCTTGGCTTAAGAGTAGACCAGTATAAATTGTTGGTGTATCTCTCTCTTACTCTGAACTCATTTAATTACTGTTTTAAGTTTTGCTGATATAAACAACCGATTGTTTTTTCTGTTGTTTTGATGTTTCATTGCTTAAATTCTTGGCAAACTTGATTCTTGTCCTGGATTCACACAAAGAATTTTGTTAAATCTGAAAAAGTTTTCAAAAACCTCTCTTAAATAATTCACCCCCTCTCGTTTAAGGCCATATATTCTAACAGTTAGATGACTTGATTAAAAATAATTAAAAGTTTTGTTTCACATATATTTTTTCTTATATATGTATGTAAATGTATAAGAGTACCTTTTCAAAGTTTTGTTACAAAATATTTTAATGAAGATGACTAATTTTTTAACTATCATATTGAAGTCTCTTCTTTATATTATTTTTTTATTAACAAATTTTAAATATAAGATTTTACTTAAAACTAAATTTACTATCACTCTTAATACTAACGGTTTTAGGTGATTAAAATAAAACATTTTGTTTTTTAGTACATTAAATTTAATTTTAAAAAAATAAAAATAAAGGTCACACTACAATAATAAGTGAATGAGGTATGATTGTTTTTACAAAAAAAAATATTTTTTATTTATGTGGGATTATGCAAGGCGGGGCAAAGCGGGTCAGTAGACTAAATTAATGAACCCACTCCACACTTTTTGGTAATAGATTGTGGATCGTCCCACATGACCTATCTTGTCATCCCTAAGTAGAGGTTATCACTTGGTGTATGGACGATGTCTCAACTACCCTTCTCTAAAGAATCTAAAAAAAAATTCTATTTTATTTAAATTTATCTATGTTTTCTCCATCAAAATTAAATATGAACTCAATTCCTATAAGTTTTATCTCGTCTTTTGTCTCTTTAAAATATTATTATCATTTCCATAATTACTTTTATTATTTTCATTAATAATGCTTTCTATTATACCTTCCCGCGCTACTTTGGTACCTTAAGCCCATTTCTTAGAAATTTTGGAAAATATAAAGGTGTTTTATGTGTTTTACTATTATTTTTCATTACTCTTGTGTATTATTTCATGTTCCCACCCTAAACCTTAAATCCAACAAGTCAAAATTTTAATAGATCAACTCTTCTGAATATTCAATTTGAAGAATGGGAGTTAATACATTCGTCCATTTTTTACAGCAATGAAATAATCCAATATAATATTGATGGAATGACCTACCATTAAACATTAAGAAAATAATAGAACAATGATAATTTGACACCTCTTACTCCAAATTACACCTCTTCAAATGAAAAAATATTCTTTTACATTTCATAACCTCTATCGTTTAAAAGATGTAATTTGAAGCAATGCAAAAAGTAGGTGTGAAAATAATATTTTTCAAAATAATATATGTATACTGTGCAAGTTATGAGATGAAGATATTCATTTATCATTGTCATCATAATTGGTGTGATAGTTGGCTATTGAATTGCTAGCAATGATGGTACTTTATATGACATTTCAAACTTATTAAGACATTAGGAAAGGTTGGATCGATTGAACATGTAATTCTGGTTCACAGGCGTCTTCAGGCCCTTAGCCCTTTTGTCTTTAAGGTTGATTGACCCTTATGAAAGGACTTTATCACCGTCTTCACCTTTCGGTTTGGTGTTAATTAGAACTAGAATAATATGCAATATTGTTAAATAATGACATTAGCATGACCCAAGAACTAAACAGATACCACAGGATTGGTGTTATTTATGAAAGCAAAAATGTTTTGATATTCACTCATCACTTATGTTGTGGCATTTGGCTGCCTCGTAACATAAATTCTTGTTTAATGTCCATTTTTAGAATATGCTTTAAAGTAACCCAAATAGAAGAAAAAAATGTTATAAATACATAAATATAATTTAATGCATGTGCTTGGTAAATGATATACGAGATGTACTTTTAGAGTTCTAGTCAAACTTTAGGGTGAAAAGAGTGAAATATACCTTAAACTCTCCTTTGAGGATGTAAGTGGAGATGAAAGCAAAAGAAAAGGACACAACAAAACTCCAAAAAAGTGATATGATATTTAACTCAGAAAGTTTTGTTTGAAATGAAAGAAAAAATATGAGCAACAACCCCCCACAATATGCCATCTTCTTTAATGTCTGAGCAATCTTATCTCTTTGGCTCAATATTTCTTGGTCTGCCAAAAACTCTGTTTCTTTCTCTGATTCAAATTAGAAGAACCAAATGCACTTTATATGACTCTCAGACGTATATGTACATATATATAGTTCATTTTATTTTATGTGCTTCAGTCATGTATACTCACTAACTATACCAACTTACTAAGAAATAAATTCTAGGTAACTTCTATTTATTTAAAAGGTTACTAAATATTTATAGTTATTAATATCTCATAAGTATTTATACAAACAAAATTCAAGCACTGCTGACATGATGCATGCAGTAAAAACAATAAAAAAAAGTTTATAACCTCTATCAAAATTTCCTTCCTCGATCCTTTCTTTGTATATGTATTTTTCCCACTTTAAAGTCCCGCATAAGGGTTCTCGTGGGTCTCCGAACCAGCTCGCATAAGAAATATTTATTAAAAAAATAATTTTTTAAATAATTAATTTGATTTTTTTTTATTTAGATGCATTAGGTAAATGGTTTCATAATATTATTTTCATGAAATATGCGTAGTAAGATGTTATTAGAAATTTTGGAATGTAAAATATAAGGCTACATGAAGAAAATATGGGGATGTAAAAATAATTTTATACATTTTAAAGTTATGCGGGTCAACTCGCACGCCCCGCACTTGGCCCGCGCGGGCTGCGGGCTGCAGATTATGCGGGATGGGCCAGCGGATTGAAATAAACAACTCGTCCCACGTTTTTTTCAGCGGGTCGCAAGTCGGCCCGCACGGCCTGTCCCACTTTGCTACCCCTACTTTAAATAGCTCCAAACTGTAACATCCCACAAAGTTATAAAATTATATTTTATATTAAAGTATTTAATATTTTATGAGTTGGAGAATTTAATATTTTAAAAACAAGTTGTATGTATTCCATCTAATTTAACATAATAAATTTTATTTGACAAATCTAAAAAATTAAATAAATGAATATTTGTCTGACAAAAAAGTATATGAAGAGCCATTGTCCAATCTAGATAAATTATTTTATCTAAGTATAATCTCATTTATTAGGATAAGTACAAAATGTATTATTTATGATATGACGACTTTAATGCAAAAATAAACTTAATTTCTTCTATTCCATTAAAAATTCTTTAGGTATAATTTATTGAATTATCTTTTTACCAATCATTTGGATTATTTATCTCTTACAAACTAACCATTGAAGTCTTAATTCATTTGGAATCAAAATACAAAAATTAGAATTCAAATTGAAAGAAGTATGATAATACAAGTTACACTACAAATAAAAATATTGTAAGATGAGTAAACACTATTACAAGAGAAATGACGAGATCAAGAGATAAAACAACAACACCAGATCAATACATCAATCTTTAAAAACAATCAAGTAAGTGAATGAGACAATTATTATATGTAAAGAATTATATTTTTCTTGTCGAGTGAGATGTCGCTAGTTAACCTTATTTTCCTCTTTGTTCCTATCTTTATGTTAAATTGGTGTATGAATTGACTTGGGTAAGGAACTTTCCATGTTCCCTTGCATTTGATATCAAATGAGGTGGTCATAATCTCATTGTTTTATTTAATTGATATTTTTATGGCTTAGAATTGGTATTATCAATTTATTTTATGTTTAACGTCACCCTATCTTGAGGTAGTGTAGATTTAAATTAATTGTAGCTGAAGGTTGTACTTTGGAGATTTAAATGAGTGAGATTTGATTTGATAAGCTCATTTATCCTTACTAGTCCCTACATATATGAAATGAGTGAGATTTGATAAGCTAATTTACCTTGACTAGTCAGTACAAAAAATGCATGTAAATCAAATAATGAGTCTGACTAATCATCTATACTCATATCAGTGGATCTAATTGTCTAACTATATCAGTGAGTGAGTTTGACTAATGATATCATTTGTACTTATATTTAGTAAGTCTGACTAATTGTATAATCTAAAATTTATTAATTGTGAGACTCCGTATGTAAGACCCAAAATTACATACAGATTCAGAATTTGTATGTAATAATGCAATAAAATTTATTTTTAATTATTTTCGAATCTCACCCATTGCAGATTTTATTTTACTTTTCGCTTCATGGTGTCAAAGTTACATACGGAAAAAATTCGTATGTAATGTTGATATTACATAGGAAAAATATTTATATGTAATGTTGATATTACATACGGATTTTGATTAGTATGTAATAATCTGTATATAATTTGTGTTTTTCTTGTAGTGAATTATAAATATATATATATATATATATATATATATATATATATATATATATATATATATTGGATGTGACACCTATAACTCCTTTGTTCATCTAATTTGGTTGTTTCAATTCAGGATCAAATGTGTTAATTCCGCCAATTTTTATTATAACTACTTATTATTATTTGACTGGCTTTAAATAATATGATTACAAAATAATCTTTGAATATTGCTTTTTAGTAAAAGATGTGTTGCGAAATGGTAATGTTCTTATCTTTTCTATTTAATTTTATTTGCATACCATGTTATTTTTTATTTATTTAACCCATAAAATAAAAAATAAGTGTTTATAATCCTTAAACTATTTGTTTTGAATGAACACTTCGAACAATTTCATTGTATCGGATTCAACAAAGAAGGTAATAAGTTGTGGAAATGAGTATGGATATCCATCATTTGGTGCATTTGAAAGCAAAGAAATGGAGTAGTGTTTAACCAAGGAAAAGTGGATGCAAGCGAAATCCTCTCTGACTCAAGTGCAATCGTGAGCTTGGTTAAAAAACAAGGTTCCAAGGGTGTCTTTCTCTTTCTCATATTGGACCCAATGCCCAACTACATTGTATTAACATAATAGCAAATCGTTAATTTTTGTGTGGTTTGAGAGGTTAGATATATGTTCCAAATACTTGTCTAGACAGGATGACATTCGTTGTAGGATTCTTAGAGAAATTGTTTAGTATATTTTTTGTAAAAGGACTGGAATACCCTTTTATGTTCTTTTTATTCAATTTATTGATTGTCAGGTTAAAAAAATTGCTTATAATCTTGAGTTGATTTCAACGTATACAATAGTGAAGAATGTATTGAAATTGTGAAAATAAAGTGCAAAAGTTAAGGATATATTTCTTCAACGAAGGTCCAAGAGCATGCGATGAAAACAATGTATCGCAGCAAAGTCTCCCTGTTCACAAGTTGACCTTGCAAAACACACATATTTTATTTCAAATTGACCCACACTTAGCATTCACTCTAATATGAATCATACCTCCTTACTCGCAAACGAGACAAGTTTCCTGCATTTGTGTACAGAACAAGCATAACACCTCATTTGGCTTAGTCAAAATTCCTCTTAGCCATAAATTCTTTCAGCTTGGCATAATACTTTGCATTATTCTCCATACCACCAAAAACACCTTTCGTGGTACCTTTTACTTACAAATATAGCCACCCATATTTTGATTTCTTTAGTGTTTCTAATTATTACTAGTTATATTAATTCTTCTCTCATGAAACCTTTTATAATATTTAAATTTTACACTTTTAAATAATACAAATTACGTTTTTAATTAATACAAACAATTAGTATTAGAACCAAATTGATGAAGGTTGTTATCTCCACATCTTTCATCATTACTAAAATCTAACAATTTCTCTTTCCTTATTCTTCATTCTTTCCTCATAACTTTTTATATTATAATCATAAATTTTAAAAATAAAATCTTTAAAGATCGGTTTATGATATCTTTTAAAAGTTACTGATTCAATGTTATAATTTCAAAAATAATATGTAGAAAGCAAATTATAAGATTTAAATAAAAATATTTATTTTAAATAAAAAATCAAGGCAAATTATTGAATGAAAAAGTAAAAGTAATGTATATAGAATTGTTTATTTATATTAAATAATCAATATATAAATTATGTGTCTATTTTTTTTAGTTTGAAATATTTTTGTTAGGTTAATTATACTGAACAATATTTTCCAATTCTAACATTAATTAAACTAAGCAAATTTTTGGTGGTACGTAGAAAGTATTTGATGAGTGAAGGGATGAGGCCTGCAGATACATAATCACGTAGCATCATAATTATACTGACCTAGATTTGAACATGGAGGATAATGCATGTCCTCACTATATATGGTCAAAAAGAAATGGTCATTAATCATGTCTGGCTCAATATTATTAAGCAACTATTTCTTGTTTATATATGAATTAGGGATAAACATGAAGAGAAGAATTGGCTTTTGAGATTAATTAAAAACATATTTTTTCTGTAGTATATAACGACAGTCAATAGAGATAAGCAAGATGGTGTTGTGATCATTGTGGCCCTTAACAAGCCTACTTTATGAGAAACTAATTATACCATGTACCCTACTTTTTGAAAAAGATTAAACAAACATGCTATGAACATAGTGCGTTATAAATTATTGAAATGGGGCTTGACAACTTTTGAAGTTATTCTCTGATCTTCTGCACTTTCCTTAGACCATAAAACATGGCTATGCAGGGATCTAAGCCAAGGTTTGTGCTCATTCTGCTACCTCTTCTTCTGTCTTTGATGTGTCAAGAGATTGTGGCAACGGGAAGATTAAGGAACAAGGAGGGTTGTTCATCCACTGGCATTGCATGCCATGCCAAGGTTAATCCTCCACAAATGGACCAATACGATGAAGCTTATGTTTCTCCACCTCATGATGATTATGATTATGACTTCTATAGAAAACATGGTGATATTCCAAGCCCTGGTGCTGGTCACTAAGGTCAGTGTTCATCTATTCATAGACCTAACATGGTTTAAATGCACACACACACACAAACACTATATGGTCTTTTCTTTCAATGTTCAATTTACCATTTTGTGATATTGTTCCTTGTGTTTGTTCTTGGTAGATGGACTTACATGATCGTGGTGTAATGGTTTCGGAGATCAACCTGCATATTTTGTCAAAATACGGCAGAGTTGTTTAATATGGATTGTGGGTATTTTAGTTGTTGCTGTTTACTGTTTATAATGATATACAAACTGAGAGGATAAATTGAATTTATAAATATTTGTTAATTTATATAGTATTGAGGAGGAGATGCCATGTTTGTGTATTTCATTTGTGTTACAATAAATAATGAAGATTTTTTTTGTGTCGTTTTGAATTTACCATTTGAACTTGATGTCTGTTTCTTTTTTCTTTCTATGGTGAAAACACATAATCTGTTTCTTCTATCTTTTTGTCTGTTACAGTAGTTCTTCCAAAATGCCACAATAAGTAGTACTCATGAAATGTTTGATGTCAGAGTAAGAATGGCCATACCTTAGACAAAAATCACACTTCCCATATTTTCAAAAATAATTTCAATAACTAAAATAACCTTGAATCATTTTTAAATGTTCGTTTTAAATTTGAAATATAATTTATATATTTATCGTAAATAATATAATTTATATACTATAATTATCATTTAATGTATTTTATGTAATTTTTTTATACCGAGAACAAAATACTAGTTCTGAATTAAAATTTTATGAAAATCAGAAGTTTTAATTTTATAACTACAAATGTTTTTCTTTTTAACTTTAAAAGTTAGCCATAATTTTTATAATACTATTCGGTTCGTTAAAATAACTAGAAATGTGATTTATTTTATTCTTTTATTAAAAACTCAAGTACGAACATAAAAAATCTTTAACATGTATTAAAAATTGTTTTTTTTTTATTGAGAAAAAGGAACAAATGGATTCGTGATATAATTATTTTTTCTTTCATTAAATAACCTAAGATGAGAGGAAGATCCATGCAATTAAAATAACGGCAAGAGTAGAAAAATAAAAAATGGCACCACTTTTTTAACATTACACATCTTCATATATATAAGAAGCAAAAAAAGTTACGAGTTAGTCTCACTTTACAAGAATGATTTAAAATATCACTTAGTTCTTGCAATAACAAAAGTTTAAATTTACACACGTGTATATGTAAATACATATATTAAAATGTTTAAATTAAGTTTGTTTATGTATTTAAAAGATAATTTTTAAATATGAAAATTTTAGATTAAACAAATAGAGTAAACTTAGGCATTAAACTCAGAGAAAAAAAAAGATTTTCTATACCGTAGGAGATAAATGTGTGAATTAAATATGGCTAAGGAAGTAAGGCAGCTTGTTTTCCAAAGTCATACTTTCTTATTCACCCTTATAAATATTAAAATTTATATTTTATCTTTTGATTTAAAGTTATTTTTAAATTGTACAATTTATTTTAAATAAAAGTTGTTAAACTTCACTATGCAAGACATTAGTTATTCTGAGGTGACACCTCAAGTAACAACAATCATTTGTCATCATGAAAAAATACAAAAATATGGAAAAATTAGAGCAAAATTCATATGTTAACAAAAATTAAAAAATATATATCAAAATATTTTATTTTTTAATTTAAAGTTATTTTTAAATTGTATAATTTGTAAACGTTTTAAATAGTGTAATTTGAAACTAAAAAATATATACCAAATTAAAATGAAAATCGATTTTAACTTCCAAATTATCTAATCATGAAATTAATATTATATTTCACAGTACATAATTAAAAATTCTTTTATTATACAATTAAAAAGTCATTTTTTTATAAAAAAATTTATTTTTAGTTATAGGGAAGTAAAAAAAATTTAAATTACATAATTCAAAAGAAAAAAAACTTTCGATACAATTTGAAAAATTTAAGGGTAAAATGGAGATTTTTAAATGTACGGGGTACGGTAGAAAGAGGGTGCGAAACAAAATGGCAAGGCTATAATATTTTGGTCTTAAGGGCTGCAAAAAGATCAAAGCCCAAATATAGGCCCAATATGTAAATACTGCAAAGCTGTAAATCCAAAAAGAAAAAATGGAACGAGAGAGAGAGCATTTAAAAGCAGTGGCAAACGGTTAGTGTGATGAAGAATTTGAAGACTACTTTTGAATCTATTTTTTAAAATTGGAACATATTAAAAGTCTTTTCAATTGGACCGAATTGGTCAGAAAAATGGGCAAGAATAACCATAAACAAGAAGACCCAAGTGAAATTATTAAATAATAAAACATTATTTTTAATTTATAAAATCGTTTCACTATGAAAATTTGCTGTTAATATTAAAGTTTACTTGCATTTTTTAATTTATAAACGTTTCACTGTAAAATTTACTGTTAATATTAAAAATTTATAAACGTTTCACTATAAAATTTACTGTTAATATTAAATTTGCTGTTTCTCTCAATTGAAAAACCCCACATTAGATACCACCAAACAAGAAAACATCCAAAACAAACTCACTTGCCAACTAAACATGTTTAACAAAAGTAACATTAGTGAAGAAGTTGAACCTAAGATTTACTCTTAAGTAGGAAAATGTTTTCAATGTGAAAGTAGGATTACAACATTAGTTTCTTTCACTCTATGAGGATAACACTTAATCTCACCTAACAAAGATAAAATACAATGTCTCTCTAGCATCTCATTGGGATTTATAATCTCACACTATGGTAGATAGTTATTATTTCATTTCTCTTTGTGTTGCTCTTCTCTTTTGCTTGCTTTTCTCTTCTTCACAAGTTCCCTTTATATAGAGAATGAGAGGAAGGTTTATTCACAAAGAGATAATGAATAATTAATGTTTGTCATATTTTCAAGATATCTTGAGAACATTATCTTAAACTTTCTAGATTAAACTTCAAAGTTTTTAAGAGAAATACAATTTCAAGACTTTGGAATGTCTATCATTGAATATATTTAATGAATCAATTACCAATATTTATTGGTCATAATCTCCCACTAAATTAAGGAGGGATTCTCAACAATTTCCATATCTATTTTTTTTTGCCTCACTTCAATTTCTGTTACAATTTTAAGCTTATTTTTTATGATGGATTTTTGTGTAAAAAAAAAAACTTTAATTTTATATTTGGATTAGAATTATTAATAGATCTAAGTGTTAAAAATAGAATTGATACATTAATTCTTGTAATTATTTTTTCTAAAACGTACTTATAGATTAAATTACAAAGAAATATTAGGGATATAATATAGAAATTAGTTCTTAATTAGTTAAGGAATTAAGATTCCTGAAGATCGATTGTGATCTAAAATCTCGATTACGTATGTAGAGGTATCTATAAAATTCATATAATTGTTTTACACAAATTTTGCATGTTTATAACCTGTTCGTAAAAAAACATATATTTTGAACTTTCTATACTTTATTTTGTATTTCATTATTTGTTGCATTAGTATAACTATTTTCTATACCAAATAATGGTTGATTAGTCATAATTAGTAATTTTTAAACTTGTTTTCCAGTTTGGAAAAGTATTTTTGGGACACCATGCTTTTACCAATCAAGCATTGCATTAAATTTTTGAAACAAAGAGGAAATTCAAAATGCATTAAATTTAATTATTCTCATTATTGTTAATTTTTGTAATATGAAAAGGCTAAATAAATAATGTAATCATGATCTTTTTCATTTAACAATCTCAAAAATAAATCACACTAGAATATATAATTTAGGTTATTTTTTAAGAATGGTTCATCAACGAACAAAAATATATACAATATAGCCAACATGAATAAATCCTCCCAACCTTATAATAATCAAATTAGGCTAAGCAATCAAACACTAACTAATGCTTTCAAAATCACAAATATGAGGATGAAAAACATAATAGCTGCTACAAGCAAATTATTTTTCACTCTAAACCTCTAATTAGTTATTTAATCTTAAAAACCAAAAGGCAATTATGCTAAACTTGTTGACTAAAAACAAACTTATACTTAGTGTAAGAATGAAACCCAATAAAAAAACTTGCAAAAGAAATTTACATATTCTATAGATTCATCACAGTTTTTTATTTCCATTTCATTTGTTTTCACCAAACATTACATTAAAGATGCAACAGGTGCCTCATATTTGGTTAGTCCTCAAACCCAATGAATTGGTTGGTCCCAAAACCACCAAATGCTGCAGACTCAAACCGCGTTCCAGCCAAATATCCCTGTATAACAGTTGTTTGATCTTCATTTCTCGAACTATGTGATATCTGCAGCAAGTCAATTTCTCTACGCTGCCTTCGTAATGAATGAATCAATAAAGGAGACAAGTAAAAAATACTGTATACCACACTCTTAGCAACTGTCTTGCGGTCCAATCAAACTATTTCTTATCTATTAATCACTCTTAATTACCATTCTATAATTCTAATAATAATGCTTCCATTAATATGAAAAAGGTTGATGACTACTGGTATTAGGGGGAAACACGAGGTACCGAGTATGTATCTGGAACTTTCATCATCTCACTCTATTCATCTTTGGGACTAATAGTCAAAGTTATAATGGTGATTAATGACGGAAGAAGTCTAATTATTCTTCATAATTATGATTAAGGGAATATCAGTCTACATGAGTTTATCATAGTCCTTTATAAATAGGTAGATGTTCATAAATAGGTATGTTCTTGGGATGAGAGGTAATGAACACTTTATCTTTGACATATAAACTTTAATATAAACTGCACATTGAGCGTCGGAATGTTACTGTAGGTAA
>Ga0123342_1000996_pt1 | contig 47211 bp, 16 predicted proteins | sample Turbeawhitnodule_FD_89960 | JGI IMG/M metagenome (GOLD analysis project Ga0123342, IMG submission 89960) | Root nodule microbial communities of legume samples collected from Mexico - Turtle bean Mexico white nodule | ecosystem: Host-associated > Plants > Roots > Nodule | place: Mexico: Nepantla...
GATTGTGCTTACATTACTTTGGTGAATACTGAATTAGGGTTTAGGTTATTCAAATTGGGGATTTCGAATTTCTGATTTAGGGTTTCTGATACGAGGATTGCTCCCCTGGTTGGATTCTGTGGTCTAATGGACAATTCCACAATGGTTGCAGTGAGCGAAGTAAACTTCATAATTGAAACTATGTTGGTTAACTGATTAATTAGAGTTGCAGTTTCAATTAAGATCGCACCTCCGAATTCACTCGCACCACAGAATCGAATGAGGGGAGCACACCTCCGAATGGAATCGAAGTTGGGAAGCGCACCACAGAATCCAACCAGGGGAGCAATCCTCGTATTAGAAACCCTAAATCAGAAATTCGAAATCCCCAATTTGAATAACCTAAACCATAATTCAGTATTCACTAAAGTAATGTAAGCACTATCCACGTAACTTACACGTGTCTGCCACATAAGCACCACTTAACACCGTTTTGTGATATTTAACAGAAAGGACCATTTTGAATACATTTTAAAAAAACTTAGGGACCAAATTGAATTTTTTAAAAACCACGGTACCAAATTAACTATTGACTATAAATATAGGAACGAAAAAGGTAATTAAACCTTTATAATTTAATTTTATAACTTTTTAATATATTATTAGAGTTATTTAAAATTTATTTTAATCAAAGTTTCATAATTTTATATTAACTTATTTGTTATCGAATTACCCATAAATATATAATATTAACTACGAGTTGAAGAATCTCAATATCTACTCACTAATATATAATGAATATCGACATAAAAAAAATGTGTTTAACATCTTAGAAATAACAACAGAAAAAGTTTTAGTGAGTGTGAGTGAAATTTGAATCACTATATATGAGGAAGAAGATGCATATATTTATTATCTTCATATTATCTTCTAGTTTGAGTTGAAAACAAACTTTTTCTTTGTACGAAATGCTAATGTTTTGATATAGTTGTAAGTGTAGTTAAAATTGTTGAAAAGCAATGATGGAGAAGATAAATTATTGAGCATCTATACCGACCTGTCTAAACCATAATAGATTAGATGGGTGCAATGTATGTGCATTAAATATGATGATGGGCATGTGATTCCCATACGTGGCATTGATTAAGAGGCATGGGGAATTCCTATTTCTCTCACAAAATGCCAAATGGGTACATAAAGGCTTTTCTATTTGCAACACCTACACTTCCTTCTATACCACAACATCTTTATCAAAAACCCTAATTTGAAAATTAGCATATCAATTTGAAAACCTTATACCACATATTCTCTTGACACACAAAGCAATGTTAATTATATAGATATAAAAGCATTAGACGAATGTGATGCACAACATAAATGCTAAAGCAGACACAAACCAAACTTATACCATATAGTTATAAATACATACCAGATACTTATAAATACATAAGTGAATTTTTTCTGGGTTTAGGGTTTAAGATTTAGAATTTATGGTTTTATAGAATTATTTATAAATAAATATAGTTTATATACATATTTTTTTTAATATATAGATTTTGTCCTAATTTTCTATATTTTTATATTTTCTTTAATTTTATTTTTAATAATATTTTTTATGTGATGATAAATTATTGTGTTGTTACTTGAGTTGTCAGTATACCTGAATGTTTGAGATGTCAAGTTGCATAATAATACTTAATATAAAAACATTTTTATAAAAAAGAAACATGATTCGAATGTGATATGTACTATGAAAGTGATAAGATACTCATAAAAATAAAAGTTAAAGTGCATATTCAATTTTTAGCAAATATTATTTAGTATCTTTTAACATTATCATCATTATTTTGTTTATGCAAAGGTTTATATAGTGAAGTAATATCAATTGTTTTAAATATGGATTTTAAAATAATCATTAATAAAACTAATATTTTTAAAGGACATACTAAAACGCAATTAACTTGGTTTTTACTTTTTCGGAAGATAGTAATAAAACCTTTTTTAATTTATTTAGTAATTTTATAACGAATAATAGTTTTCACGCTTTTATTATCTAAATAATTCATTTCCGGATGATATTGATATACATGTTCCACCTTCTTTATAATTCCATATGTAATAATTAAAATAACTATTTTAAAATTATTTTTTCATATTGAAAATATTTTTATTTTTACTCTATCATAATTTTAAAATAATCATTATTTTTTTTCGTTAATTTTCAATAATACTCAAAATTGAAATTAAATATTATTGATTATTAATTATAAATTCTTAATTCTTATTAAAATATATTTTAATTAACTAACTACTTTTATGCCATTTTTAAAACTATATTAAATATATTAATTATTAAACAAATTTATCTAATTGTTTTTTAAATCAAAATTAGTTACCAATATAATTTAAATAAAAAATAGAAAAAAAAAACTTAAATTTCGGTTTTTTCTGACCGAATTCTCAACCTAAATTTTAAGTTAAGTATATTTGACTAAATAAATTGGCAATATTATATATAAGAGAAAAAAAAACGGTAAATCTATGCTTTCAACCATATTTTTCGTAATGATACATTAACCATTATAATTTTGTATATAATTATATTATAATTCCAAATATTATTATTTTAATATTTTTTTATATTATTTAATTATAAACTACTTTTAATTATTTATATTTATTTTTAAATCCATCTCATAAAGTTCTAAACTATTATTTTCCTTTTCCGAAATAGAAAATAGAATAAAATGAAATTAATTTGAATATGGGAGTGGGTGAAAGAAGAAAGCATGGAAGCGGTGCAGCTGGTGGCGTTGCGGCTGCGCGTGGTTCCGGTGGCGGCGTACCTCTTACGAAACGGCGTCGTAATGCACGGGTGCCTTCGCAGCAGCAGCAGCAGCACCACCACCACCACCACCACCACCAGCACGAACGGAATGGCAGGGAAGAGGATGAGCTCAGGTTCGGGATGGTTGATGGACGGAGCATGGAAGTTACCGAAAATTGTGAAAGCCGGAGAACCGGTTCTGCACGAGCGAGCCAAAGAAGTTGAGGCGTCAGAGATGAAATCAGAGAGAGTACAGAAGATCATCGACGACATGATCCGCGTCATGCGAAAGGCACCTGGTGTTGGTCTCGCTGCTCCACAGATTGGAATTTCCCTTAGGGTTTCTATCTTATCTAATGTGCCTTATCATTTTCTGGATCAATAACACTTACCTATGCAATCGCATCGAAATATATGATTTCTTTTATGTGTTTGTGTGTAGATAATTGTTTTGGAAGATAAAGAAGAATATATGGGTTATGATGATGAGGAAGCGCTCAAAGAACAAGATAGAAGACCTTTTCATCTTATGGTATGTCTATGTCTGTCTCCATCTCCAATTCTATGCAATGCAAACAATAGAGAACTATTCAATTCAACTTCACATCATAATATGCAAATTCATTCAGCTCTCTTGATTTGAGGTAGGTGATCTTGAATCCTAAGCTGAAGAAGAAGACCAACAGGTCTGCACTCTTTTTTGAAGGATGCTTGAGGTGTGCCTATACCTTGTTAACAATTCATTACTTGCTTTTCCATAAGTTTCAATATCTCCATTCCTCCTTATAGTAACATTCAGTGGCAGATGCATTTGTGTTTTTACTTTTAGGAATTCTACATTGAGAAATGCTGGTAACATACTTTGCTATACACTTGTTTGAACTCACTCTTTATTATTGATTGAAAATTTATTTCACATTACTAAATTTTGAAATTCTTTCGTCACATTTAAATGAGTCTCAATCATGGTTTTATGTTTTTGCAACAATCTTTAATCAATGATAGAGAGCGTGCTGTATATTTAAGTGTCTGTCTAGACTCTTGACGCAGTCGGTCATTTCTTGAGTTATGGCTTCAAATTTCCCGAGACCAGCATCCTGCCTTTAATTTTCTCAATTACTTTAGCATAACAAAGAAGAGATTATGGAACAAATAAAAAAGATCCACTTGTTTTCAAGTGATTACTAGTATGATACCATATTATCTGAAGATTTTCTATACATATACCATATGTATATATATTCTTCCATTTTAAAGAATGGTTCAGAGTTAATGTGATTGAAGTTGTTAAGGGCTAAACTAAAATGTCGCAAATTTCTTATTTGCTTTCCAAACGATGAGTCTTCAGTTCGTGCATGTAACCGGTACGTAAAAGTTCTGCTAATATCTATAAATTATCTATAAGATGATTGCTTAGATGATTTCTAAACTTTGAGATCACAAGAAGCTGTGACCTCCATATTCTGTTGTAGCTTGGGTTTAAGTTTCAACCATGTTTGTCTTAATTTTTGTATCTTATCTGTATGTTATTTTCCTTATTTTTTAAATGTGGCTTTCGATATTCAATAGAGTTTGTGGAGGTTTAAAAGCAGTTTCAAAAGGGCATGTGCAAAAGAACAGTGGGATCTCTTAACAATATTATCCCGCTCTCTTGTAAATGTGCCACGTTTTCAGTGAGATTGTCCACCAACCTGATTGGATCCAATTGAATTCGTTGATTAACTATTGTTGAGCTAACAGCTAGTCAATTTTGTTGTCATAATTTAACATATAAGAACATCTTCATCTGTAATGACATTTTGCAGTGTTGTTGGTTACGCTGTGGTAGAGCGACACCTTGATGTTGAGGTCGAAGGTTTTGATCGTTACGGGAAACCCATCAAAATAAATGCTACTGGTTGGCAGGCTCGGATTTTACAACATGAGTGTGATCACTTGGATGGAACACTGTATGTTGATAAGATGGTACCTCGAACTTTCAGAGCTCCAGAAAACAGTTCTAAGCCTCTTGCCCGTGGATGCCCCAAACTTGGCCCTCGCTAACATAGTTGCTTTTTAGAGCTTGAAGCTTTGAAACAGCTTCTTCACAAATTTCTTGTTCATGTTAGTGAAAAGTCGTCACTTGTAGATCTTAGCATGTAGTCCAGATGCATTAAGTTAGAAATATTTAGAGTTTGGGGAGTGACTAAATTTCACTCACTTTTCAGTGTCTGAATTCTGCCTTTCTGTATGATCAAATCACTTCATACAAGTTTCAATACTCTTGATGTTAATTATGCCTAGCTTTTTACACTGTATACAACGAATCTTGGGTATGTACAATAAAACACGCTTGGTATTTTTGTTTTACTTTTGAGATATTAAGTTGTATGTTTATTATTAGTCTATTCAAGTAATGTTCCTTTACCATTTATGTGCTGCTGAAGAATTCATCTTCTACTGTATGAAAATGGTACAAAAGTTTGGCAATTAAGAAACATCATGCAAATGGAATTTAACATTTTTCTTTCTGTGCATTTTCTTTTTCCTTATCATTGAGCATAACTTTGATGCTCAGAGATTACACAAGACTTAAAAAACGTGTAATTGGAATTTACAAAAGAGACGAGACAATCATGACATGGATGTCTGTTTTCCCCATAGACAATGGTTTACAAAATAATTAAACCAAATCATTTGTTCAATAGTATAATCTTTTTGTCTGTTCTTATTCTATGATTTTAAATTTTATGAACCAGTTTTGAAATGTGAATGTTGAGTTGGAAATTTGTAAAGTGGTATATGATATGCTTGCTACCAATGATGATTTCGTGTAAACACAATTCACTGATTTTATTATATCTTTCTTCGTATTTGTTGGATTTGTGCTACTATGTAAAAGAAGCCCTTGAAAAGTTAAGAAACAAGTTCTAAAATCATGTTCAAAGTTGAACTTGATATTTTGAAAACGTGACTAACCAGTGACTTGTTTTGCAGATATCTTGATGTGTACAAATTGTGTGAAAAATACGAGTTGTATAATTCAAATCTAGGCTTCCAAACCTTCAAAATGGATCAAAGGTGACCACCATATATACCTTCCCCTTAAACGATAGAGTACTCATTTTATTCTATACCTTTGATTCAAATGGAATGAATAACAGGGTTTGACTCTACCAAGACATTTTGTCTAATGAAATCATCACTGGTTGAGAAACAAGTGGGAGGAGGATACAAGAATCCCCGAGCAGAACCGTGAGCTTGCCAGCAGAAAGAGCTAGTATTTCCTCCGAAGCACGATACAAGAAAAATATTTTCAAGATATAGTCCTTCACATGGAGAAACGTCACTGCATGCAAATTTAATTGCTTCATCGGTGGCTGAAGTTCCTTGTATATCAATGAAGGATATATTCTCCACTCTCACAGCCGAAGTCTGTATTTTGATACAGGAAATTACATTCTTTCAGTATATTTGAGCTTCAGTATAGTTTACTACAAATTTGAACTTCTCTATCAATTCTAGAAGCTAAATCCCTCTGTTGTTTGGAATAAATTTTGAAAGAAAAAACAAGGACTAAGTGATTTGTCCTCCTTGGAGATTCAGAGGTCTAGTGACTACATAATCAATGCGAAGTATATTCTCCAAATAATATTTTTTCTCAAAGTTATGGAGACAGTTCCTCAAAAGTTTCCCCAACCAACTATAATGCATCACTCCACATAAAGGAAAATTTGTCAGAATGTGCTAGCAAAAACATCAAAAAATTCTGTACCTGGTTTTCACATGGATGTTGTGAATCACAGTAGTATTGATCTATTAGTATTGGATTAGAGACATTTTCCATCAATATATTCTGGAATGTGATCTTGGAGGCAAAACCAGTACCACCCTAATGAAAATTTGAGGGAAGTCAATCAATGTGTTCATTGCTGGATGACTATAAAAAGAAAGTGCTACAGTGTTAAGAAACTCACCTGCCAAGTTTTGATTCTCACCCCATTATCTGTGTTGTAAAGATAAGCTCCATCGACAATTACATTCTGCACCGTCTCCCATTTCTTTGATTTTCCCAAGCTACCGATGCTGAAAAATTAGGTTCCAGGTTAAAACAATTACACCACTTAATGTCTTGAGAATTGAAAAGTGGAAGTTACTTTCACCTTATGCCATGGCCAGGACCACAAGAGATGTTTCTGATCCAGACCCGTGAAGAATTTCTGACTATTGAAATGCAGTCATCACCTGAAATTGAAAATAATGGACTGAATTATTTTTCTTTTGGTATATGATTTCACTACCAAAGTTTATTCTGGAACATAATGTAAGTGATGAGAGTAATCATTGCAATTAGAGTGAGCTCTCGTCCAAATTCTGCAACATGCATGGTTCTTCACATTTTGCCTGTTATTGTTCAAGTTTTGCTCATTTTTGTTCTTCTGATTTTTCTTTAGTGTGTTCTGTAATATGGCTAATTATTTAATAATTACTGGACAGTTGCTATTTGAGGTAAATAACATTTAAATTACCGTTGAAACCTTAACATCATTCAAGCCTAAAATGACACTTGGTTGAAAATAAGTGTTCAGCAGTACCTGTTCTAATTACAGTATCCCTGACCTGAACCCCCTTTGTTGCACTGATATGGATTCCATCAGTATTAGGGCTGAAAGCAGGTGCCAATACTTTGAGATGGGAGGCAAGAACCCTCATACAGTTAGTGAATGACAAGTGCATTTGTTGGCTATTTATCAGCATAAGATTTCTGATTGTTAGATCCTTGCATTTATGAAAAGTCAGAGCCTGCAGTGTAAATGTTGTTTCATATTCAGCCAATAAAACACATAACAGATATCAGATGAGGGAAACCGATCTGGTTTTCTCCATATTTGAAGCTTCACTAACCGTTGGAGCAGGATGACATGGCTGCGAAAGGACATTTTGAAGCCACTTTAGTTACACAGTTGATTAAACTTGAACAAAATATTAACTTATTTCCAGGAAGCAATACATTTTTGGTGTTGATCTTGCATGATCTGGCCCACCATTCCTCTCCCATTCCATTGATACTCCCTCCACCATCAACAGTGAGGTGATTCACCCCATGGAAGTAAAGCCATTTGCGCTGGTTTAAACCAAGCCACACAGCAGGATCTTGCGGTGCAACTATTGTACCTGATATCTATAACAACTTTGAAAGTTAATAGAGTGCATATTTCTATAGAATCACACCTCATTCGGGAACTGAAAGGAGCACATGACAAGAATGGGAGATTTGACTCTGTGAGCATACCACCAAAGTAATCTTAGATCGACAAGGCCCACCAATGTCAACTGGATGAACAAGAAAAGTTTTCCCAAATGGAAAAACAAGATTTATAATTCCAGCAAGAGAACAAGCGATTCCCCAAGCCCCCAGGAAGGCCTGAAAAGATAAATAAATAAACAAAGTCATGGTGGCTGTTACTGTGCTTGCAGTTGTTGCAGGGGAGATTCCTAACCCTACCTAGCTCTTTCATACAAATTATCAAACATTTCATGGCTATTATGAGATCTAAGACAACAGGGTTGCATCTTTAACTATTCCTAAGCATTTTGCAAGACTTGAATCTGAAAACTTCAGTTTTAAGCAGAAGATTCATTCAAATTACCCTCCTCCCTGATTCACACTCTAAACAAACACCCTTTCCTGTGGATTATCAAGCAATTCGGTTCACTACATGTAAGTGATTTTCCTGTTGCAACAATTACACCATTATGATTGCTGATAAAAAAAAAAGCAGCATGTGAAATAGAAGGAAGCAATTACCTCGGTGTCATTGTGAAAGCCATCTCCTTTTGCACCATAATCATCGACATAAAGAACCCATTTGGTTCTAGTTCTGCTTCTTCTCCACCTGGAACGTGGGTGCTGGATCACAGAATCAAACCCTTCTGCACCAGTGAGATACGGAGTGACAAGTACATTTACATGAATGAAGATAATAATAAATGCCCAACTGAAACAATATCTGAGGTTCTTCATTTTCTGTCAGATTCGGAAGTTTTGTGAGAGAATCTTATGTTGCTGGTTCAGTAGGAACAACTAGTTAAAGAGTAACACGTAACAGAAACACTATTTAAAGACACTGCACAAGATTACAACGTAAGTGGCAATGTTTGTATTCATCAAACCATAATCGAAGCTATTTGTTTTTTATTTTAGCATAAAATTTGTCTCTTGTTAATCTAATCTTGCAAGAGCCGAAATTTCCTTCTCTTGTATCCTTCTGCTTCCCATACAAAATAACTGGATCCAAATGATAAAGAATTTCGTGTTACGTCGTTTTTTCTCTCTCTCTCTTGGTGCTTTTTTCCTGCTTTAACTAGGGTTGCTAAATTGTTAACTTTTTTTAGCATCAATTTTTTTTTATGATTGAGTTAACGATAATTTAAATATATTTATCTTTTTTAATTTATCGAAAAGTTTTAAAAATAAAATTATAAAAGAGTTCAAAAAAATCTAAATCTTTTAAATAAATAAAGTGATTGATTGATTCAATGATACTATTTCAACAAACTTAAAATTGAAAAGGTTTTTTTAGTTATCTGAAACTAATAGTCATACACTCAGAATTCTAAAACGTTTTGATATATGAAAAACACTAAGAAAGTTAACCTAAAACATTAAAAATGATACATTTTGGTCCTGTTATTAAGAAAGAAATTTAATTTAATTTTATAAAATTAATTTATAAGATAAAATTTACATATGTAATGTAACTCCGAGACATTAAAAAAAATAATCCTTGAACATGAATTTCAAATAAATAAATCAAATAGAAAACATTGCAAACAGAATGTGTCCACACACACTAGAAAAGAACTCGGACATAACAAAATGGTGCAATTATACAACTTTTTGGTCCTCGATTCTACAACATATTAAGAACATGTATGGGCAAATTGAAACATCATGATGATTAGGTATAAATTTTTACCTTTTTTACAACAAGAATTTAATATTTTTAAAAATATTTTTTATGCTTTGTTTGTATTAGAGAATAAATTTTTAAAAAATATAAAGAAAGTGAGTTGTTTGGATTAAGATAAATATAGTAAAAAATAAATGAAAAATGATGAAAATTTGTGAGTGATTTAATAAATATAATCAATTTTAAAAAATTATAAAATAGTATATATAATAATTAATTATTTATATTATTATAAATTAATTGTATTGGATGCTTGTGTTTAATTCTTGTATTGGATTTGTCTTGTCATCTCATATACCATCTTATTGTTTATGCTTCTCAAGAATCACTTCAACTCAACCACTATATCTCAGAATATCAATTATTTTTAATAACTCTCATTGGTATCCATTATTCTTGTTTTCACCCAAATCACCATACATAATTTCAACTTAAAATAAGTTAATTAACTGTCTATTTTTTGTTCTAGACACTTATTGATAAGAAAAGTAATAATTAATATTGCCATGCATTTATAAGTATATTTATGTAATATTAGTTATTAATTTTTTTATCATTTTAATCTTACGTTATCCATTTATAAGTGAATTTTAAGTTTAATTCAATCCTATAAAATCGGTTAGGTTTGCATTTTTTATATACTATGAATATCCTTATTTCTATTTGATATAGAATTTCCAATCCATTTTTACTTTAAGGTTTATATATCTAAGTGTGGTCCAATAGAAGTGACCTGATCAACTTAATAAATTTTTGTTAAGATAAATTTTAAATAACTCTGAACACTGTTAAAAGTGAAAACTTAATTTAACTTTATAAAATCGATCAAGTCCAAGTTGAATATGTTCCATTTTGACCTAAATCGTGGGAAAGCCCGTGACGAAGTAAAATTAACCAAGATTCGTGGGACTATTATTGATGAACCCCTATAGAATTATCACCATGTAATAACATTAATTTGGAGAATTATATTATGGGAATATCAATCTTATTATGAAATAATACTATAATATGTCACATTAAAACCTGAACAAACTATTGTCAAATATCCAAGTCCATGAAAGCTTATAAATAGATGATAACATATTAGGGTTTAGGGTTTAGGGTGGGAGTGATCCAAACTCATTTTTTAGCACTATATTCACTATATACACAAAATTTGATGATCTTACTGAAACTCAGTATTTTCTATAGATGGAACCCCTCATTTCTTGAAAATTATATTACTAGATACTGAAGTAAGGAAAGAAAATTTCAACCGTCTCGTATCAACAAAAAAAACATTCATTTATATACTATAAAAAAATCGTTAAATACAAAAATATTATAAAGTAGGTTTGGGATGAAGTGGGTGTAGAAGCTTAGTGAGTGTCCACCATAAAATTTGGGCTTCATATTATCCAAGCAAGTGTTGTGTTTTGTTTGGTATGTATCCAAAGAGACACCAAAAACCAATGCATAGATAAAAAATGAGTGTCTTGCTCATACTTTCTCCTTCTAGTGGACACCTCTTCACGCATAAAACGCCAAACAAAGGGATACCATAAAATAACTTACATTTTTCTATTATATAAATATTAATAATGAAAATTTGCCCTATTAAATAACAATTAATCAAAGAAAAAAAATAAAAATTAAAGCGAGAAAATAACATGAGTAATGATTGGTTGCAATTAGTTTTGGGAGAATGGTTATTTTCTTAAAGAAAACTCTATAAAAAATCACAATACGCAATTATTTGACTAACATAAGTTAAACCAAAACTACGCATTATTCTATCCTCATTCTAAAATAACCCATTTTATAATTTACGCTATTAAAAACTCAACTCCTATTTATAATATAAGGATATATAAAATTAATTCCCTTGTGTAAATTTCTTAGTAAAATTTGTAGAAGTTGGTAAAATTATTGAATATATAAAACAATATTATAGATTATATCAACACAAAATAATTACATATCATTACTTCACTACAAAACATAGAGCAGGATAACAACCGTTAAAAAGTTAAAGTATTATAATGATTTGTCAATTCATAATCATCAATAGTATATATATAGTATTTATTCCTTCCATTCTCATTTTTGTTGGAAATTATGGAAAATTAAATTAACAAAAATGCAGTTTATAAATATTCTGATATCGTTAATATATTTAGATATATGGACTTTAAGTTTAATTCAAGTTCATAAGATCGGTTAATAGGGTGCAGAATCCAACACAAACACTCATTAGGATAAATTCGAAATAGTTCTGATATCATATTACGAAGTAAACTTTAAGCTTAACTCAATCCTATAAAACTAGCTCATGGGATGAGGTTTGCACCCACTTATATACAATAAAATATTCTCATTTCTAGTCGATGTGCGATCTCTAACATTTAAGGATAATTTAAATGCATTTTTCCTTTTTAATTTATAAAAACGGATTTTAAGAACAAAATTATGATAAAATATTAATCTCTAAAATAATAATATCTCAAAAATACAGTAATTCCCTAGGATAAATATATTATCAATTTGAGGTTGAAAGAGTGTTAAAAAAGCAAAACATTATGATAGAAAAAATGGAGGAGAGAGTTGAAATTAAGAAAAGAGAAGTAATAGAGTAGTGAGGTGATGATTATGTCCTTAATTTAATATAAATTCAACTCAACCGGCCCTACACTACCAACCTAAAAGTGAAAACATTACATCATAAAACCAAAGAGTAGAAACCTCGCCGGAATATTCTTTCTCCGTCGCCTGCAACAACCTCCACCCTCCGTCGTCTACCTCGCTCGATGCTTCGCGGCCATAGTCCGTTGCGGCTTGCTGTGGTCCCGCGGCGGTGTTTTTCCGAACGCGGCGCAGAAGCCGCATGCAGAGAGTCTGGGAGACGGAGGCTCGATCGCCGGCGATACTTTTCCGGTGCGGTAGGCGCGAGCTCCGCCGCTGGTGCGGGTTCTCTGGAGAGGCGGCGCCGGTTGAAGTTGAAGGTCTTTAGTATGATCGGCGTCGTTGTTTTGGTGTTGGTTATTGAGTTTGTTGAATTCCTCTGATAAGAACTTATCGTCCCAAACGAAGCCGGAAGAACCCTGCCTCCTGAAGGAAACTGCAGATCTTTGAAGACCAGCCATGGCAGAGAGAGTAAGCAATTCTGAATTTTGGCTCTATTTCACACCAATTTCTCTAACTGTTTATCTGTGGTTGTTGTGTTGTGTTCACTTTTCTTCTCTATGCACATAATAAATAAATGAGAGAGAGAGGGGACAGTTGGTGAAGGTGAAGAAAATGTTTAAAAGTGGTTCATAGAAGTCTCCTATTAAGCCATTAGTAATCCCTCATTATTACACTTCACAATTTCAAATTTTTTTTTAAGAAATATAGTAGAAGACATCGTTATAAAACTTGACACCATAGTTATACCGACATACCAAGTAACAATAATCATTTATAATACATATCGACATATTAAGTAACAATCATCATCTGTAATACATATCGACATATCAAGTAACAATAATCATCTGATATCATCGACATATCAAGTAACAATAATCATCTGATATCACATGAAGGACTAAATGAAAGACTATTATATAAACAAAATTGTTCATTATAAATAAATCATAAGTTAACAATTTTATCAAGGCATACATTCAATTTAATAAAAATATAAAAAATTATAAATTTAACTTTTTCACATTTTAACAATGGTCCCCTACTATAAATAATAAAAAAATAATAGTCTTCACAGTAAATATAACACAATTAACTTCAAAACAAACTATTAACTCAACTTTTATATATATATATATATTATTAAATGGTGGAGGGGGAAAAGTTGAATGTATATTTGAAAATATTAAATAAAGAATTTTTAATTAATGGGTTTTTAATTTGCGGTGGATATAAAAAATGATGGGCATTATGAGTTTGTGCGCAATTTAGCATGAGAGACGGGGTGTTAGGTCCACCAAGTGAGTGAGTGTGTGCACACTAACTCCACCGGCCTGTCATATCATAATCCCTCAATGAATCAAACTAACAAAACGCATTCACCTCCTTGTCGCCTCTAATAATACCTTTAATTATTTCTATTTGGAATTCGTCTTAAATTATTATAATATATTTACTTATATGCTTATTATAATAATAATATAATCTAATAATATAATTTACTAGTACTCTCTTTATCTAATGTTATATATTTTGCACGCATAGAAAATATTTACTTTGAAAAAAAAACTTAAGAATTTATTGATATAAAATGAAGTGCAAAAAGAGAATTTACCTTAAAAATATGTTTTAGACTATATTTGTTATTATAGATCTACAAACAATCTTCTTTTTTTTTTTACCTATCAGCTTATCTTCTTCTTTTTTGACCTATAAGTTTTTTGATATTCTATTTAGACTTTTCAGTTACAGTGCTTACTTGATTTGGGTTTGAATATAATTTATGAATTCTTATTTACTAAACTAAATTAACTGGAACTCTCGATCTATGGTCTTAGTAGTTGTTCTCGAGTAGGTGTACACTTAAAAGAAGTTCCGATGATAAAATCATATTTTAGTTAATTATTATATAAAATTCACTATATTTAACTCTTGGGTTAATCACCTATTTATAGTATTTTTTATTAAGCTTAAGATCTAATTGAACATTTTCTCTTTGCATCTAATATTTATTAATGGGTTTTGCCAGCCTAGACAGTACCCATTTACTTTCATTTCCTTAAAAAAAATGATACCAAGAATATTTAAAAGTTAAATAAATAAATTACAAATTCTTTAAAGCAAGAAAATTATGAGCAAAATAATACAATTTTATCAAGTTACAAACGGAAACAAGAAAATAAAGGTTTAAGTTAGATAGTTTGAAATAAAATCTATGCCCATGAGACTTGCTAACAGCAAGGAGGATACTCCTAAAGGAGGCCATTTGATCTCAGTGTAACCATGAAATCTGCACACCAGTTTCCTTCGCGGAAGAGAATGTAGATATTGAATGCTCTTGTACAGAGGCAATGATGGTTGCATAGTTACAGTACTTCTAGGAGTCGAATGCTCCCGGAATGATTGGTATCTACTACCAATTCATGGAGGTAAATATATTAATTAATTAAAGTGTATATTAACATTAATTAAATACTATAAATAAGTGTAACAATTATGTAAAGATCAACATTATCCAAGACTATATAGAACAATAATTATCTCATAAAGGTTAACATTATCCAAGCTAGTTTTCCATAACAATGTGACATTAGATCCAAGCATTTCCAAAATGGCATTAATCAAACCAACTTTGCTTCTTTTAGGCCGCATCATATTTAACTCTTTTCCACTCATAATTCGTTGCATTAAAGACATTGCCACCAATTTAATTCTCAAGTTCAGAATCCCGTTCAAGACTTATTAGAATGAAAAGTCGTATATGAAATATGAAATATCAGGGTCTCTTCTAGGACAAAAGAAAAAGTTCATTTCCCACTAACGGTAAAGTCTTTGTACAGCAGTTCATTAATGACTAAAAAACATAAAATTGAATTTATTAAATTAACATAATATAATTTGTTAGACTTGAATTGATCAATTTCAATAGAATGAAGTATTTCTAAAGTTCATTCATAAAGTCAATATAGTATAAAATTAATGACTTTAATCAATGACCTATAAGATTAGGTCTTAGACTAAATCTAAAGCTATATTCAATGGTACGTGTAACCATTTTATTTATTGAGATCGTGTCATTCTATATAGAAAATGAATTATCTTATTTATTTTTTAATCAAGGAAATAATAATTCATAATAAGATTAGAGAAAGAGTGTGTCCGAAAAAAATACCTATTACTAGTAGTATAGGTGTGTTTCTAAATAATCATTGAGTGCCCAATCTCAGGTTCGTTTACATCTGTTCCCATTTATAAAAAAAAAAACTAAATTTGTTTAATTTTATTTATAAAAACATATTTTCGAACTAGTTCCTTGCAAAATTATTTATGTACCCTAGATTTATTAAGAAATGTATTTTTGAGACATTAATGTAAGGATAATTTTGGAATGATAGCATAATTTGTTATACTTTTATAAATTGGAACAGAAGCAGGTAAATAAAAGGATTTAAGTTAGCAATTGAAAGTTGGCAGTTTCCTCCTGTACCCCTACATTTTTCTTCCTACACCCCACAATGTTATGCAAAGACCAAACTGTCCCTATTACTTTTTAGAAACCCTAAAATGCATTTGAACTGTATTTTTTTTTATTATGATTATGGAATCCGAAAAAACTTCGGATTAGCATTTCTGGTAAAATTTCGGATCACCAATCCATAATTTAAAATATGCATTTCACATTCAAAAATCCATCATTCAAAAAAAGCATTCTGGATCCACAAATCCATAACAGAAATGTGCATTCCAGATTCAGAAATCCATAATTAAAAAAAAAAACATTCTGATCCACCAATCCGTAACAGAATTAGACTTTCGAATTCAGCAATTTGGAAATCAATAATTATGTAAAAATTGCTTCCGGAACACACCCTCATCCAAAAAAAAATGATTCAGTTCTGAATTGATGAATCCGTAGCACACTCCCATATCCCTATTTCCAGTAACCACGATGCCCTTTTTCATATAAAAGGTCAAGGCCAGTTTCGGAATTTAGAAAATTGTGGGAGTGCAGGAAGAAAAACATAGGGGTGCAGGAAGAAGAAGCCTTGAATGTTATGCTGTCACCTCACCTGTTGTTGGCTAAAAGTAGTTCTACTAACTTAGATGAAAAGTCGAGAACATGTTTTGCAGTTGCATTGATCTAGGCAATTGAAAGTTTGGATTTGATATTTTACAGTAGGCATACCATCACAGAAAGGATTCCATGGCTACATTGCTGAAGCTCTAACAAAACTAGAAAATATCGAGCTGTCGTCTTTCAGAAGAACCTGTGGGTTACCCTGTTCAACCTACGCGGACGAGGGAGGAAAGCTCATGTTATTTCATCTTGCCTCATTCTTTTCTAATAATGACACCAAATTACATGAATAAAGCATACCAGTTTCCCGTGGTCAAGAATCAGAATGTTGTCCATATTTACAACAGTTGAAATCCGGTGAGCAATTGTGAGGACTGTCATTCCTTTGCATTCTCCAGATATGGTAGTTTGCAGCAGTGAAGCAGTTTGAATGTCTACATTGGCTGTGCATTCATCCAAACAGAGAACCTAAAAGGGCAAGAGGAACCTCTCACTAAGATTTGGAAGTGGCATGTCATATTTTCTCCAGAAACATTTTTTTTAATACATATTGAAAACTTACTTGAGTGAATTTCAAAATTGATTCATAAACCAATAAATCTTATTAAAATAGACTATAATAACATTTTAAAAAGTAAATTTTAAGTTTAATTCAATTTTATAAAATTAGTATGTGAAATTTACATTCACTTATTTTCTATTTTTTATAATTTAGTCGTATATTAAAGTTGTTTGTTAACAAGAAATAAAAAAAGTCAAAGACCAAAATTCCTTAATCATGATTCTTACCTTGGAAGATTTCAAAAGTGCACGTGCGAGGCAAAGAAGTTGTCGCTGGCCAACTGAAAATGGCATCCCTCCTTCCTTTACAAGAAGGTCCAGCCCTCCAGCTATTTCTACTTCCTCTTTCACATGGCACTTTTCCAATGCATTCCAAATTTTTAAGTCATCATTCATTTTGAAAGGATCTAGGTTATCCCTAGAACATTGAGAATACAGAGTGTTATGTAGAGATGAAGTGTAGGTGCAGTCAGAGTAAATGCTAATACAGTTTCTTCTTGAAAAGAATGTAAGAACATTATCATCTAGAAGGAGCTAAATCAGAGGTTGCATCAGAAGTATTTTAAGTGAAAAAATCCAAATGAAGTACCTTAATGATCCTTCGAACAAAAATGGACTCTGAGGAACAATGGCCAAATGTGTACGTAGTTCTCTGACCGGAATATTTTTAATATCCACGCCATCAATTGAGATAGAGCCTGTACATATTGGAGTAAGACGGAAAAGAGCATTTAACACACTGGACTTTCCAGCACCTGTTCTTCCAATTATTCCAACCTGAATACATTTCACGCAATTAGTATTAAACGTAATGGGTGTGTTAAACCTAAGAAAACTTCAGTGCAAATTCAAAAGTAGTTCACGGACTTGTGTCCCTCCAGCAATTCTAAAACTAAGATTGCAGAGTGCAGCTGGCAAAGATGGTATATATTTCAAAGTAACACACTGGAATTCGATAAATCCTTGATTTGGCCAATCTGGATTCAAGTATAGGCATCCAGTTTGTTCTTCTTGAGGAATGTCCATGTACTAGAAAACATTAAACGAATATTAGGCATCAGCGTATATGTGTCTAAACATGTTTCAACTAAGGGAAATAAGTCTTATTCATACTTGAAGAGTTCTTTCAACTGAAACCATTTCCTTTTCTGTTTCAGTGAAGCTTGATAAAAAACTCCCCAATAAGGACACAATTGGAGCTGCATATGAGAGGGCCAATCCTACCTGTGGAAAAAAAAGTTCAATGTACAAAATCTGTTGATCAAATCAGAGATTTAATAAAAGGATAGCAAACAAACCAGTCCTGGGGTACCAAAGTTGATGGGCAGACTGCCATGAGATCCAATAACAGCCATCACAGCTATGAAGGAGATGATAAATGCACCTAATAACTGGAAGAAAGTAATTATTAGCAACAACTAATACTCCAGATTTAATACATATTCAAATTTAACCGATGGATGTACTTTATTTTTGCACGTAGAAATCTTGTAAAATGTAAAGTTTAAGGTGAATTGCTGTATTTTCTCATCTTGAAATGTCAATAAATATAATTGACTCAAAGACTACCTGGAGACGCAAGGAAAGCCACAAACTTGCCACTATCTCTGTGTAGGAAGTCTTCTGATACAACGTTATATGTTCAGTGAATTTGGTAAAGAAAAAGTCCTGGTAAAAATGATCATTGTATTATAGTTATTAGTTGCGCCAACTCACATGGCTAGTATAATTTTTCTCGGTACATAAGACAAACAACTAATTCATGTAGAAGACCAAAGAAAAAAAAACACTTTAAAGTACATTGAAAATCAAGAATTCAACCCTATAAAACCAGCTTGTAACATGAAGTTTCACCCACTTATACATTACAATTTGGTTTTATCTTTAGTCAATGTAAGATTTTCAACAAAAAAAAGTATCGCAAAAGGCACCACAACTAATTAAAGAAACCAAACAAATAATAAGCACCTCATAAGGTAGTTCAGTTGACAATGGTAGGTATTTCCAAGTAACCAAGGTGAAGGAAAAATATTGAATGTATTTCTAAATGTGATTACAATCTAAATTTATAGACTATTTACAATCTACTTAAGAAAAGAAATAATAGATAATTAAAGTTATACTAATCAAATCACCAAAAGATATTAAATATGTCCTAATAAATAGAAAACTGAATATGTACTAATTATGGAATAATTATCTCTTAATTACGCAACATAAAGGTAAAACAATTAGTTTCAAGCCACATCTAAATCTTTACTTAACAGTATAAATATCTTTTTGTAAGAAATTTCACATGGTAAACTGGTCTTCGCCAACACTGAAAACTACAATAGCCAGGTTCACTCCATATCATTACTATACATGACAAGAAAAGATTTTAAACAAATAGCTATTTTATCGTCCTCGGATCTTATTGATGTGATGTGCATGTTATATCTTAAGTACCCTTGTTCAGTAAAGTTCTTCAACATGATACAAAGTTCTATTTAAGATCATTACTTTAAAATTACATATTTACCTCAGATTTAAACGCCCTAATAGTTGATGATCCATCAAGTGTTTCAGTGAAAGATGAGTATATTGGAGAACGAGAAACACTATCCAGTCTTCGTAATTCTCTTGATGTTGACCTGTAGAAGAACTGAAGCCACTGCATAGATCAGTTGATTTTGATTGTCTATTATACCAAGTCAAAGAAGTGATTATGGTTTTAAACGTTTGAAACTCAAAAATACTGAAATAATTTATTTGTAGTATTATACCCTTATTTTATATTCCATAATTATGCGGGTTTCCAAATTCATACAATTTAATAACAAATAATCCTAATAGTTTTAGGAACTTACAAAGGAGAGCTTAAATAAGAGTGTCAACAAGAAAAAATAATACCTGAAGTCTACTGTAGATATACCAAAATGGTAATAGCAAGAGTAAGAAGAAGACCTACATAAAATCGAAAGATAAAAACAGATCATGGGGAACATTAACACAAATCTTGGTAGTTCCATAGTACATATGACAAACCAAGAAAATCAATGTACCTGTACGTAACACAAAATTATTGTAATACCCAACAAGCCTACGAAATTAGCTAGGAGAATGTTCAGAATGAATGGAAGTGAATCATCAATGGTATAAAGATCTGAAGATAACCTGCACAAAACATAATAAATCGTGAAACATAAATTTATATTATCATTATCTGCTATTCCCTGAAGACATCTTATTCTAACCTGTTCAGTATTCTCCCACCAGGGGTCTGATCAAAGAATTGGACAGGTGCATTCATAAGCCTGTTGAGCAATTTATTGTGTACCTTAGTTGCAGCTTGTAATCCACCAAATGCAAAAGAGAATGCCCTCACCAATGTGAAAAGGGAATTAATAATACAAAAGAGACATAGTATAGCCTGCACCATTAATTATCATCTCAAACAAATTAGAAAGTTACATTCAATAGTAGCTCATAGAGTGGTAGGTAAAATAGTCAGGTAATTTTAACGTACTACAAATGGTTTTAAAATAGTGAACCAAGAATTTCAAATAATGTTTAATACTGAAATTATCTGGAATTACAAGCTTCACTTAACTCCATTCTCCAGCATGATGTTTATAGGGGTGAAAGTGAGGAATTCGTTCTTTCTTTTCAATAGATTCAAACTCTTTAAACTGAAGTTTCCAATAAAAAACTCCTTTGCATTACTTAGAACTATTATAATTAAGAAAAATAATTGAACTATAAGTATTTCGTTTTGCACAAGACATATTTAATTGTCCACGAAATATTTGTTGTGCCATAAAATATTTAGTTGTCCATAAGTCATGTCCAGAAAGAAAAATGTACTATGCAAACTATCACTGCTGCTCATCCCCTTACCAGATAGAAGGAGATGGAATATCTTGTCTGACTGCCTTCTGCTGTTGTATCAACCCAATATGAAAGCCATAAATCATTTCCATTACGAGAAGCTTGCATCAGAATAGCTGATAGGCATATAATGACTGTCATGAACCAGCCAGTGAAGACAGCATAATTCCTTCAAAAGGCACTAAATTGTTAATCAACTATTGAAGATCACAAAATCCTATCTACAAACTGACAATACCCATACATATCTATCAGAGACGTTTATGTTTGTACTTACTTATACACTCCAATCTCAACTTTTCCCTCTTTCCTCAACTCAACTTCAACTATCTCCTGTGCTCCCTCCAGATCATGCACAATACCTGTATCAAGAAGAGACTGCTCCTTGGATTTGGAAGAAAGATTTGGGCTGCAAGATTGTCTATGATTCTGTAAAGCTGAATCAATTTCATTCAACGGAGAGAATTCTGTAAATGAATTAATTGGAAAGTCATGTGAATTTCCCATCCACTTTATGTGTCCCTTCTCCATTACAACAATCTTATCAGCAGAAGATATTGCCTGTACATAAATTGAGATGCATCAATAAGTTAATCCTTATATAAGTATACATTTTATAGAAATACCAAATATACAATACATATCTTCTGAAAAATATCAGAGAAAATATCATGTTCATCTGAATTTAATCGAAATACTTGACAAAACAACCAATGTAATTATGATCATAAATAATAGTTTTGAAGAGTCACAATAACCTGAATGTTATGGGTACAGAGCAATCGAGTTTTTCTCTGCATAAGGGGACCTAGAATGGCCTTGTATAAGATACATTGAGCAACTTGTACATCTACTGCACTCAGGACATCATCAAGCATAACAACAGCTGAGTCATGATACAATGCCCTGCTAATTGAACAGTATTAGAATTTAGAACAGCCTTTTTATAAAAATAATCAAGGCATAAAACCCCCCAAATATACTTATAATAAAAAGAGAATTGGAAGATAGCACCTTGCCAAAGCAAGACGTGCTCTCTGTCCACCCGATAAGTTGACTCCTTTCTCTCCAATATAAGCCATGTCACCTCCAATCATCAATGAGACATCAACATCTAATGCACATGCCTTCAGTGTATCAGTATACCTGTAAAGAGCATTAGTTCTTTTGGTTCGGTTCAAAAAATGTCTGCAAAGGTCAAGGTCACACTGAGCAGAAGAAAAAGGTCTAGATTAAAATTATGAGGTATAAAAAACTCCTAAAGTTGAAGGCATTATACCTTTCAGGATCATAGCTTTTCCCAAATAATATGTTGTCCCGCACCGTTCCAGATAAAATCCAAGGGACCTGCTGTGTGAGACTTTGAGGAAACAAAGAGCTAAGAAATTTCACTAGAGACTAAGCATATCAATTATCATATACAAACCTGAGGTACATAAGCAATGGATTCATTGGAATAAATAGAGCCACGAACAAGCTGCATTTCTCCAAGAATTGAATATAACAGGGATGATTTACCTGAACCAACCTGAATACACGCAGTTGGTGAAGTAATAATAGATATAACTAAGTTGTGCTTCACATATTAGAAGTAGGTTCATATATCAATTTGAATTGTGAATATTGAAATGCTAGTGATCTTGACAGATACAGAAGACTGAGTGAATGGAATCATGACATACATTATATATTTTGAACTAATGATCTCAAGCATCTATTTTTCTTTAGTTGTGATGCCAAAATATGATGGATGTGCATATCCCGTGAAATTACTTTACCATACAAGATTATTTGATTTTATTTGCTAAAGACATCTTGATAAAATTCAAACAAGGATCTGACCTCGCCAATAACTGCAACAAAGGAACCCTGGGACACACTTAGAGTCACATGATTCAACACCAAATTTAATGTTTGTTCCTCACTGCTTGACCAAGTACAACATGCATCTTGGATAAATACACCCAAACCTTGTACAGAATCAAGCTTTTCACTTAGGAATGAACTCGTGTCTCCCACTTCAACTTTATGTTCAGGACACGCGAGAAACCTACTCAACCGTCTGGAAGATATGATGGCCTGCAGTTATATTAACAGAAACAATTCATCCTAATGCATGTACAAATAAACTCAGTTCATAAAAAACTATGGAATATGGAAGACTCACATCAATCAATCCATTAATTACCCAAGGGAATGAATTTAGTGGAGAAATAAGGGTGTTGAACAAAGCAAGACAAGTGAAAACCTGCAATAGAGGTTTTCTACTGCATTAGATTTCTTAACAATGACAGAAAATAATTAAATGCAAAATAAAGAAGAAAAACTTGTCAGTAAGATTAGGTGAAATAAATTTGAATATACCATTGCAGCATCAAGTTGATGTCCCATCAATGCATAAAGTCCAAATGTGAAAAGAGAAAAGAGCGTTGGTGTTGAAGCCCAAAAGAAAACACACCATGCATCCAGGTACTTTCGAGTCTATAAAAAATGGATGAGACATGATGATAAAAATTAAATAAGACAGAAGGCAAACAATTTCCTTTTGCCATTCTTCAATACTACCTTAGTGGATTTCAGGAAATTTTTTACCGTTTTATCCATAAATAGATAAAATCAGAATATAAATTCTTACAGCTAAGTGTTTGACTTCCAAAGATCTTGTATTCATCAACCAACTAGAAAAAAGAAGTTCCCATCCATACATCTTCAAAGTGCGAATATACGTCAAAAGTTCTCCTGTCTTACGAATCCTATAAGAAAATCATAAATTTTAGTATTGCAAATATGCATGAACAGATTTCATTCATATTCATCCATCGTTTCAGTAAAATGAGAAAATCAGGCAAAGAATAATAAGCTGTTAATCTTAAGGGGCAGAAGATGAGAACGGGAATTCTCAAGATAAGTAACTGCTGGAAGAAAAATGAATTATATTCTTAAGAGTAAAAATTGCTTCTCAGCCAAGCCAAGACTTTACTTTCTAGGAACTCCGACCATTCACTGATAACTAGATAACCTCTTCAAACTCCAAAGCAAAAGAAATGATTGCACAAATGTTAGTATTTATGCATAGCAGCGTATGTGTTGCAAATTATTACATTACATGTCCATCAGAGACATGTGACTGTAACTTAAATTACTCTTTTAACATTGTGTCACAACTTCAGGAGTTAAGAGAATTTTAAGCAACATGCAATGCGCTGTGTGTCCTCTGTAAGAATATCGTTGATGGAAAAATTATATTGACATGTATAATATAATTGGAAAAGCAACACAAATTGTAATAACACAACTTGCAATTTTTGAGGAGGGAGCTGACCAAATGAATTAATGGAAATATGAAAGTCAAAGTATGACTTATCTTTGGAAACTTTCTACCAAATTAATCAATTTATTTATGGTTACCTTTCATCTTTCTCCTTCATCATCTGCTCAGTAGCCCTTGCAATCAATTGCGCTATCCATTTATTCACTGAAGATTAAAATTGAGTAATAAAACAAATATTAATTTTTTAAATAGATTAATGAACTTCAAGGTCAAGTAAATATTTCTTAAAAATGATCCAAAATAAAAAGCATCTGACTTCTAAGAGGGTCTCCAACAGGCTTTTTGTTCAAAATTCTTAGGATGAAGAAACTATTTCTTCAAGAAATCCCCCATTGGAGATAATATGCGTAGCACAACCAATTTCTTCACCTTAAGACTTGTTTCGTATAAAAGAAACAGTTTATTCAAAATAAAAACAATATTTTTATACCTTAAAACTCGTATGAGATATGCCCTAAGATACAAGTTAAATCAAAACAGATAGCAGACAAACATCCCTGAGAGTACAACTTAAATCAAATGTTATTGATACAGTATAAAATAAAAACTTCTCTCTAAATTCAGTTATTGATAATATTTAAGAAAAAATTACTGTTTGGATTTAAGAAACAAATCTATTTATAGATACAAACTTATATGCAAATTCATTCCAACTGATATTCGCCATGATGAACTCAAGCAGGTGAAAGAGGATTAAACATGGGTTGTAATGTAACAAGTGCGGCTTATTGTCACACACAAAATTCTAAGTGATATTTCTACTTGGTATCAATAAAATAGTTATTGCTAATCCAGATACAAATGCAAATTTGACTTGAGTATACAAAAGATACAGAGCCACTCCAATTTGTAGAGGCAGGCTGAAACAAAACAAAAATGCTTAAGATCTACACAAATTACATCATTAATTATTAACAGGAATGACTTCATATCAAATGTAAGCTACAGAAGATGTTTTCAGGTTAGCATAAATTCTATCAAATATATCTGATGTAAAACCCAATATTATCCCATACAGCTAAACCTCAGCAGGTTCAGTGAAACACTAAAGTAGCTTATACACATATCATATCTTTAACCCATAGAATAAATAACTCACGGCAACTTCATTGAATACCTGTGAATTTCATTCATAGTAAGACAAAATAAGTATCTTTTACAATTGATAAGTCTGTTGGGTACAGATATTTAAAGAGAACAGAAAAACAATATTGGTAAAATGTATTAGCATTAAGAAGTTTAAATTAAAAAGGGAATACCTCCACATATCATGGAAATTATTACACAAGTTCACAGTTCGGTCAGCATCTACTGACATAAATGTCTGAATTTCTCCATTTGTAAATTTTGAACGCTCTGCTAAGTTCAAACGTAGACACTTCAAACACATGAAACAATGTCTATATTTTAGTACCAAAGCATAATCATGAGCCACACTGTCAAAAGCCATGCATGCATCAGTAACAACACTAGGAGAGTATATAAAAAGAGTATGTGCATTTTATTATTACGAAAAACTATAATTTCAGCATTCACAAACAAATAAAATAAAAGAATTGCATACCTTCTCATAGATTAGAGTCATGATACTAGATCGCGGCTTCAGCTTCAGTTTGGAAAGATGAAAAGTATATTGTGTATCTAAAAAGGATCTAGACCAGAAGGACACTTCTCACTAATTGTTAGTTACTGGTAAATAAAGCCAAAAAACATCAAAGTTATGCTAACCCATACATTTAAATATTCATTGCTCAAAGTCCAACAGAATGCAACATAAAAATGTTGCTGGATACAAAGAAAATGCAATAAAGACATGACTAAAGGTTCACTGAGAGAAACCTTTCTCTTTGCCGTTCTGCACATAGTTGCTTTAAGAGGATTACAATTTCTGATTTGCAGACAGATTGGACAGAATTGTTTCAATTTTAGAAACATTGACTTTTTGTTTCTTTTTTTATATGTTAGAAGGTTAACTTTTCCCCTCCCTCAAGTTGCATTCTTCTCTTACCTACACTACTCTAGAAGCTTAAGTTGTTTATGTGGAGGCCTGTGGATGGTTTTATATCTCGAACACATTGATACAATTTCTTTTTCTGTTGAAAAAGAAGATAATGATTTTTTTTCTATTGGGTTCTCAATTCTAACTTTGTGAATTTAATCTTATTTACACAATTGAATTGCCATTTTATCTAATCAACTATGGTTGAATAATGGCGAGGAGTTATTCTATACAGTTTCATTTCATATTGTGTAAGATGAGGATTGCCTAAGCTTTGTAAGTTTTAATTAAGTCATATCCCTAGTTGATATGAGATTAAACACCATCTTAAGGCTACAAATAAGAAAACATCCAAAGGGGCAAGACTAAGGCATGTTAGGGATGACCACAATCAAGATAACTTTCTAACAATAACACACAATAAGAAAAGAAGAATGGCTTAAATCGAGCTTATTAAGTTTGGACAATCATCACCTGAACCTTAAACTTATTATACAGGAAAAACATATGGGTGAATTATAATATAATAAACTATATAACTACAAGAGTTAAACTTACTTAATTATAGAGGTGAGCCCCAAGGATAATGCAAGTAAATACCCATCCAAATTCGCTGAACCTGGAAGAAATAACAAAATGGAACCAAATTTTTATGAAGTTTTCTTGTTGCAGTTGATGGATATGCAGATAGAAGAAAATTATTTAAGGAAAAAAAAAGGAATGACATAACCATCACCATAACCATGTTTATGTTAATATATTTGACATGTAAATGTTTGCAATGTTTTCAACTGATGTATAAAGTTATGCATCAAGGAATGTGAAATAAAAGTATAGTGCATAAAAGGAATAAAGTAATGAAGAAGCTTATCAAATAAGAGGATAACTAAAGCTTCGGTACAAGTCAAAATTTTAATAATCAATAGTGGAGAAACACAAACTATTACTCCTTGTAATACCTTGTTGAAGAAACTGGATCAGCTTATTGAGAAGCAATGGTCCCGCAAAACCAATACAATCATTAATCACCTGGAAGTTGTAGATGCATAAATAAATTGAAACAAGATAAAATAAAGCATAGTCAGATTAAATTTTGGTTTATTTATGAAATAAAAGACACCAAATACAAAATAGAAGGACATGATAAAGACTCATTATCATATGGAAACATCCTGTTTTGTCCCTTGTAACTAATAAGTATATATGCCAAGTGTCAGGTGTCAATCCCATTAAAATTATGTAATAATCCAGGTAATCCTACTTAAGTGATCTTATTTTTAAATTGACATGATAAACAATTCAGAGTCATGTAAAGGTATCAATTACCTTTGGCCATGGGATGCTATATACAAACTATGAAACATTCTCTACTTATTTAGAAATTGATAAGGATCGTATTCTTCTAATAAAGATGTCTAGGTACAAGTAAAACATGTTATGACATCCAAGCTGTCATACTATCAATATATTTTCCAGTGGCACCAACCGAAATTTCTAGGCACATAAACAATCAGTTATCTATCACAACAATAGTTAGGAACCTATCACTATTTTGATGATAGCCCTTGAACCATTGGTTGTTACTGAATTCAATGTATAGTACAAAACAAAAGGCATCTTCTGTAGACATAAACTTCTGAGCTACAGAACAGGGATTAAATTTCCTTTCATCTCAAGATAAAAAAAATGCTAGAACTTCCATCTCCACGGAAAAAGTCAGAATCCCATGTTGGAAATGAAAATTCAAAATGTTGAAGAAGGGTATTACATGGTTGGACGAATTAGATTCCAGAAGTCCATAGCAGCCTAAACATATGGTGTAAATATTGCGTATAAAGACTAAAGAGTAATGCACAAGCTTTGGTTTCCATCAACATAGATTTATCCAGTGTGCAGGAGGAAAACATGATTTCCTATTGAAAAATACCTTTAATAAACCCAGGCGGAGATATGGCCATCCATATGCACTACATAGTGCTCTAAATAAAGATGCGTTAGAACCATTGTTACTCAGTTGAGCTTGCCAGCAGGATAAAATCACATCATGACAGGAAGAAGGACCCATATCAGTAGGTAGTGGCAATAGGTCATCATAGTCTAATTGTTTTACCACACCATGATTCATTACTGGAGTTATGAAGTTGAAAGTCATCAAATCCCAAAAGTTTCCATCATTTCCCTACATAGAAAGAATATTAATAAAAGTAAATAGTAAAAACATATCACTCTTACAAATTGGAAATAAAAATAACATAATAAAACAACATGAAAAGAGTATATTTTCTTTAAAATATAAGCCAAACATGTAATTATCTCCAAAATAATTATGGAATCTCTGTAATTATCAAAAGCCCCATACTTAAAAAAGAAGTTATACATTTCCCTTTAACTTTTCCACCAACCAACTACTCAAAAAGCACACAAGAACTAAATTGTATTTAAATTCAAAAATTATACTCTACACTTCATCCCATACAAAATGGAGACTAATTATTTTGAGAGTAAGCAAAGGAGTCTATGAAGAGAATTATGTTTGGTGACTACTTAAACTTACAAGGTCTTCATAACCACCTTCCTCAAGGTCCACGCCATTTGAAAGAAGTGGATCTTCCAAAACACTAAAATTGTGACAGCAGAATCAGTCGAGATTTAAATGTGCTCTAGAAACAAAATGTAATTTTCATATCTCTATACTAAATCACATATACTATCAAATGAATGCACTATGCCTGCTACTACAATCAAATCAAGAGAGAAAGATTATTAATTTTACTATATGCTTTTAAAATTTTATCTAATCCTTATCACTAATTTTATGGAAAAAAGAAAGTGACCATGTAAGAAACACATGCCAGTATGTACCTGCTTTTGTAAGATGGTCTCTTTATCCTAATCACATTGATGGCTATGCCAAATGAGATATTCAAGAGAACAACTAAACTTTCGATGATGCATATTGAAACCTACAATTAAAATTGTGTCAATCTTTCACATGTAACTAACTGATTTACAAACTATTTGAAAACGAAAAAAATTGTTAGTAATAAAGGTAAACTTGTCATGCCCAATTAAAAAAAACTAAGCCAGGAAATAATAGCACCTTCAATGATGAAATCTTTGTCATCAAATATAAAACTGCCAATATTGCTTTCGGAATCCACCAGAAACATAAGACACGATTGAAGACAATGTGATGACTGCTGGCACACTTTGTGAAGAAAATAATATTTATCTACACATAGATACGACTGAATAATTACACCACAAGCTATCAAATGCATTAAACTCTACATAACACAGTAGCTGACATCTAAAAGTCAGGAAACTTACCCACACCATCAACTCAGAACAGCTATAGAACCATTTATGATATCCAACAAAGTGACTACTATGCTCTTTCTTCCACTGAAAAAATATGTCTACAATTGAAAGACATGCTCCAACAGCTGGTATAAAATCCAGGACAAATTTTTCTTGAAAGGTCATCTGTTTATTCAATGTAAAGCATCAAATATATGAATATCATTATTTGTCTCAGGTACATACTACTGTAGAATACAGAAACTATATGTGGGGGTAATGATAGCTTTTCCAGGTGAACCAGACAATTTTAATTCAACAAAGTTTGACAATTATGGACAATCACGAGTTGTAGAGAATACCTTACAAAGAAACACTACAGGATTAGAAGGCTCGCAAGTAAGTGTTGTGTAAACAGAATACAGAGACCAGTTTATAGATTTTTAACATAATTTTTTTAGTAGTTTTCTAGTGCCTTCTCAAAAACCTCTAAGATCAGGTAGTACCTGGCCATCTGACCTTCGAACTCCTCGACCAATCTTCTGACTAAATCCAGGCACAACGACCATAACAACCGTCACTATGTTAACTGCAAAACCTAAAACAGTAGGAGATATTAAGGAAAATCAATTCATATGTGCGTGTGTGTGTATATATATATATATAATCAGTGAATGAGCTGAAACTAAAATATCAAAAAGAATGAGGATATATGTCTTCAAAGCAGTCAGAAAACCTCTCTCCATCCCAAATCTGTAAACCAGGAAAAAAAGTGCAAGTCAGGATGAGAGTCCAATGAATTTTCATGATCTTTAATGTATAAACATTAAGGCACACTATGATATTCCTTTCATTTTGAGTCATTCATCAATCTCAAGAAATGTTAGTCACTCAGATGGCAGTGACACGGAAGTATAGTTAATTTTGAAGTCAACTGAAACGAAGAAAAAGATTCATATGATTGTTCAATCACATGATCTCAAAACCACAGAACAAGAATTTAGTAACAAACGCGATAAATGCATATTAAGAGTCTTCATGCAGTAGAGAATTGCAGTTTCTTTGAACAGAGTAAGAAACGAACACAGGTAGAAACATGCAATAGTAAAACATTGGAATCTAAAACAGAATGACAAATAAAATGGTGGAGGTTGATTAAACTTCGGAAATGTATGGCTGCCGGAGACAAGTGTTGGTTTCTTGCAGAAAAGAGAGAAAAGAAAAACATTGGAAAGAGGAAGAGATGCGTACGAATGGAGAATTAGGGCAAACTCGATGCAGAAAATCGTCCATGGAAGAGAAGAAGAGGAAGAGACAGAGAAAGAGTGAGTCACGCAAATGGTGTGCTTTGCGGTGCTTTATACTTCTCAATGTGTGTTCATGCATAAAAAAAAGGCGCTAGTTCTTGGATTTTTTTTTTCGTTGTCTGAGATATGCAAAAATTTATTTATCTATGTAAACTTTAATTTTAATATTAATATTTTTTAAAATATACAACATGACAAAAATAGTAGTATTTAAAAAAATATTATTATTATATAAAAATACAAATTATTTTTAACTCAACTTTTAATTATGCATTATGCATGACAAATATTTTTATATAAAACATTTCCAATTTCGCTAACGAAATTTTTTACAATAAATATTTATATAAATTATTAATGTATTTTATCTTAATTTAATTATTTTTAATTTTTTAATCAATGTTAGCAAAAGTATAATATTTTATACAATAATTTGAGTGAATTTGTTTAAACTGTATAATTGCAACAAATGAATACTTCCGTAATTAAAATTATTTAAATGTGATTTTAACTATTAACTAACTTTTTTATACTTTAAACTTAGCTTAATTATATATACTTAAAGATTTGATTTGGATTACTGCCCTTGAATGAAGTCAGAGTATTAAAAAACCTATACAATAAATTAAAGAAAAGTGAACAAAACTAAATTTCAGAAAATCCAAAATTAACTGTCATGTGTATGTCATATGAATGGAATAAGAAAAATAAAATTAATGGGATAATATCTATTATAGAATTAAATAGATGTGTTAAAAGACATGTGCAAAGCACTAAATAGCAAAGTTGGGGTACTAAAAGCAGAATAAGACACAAAATTATTCAAAGAAACTAAAAGCTCTATAATATGTTTATAAATATAATTTACAACAACATAAATTTCACTGCATCCCTTAATACCCAATAAAAAAAAATATATATTGACAAATTGTATCAATCTATAACTCTATTTTTATGTCTATAATTACCTTTTTACATAAAATGATTAAAATATATTTTTTTCGTGGTATCAGTCCCAAGTGTTTTTACTGAAAATGAATTCAGAGAGTGTAACTCAAGTGAAAATTGTGTGCATTATTCCGATTTTAAGTTCGATAAATAACAAATCACCCTATCTAATATATTGTTCATTTTAAATATCAATGTTTTATCACGATTTTGTCTTCATAAATTAAAAAATGAAGAATTATATAAAACCTCACCTGAATAATGTGAAACTATATTCACAATACCGACACAGAATAATTTTCAATATATCATTGAAAAAAAAGAGTTGTGTTTCAGAATTCACATGGAAACTTTGTGCATAGATGATAAAGATATTAAAGGAAGAAAGTACATTAAAAGATGGGATAAGGATTTGATTAAAGTTTGAGGAATCTTTGCTCAGTTAAAATCTGAACTCACTTTTATGTGCAAATGCAGTGGCCTTACTCGTGCTATACATGTCACACTTCCACTGAACTTAAATACATATACCAAAATATTCTTAAATGCGTATACAGAATAAAAGAAATGGACATTTTAAAAATTTATAAGAATAATTTGATTAAAAATTATAAATTCATTATACCTTATATCTTTTAATTTTAGGTTACTTATTTCTATATTTTCCTATGTCTAACTTCAATTAGCCTATTGTTATTTTTAATTTTAATCGTTTGTTGGTCAAAGACAAAGTATGGTTAATTTGATATTGTTTATTATTTTACTCATGTTATTTTATATTAATGTCTATTGTGGATAATTCTTTTTAATTAAAGTTGTTTTTTACTGTACCTGTTTGGAGAAAGTTATAACATATCATTGGATAGTTGACTTATTGACTATTGCAAGTATAAACACATAATTAGTAGTAAATATTCATTTATCAATATTACTTACAAAATCCAAATTAACATAATTTTGATCACCAAAACATAATGTAACACTTAATATTACTTTCATTTGTCTAATGATACTCTTAATAACATTTTAATGGTCTTTTAGTGTAAAATGGGATGAATTGGTTGAATAAAATACCTCTTCAAATTAAACAATTCATCCTCAACTTTTATGAAGAGGGTAAGGTTAAGTAATGACAATATTATAATGAAACAAAATCAAAATAATATAATAAAGATGAACAAATTATGCACACCCATTTTTATATTGGTTTGATTTACATTCAATTTAATTGAAAAATCTTAACTAGATTTTTCCACTATAATTTTTACATAAACAACAACAAAAATTATAACCTAAAGTGACAAATATTTCTCAAAAACTTACAATAAATAAAAAAAACCCTACATCACTTTCAATATTGATTGATGATCCTGATCAATGATATTTCTTCAAATGTAAAAGATAATTCTTATAAAAAACTCCAGAAAACCACTTAAAAACTTTCAAAAGTATTTGAAAATAGTAGCTAATTATGAGAACAATGAAATGTTCTTTTGTAGAGAAGTTTGAAAACATTTTCTATTGTTATTGATTGAGATAATAATTATAACTAAACATATCTAATTATTATGTTCTTTATTTAACTCAAAATGTTTTAAGCTAATGTAATTTTTATATTGCATAATATAACTGATTATTTATTATAATGATATTTTTTTTCTGAAACTCACAAAAATCAATTTTGACCAGGATAATAGACTATTAATTGAGATAATAAATTGTATATTGATTATAAACTTAATATAGCCAATTATTGTGTTAAAAAAATAGAAAATATAATTTTACCAAAAATAAATAAACAAAAGATCAACACATCAGCTAATACATATGGTACTTAAAGTATTGTTTTCTTCCTCTTTGTTTTGTTTCTAGAAATCATACTTGGTGATATCTTCTTCACCACAATAAATAAAAAATAAAAGTTCAAATTCTCACTTATGAATTCAAATATTATAGTTTGAGAAATAAAATGCATAGTAGTCCATTTCACTTAAATAACTTATTGCAAAATCAGTATTATTCCAACAAAAAATTGTTATTTTTAGTGACATTTGCATGTATATTGCTCTACTCATGTTACTAGTATTATTTTATATGTTTTCATTTAAATGTGATTGAAATAATTTATCTAAAAAAACTATAATTTAATAAATTTGAATTATTTTATTAAAAACAAATATTTAAAATTAAAATTAAAGTAATTTAAGTTTCTTATAAGTTATAACATTTATTGTCCAAACACAAATTTAAAATGTTTATCAAACGTGTTATACAATTACTTTAACCTTTTTTTAGTAACTTAAATACCATTGTTGTAATTTGGTCGAGCCACAACCACCATAAACTAAAAAAAAGCATTGTGGTTATAGCTAGTTTAATTCACATTACAAATAATCTAAAAAAGTTGTACTTGTGTGAATTTCGGTGCCTAAGTAATTTTAATCCTTGATACACAATTTAATGTCATATTGGTAGTTTCTGAATTTTTTAAAGTTCTTCCTCTCCTACGCGCGTGCTTGGCAAGTTAGCGGGTACTTACGATTGCACTCCGACGCTCAAGTTGGGGTACCTGCGATTAGTCTGTTTTCTTAGGATTAAAAAAATATATTTTCCCCCTTCAGAAATCTCTTTTATAGGTTGACTTGGGTTTTCACTCACGTGGACCAGATAACCAGTTTGTCAAGACATGTGTAGTGGTCATCAAGTTGTGTGTAGTGACTTCCTGATATTACGGAAGTGTGTTTCGAAGTGTCATTAACTAATTCAACGTTAATTGTAACTGCTTTCTTGTCACATGTTTATTAAATTATACTATTAATTAATGTCTTCGGTCGTCCGACCGATACAGAAATAGAAAAATAAATACCAAAAAAATTTATAGACTAAGGTGTAATATTTTTTCTTTCCAAATATACATCAACCAAAATTCATATGTTGTAGACACTTATGTTTTATTTGTTATTGAAAATTTTATAGTCTTGACCAACTTATACCTAAATCATTGCTATTCACATCCATATTATATTAGTTTTAGAATTTACCTTTCATATATATTTTTACATAAAATAAATTTATATTTAGTTTACACATATAAAAAAATTACGAAGTTAATTCCTGGCACTCATATAAATATTAAAATAAAGAAACAATACATTACTCGTAGAAATTACAATATTATAATTTTTATACAAAAATTACGCTTGAATAGCTTATCGAAAACATAATTTTAATTAGTTTTATAGAAATACTTATAATTTTTTATTAAAATAAACTTACAATTATTTTGAAATAAATATTTTTCATAATAAAATTAAATGTGGAATTTCTCATATAAAGTAAACTTTATTTTTACCATTTATTTATTTGTAATATAATGGAATATATTAATAGTGTAATTATTTTTTTAAGATTATTACATGCAATAAAATTATTAATTTTGAAATAGTTACTTAAAAAATTATATTTATAGTAATTTATAATTGATTAATAGTGTAGCTTTTTTATGAAATAGTTATAAATATAAATGAGTATATTTGGTGATTCGAATCCGGTTCGAAAAACCCGTTGGGTTGGGTGCGTCGTGGTGCAGAACCGAACCTTACTTTTCAAATTTTAGGGCTTAAGAGCGTTTTACTGTGAAACTCTCCTTCTTCCTCTCTCCGTGCGCGAAGCTTCAGCGAGAGAGCCATGGCGAACGAAGACTTCAGTAGTTGGACTGATCTGCTACATTCTTCGACGAAGCTTCTAGAACAAGCTGCACCTTCTGCTCAGTTCCCTCCACTTCAGGTTTCTCTCCAAACTAACTCGCTTCACTATTTCATTTTCATAGCTCATTTGTGAGTTTCATACCAATGTTGCCGAATCAATTTGGAGCGGAGTGTGTATTTCGATTGTGAACCAAGTATAGCTTCAATTTGTTCAAGATAATGGAGAAGCATTGCTTGCTGTCAGTTAGAATTGTCACTAGTCACTACTGATGATTAAATGTAGAGTGTTTTTTTATTTTTTTTTTTTATCTCTGGTTCTGAATCCACTTTCGTACGTTATTCAGAGGAACTTAGATCAACTGGAATCATTATCCAAGAAGCTTAAATCCAAAACCGTAAGGACTGAGGCACCGTCTCAATCTATTGCTGCAACAAGGTACTCTTTGTCTATAAATTTTGATTGCTGCAAGTTTTTTGTTATGTCTGAAGTAGTCAATCTTGAAGAATTTAGAAATTATAAAAATCTTAGACTGTATTATGGCTAGTTGGAGTTCTTTGAGTTGTTAGAAAGATTTTTAGTTCTTGGCCAAGCCTTATTGCCTCCAAAAGGTGTTGGCAACTTGGGTTCCAGATTTCCGTTTCATTCAAACTCAATCTTGTATCATTCATTCATGAAGCCAATGGTTAACTAAAATCTTATATCCCATTTTCGAGTTTCCACTACTAGGTTTCTTTTGGTCTTCCTCTATTCCTTTTTAAAGGGCCATCCATTTAACATCATATTTTTGTTCATAGGGCATGTGGAGATTGTCTTCTTACATCCCTAAATATATGGGTTTCCATATTTTTTTAAAGCAGAGTGTGTGTGGTCAAAGGATAACACATAGTCGATTATTATTATCACTCTTCTTATTTCTGTTGCACGAACAGGCTTCTTGCTCGTGAGGGGATAAATGCAGAGCAGCTTGCAAGGGATCTGAAGTCATTTGAACTGAAGGTACTACTTAACCAACCTTGTAATATTTTATACACTGAAATTTTCTCTTTGCTTGACTTATTAAGTATTATATTTTTTGCCTGTTAGGTAGATAGTTTATGCATTCCATTATAGGTTTCATAAATTTCTGTGAGCCCTAGTTTTGTTCACACACTTGTTTTCCACTTTTTCTGATATAACTTGTCAGTTAGCAAAAGTAATTTTCCCTTGAAAGTTCATGTCAAGTTGTTTTGCAGTGGTTCTCTCTATTACTTAATTCACATGGCTACTATCTTGCTGATGCCATACCTTTTATCTTTCCCCCCCTTTATAGACAACTTTTGAGGATGTTTTTCCTGTTGAGGCAACAAGTGTTGAAGAGTATCTGCAGCAGGTACTTTACACTTTCAGATTGATTTCTAGTAATTTCGGATTTATTATAACATTTAATTTGGACATTAGAATGATTCTAGTTGGATGGATCAATTTTATCAATGTGATTCAGTTTATATGTGGAGTTCTGTTGTTTGTTATGGAAAACGAAGAAAATCTTCTTACTTTGTAGTCTGAACATCTACTCCTTTTTAAATGGAATTGAGACAATTTGTGTACCATATTTTACTCTCAGGTTCATGAAATGGCAATGGTCTCTGCCGTTCAGGAAGCTCAAAAGGATAATCTCAGAAGTTTCAATGATTACATGATGAAAGTTTTAGAGGTTAGTGTAATAATGTCTTTTATGATATGATACTTCATTAAGTTTTCAATTGTCTAAGTTATATTCATAAAACTATCAAAAAATGAATCTTTGGCATAGTATTGGTAAACCATTTTTTTGTGCACTTTCTTATATATTCCTTACATTGCTGAAAATATTAAATCTGTCCTATATTGTTATATCTTCCTTTTCTTTTATTTGTTAAGTTGTTTCAAAATGCCTTTAGATTTTTTATGGCCTTTAGGACTTGACTATAAATGTTCGTACAAAGTAGATGGGAAGCCTAAACTTAATCTCACAAAATCGGTTTGCAAAGTGAGATTTGCACTTACTTATATATATATATATATATATATTATAATTTAACTATATTTGTAATTAATGTGGGATCTCTAACACATCCCTTTATACTGTGGGTTATACATGTCGAACGTGTGAGACTAGATATTTGTGGGCGACATGGTAGGCCTAAGAAACCTTGTTAAGATAAATTTCAATACCATCTTCAAAAGTAGACTTTTAAACTTAATTTAGCCTCATAAAATTGACTTGCAATGTAAGATTTGTACTAAATTATATAGAACTATATAGATGTGAGATTTGCAACAAATTTATTACGAAGGGACTGAATATATTTATTATATTAACAGGGTTGTTTATTTTTCCATGTTTTATTTTGGTGTTGTTAATGAGGAGATCTTCCTTTTTGGGGGAGTTAACCTTCTTAGTAATCGATATGTACTCTGTAAAATTTCCATTTCTCTTAAAAAATAAAGATGAAGACAAAACCAAAGGACAAGGAAAAAATATTTCGGTCCAAGTCATGCAACTTAATAGCTTTTAGCAGTCTTAACTTAATAATGACAATTAGGTCTGCTAACCTGCTTAACTTTCATAAAAACATTCCTTTTAGATGATTGCTTTTCTAATTGAATTTGCTTAGGTTAATCCATGGAACTTCACATATGAAATGAGGTAGCATAATGAAGCGAGTAAATGATTTTGTGTCACATTTGCAATTTTTAAATTGGGATGAGTATTCTATTCCATTTGTTATTTTATGATAGGGTTTATTTGTTTTTTAATTTTGTGGTTCAGCTTCCTTACTGTGCAGTAGAATTTACTTTTATGACAGGAGGATTGGCAAAAAGAAAAGCGTGATTTCCTTCAGAGTTTAAGTCGAATTTCAACATTACCTAGGACAAACATTGCTGCTAACAGCAGTGTGGGTACCCTCCCAGGTCAGATTGCGTCTGTGTCTTCTACTCCACAAGTCTCATCTGGTAGTTCTAGTATGGAGATTGTTCCCCTGACTGGCAGACCTATTGTGGAGAAGAAGGCATCTGTCTATGCTGAGGTAGTGAAGAATCTGAATAAAGCAAGGGAATCTGGGTTACCATTTAAAGTATGTCCCCTACTTTTTGCATCTCTTAAATTTATAATGAGATTTCTATATTTGATTAAACTGTGTTGTGTTGCCTGTTTAAAAGTCATGTCTTTTGGTGATCAAAATATTTATTTCCGTGAAAATAGTGTTTTTGGAATTTTAATCCAATATCATGTCCATTCTTCATTTTCGAATATACAATAGCACATTATATGTTTTGATGTGTTTTCTGTACCACCTTCCCAAAAGATCTTAGCTATATTTACCTTATTGTGTTTACATGCATTTAACTTTGTGTGTTAATAATCGGTAATTTTTATGGTTCTTAGCCTGCAGCAGCTTTCAAGGGTGCATATGAAAATTTGGGCATTGATGCTAGTGGTGGAAAATCAGTAACGATGCGAAAGATATGGCACCTTGTTCAGGTTGTTCTTGTAGTTGATACCGTTATAATGTTAATAGACAAAACAGAAATAATGTGTGCCTGCAACTTTATTGCTTCTACTTGTCACAGTAAATATTTTATTTATCCTCTATAAAACTCATTGAAGCAGATGCTGATGGGTGAGGACTCAGCCCCGCAACGTGTTTCAAAACGGATGTCATTGATTATTGGCGCAAGACGCCACCTTGAATGGGGACATGAAAAATACATAATGGACACCATACAAAGCCATCCTGCACAAGTAATTTGTTATCAGGAATTCCATACTAGTAGTACTAATGTCTGCAAATAATTTTTCTAGTACTTTCTTACTTATTTTTGTAGACCGTTAATTCTGCCTTTCTTCACGGCTGACTCCCTGCCCTTGCAGGCTATGCTTTTGAGGGAGCTTTTCTTTTTGAGGAAAACTTTGTCACACTTTCAGAATAATTTTGCTTCCCACTAGTTCTTTATTAATATAAACAAAGCACACTCTTTGCATTATTTGTGCCAATGTTTATCTTTCAAAAACTGTTGAACTTGTTTATTTATTACTGTTGATACTTCTCACATGATTTTGAGGGATATGCTTCTAGAAACTGTGAAGTATTTTTCAAGCTTCTCTCAATGTTTTTTATCTCTGGTATTCTTTATTCATATATGATGGAGAGCATGCATAAATTTGTTTTTGTTATAGCACTTAATTTCTGTTGGCTTTTCTATCTAATGGTAGGCTGCACTTGGTGGTGGTGTTGGGAATTTGCACAGAATCCGTGCCTTTCTTCGGGTTTGTCTCAATTTGAATAATGTCTTACAAATAATGTCATGCATTTAGTTTTTCAAACGGTTGCTGATTTTTGTTTTTATGTGTAGATTCGGTTGAGGGATTATGGAGTACTGGATTTTGATACTGGTGATGCTCGGCGGCAGCCTCCTGTTGATACAACATGGCAGCAGGTCTCAGATACTTAATCTGACTATACAATTGGCTATACTAAATTATATTTTTTCTTGAATTTATTTTTCCTTGGTTTGACTTAGTTTGTTGATATCTATAATTTCTTTTTTGTTTCTTGAAATTAATATTGTTGATGAGCCAAGCTTGTAATATTTCATTTATTTATTTGGTGACAGATATATTTTTGCCTGAGGTCTGGTTATTACGATGACGCAAGAAATATTGCCCTATCTTCACGTGCTTCACATCAATTTGCTCCTTTGGTACATACTATGGTCACCACTTACTAATTGATGATATAATATATCTCAATAATTTACTTGTTTCTGACAGCTCACAGAGTGGATTAATACTGGAGGGATGGTCCCAGAAGAGATTGCAGCTGCTGCATCAGAGGAATGTGAAAGAATGCTGAGAACTGGTGATAGGGTTGGTCGAACTGCATATGACAAGAAAAAGTTACTTTTGTATGCCATCATATCAGGTTCCCGAAGACATATTGATCGCCTGCTCAGAGATCAGCCAACTCTCTTTAGTACCATAGAAGATTTCTTGTGGTTCAAATTGTCAGCTGTGCGGGATTGTCCTAGTGGACCTTCATCCATTGTTCTAAGCGATAGTCTGAATCCGTACAGCCTGGACGATTTGCAAAGTTACCTGAATAAATTTGAGCCCTCATACTATACAAAAAATGGAAAAGATCCTCTGGTATATCCCTATATTTTGCTTTTAAGCATTCAATTGCTTCCAGCTGTATTATACTTGTCTAAGGAAGCAGGAGATGAAGGGTATAACATTGATGCTGTACACCTATCAATTGTGCTAGCTGATCATGGGGTCCTTTCTGAAGGTGCTGGTTCTGGGCAAAAGTTGGGAGTGATGGATGCTTATGCAGAAGTATCCACCATTATCAGGCAATATGGATCTATGTATCTACGTATTGGTGATCTCCAAATGGCCCTAGAATTTTATGCACAAGCTGCTGCAGCAGTGGGCGGTGGGCAGTTGTCGTGGACTGGTAGAGGTAATGTTGATCAACAAAGGCAGAGAAATCTGATGCTGAAGCAGCTTCTCACGGAACTATTATTAAGGGATGGAGGCATATATCTTTTACTTGGTGCAAGAGGTTCCGGAGAAGAAGGTGAATTGGGACGTTTTGTGACTGATCCAAAAGCAAGGGAACAATTTCTAATTGAAGCTGCATTGCAGTGTCAGGAGGCTGGGATGTATGACAAAGTAATTTCTTTCTTTCTTATCTTACTGTTTTCGTTTATTAGAAGGAAAATAGGAAAAGAAGGCAGTCTTTGTCCACCATCACCTTAATGTCTGCCTGCCAATACCAAATTATAACATGACCTGGCTGATAAGAATTATCTCACATCATAATAATCAGGTTTCATAGGTAGCTGGAATGGAAAAACACTTCATTATAATTTGAGAGCTCATTTTGATTTGTCCTCTCATAGACTTCATTTTTCTGGTGCAGACCTAAATCATTATTTTAATGCATTCCGGGATATTGTTCACTCATTCATTTTCAATGTTTAATAAATGTGATTTCATATAAATTTTAATTAATTTTCACATTTTAGTTTTGTTGTTTTGTGTCTTTACTCCCAGATTTATTTTAGCAATAATCTTATCCATACTTCGTTTCCATCATCCATTTATTCTTTATCCCTCCTTTTTTGCTTGTGGAATACTAGGTTTTCATCTAACCTTAATATTGCTTTTGGTTTAGTCTATAGAAATTCAGAAGAGAGTAGGTTCCTTCTCAATGGCGCTGGATACCATCAACAAGTGCCTTTCTGAAGCTATTATTGCCCTTTTCCGTGGAAGATTAGATGGTGAAAGCCGGACTGCTGGCTTTATCCATTCTGGCAATGAGATTTTGGAGACATATGCGTATTATCCAGATGTCAGGTCATATTGAATCTTGTACCTCATTTCATATATAGCTGTGCTCTGCTCTGGGATATTGATACTGTTACATTTCTGCTCATTCTTTGAAATATATGAACCCTAGAGGCACGTTTGGAACTTATTCTGACATGATTTCACCCTGAATATGTTTTGCTCTTTAAACACATCTATTATCATGGGGGGAAGCAGACCAAATGTCTGCTTTTTGCATAACTGGAGTGAATTGAGATTTACTACCTATAGGATTTGCTGCTTCCATGGGTGTAATTTCTATTAGGTGTTTGCTATTCTTAAAGTAGGACTTAGAAATTCCAAGATGCCTGACTATTGCTTGAGTTACTGCAAATCAGAAGGATTTCGGAAGTTGAAGATGCACATTTTAATGAATTGGTGATCCTAACAGTGCTCATTTTCGCACTTCAATCAGAATTCTATAATGAATGCTTTTAACTATATAAAATTATTGTTATTCTTTATATGTGACATGGCAGCATTCCGTCTTTCAGTAAAATGATTGATTGTATTCTTTTTTTCAGTCATCAAGAGAGAGAACACGTTTTTCAGCAGCAAACCGTGTTACGACAACTTGAGTCAATATTGTCAATTCACAAATTAGCAAGACTGGGGCATTATGTCGATGCATTAAGGGAGGTTGCTAAACTTCCATTTCTTCCTCTAGACCCTCGAGGCTCCGATAGTGCTGTTGATGCGTTTGAAAATTTATCTTCGCATGTCCAAGCTTGTGTTCCAGATCTTTTGAAAGTTGCCCTTAGTTGTCTGGACAATGTGACTGACTCTGATGGATCACTTCGTGCCTTAAGGGCTAAGGTATTATCTTGTGGATACCATTGGTTGGTTGGGCTATTTCCATGCTTTTTTCACTTTTTTTGAAATACCATTATTCTTATTATTATTTTTAAAAAATGATGTGTTGGGAGAAGTTGCAGATCTATAATAAGCATATGCCTTCCATATTGTATGGTAAAATCTACTAACCCATATCTTGAAGCTTTCCTAAGAATCAGTATTAATCTGTTGATATGAATCTGTGTTTGATAATAATTTCTACTCTTCCCTTAATCACTTTTGTTGTAGTTAATATTCATTTGTTCTCTTTTCTGATTTTGTGTGTGGAAACGAAAGAAAGACAAAGGAACAATTGGGTTGATTTTGTATAAAATCTATTGTCAATACGAGAAGAAAAGGAAATAATGACGTGGGAATAAAATTAAAGCAATCCATTGGTTGGTAGATTTTAATTTACGTTGTTACGAAAATATTCGTTTACCCACTATTGAACGGAGGAGGGTAAATGATGGTTTAGGATTTAGGATTTAGTTAAGCTTCCTCGTCAGCGGTAAAGCCTTTTTAATTATCATCCGTTCTAAATTAGAACTTTCAGCTGATTATGTCAAGCATTTGTAGGTTATAGTATCCAGTTACATTTGGTGTCTGATGGGACGATTACAGTGCTATTTAGTATTTACTTTACTAATATGTGTTCTTGTTTCTTGATGGCTATTTTTTTTTTTTGCAGATTGCGAGTTTTATTGCAAATAATTTAAAGAGGAATTGGCCTCGTGATTTGTATGAGAGAGTTGCCCAGAGGTTGTGAAAGTTGCTTATGCGATGGTAATTGTATTTACCTTTGAGTTCTTGAAAGGCAACATAATATGTTTGGTTAAAGGTTTTCAGTAGTATAACACATGTAAAATAGTCTCAATTACCTTCCTGCTGTACCTCCTGGGGTTATAGTGGGAGGAACTACAAAAGGAAACACACTGTTTATGAATGTTCTCACAGTCTTTACTTTTTTTTGATTTAACTAATGGTAATACACTGTTCAATTTGTATTAATAAGAACACCAATACCAAATATCACGATGTTCTTGTTTGCGTCTTTTTCGTTATTTTGGTGGGAGTAACATCAACTCCTGCACATTATAAAAAAATCCACTAAAAAAAGAAATGAAAATTTGTCTGGATTAGTTTGTTTTAACTTTAAAAGAAATTCTAAGTCTTGTCGATTAAAGTTATTGGGGAAATAGTCTTGCCAATTTTTTATTTTTGTCCAATCTTGTATCTTTTCTGCTTGTCTTCAAGCAGTTAGCCTATATTATGAGTAAAAAATTCCATGTGAATGATTTCATCTCGTTTTTTCCTAGACTTTATAGGTATATGCTACTTGAATCGATTTTATTAATATATGAATTTTAGTCTAATTTTTCCATATTTAATTGTATTTTTTGTTTTTTTAATATTTTTTTCATATGATGGTAGATAATTGTTGTTAGTTTAGATTTTAGTCTAATTGAGATGTTAAGTTTTACAGATATATAACATGAGTTTTTATTCTTTTTAAAAAAAACTAGCTTGTTCTCATGTTGTGAACTTCATTAGTATCACATTCTTTTGCCATACTTTTTTCTGTATAATGGATTTAAAATGCTTCTGGGTTTAATGACTATAGATTGTTAAAGCTTTCACGTCAACAAGTACCGTGTATGGAAATTTTGGGGGCTAAAACAGTTTTTATTAAAATATATAATATGAATTATCAATTTCTATTTTAACCTTTTTAGATCTTTTTAATAGCTATTTTTTTTAGAGAACAGGTCAATAAATTTATTTTTCTAATTAAATAAATAATAAATATTATCTCTTAATTAATACATATCTATATGTATACTTAACCAAAAATTTATTACGAGTGAAAATTCAAAATTTTTAGTAAGTGTCTTCATTTTTTTAAATTTAGATCTGTACAATATTTTGATAATTGAATCAAAACACTTCTTATCTTTAGTGCTAGGAAAGTTATTGTACTCACCCTTTCAATTTTACTTTCTCAAAGTTTGAAATAATCATGTAATAAAACAAATTAAATTCCAAATTTTTCTACTATTCGTGGGTGATGTAAACTCCAAAAAAGAAATAAGTTTAAAGCATGAATTAGTCGTAAAACTAAATTCAAATTATGATTGTGAATAAAATGCTCTAATATTTAGTATTAACAATTTTTTGTACTCTTTAATTTTTAATTTTCATATGGTAACTTTGTCCCCTTTCATCATCTATATAATAAATTTGTAGACATTAATAAGCTCATTAAAACTAGTAACTAGTAGTACCAATGAGAGTACCTAATATTTATTAACTTACTTTAATTAGATGGCAAACTACAATCATTTTTATTATTATACTAACAAATGTAGTCATAAATAATATATGCCAATAAAAATATGCCATATACTATGCAAAAATAGTTGAAAAAAAAGAAGTGAAGTTCCATAGTTTATTTGAAGAAATAATGTTGTACTAATAATAATGACAATAATCAAAACCATAGAAACCACCCTCAGGAATATAAGTGTGGTAGTAAAATGTAACAGGATCGTAGTAGTTGCTATGTATGCTCACTTTCTCCAGTATCAAACCACCATCTCCACTCCAGTATATGTGTAGACGGCAGATTTGGGTTGAACATAATGCTCCATATATGTCATATATATTCATAGTGCAATCCTCAAAAGGACCATGCAGTTGTGGAACATACACCTATTAATCATCAACCACTCACAAACCAGATAGATTTTGATGTTTATAATACGGAAAATAAGAGGGAAAAAAAGGATACAAGATAATCACTAGATAAAAAATAATTAATCATTATATTATATGACTAAATTAAAAATTAATTTGAAGACTATAAAATTATTGATATTTAATGTAGTTTTTATTATTAATAAAATATTATAAAATAGTTTCTAAATTGATATTTAAATTAGTTAACAAAGTTTTAACTACTAATATTTTAGATTCTTATAAGTTGTTAGTAGTTAAAACCTTGATAAGTAATAGTTAGATACCAATTTAAAAATTATTTATAAATTTTTATTAATAATAGAAACTATTTTAGATATTATTAATAATGTTTTAATTTATAAAATGATCTTTAATTTAGTGAATGTAATGACTAATTCTTTTAATCTCTAAAATTAATTTTTATTTAATGATTTTTTTTTTTTAGTGAAAGGAGAAAAATATATGTGATTTTGGTTGAATATTGATAGTAAGGAAGGGACCTCATTGCCAATAGCGTCCCCAAATAGAACATCGATTTTTCCTCTAGCATAGAAACTAGAACTGCAGCTTGTCTCTATGTTAACAACGTAGCTGCACTCATTCATCTGCAAGAAGATCTGGAAATGCTATCAGTTGAAATTTGAGCACCCCTTTTATCTCTAACTATACCTTTATATATAATATATGTTCATTCAATCAATAATACCATTAGTTCATGTATAGTGACTAATTAAACCTTGTATGTGAATGGAATACTGTATAATGAAAAGCTCTTCTTACTTGGTGTTGGGTTTGGTTGAGCTTGGAAGATCTCATGGCTTCACTCTGAGTAACATTTGGTGTTGCATGTGATGAGAAGGCAAAGATGATGCAAATTGCAAGGATTATAGTCCAATTAAGAGCATTCATTGTTTTGTGCTTCAGGAAAAAGAGAATAATGAACTCACTTGCTCTTTTCATTAAATAAATAACACATAAGTGGTGTTTAGTTTTAAGCCATACATGTCACTGTGAATGTACAACCTTTGCTTTGCTCAAAGAACATGTACTCATATTTTATTCGTTCCATCTAACTTTTCTGTTTCTTAACGTTGTCGAAAACGAATTTTGAATACTTGTTTATAAATATTAAGAGTTTATAATACGAAAAGGAAATTCTGAATGAACTTTTAAAATTGACCATATAAGTGTTTAAAATATTATTTCATCCATTAAAAAGATCGGTGAGACAATACTTAAAATTAGTTGTTCGTGATGTTAAGAACGTAGTTCCTCTTTAGATTGAAAAATCACATAGATTTGACTTCTCTTTTTATCCAATCATTTTATTTATTTATAAATGTTAGTTGTTTCAAATATTTTAAATTTTCGATATATAAATACATCAAAAGATTAAAGTTTCAAAATTTTAGTCATAAAAGTCTTACAAAAAAAATGATAAATCTCAACATTTGAATATAGTTTTAGAAAAATCAATGATTTTTGTCATAATCTTTAAAAATTCAATTCAAGATACACCGTACAGTTCATTGGAAATGGTTTTTCCTAGCACAACGTTATGGCCTGGATCATTTCTAAGGACAAATCCAGTAACAGAACACAGGAAAGTAGGAGAAAACAAAGTTGTCTGAGTTTAGCTCTGTCTCTGCTATGCAAAACTAGTAATACAAATAAAAAAGCTTATTGGTTGGCAAGAATGTCTTTTTTTGAAAA
>Ga0123342_1000997_pt1 | contig 47209 bp, 34 predicted proteins | sample Turbeawhitnodule_FD_89960 | JGI IMG/M metagenome (GOLD analysis project Ga0123342, IMG submission 89960) | Root nodule microbial communities of legume samples collected from Mexico - Turtle bean Mexico white nodule | ecosystem: Host-associated > Plants > Roots > Nodule | place: Mexico: Nepantla...
GAAGGCATTAGAAAAGAATGAGACTTGGGAGATTGTAGAGAGACCAAAGGATAAGAAGGCAGTGGGTTGTCGGTGGATATACACAGTGAAGTATCAGTCTAATGGCACATTGGATCGATATAAAGCAAGGTTGGTTGCAAAAGGGTACACTCAAACCTATGGGATCGATTATTAGGACAGATTTGTTAGTGATTTGATTTTGTTTGGTTTGTATAGCTTTAAACAACTATTATAATTGTCTTTCATTACCTATTATTTCTTTCCTTGATTAGGTTGTAAAACAGTCTATAAATAGAGACTGTAATCACATTTGTAATACACATCAGAAATACATTCCCTCTATTTCTTTCTATTCCTTTCAACTATGTGAGTTATTATATGTGAGTTATTATGGCTAAAAATTATCTTAGATGACTTGAAGAATTTGGAGGGACCCATGAAGCTCTACTGTGATAGTCATTGTGCATAATCCCATTTAACATGATAGAATAAAAGATATAGAAATAGATAGACACTTCATTAAGGAAAAATTAGAAGAAGGTTTAGTATGCATGTCATGCATTCAGTCCAAGCAACAGGCAGCTGATGTGCTGCCAAAAGGACTCAATACCTCAAACTTCCATAATTTCGTAACCAAATTGGGAATGGTGGATATTTATTCCCCAGCTTGAGAGGGAGGGTTGAAATATGGGTGTAAATATTGCACATTTACTGTACAATAAATATAGATTGATTGAATAATAATATAGATTTGTTTGTAAGAAATCCCTAAAATTAATGGATTGGGATTAGGATATTTGATAGATTTGCTCCTGATTTATTATGTCTGAGACTTATTTCCTTTTATTAGGATTTCGTTTTTCCTTTAAATACCAATGTATTGTTTCCTTCTGAAATCAAGAAAAGTAATTCCAAAATTATTGCTTACTGCCCACACATTTTTTCACAAAAGTTACAAAGTAGAAATGAAAAAAGTACATCTTAAGCACCGTGAAATGCTAAAGTTTCATACAAATTGCTAACATTATTTATTTTTTTAAGTATTGGTGACCAAGTAGAAAAACAAGCTAATGTCAATGTACCTAAGTTAACCTTAATGGAACTTTTCCAGGTAATGAAAAATTATCTCTAAGAATCAACAAGTGAGCTGGAAGTAATATGATTACAGATGTTATTTTACCTCCACAAAAGTTCTGACTGCAGTTTCCTTCCTTCAGGCATCTCACTGTCAATCCCATCATCGTCTTCCCTCATTGATAGAAGAACCATCCGAAGCATGCACAAGAATGGCTGATCACTGTCTAAAAGCTGGTATAACGCAGTCATTGCTCCCATTCCAGTACCTGACCCTCCACCTATACCAAGACCACCACCTTGCCCAGACTCATCTAGCAACAACGCTTGCAGCATTGCTACAGACTTCTTCACCAATGGAAGCTCAAGCCAGTTGCCATTGGCATCTTTCTCCACTATGGACTTCCAAAAGTCCCATCCACTCCCACCACCACCAAATGAAGCTGTATTTGATGGAAGGCCAACACTGTACCACAAACGGCTTCTATATTTCCACCCAATAGCTAAATCCTTAGCACAAGAACCATATGATACAAAAGCACAAGAAACAGACTCATACGGATCAGCTGCAGCTGCTGCGGCGAGCTTCTCAATAACTAAAGTAGATATCTGACCATTTGCATCAGCCATTGAAGAAAGGACCTAAAAATTTGACAGTCACACCATTATAGGAACAAGCACATAGCAAGACTAGGAGAGAGAGAGAGAGAGGATGGGGGGAATGGCTAAAAAAATTAAAAATTAAATAAACAAGAATGCAAATAAAAAAGAAGTAGGGAAGGAAACGGAAAAAAAAATATTCTTAATCTTAAGGGCCTTGCCAAAAGATGGATATTTGTGGAGAAAACAGATAAAGCATTGCAAAATAAAAACAGAAATTGAAACTTTAATAAGCAATATTTCAAAATTATTGATTTTAGAAAAGGCTTATAAAGAACAGGATGGTATGAAACCATTGTATGAATTTTTAAGGAATGAAAAGAACAACAGTGGAGCAAATGCAAATTACAGTATTTATGACACATAGCATGCTTGCACGTTTACTTTTAAATTACTGTATGCATACGTCAAGAGAGACTCCCCCAGAGTTGCCAGATGCTGGTATGCGATCACCCCTAACTTCTGATTCTGGGCTTGTGAGTGCCGATGTTAAGTTATAATGCACTGGATAAAAGAGAGAGAGGGGAGATGGAGAGCCATCTGTAGCACGTGATGAAGATGACTGCTTGCTTTGTAACCTTATATGATCCTCTACAAGCATTAGTATCACAATGACATTCTCTACTAAAGACACAGACAGCTGAGTAGCGTTCTCAGCCTCTGCCTTGGCAGCATTTGGAGACAAACCCTCGGAAGCAACACCAGCAGCAGCCATGGCAATAATTTGAGTCTGCAGTAAGGAAAATCTGAATGTAGACATTATTTCTGTTTTTCTTCCTCTCTTAACAAAAAACAAGAAATATATATAATTGCATTTCTCGTGTTCTTGTAGATTCACACATTTATGTAAGTAAGCGTAGGCATAAGTTGAGAAATTGTTTTCTAGATGAGCATAAACATTAATAACCAAGATTAATGAGAGGGGAAAAACATCAGAATACAAAAAGGACAAAATATACTGTAATGGGAAAATTGAAACTGTTCATCTGGAAAAATCAACAAGATTGGAAACAATATGTACCTGGACCTGCAACTCACTAGAAGCGAAGTCCAGCACGCCACCAAAGAGTCTTCTCTTAAATATAGGTAATGAATCTTCACGCCTTCAATACATGAACCAAGGAAGAATGGTCACATAAACCATGATAAGAAAAAAAATCAGCATCTCTTCAGTGTAAACTTTTATCAAGACAAGGGAATTATATGATAGTATAGAAAGAGCCTGTGAAAGATTTGCCTAAAATTCTTCATAATATTTTTCTACAAAGCTAGACTAGGATTATGGCATTGAATTCAGAGAAGGAAAATGTAAGAAAAGCACGAGAAAATAGAATACATGTCCACAGAATAATAGCACAGATCAGTCTTATCAAAGAACTGCTCATCCATTGTCATGAATGCTACTGACATCTATTATTCATGCCTGTTTTTCAGGCATCATTGTTCCTCATTGAGTTCCTTGTCAATCAATGTGGAACGGATCTGGGAGTGTCTGCGTATTTTAATCAATCTTAGAATTTACCAACACCTGATTTAAAGTTTAGTGAAACTCACAATTTTCCAAAGATCCAGAATATCTAATTCAGTTAACCTTGGCACATATATAGCAATGGCATGTTGTGTTTCAATTCCAAAACGTGGCCCTTCAAGAAAATATATTTTTTATTTCACTAGAAACAATGAAATACAATAATTTAATAGCATAGAAAATTCTGCTAGAAAATTTATAGAAAAGCAGTCACTCCCAAGGCTTGTGATCGCATTGTATTTATCACAATATTTTAGTTTTGTATTTCAAGATATTTTAACTCTTACATTAACCAACAAAATGAAAGTATGGCATCTACTTAAGTGTATGTTAATTGATTTTATTTTAAATTTGGTTGGAAAACATTAAGACATAATATAAAATTAATAGTAAAATGCTTAATATGACAAAAGAAATAGTAATTGAAACTAAAAAATATAATTAAAATAATCTCTATACAAAAAAAAACCTTATAGGACTTTAAGATTAATCAAACACTAAGATTATAATTACCTCAATATATTCTAATAAATAAACAAAATTATTAAAAAAATATCATATAAACATGTCCATATTTATCATTTGTGTCAACAGATAATTTTATCAAACAGTTAGAATTCAATGAGCTAATTAGCTTATTGGGTACTTTTACAAATATATAGCCAATGTCGAACAGCATCAAGTAGCAAAAGGAACAGACTACCATGATGGAGCTGAATGGATAGTAATAGAAGAAAGAAACTTAATGAGCTCGTAATGGATATCAACTTACCTAATTCTCTGTTCTCCAGTGCTAGATCCACCTATAATTGAAAGCCATTCTGCACAATGAATTGTTGCTTCAATATCCTGCAAAAATTGAGCAACAGGAAGTAGTATGAATGAACCTGACCTAATAAAAGCAGAAATCATGATTAGCAAATAAGACAATTCTGTTTTATTTTACAGACATTTTTTTTGGTTCCTTAGCATGCAAAACATCTTGGCACCAAGACCCCCTGGCAGTATGTCTTTTATAAAACTTATGGACTTTTTACAAGCATACGGTGCCTCTTCTGGTCAATGGATGAAAGTTTCCAAAAGTCTTTTCTTCACTGCTGATAACTCTCCATTCAATGGTAGAATTAAAACTATTTTAGGCTGCAATAGGGGTTCTATTCCTTTTAATATCTTGGTGTGTTCCGATTTTTGTTGGTGCTCCTAAGTCTCGTTATTTTCAGCCTTTGGCTGATAAGGTTAAAAATAAATTAGCCACTTGGAAAGGTAAAAGTTTAAGCATGATGGGAAGGATCCATATAGTTAACTATTATTTCTGCTATTATGGAATACAGTTTTCAAATTTATGAATGGAATCTTATTCTTTTAAAAGATATTAACATATGGATTAGAAATTTCGTTTGGACTGGGGATGTTAATAAGGCTGGTTTGGTTAGTGTTAAATGGAACCCTAGTTGCAGTTCTAAGCAGGATGGGGGTTTGCAAGTGCTTAATCTCCAGGTGGAAAACAAAGCCTATCTCCTTCTCCTTTGGTTAGCTTGGGATTTTACCTACAGTAATATGCCTTGGTCTATTATTATGCCCTAAAGTCTAAGTATTTGAAGTTTCCTTCTTATCATTCTTCGTCTATTTGGCCTGGCATTAATGCATATTATGATACTGGTTTAGATAATACTTTCTGAACTGATTTATGGTGTTTTTCTAAATGCATTTTATTAAGAAGTGAACTCAGCCTTATAAAACCGACTTATAAGGTGAGGTTTGCACCCATTTAGATACTACGAAATGTCTTTATCTCTAGTCGATGTGCGATTTCCATCACACCCCCAGACGCCAAGACCTTCCAACTCGTGCGTGAGACTATATATTATGGGTGGTCCGATAGCGGCCTGATAACAGATGGTCTGATAAGCCAAACAAACACTCGGTAAGATAGACTCTAAATGGCTCTGATACCATATTGAGAAGTGAACTTTAAGCCTAACTCAACCTTATAAAACCGGCTTATAAGATGAGGTTTGCACCCACTTATATATTATGAAATGTCCTTATCTCTAGTCGATGTGGGATCTCCAACACATTTCCTTTATTACTAGGGTGCCTTATCTTGAAAGAACTAGTCTTACCTCTATTGTTGTTGATGGTTGGTGGTATCATTCTCCGGATATTTGTAGACATCCTGACATTCTATTAATCATTTGATGCTCTTCGATTTTCCTGATGTTCCTAATTGGAGGATGGAGGACAACAGTGTTCTTAATAAGAAAACTATTAGGGATTTTTTCTCTTCTTCTCCATGTGACTGGGGGGAGTTAATTTGGTCTAGTTCCATTCCTCCAACTAAATCTCTAGTTCTTTGGAAAATCATCGATAAGAGGCTTCCTACTAGTAATGAGGTTCAGAAAAGAGGTGTTGTTTTATGTTCTATTCTATGTGCTCTTTGTGCATGGAGCAAGAGGAGAGTATTGACCATCTATTTTTTAGTTGTCCTTCTGTTTATTTTATTTGGTCTTGGCTTTAGAATATTTTTCCTCATCTTAATAATTATTCATGTTCTGGTTTATTAGTTTTCTTAAGTCTCCTGGTAGCCCTATTATTAAGCACATTAAGCTGGTTACTATCACCTTTACTCTCTAGATGATATAGAGGATGACGAATCATACTAGATTTCAAATGTGCATCAATATGGTCTCAGGCATTCACATGGTTAAGGACTGCTTTTGGATTTTAGGTAATATGTCTAAAAAATGTATGTCTAATCATATGGATGACTTCTCTGTCTTGAAGTTTTTTGGCATTAGCACCAGACCTGGTAAGGTCTCTGTTCATGTGCAAGTGTATTGGGACTTCCCTGTTGTGGGCTGGACTAAAGTGAACACTGATAGTGCTGCTCGAGGGTCTCTAGGCCCTACTGCTTGTGCAGGTAGGTATCTTCAGAGGGAGTCGCAAGGAATATATTGGTGGTTTTTTGTTTTTATGGTGAAACAGATCATGCGACTATTCTAGCCATTGAACATGATCAAAGGGTTGGGTTCAAAAAGCTTTGGTTGGAGAGTGATTCTACTTTGGTCTGTCAAGATTTTTCTTCTGCTGCTGAAGTATTCATTGCACTCTTAGAGAGAAGTGGAGAAGGTGTATGCAGCTATGTGTTGGTATGGGTTTCAAAGTTTCTCATATTTTTAAAGGATATAATTGTGCTAATAAATTGGCTAACCTGGCTAACCCGTCTTTATGTTGTGTTCCTTTTTATTAGATGGGTTTTGGTTTGGTTCCCCCATGTATTGTATTCTTTTCTTTTCTCTTTTATGTTATGTTTCATGTTATGGCAGATGATTGATGGATTTTAAGGTATCAACCTAGTTGAAATGTAAAAATTCATAGTGATGCCTAACATGAGTTTTATAAAAAAAAATAGAAAAATAAGAAGAAAGGATTTTCTTTGTATGTGATAAGAAACTCAACATAACAAAACCTTATATCACAAGATGGGGTTATGTTAGGAAAGAATTATAAAGAGAAGAAAACAAAGGTTTTTATTGAATAGAAAGAAAAGAACAAGAAATAGGAGAGCACTCTCTCCTTCAAGGGTTTCCCCTTCACAAAGAGCTAAAGCTCAATCTACAAAAAAATTACACACTGTGCCTCCCCCTCTCCTTCTTTCTTATTTATATCTAAGAAGCAAATCAAGTAACTAACTCCTCCTCTCTGTGTATCCTAACAATACACTCTTCCAAAAAATAACCTTGTCCTCAAGGTTGGAACAGTGGAACCTTGATTTCGTGGCTCATCTTCAACACCATGATCTTTATCTATGCTTCCTAAAAGTATTAGGATATTGTCTATCATAGGGAGGGAACCCATTGGCTACTGCATGCAAATTCAGGTCTGGAGGCTTAGGTGGTGGTGGGAATGAGAGGGGGTTTTGTATAAAAGTCTCTGCACCCAGTATGTTGAAATTCCAAGATTCTGATGTCATTGATGTTCTAGCCACCTTCATTATCAAATCTTGATCCTACAATGATTTCTTATGCATATGAAGTAAATCTGAATTTGGGAAAAAATGATGCTTGGTTGCATCTCCACCTTCAACTTTCTTACTGGTTAGCTCTATAATTGGCCTATCCAGAAAAAAAATCATTGCAACACATGGTCTTCACTTTCTTTATTGATGCATCCCCTTCTGTCCTTATCATTGCAGTTTCTCTGGCAAATCTCACTTCATTTTTGGTTTTTTCTTCGCTGCAAAGGATGTGATTCATCATATTTGAACCTTCTCCCACATCTCGGGTCTTCTTCTCTTCATCATTACCAGATTTCTCTCCTCCCTCCGACATTTTGTCCCCTTTCTTGATGTCCCGCAATAATTCTTTAATTTCTTTCGAGTCCAGAAGGCTTTTCTTCAAGAACGTTGTGTCCGTTCTAAAAGATTTCTCTCTTCCCTCAGACATTTTGTCCCCTTTCTTGATGTCCTGCAGGTAGGCATTTCTTTTATTTCTTTCAGGTCCAGCATGCTTTCCTTCAACCTAGTAATGTCTGCTCTCATTTCCGCAATTCATCTTCCTTGTTCGCTGGTCAACTTCTCCAATGCAGTCGTCCTCTGTTCTATCCTCTCTTCCTCCCTCTCTGTGTTTTGTATCCGGCAGTTCAAACCAATTTTTAGGAACCAAGAATTATAAAGAGAAAGGTTTTTATTTTAAAGAAAGAAAAGAACAAGAAATAGGAGAGCACTCTCTCCTTCAAGGGCTTCCCATTCACAAAATGCTAAAGCTCAATCTACAAAAAAAATTACACACTGCCCCTCCCCCTCTCCTTCTTTCTTATTTATATCTAACTAGCAAATCAAGTAACTAACTCATGGCTATTCTAATTCTAACTAACTCCTCCTCTCTATGTATCCTAACAGGTTAGCTACTTTGATCAAATAACACATTAGGCGTTATGAGAAAACCAATGAAATTCGAGTCAACCAAAAATGATTTGCACCATACGTTTCATGTTCAAGTCTCATCTAATACTCATTAATTAGAACTCCAACCAAAGAAACAAAGAATTAATATAAAAATATTAAAAAATAAACTATTGCAAGATCAGGCAGTAACTGAATATCATGAAAGTGCCACACCTAAAATAGAAAGTTAGTAATGTAAATCAACCTTCCATCCTTCCTTTTGGCGCATTGAATGTTCTAGCATGATAACCAGGAATTTATATATTACGTCCTCTATGTCCCCGAGGCTTGTCGAATCAGATGATTTGCTTGGACCCAACTGTTCAAACAAAAAAAGCATGCTGCATAAATAATGACATTACACAAGAAGTTGACATGTATTAACACAAATCAATTTATTTTCAAAGCATGGTAATTTGGAAACATACCACTCTTGCACCCTTGTTGGATTAGAGTATAAGCCTAGTGAATTTCATTATGCTGTGTTTTTAGGTAGCTGTAACATTTTTACTTGTTATATTATTTCTGTTTTAACTAACTGAGACGCATGTCATATGTCACTGGCTTACTCTATAAGTAGAGTTCCATCAGTTTCGGCTCTTGTATTCTCTATCTAAAATCATAATTTTTCTCTCTTCCTCTCTCTCTTGGATGTTCCTCTTTCTCTCTCTGGACTCTGGACCATCCAGAAGAGTACAGCCTCTGCCTCATGCTGAGGTAGATAAGTCTCAATGAACACAGTCCAAAGGATAAAATCTCAATCCCGGCTTAGGATAATATAAAAAGGGTTCTAATACAACTTAGATTCTCATGAAAATATTTTTCAAATTAAAAATTAAATATAGTTTTTCTGCTATAAGAAAAAGCATTTTCAAATGAATTTTGAGAGTTAAACCATTTAAAATCACTTTTATTAACTCACATTTGATTGATAAAGACCCTTGTGAATTATTTGTTTCAAAGTTTGTTTTCGAGCCACAATGTTGTGATAATCAATAATGGCCTTGCAATGACTCATTATATGTTAAAACTTCGTTCTTGACTTTTCAAAAGGGGAAGATATAAGTGTCTGTTAAATTTTATTAAAGAGAAATGAAGGATAGTAAAAAAAGGCAAAGATAAGAGCTTCATAAATTATTACCTCATAGTTTGAGATTAGGACCTCAAGAATCCATTCAGGCCATTCCTCCATATTTGTCAGAATCCCTCTATTTTCCGGATGACTGCAAGCCAAGAATTGAAGATCCTGAAATCATACACAAACCAGGACCTTAAAACTAGACAGTAAGAAACAAGTTCTCAAGTAGGAAATTCATGCACTGCTGGAACTCTTCATCGGACTAAATTCCATTAACAGACTTTCTATATGGCAGTGGCAAGTACATGCACCGCAGTACTTAACTATGTACTTACAGCCAATACTTGCCAAAAAAGCAAAACTCTCCTCATAAGACCAGAAAGAAATGGAGAGACTATAGAATTAAATGTGAGATATAACCACAAAGCTTAAATCTTTTTATTTATTTTTTCAATAAACTGATAGTGCTATTGCATTACTATTATAATTGTAATCCCAACTATCTCAACATCACGATTAGCAACAATCATTTGCATGAAAATTCAATAAAAGGAAAAAGAGATAACAAAAGAGTGGGAGACTATGCCAATACCCACCAAGTAAACCTATAACATGACAACCGAAATCTATCCCTAAAGAAGTCAGAGTTTACAAATAAAGGAAGGTTGTCCCACCATTTGTGTAGTAATGATGTCTAGTGCCAAAATTGGCAAGTTTGTCCCCTCTATCAAAACTGTGCTGCTCTTTATGTATTTTGTGAAGGTTCTTACTTTTATTTTTTTTTATAAAACTCATGCTTTACTAGAACAAACTAGTTCTTTACTTTTTCAATATCATGTTCCTAAGAAATTTTGGTGGGAAGCCCTTCTTATTGCCACTTATCTCATCAATAGATTGCTTCCCAAATCTTAGGATCAAAGAGTCTCATGGAAATCCTATCATCGTTATACCCACACATAGACCCTACAAATAAACTCCAACCTAGAATATTTGGGTATGTATCCTTTGTGCATGTTCATAGTAATTGAAGGGGAAAACTCTAGGGCTGTCAAATACTTTTTTAAGGTACTCAACCACGTAAAGGGATATAAATGCTATCACCTACCATTCAAAAAGTTGTGTCAAGATATGCCACCTTCAATGAAAAAGAGGTTCTCAAATATCGGACTAATGGGACCATTGAACGTTATATGGCAAGATTAGTGGCTCTCAAACCTATGGAGTGGATTACTTGGAGATATTAGCCCCAATTGCTAAATTGAACACGGTCATAGTAATGTCATTAGCAACAAATCATGATTGGCATCTGCAGCAGTTCGATGTGAAGAATACACCTACATGGAGACTTTGATTACGAAATATACATGGAGTTGCCCTCAGGCTGTGAAGGACAGGTTGCTACTATAACTGTTTGCAAGTTTAAAAAGGCTTTGTATGGGTAATAACAATCCCCAAGAGCATGGTTTGGTAGATTCACCAAGGTTATGACAAATCTAGATTACATACAATCACACTCTATTCATCAATCTAAAGGAAAAAATATTGTTGGATGTAGGTGGGTATTCACGGTTAAAAACAAAGCTGACGGGACATCAGAAAGATATAAGGCAAGGTTAGTAGCTAAGGAATATACTCTAACATATGGGATTGACTATCTTGAAACTTTTTCACCTGTTGCAAAAATGAATGTTGTTAGAATCTTATTGTCTCTAGCAGCTAACTATGGATGGAGTTTGCAGCAATTTGAAGTCACAAATGTCTTTCTGCATGGGAATCTTGAGGAAGAAATTTACATGGAGGTCCCACTAGATTTAAAGTCGAGGAGGGAAATGTGTGTAAACTAAGGAAGACAATCTATGGATTGAAACAGCCTCCTCGAGGATGGTTTGGCAGGTTTACTACTGCAGTGAAGACCATGGGGTACAAGCAAAGCCAAGGTGACAATACACTGTTTATTAAGCATTCAGCTTCAGGGAGTTACTGCACTAATTGTCTATGTAGATGATATAGTTGTAACTGGAAATGATTAGATAGGAATGACGCCTTAAAACATGCTTGATAACAAAATTTGAAATTAAGGAGTTTGGTAGATTGAAATATTTCTTGGGCATTAAAGTGGCTCATTCTCATCATAGTATTTTCATCTCCTAACTAAAATATGTGTTGGGCTAAAACTGGCAAATTAGGAAGCAAACTAGTAGAGACACGACACCTATTGAACATAATCACCAACTTGATGAATCAATTGATGATGTAGTTGTGGATAGACAATCTTATCAAACGCAGGTTGGCAAATTGATTTACTTTTCTCACACTAAGCCTGACATTGCCTATGTTATAGGGGTTGTAAGTTAGTTCATGCATAATCCAAAGAGACCAATCTCAAAGTTGTTTATTGCATGAATAGTACTTTAAAGGAACTCCGGGAAAAAGAATTCTAGGGTTAATGAGATGATCTTAGAAGCAGAAACAGACACTGACTATGTAGGTTCTAGAGAAGACAGAAGATCTACCTCTGGATATTGCACTTTTCTTGGAGGGAATTTAATCACTTGGAGGGGCAAGAAACAAAATGTTGCGGTGAGATCAAGCACACAGAAGATCCATGGCCTGAAGGATTTGTGAAAACTATGGTTAAAGATAATTTTAGAAGACCTAAAGATTGATTGGAAAAAGCCTATGAGATTGTATTGCAATAACATGTCAACAATAAATATTGTGCATAATCCAGTGCAACATAATAGAACTAAGCCTGTTCAAGTAGACAAACACTTCATAAAGGAGAAATTGGTGGAGAAAATGTACATAATGTATCCTCTGGAAATCAACTTGTGAATGTATTAACAAAAGGGCTAAGTAGTGCTACATTTCAATCTATGGTTGACATGTTGGGAATGGATTCTCGCAACGCGACGCTTTTCGTGGCAAGCCTCTTCGATGTACCTAGTGTTTCCTTTCCAGGCTTTTTATTGGGTTGGGATGCATGACCCAATTTGTAACCCGAAAGTTTAATTAATTACTATTAAGAAGTGAACTTTAAGCCTAACTCAACCTTATAAAACCAACTTATAAGGTGAGGTTTGCACCTACTTATATACTGTGAAAAGTTCTTATCTCTAGTCGATATGTCATCTACAACACACCCCTCTCACGCCGAGGCTGCCAACTCGTGCCTGATAGCACCCAGATAAGCCCAACAAACTCTCACTGGAATAGGTTTTAAATGACCCTGATACCATATTAAGAAGTGGACTTTAAGCCTAACTCAACATTATAAAATTGGCTTATAAGTTGAGGTTTGCACCCACTTATATACTATGAAATCTCCTTATTCCTAGTCGATGTGGTATCTTCGACAATTACTTCCCAAGCCCAATTACTCTTCTCTCTTTTTTCAAAGCGCAATTGCATAATGGCTTCCACGACTTCCATAAGCTTCCACAACATTGTGACTCACTCTCTTCCCCATAAGCTTTTAACTGCCATTGCCTAAGAAACCGTGCACCTAAGAAATTGCCATGAACTGTGATGATTGCCGCTCTCCCCTCCCCTTAGCTATTTAATTTCACTACATTGCACTACACTAAATGCATTGCACTTTCTTCCTTTATTTTTTTTTCCACCGAATTGCACTACATTGTACACTACACTATACACTTTCTCCCTTTGCTTTTTTTGCACTGCACCGCAACACTATCTTTGTAAACCAAATTGCAGTTTTCTTCCTCTGTATTTTCCATTGCACCGCACCCAATCTATAGTCCCAATCATTAAAATGACTTCAAATCCAATTTCAAACTCCTGTATACCCATGACTGTGACTCCCAAAATGCTCCAAGAAACAATATATTAGCCTTTGTGGAACATCAATAATGAAAGGTGGGACAAGCAATTCCATAGGTTTTTCCATGTTGTAGGCTATTTTCTTAACCCTCAAATGCACTATCACCCCAAATTTAAAGCAGATTTGGAAGTAAAACGAGGTCTAATGAAATGTATAAATAGGATGGTGGAGGATGAGGATGAACAAACTCTAATTGATGTTCAAATTGATGATTTCAAAAAACAAACAAAATATTTTAGTTGTCCCTTGGCTACTAGGTCAATTAATTTAAAGACTCCAACAGATTGGTGGGAACCTTATGGTGATGAGTATCCTGAACTCCAAAAATTTTCTATTCATGTATTGAGCTTGACATCTAGCTCCACCGGACGTGAGCATAATTGTAGTTCCTTTGAGATGGTAAGTTAATGTTATAATATATCATATTAATTTGTCTTTGCATTTGTTTAGGCCCACACAAAGAGAAGAAATAGGCTAAAGCAAAGCACAATGAATGATGTTGTTCTTGGTATGGCTAATTCAAAATTAGCTAAGAAGAAGAAAACAAGAAAAGCAACTCAAATTAATATTGAGAATTGTTCATCTGATGAAGAGTGGATTATGGAAGATGAGCATGAGCAAAATGAAGCATTGGATTTGGATGAAAACTTGGTTCTAGTTGAAGTTGAAGAGGATGAAAATTTACATAGCCATGATTTACACACGACTAATTTGAATGGTGAAGGAGATGGAAAGGATGGATTTGAAGGTCTCTATGCAAATTATGAATTTAACTTACAAGATTATTTGGTTTAGGTAGATTATCATTTTTGTTACTATTTTGTAACTAGGAAGGAGTTACTCCTATGTAACTAAGATATGGTACGTAGGAGTTACTCCTAATTATGTACTCTTTTATATATTAAGGAGTTACTCCTATGTAACTAAGATATGGTAAGAAGGAGTTACTCCTAATTATGTACTCTTTTTATATATTATCAGGTTCAATTATGAATTTTGAGTGAGATATAATGATTTTATGTGTGTATATAACTTTTAATCAAATTTAAAAGATCTTACAATCCTTGTTACGATCTCCTGATTTACGATTCATAAAAGGGTCTTCGCATAAATTCCATTATGTTAGCATTAAACTCAAAGCCGTCACTAGTTTTATTTTAGCATTTGAATAGCCAATAATTATTATCTTTAATTCTAGTTTTGAATCTCATTTATACTATGATTTAAATGTAAATTATAGTATAGGTTTTATGAGAGAGAATGTAGAATTTGAGAAGTCTATTGTAAGACTATTTAGAGAAATTGTATTCTTATTTGAAAATGTAGCAGTGAAATAAAATTGATATTCTCTGTTCACAAATATCTTGCTCTGTTTTATCACCTCAACACCAACAGATATCATTGAACTTGAATTATAGGGATAGATTGTGTCTGTCATAAATTAGGATTTTCCGTTATTAAGTTTTTTTGTTTTCTATTTAAGAGCAATTGCCCTTCTATGAATATCATCAGAAACAGTTTTTCTGCAATAAGAAACTATCTAATTGGTGCCAACCTAGGAGGGTCTTTGGACAAAAAAGGGAAATGGAGTTATGTTTCAGAATTAGTTACTAAACAATATAAACAAGGGGTAAATTGTCCCCGTTTTTCTTGTTGAAGAGAAAGGGTTCTTTGAAATCATTAACTTATATTTTTCTTAGTTAACACACTTAATAAACTCTAAGAGGTAGATTGTCTTTGTTTTTCTTGATTCAATTCCTTGTTGTTTAAACAGAACCTAGTTGAGTCTATCACTTTCTTTTAACTAGTTTTAAACTTGTTACCAGTTTTAGCTAGTCTCTTAAGTAAAGACATGATTTCTATGTTACATAACAATCTTGTAGATCATAAACTGTTGGCAACTTATCCTTACAACACCCAAAAGAAAAAAAAAAGGTGTCTAACAAGAAACTAAAAGGCCTAAAATAAGCAAGTACTTCAATAAGTAAATTGCAATAAGAAGATCAAATCCATATATCAAGAACACTAGAAAAGAAGAGACTAAGAAAACCTCGGCAAAGATAAGATATGATGGACAAATATAGCATGCATATTGTGAAAAAGATTGTTAGGTCAATACCTGCAGTACTCTGCTCTGCAAAGGCCTAGGTGCAAATGGAAGGGAATGCAAAAGCACTATTAGCATCTGTGAATGCTCAAAGCGATGGCCAGAATCATTGACATTCAACCCATTCTCTGTTGAAGAAGCATTGATCTGAAATAGAAAAAAGAAGACAAAAATAAACGAGGCAAATGAAAACATGAGTAATCTTAAATAGATATCCAAAAGGGCTTCAAGAGATTTATTTCCTTTAATTAGGATTTCGTTTTTCCTTTAAATAGCTTGTATTTGTTTCTTTTTTAGATCAAGAAATGTAATTCCATAATTATTGCTTACGACCTACACATTTTTTCACATGGTATCAAAGCTCTAGGTTTTTTCTTGGAGCCCTAGTCTATGCTTTTTAGCACCTATGGCCTTCATTGCCATTTTATATTCAAATCTAGATACCTCAAAACTGCATTGTGGGGCTTTTGCATTAGCTATCTTTTCCCATTAGCAACAATAGAAGTTCACAACCTTTCAAATTAATCCATGGTGATATATGAGGACCATCTACTATAATTAAAATCTCTGAGGCTTGTTGGTTTGTAGTCTTTATTGATGATTGCACAGGAGTTATTTGGCTCTATTTGCTTAAACAAAAATCTGATGTGAACATTCTTATTCGCATCTTTCATCATTGACTCGGAACCAATTCGAGGTTAACATAAAAAGATTTAGGTCTGACAATGCTAGGGATTATTTCAACCAAATTATGCCTACTTATTTTAAATCCAAAGGGATCATTCATGACTCTCCATGTGTCTATACTCCCCTACAGAATGGAAAGGAAAAATAGGCATTTGCTTAACACCACCAAAGCACTTCTCTTTCAAGAGAAAGTTCCAAAAACTTATTAGGGAGAAGTTATCCTCACTGTCGCATATATGATAAATAGGTTTCCCTCACATATCCAAGAGAACAAAAGTCCACTAGAAACCATAAACAATTTTTCCCTCACCTCAAGATCTCAAATGGCCTCATTCCTAGAATATTTGGGTGCTCAACTTTTGTACACATCCACAACCTAAATAGAGACAAGCTTTATCCTCAGTTATTAGATGTGCCTGTCTTGGTTATTCAGCAACTCAACAAGGCTACAAGTGTTATAACCTTTCATCTAAAATATTGTATATCTCCATTGATGTCACCTTCATTGAACCTAAATATTTTTTTTCTCAAACGCTGGCTCCCAAGAAATTCTTTCAAGAGATTTTGATGACCACCTTGAACCCTTTGTTCTATCATATGCTCCAACTGAAACCTTAAAAAAATGACCCTACAGTTGAGAAAATTAACTTTGGGGTAGAATTAGAAGCTAAGACTGATAATATCACTAATGCCGCTGAATTCCAACTAGAAAATACTAGAACAGTTAGAGATTCAGCCCCAAGAGTTAGTACCTACAATTTTCCAACATTCAACAATGTCTACACAATAATGAAGAGCATTCCAGACGTGTGACATGTCCATGAATTCAATCCAAGTTTTGAACCTAAAACTACAGATAGACTTGAACTAGAAAATGAGAACACTTTAAACTCTTCAAATGATCTTCTAATAGCCATCAAAAAAGGTACTAGAAATTGCACAAAAGCCTCTCAATCCTTTATCAAATTATGTTTCTCTGGATAGATTATTGGTTAACCATAAAATGTTTAGTGTTAGATTGAATTCTATATCATCCCCAACATTGTTACTGACACTTTGACAAGGAAAGAGTGGAGAGATGGCATGAAAGTGGAGATGCATGGATTGGAAAAATACAGTACTTGGGAAATAGTTGACAAACCCAAAGAAAAGAATATGGCTAGTTGAAAATGGATATTCACAGTAAAATATAAGGTTGATGGGTTATTGAAAGGTACAAAGGGAGATTGGTTGCCAAGGGATACACTCAAGATTATGGAATAGACTATTAGGATACTTTTGCACCAGTTGCTAAAATGAATACTATAAGGATTTCTTTTGTCCTAGCTACCCACATTAATTGGTAACTTATACAATATAATGTCTAAAATACTTTTCTCCATGGAAAATTGAAGAAGAAATCTACATGAATAGTTCACCTAGCTTTGAAGGAGACAAGAAAAATAAGGTGTGCAGACTGCGAACGGCTCCCTATGAACTGAAACAATCCCTTAGAGCTTTGTTTGGAAGATTCAAAAAATTTATGAAGGGATTTGGCTACAAAATCACACTTTGTTTACTAAACATTCCAAAAAACAAAAGGAAACAATCATTCTAGTTTATGTTGATGATATTATAGTGATTAGAAATTGAAAAAGAGAAGGAAGAATTGAAATAGTGACTAGTCCAAGAGTATGAAATAATAGAGCTAGGAAGATTGAAATATTTTCTAGGGAATGAAGTAGCCTACCCTAACCAAGGAATTTTCATATCTCATCAACAATATATAACTGATTTGTTGGTAGAAATTGGGTGTAGACTAGTGTCAACTCCAATGGATCTTAATCACAAGCTATATAAGGCTAAAGAGAGATTAGCCCTATACAAAAAGATGTATCAAAGGTTGGTTGGAAAATTAATATATTTGGCTCACACACAACCAGATATTCCTCATTCAGTGAGTATCATCAATCACTTTATGCATGAACTGAAGGAATCTCATCTTTAAGTTGCTTATAAAATTGTACATTACTTGAAGGGCAACTCTGGAAAGGGAATATTGTTCAAAAGAAATGGAAGACTAACTCTTGAAACCTGCACTGATGTTGATTATGTAAGTTTTCTTGTTGATAGAAGATCAACAAATGGATATTGTACTTTCCTAGGTGGGAACTTAGTGACATGGAGAATAAAAAAAACAGAATGTGGTGGTAAGATCATTTGCTAAATTAGAATTCATGTCCATTGCACAAGGGCTATGTGAGTTATTATGACTAAAAATTATCTAAGATGACTTGAAGGGTAATTTAGAGGGAACCATGAAGCTCTACTATTATAATAAAGTAAACAATATACATGGCACATAATCCCATTCAGCATGACTAGACAAAACATGTTGAAATAGATTGACACTTTATTATGGAAAAATTAGAATAAGGTTTAGTATGCATGTCATACATTTCGACCAAGCAATAGGTAATGTGCTAACGAAAGGACTCAATTCCTCAAACTTCCATAATCTCGTAACCAAGCTAGAAATGGAGGATATTTATTCCTTAGCATGAGGGGATTGTTGAAATATAAGTTTAAATATTGCACATTTACTTTACAATAGATACAAATTGACTAAATAATAAATATAACTTTGTTTGCAAGAAATTCCTAAACTTAAGGGATTGGAATTAGGTGTTTATTTTAAACATTTGCTTCTGAATTAGAATCTTTATTTCTGGATATTTGTTTCTGTTGCATAATCAGGAGAATTATTCTGTGATTAAGTGCAGATTCCATTATCTATTTATTAGGACAAATTTGTTAGTGATTTGATTTTATTTCTACAGCTTTAATCACCCATTATTTTTGGCTTTCATTACCTATTATTTCTTTCCTTAATTAGGTTGTAAACAGTTTATAAATAGAGACTGTAATCACATTTGTAAATCATCTCAGAAATACAATTCATCTATTTCTTTCAACTTGGTACCAAAGCTCTAGGTGACTCTGCTTCTACAATCTTTTTTTTTAGCAGCCTTCATTGCTGCAATTATTTTTCTGGGCAGCTTTCATTGCTACAATTTTTTTCTCCGTTGACCACCACCATTTTGTGTCGTTGATTGTCACTATCATTATTGCCGACCATCGCCGACCGCCGCTGCCCGAAATTTTTCCGACATTTTTTTCCAAACAAAACCACCACCAATCAGTTTTGTCTTATTGCTATCAACTCTCACCAATGTCGACTAAAAATTCAACTCCTCTTAACTCCAATGATCTGCAGGTGTTGCAAAGCAACTATCGTCTTGATGGAAGCAACTACCTGCAATGGACCCAGTTGGTTCGTGCTACCCTCAAGGGAAGGAAGAAATTGAATCACCTAGAAGGGAACCATCCAGCCCAAAATGGTCCTAAATATGAAGATTGGGACGATGAAGACTCTCTTATCATGACCTGGTTATGGAATTCTATGACACCAGAGATTAGCCGAAATTGTATGTTCTGCTCCATTACTAAGGACATTTGGGAAAATCTTTGTCAAACATACTCTATGAAAAAAGATACTGCAGCATGTTACGAGATAGAACACAAGATCATCCATACCAGCCAAAGGAGCCTTTTAGTAACAAACTACTATGGTATGTTGAATGGTTTATGGATCGAATTAGATCAATGTCAAAATTTGAGAATGAAGTGCACAAATGACTCTATCGCACTAGTAAAATTCCTTGAAAGGGTACGCATATTTAATATTCTTTATGGATTGAACTCTGAATTTGATCCTATTAGGATTCAGATTTTAGGTAAGGAAAAACTCCCTTCTCTCTCCTTGCGTCATCAAATGTCTCTTCATCGGTTATGCCCCCAATAAAAAGGGGTACAAATGTTATCACCCTCAAAGTCATTGTTACTTAATCAAGAGAATTATGTTGCAATTAAGTGCAGATTCCATTCTATATTTATTAAGACAGATTTGTTAGTGATTTGATTTGATTTGTACAGCTTTAAACACCCATTATTTCTGACTTTCATTACCTATTATTTCTTTCCTTAATTAGGTTGTAAAACAGTCTATAAATAGAGACTGTAATCACATTTGTAAAACACATCAGAAATACATTCCATCTATTTCTTTCAACTATCATAAAGTTTATATTTCCAAGGATGTCACCTTCCATGAAACAGAGTCTTTCTTTCCTAATTCTCAGCTTCAAGTGGAGAATATTCAAGAAGTTGAGGACCTTTAGTTGCCACTTTTTCCTTTGTTGCAGGATTTCGTTCTTAGGGAGGATGACAAAGACCCTACGTCAACATCATTACCAGAGAAGAATAATGAGGACAGATACTTTGGGAAACAATATCAGCGAAGGCAACAAAAACCCGTCCTGGTCGAACAGCAAGTTCAATTGTCCGAACCGAAGGTAAGAACTCATACCTGTGAGACTCTTGAGGACACCTTAAATGAAACTAACCTAGATGATTTACCTATATATTGCCTTGAGAAAAGAAAAAAGATCTTGTGCCAAATATCCTATGTCCCAATTTGTGTCTATAAAAAAACTTTCTATCCAGCACCAGAGTTTTCTTTCAGCTATTGATTCTATCAGAATCCCTACATCAGTACAAGAAGCCTTAAAGGATGAGAATTGGGTTCGAGCCATGAATGGAGAAATGAGCGCATTAAAAAGGAATGAGACTTGGGAGATTGTAGAGAGACCAAAAGATAAGAAGGCAGTGGGTTGTAGGTGATATACACAGTTAAGCATAAGTCTAATGGCACACTGGATCAATATAATGCAAGTTGGTTGAAAAAGGGTATACTCAAACATATGGGATCGATTATGAGGAGACTTTTGCTCCAATGGCAAAAATGAATACAGTCAGAATTATTCTCTCCTTAGCAGTGCACTTTGGTTGGGAGATATATCAATTTGATGTTAAGAATGCCTTCTTGCATGGAAGCTTGAAGGAAGAAGTATACATGGAGATTCCACCTGGTTATGGTGCAGTTAACTAAGCGAATAAGGTGTGCATACTTAAGAAGGCCCTATATGGTCTTAAACAATCACCTCATGCTTGGTTTGGAAGGTTTACTCAAGCTATGGTATCTTTGGGGTACCGACAAAGCCAAGGTGACCATACTATGTTTATAAAACATTCTCAAAATGGTAAACTCACTCTACTTTTGGTCTATGTAGATGATATGATTATTACAGGTGATGATGAGATTGAAAAACAAATTTGAGGGAGAGACTGGCAGCTCAATTTGAGATGAAGGATCTTGGGAAGCTGAAGTACTTCCTTGGGATAGAAGTAGCTTATTCGAGACTGCATCTTTATTTCTCAAAGGAAATACATCCTTGATCTTCTCAAAGAGACTGGAAGTTGGGTTGTAAGACCACTGGAGTGCCAATAGAGAAAAATCATAGGATATGGAATGATGAGGAAAACCCAAAAGTAGAGAAGACACAATATCAAAGACTTGTGGGAAAACTCATTTATCTATCACACACTAGGCCAGACATAGCCTATGCAATTAGTGTGCTTAGCCAATCTATGCAGACAATAGATAGAATTATTCAGTACTTAAAAGCCTTTCCAGAAAAAAGGATTGTTATTCAAAAAGGGGAAAAACTTATCCATGAAAGTACATAATGATGCTTATGCAGGATCGATTGTTGATAGGAGATCCACCATAGGCTACTGCATGTTCTTGGGTGGAAATTTGGTGACATGGAGGAGCAAGAAGCAAAATGTAGTTGCAAGATCAAGTGCAGAGGCAAAATTTAGAGCCATGGCTCAAGGGGTGTGTGAATTATTATGGATGAAGATCATACTTGATGACCTAAAAATAAAATATGAAACTCCTATGGGTTTGGCGTGTGATAATAAGTCTGCTATCAGTATTGCACACAATCTAGTTCAACATGATCGAACAAAGCACGTAAAGATAGACCGACACTTTATTAAGGAAAAGTTGGATAATGGTCTTATAGCCACTGAGTACATCCCTTCCAAACTCCAATTGGCAGATATGTTTACTAAGGGACTTCCCATAAAACAATTCGAAGATTTTACTTTCAAGCTGGGAATGATAGATATACATTCACCAACTTGAGGGGGAGTGTTGCATAATCAGGAGAATTATTCTGTAATTAAGTGGAGATTCCATTCTCTATTTATTATGACAAATTTGTTAGTGATTTGATTTGTGCAGCTTTAATCACCCTTTATTTTTGGCTTTCATTACCTATTATTTCTTTCCTTAATTAGGTTGTAAATAGTCTATAAATAGAGACTTTAATCACATTTTAAATCATCTCATAAATATAATTCATCTATTTCTTTCAATTGTTTCCTTTATTTCAGGAGATTTATTTATTTTTATTTGGATCTCATTTTTCCTTTAAGTACCAATTTATTGTTTCTTTTTTATACCAAGAAAAGTAATTTCATAATTATTGTTTATGGCCTACACATTTTTCCACAAGTCTAACTCAACCTCAAAAAATGGGCTTGCAAGTTGAGGTTTACACCTACTTATAAATTATAATTTGATCACATCTCTAGTAAATGTCCTCTCACCGAGGACTAGACATCTCAAGCGAGGAAATATATATTTATGGGTGGTCTCATGGTTATCCAAAAGGAGGCAACGAAATAGGCTCAATAAACCTTTCTAGGATAGGCTCTGATACCATCTTAAAAAGTGAATTTTAAGTCTAATTTAACCTGACAAAACTGACTTTAAGGTTGTTATACCAACTTAAGTTTAGATATGATAAGAAAAGTAGAGTTATTGTGTTCAATTGATGTATATTATATATACACACGTACATTTATATATATATATATATATATATATATATGAAAAGTACTATCCTATAACACCCAAACCTTAAGCTAGGTACATACACCCAAAAATGTAGTTTAAGAAGGTTAACACGATAACAATCACAATTTTAACATAATTATAGAAATATCTAATTAGAATTAATTTATTGGAATCTGATTAAAACATATGACATCATCTATATTCATATGAAAGTTCCTATAATTATTTGTATTTATCGCAATTAGTATGTATTTCTTGCAATCATGTAATGCATACACATTTTCAACATCTCTTGCATCTATTTCTCTCTTTCAACAAAAAGTTACATACAATGAATGCCCGTAGATTTCAAATAACATAGATAGTACACATACAAAGCAAAGAATGTAAGAACTATATCATATAGAATTAAGTTGAAAGAATTATAACATTTTCTCATATTGAAAAAAAAAAGACATTCTTAAATATCTACACACTTAGAAAGAAAAAAAAACTATAAGATTATAATGGCAAAAGAAAATAAGCTTATGCTAAATAAAGCATGTCCATTTCAATAAACACAATATTTTCCATTTTATACTGGTATATAATTAACTTTAACTGTCACTAATAGTATCCTTCGATTGGCATGGACTAGGGAATAGAGAAAAGGTAGGGAAAGTATGTCATACCGAGGCAGTCAATAAAGCTGTGTAGACATTGTTTGTCATTAGCCTACCCGGTGATGCCTGGAAAGCCTTTTGTAAGGCGTAAAAAAGAAAAGACACCTTATCATCAAACATTGTACTTCCTCCATCCTGCAGTCCAACACCCAAAAGGTTGCTTGCAGTATCAAGACCAGCACGGGAACCATACCTCAGATGCCCAGAAATTATTAAAGCACCTAAGAGACCTACAATCCCAACAACAATGCCATCACTTTCATCAACATTATAAACATTTTTCCTAGCACTGTCAGCACTGATGGATAGACTTATGCCTCCCAAATTCTTGACAGATGGAGTTTCTGAGGTAAGTGTCATCCCTTCAATATACACATCAGGAGAACTAGCACCAGTGTTACTGCAACTATCAGCATATTGAGAACCTTCATCATCGTGACATGTTTCTGTGATTTCACTGCCACCATCAGTTTCATTTTTTTTTAATTCAGGATTCTTTGGTGCCGATTTCGGAACATCACTTTATCCAGCTTTAGCTTCCCTCTGAAGAAGAACAAGAAGAGTTTCTATCCCTCCACATGCTAGGAATGCTTTTGCAAATGAGTGAGCTCTAGCTATATTAGGCTGCACAACCAACCTGTAGAAGAGATGTAACACCCTGGCAATCTGGAAAATAAAGTAAGTAAAGAGTAAATATTTCTTTAAATTTGATAACTGAGATTTTAAAAATTAAACCAAAGCATAATAAATTTATGTTAGATTGTTCAAACTTCCAAATAAGCCACTAAACTTGAGAAGATGTGGATTACATGTTTTCAGACAAAGCAGAATATCAAATATCAATAACCCTGAGTTTTTTTTCTAGTTTAGTTATGCAACAAAGTAAGGTATAGTTAATGGGTCATGAAGTAAATTTAGAGCATACAGCATTACATAGAAAATAGGGTTTAGCTTTGGGGCAATTACAGCAGAAGTGTCAAATATCCCAAACACAACTCTTGAAGTCCATCCTCCCGAATAAAATGTAAAAGCGAGAGCAAGTTAGAAGCTATAGTTAAAGGGGTCACGACATAGCAGTACTTTGTCTTCGTAACTATTGTAATTAATGAGTAAAACTCTGATACTTTGATAGTTTATTAGTAGCCTAGAATTGAGTTTCAAAAATTTATTATATTAAGAAACCCTCCAAAAATAGCACAGCACAGTAGTACACCAATCTATGATGTACCAAAGACATCAAACTAAAAAGACTTCACAAGAACACTACAAGAAACTTAGTGAACTACTTGATCCCAAATAAACTCAAAAGGAAACACTTAACCAGTTAATTCCTTGCATTTCTTTCAAACTATATACACTAAACAGCCACAATTTGAGAATGTAAAGCCTTTTAGCATCTCTATCGGTACCATAAGCTCTAAATTAACTCCCAGAATGGACTTGCCACATGTCTGGAATGCTCTTCCTTCTTGTGCAAACATTGCTGAATCTTGGAAAACTATTGGTACTAAATTTTTAGACTGATTCACCAACTATTCTAGTATTTTTTGCTGAAGCTTTATAAATGTGCAATATTTACACCATATTTCAACAAAACCCAACATGGGAGATTGTGACAGACAAAAAGACAGTAGGGTGTAGATGGATATTTATAGTGAAACATAAGGCAGATGGGTCAATAGTTAGGTATAAAGCTAGATTGGTTGCAAAGGGTATACTCAAACTTATGGAATTGAAAGGAGACTTTTTATCCTGTAGCAAAGATGAATAGCATCTCATCTTGGATGGGAATTACATCAATTAGATATCAAGAATGTCTTTCTTCATGCGGATTTAGAACAAGAAATGTACATGGAGATTCTTTCCAGATTTGAAATTCATGGTGGAAGGAATGAGGTATGCCGCCTAAAGAAGGCCTTATATATGCTCTTAAACAATCTCCAAGAGCATGGTTTGAGAGATTTACAAAAGCGATGGTTTCCTCAGGATATAAGCAAAGTCAAGGAGATCATACTTTATTCATAAAACACTTTGTTATAGGTAAACTTACACTTTTGTTGATCTATGTGGAAGACATGATTATTGCAGGAGATAATGAAACAGATAAATTGGCTTTAAAGGAAAAATTGTTAGCCCAATTTGAAATGAAAGACCTTAAAAAACATAAGTATTTCCATGAAATAGGGGTTGCTTATTCAAAAAAAAAAGGATTTTCATCTCCCAAAGAAAATATTTACTTGATTTCCTTAAAGAAATAAGTATAACCTCAACAGTTCCTATTAAACAAAATCATAAAATTGGAACTGAAGAGAGCTTTGCTGTAGTAAAAACCCAATATCAGAGATTGATAGGAAAACTTAATTATTCATCACATACAAGACTAGACATTTCTTATCCAGTTAGTGTGGTACGTCAGTTTATGCATGATCCAAGAGAAAGACACATGCAAGCAGTTAACTAAATTCTTTCGTACTTAAAGTCAAGCCCATGAAAGGAGTTATTCTTAAGGAAACAAGACACTTTGACCCTGAAGATGTATTTTAATGCAGACTATTCAGGTTCTGTTAATAGAAAACCGACATTTGGGTACTATGTGTTTCTTGGAGAAAGTCTAATGACCTGCAAAAGCAAATTACGATAGAGTATCTTGTTCTAGTGTAGAAGCTGAATTTCGAGCCCTTTCTTAAGGCTTGTGCGAAGGAAATTAGATGAAGATCATACTTGATGCCTTAAAATTAAGGTTGGCCCTTATACTGTGATAAAAAGTCAACCGTGAGCATTGCCCATAATCCAGCCCAACATGATAGAACAAACATTGAAATTGGAAGGCACTTCATTAAAGATAATCTTGACAGAGGCCTAGTGGTTACAACTCATGTTCCTATAAGATTTTAGATAGCAGACATTTTTACTAAAGGGCTTCCTCAAGGCACATTCCAGGATCTTGTAGACAAGTTGGGAATGATTGATATTGATTTACCAACTTAAGACGGAGTGTTGTAATGGCAGATTATTAGGATAAAAATATTCTTAATATCTCCATAATAATGAGGAAATAATACCTTTAGAATCTTCCTATTTATTTCTACATATCTTTATTTCCTTTTGTAAAAGTTTTGGTTATTAGAAATAGAGATGATGAGAATGTAATTTTTGTAATTGAGATCAATAAAATAATTCTTTAGTTTTGAACTAAAGTGAATCAGAAGGTGAGGAACTAGACTTAGACATAATAATTTATGGAGATCCAGGGGAAGAGATAGAACAAGGGCTAGTTTCGAGATAAGCGGAACACATGCAGAAATACCCAAAGTACATAAATGACTACCAGGTGAAGATGAGAAAAAAAAGAGGAAATGAAAATATTTGCTCATTAAACAGAAAATCTTAGGAAATATATAACCTACCTCAGAAAGATAAACATTTGTAACATTTGTGATGTGGAATAACAAGACACATTCTTGGGAGCGAAATTCAAGTTTTATGGGAGTTGTATGGTTAAGAATAGAAAAAGAAGCACATCCAAAAGCTTTTAAAAATTTACAATCAGCAGCAGTTTTAGAAAAAACAATGGAACAAGAAAAATAGAAGGAGCAGTAGGTAATCTACTTTTAAGATGAAACACTAAAGATATGGTCCTAATAGGATAAAGGAAATGATACATCACTAAGTAAAGTAAGACCCATGTCAGCAATATGATGATGCTTCCCTTCAATGACAACATTTTGATGATGAGTGTAATGATAAATGAGTTTATGAATAATTATATTTGAATTCCTTTTCTAGAACTCCTAGCGTTACTTCTGAAAAATTGAATGGGAAAAATATATCTCTTCCTCTGCCTAAGTTGAATTAGGGTTCCTTGGCCAAGGTTTCCACGATCAAATTGGACCATAGAAGAAATTGATTTTCAGCCTTGTGCTTTATTGTGGCAATCTGTGGAACCCAAAATATTGGATACTCGTAAATCATTCACAACGTCCAACTCATTTTGGAAAAAGGCTCAAAATATTTGTATACATGATATTCAACACCTTTATGACTCTGCCAATAGACTTGCCTCTCAAACAAACAGATCACGAATGATATCTTTTATGGCTAAAGCTCAATCAGTTGAAGAATTGAAGATGTTCTTGGAGGTTGAGTCATTGGATGAGACTCAAAAGCTAGAGAAATGTTATGTAGTTATCATCCTCCATATCATGAATCTAGATTTTGGTCATCTTAGAGATCAACTTTTAATAGGTCACAAAGTTCAGTCTAAGGAAACCTTGAGAACACAACTTTTTTGAGTTCCAACTCTTCAAAGCAAGAATGTACAAGACCCTATTGAATCTTTTGTCATGGCATCTAGACGTGGAAAAGGAGGACGCAATACTAGAGGAGGACAAGGCGCTAGGGGACGTCCTCAATGTATGAACTGTAAGAGAATGGGTCATAGTAAGAAAATTACTTCTCTGTGCATAGCTTTCTTGACAAGACAATTAATATCTCTAAAGTTGAAGTTCTTGAGCCCAAATTCTCTTATGAAGAGGCCAAGAATATTCGAGACTAACAACTATAACAGCTTGACACACTCACTACACAAACCATTTTGCAACTGCTTACACTCACAATATGTGGAAAGTCAAAGTCCATGGGTAATTAGCTCAAGTTCTTTTGATTACATTTTTGGTAATACCTCAATGTTCTCATCCCTATCTTCTCCTAAAAACCCTCATCTCATAACTTTCGCATGAAAGTCGTGTTCGTTAGGAATACATGTTAAGATCTTTTTTTCCTAAACTATCTGAACCAACATGTAATTCTATCATTTCTATCATGCATTCGAATATTTGGGGTTCAAGTCTTGTCTCATCTTTTGTTTTAGATATTTTGTTACTTTTTATTGGTGAGTATACCATATGTACTTAGGTTTATCTAATGAAAGAATGTTTTGAATTGTTGTTTATCTTTACATCTTTTTTGAATGAAATCAAAAATCAATTTGGTCGAGTAATTAAAATTTTAAAAAGTGATAATGCCAAAGAATACTTCTCCTTTAATTTCTCTATGTTTTTAAGTTCACATGACATTTTACATTCGTCTATTTGGCTCACACACTTTAACAAAATGGTATAGCAGAAAGAAAATATAGACACTTGATTGAAATGGCTCGTACCTTATTGTTTGGTGCCAATATATCCGTCCATCAATGGGGCGATGTTGTTTATTTTTATTTTTTGGGGCGATGTTGTCCTAAATGCTTGTTTTTTTATTAATAGAATGTTGTCTTATTCTCTTAACAACAAAGATCTTATTCCATTTTGTTTCCAAATGAACCCTGGCCTGATAAGGCCAACAAACTCTCGCTAGGATAGGCTCTAAATGATTCTAATACCTTATTAAGAAATAAACTTTAAGTTTAACTCAACCTAATAAAACCAGCTCATAAGATGAGATTTGCACCCACTTATATACCATGAAATATCCTTATCTCTAGTCGATGTGGGATCTCCAACACACCCCTCACGCCAAGACCCTCCAATTCATGTGTGGGACTATATATTTATGGGTCTGATAGCCAGTGGCCCGATAAGCCCAACAAACTCTCGCTGGGATAAGCTCTAAATGACTCTAATACCATCTTAAGAAATGAACTTTAAGCCTAACTCAACCTTATAAAATTGGTTTATAAGGTAAGGTTTGCACCCACTTATATACTATGAAATGTCCTTATCTTTAGTCAATGTGGGATCTTCAACATTATTTATCTCAAAGTCTCTCAATAACTGAAACAATTGGTGCATAATCGAATGGAAGTCCTTCAAGATATGCCTCAACATATTCTTCATGATGAATTGGAACTCCACACCAGTGTGTTCATCAAAAAAAAGTCTTAATCTTGAGAAGATAATCTTCCATTAATTTGGAACCAAGTCAAACTACACGCATCGCAATATATCATTGACACACGCGAGATTTTGTTGGAAGACCAAAATATTCACAAATCTACTCAAAAACCTCATAGGAGTGACTCAACCCAAAGACACAAGACAAAACTAACTTAGAGAGAATCGATTGAAGCCAAACAAGTAATCTTGAACTTCCCTCGCTTCATACTCCAAATCAGCTTGATCAAGTTTATGAGTATCTTCAGTGAGATAGCGTGACAGAACTACATGATTTTCAACATGTTGTTGCCAATGAAGATAAATCAACTCATCAAGCTCTTCAGCAATGGAAGTTGGAAAGGACTATGATGCGGAAGACATAGAAACAGATGAAGACATCGTGAAAAAAAGACATCGCAATGATAAGATGACTTGAAAAGAGACTTGCGATAAAGAAGTCACAAACAGAAACTCACAATGAGGAACCCTAGATTTTCAGAAGAGGAAACATCGAAAAACTAGCTCTAGATAACATGTAAAAGGGATTGAATGATAGAAAAAGTTATAACAAATTGAACTGTGTTTATTATTTTCACTTTTGAAATAAGAAGCTTACAAGAGTATTTATAGGTAACCGCTTACAACAATAGATATAGTTGTTAGTAATAGCTAACAGTTTGTAACATGGTAGTAATAGCTAACAAATGTAACAGATAGTACATACAAATGTAACATGGTAGTTATCTTTTCAGTTCTTTTTATGTCTTATATGGGGATTTCAGTTAGTTGAACATAATAGACATTCATTTACCACTTGAAGGAGAGGGTAGAAGTCGTTAGAAGACTCTAGAAATTTGTTTGTAATATTTACTTCGTATTAATCCTTTTCAAGTTTTACCATCAAGGAAATGGTAGATGGAGTTATTGACAGTCACTAAAGACTTCCCTCATACTGATGGTAATCATTACTCAAAAATCTTCACCCATTTTGCGATGGTAACCACCATTAGAGTTCTTTTATCATTAGTCGCGAATTTAATAGCTTTATTTTCTCCTAATTGTATCCTTATATTTATATTTATTTTATAATCAAGGTTTGCTAAGATTTCTCCAAGCAATTTCTGCCAACATAACTCCAGTGTAATTTTAGTCAATCAATAATAAGAAAAATCATTTTCTTTTAATAAAATAACAAACTATCTTTATACTAAATAAATTTTCATAACATAATTTATAAGTTGTTTTTACTGCATAAAGTTTTAAAAATAGAAAGCAAAAATGAAAACAGAGGATAAAAAAAGTTACCTAACAATCTTCAAACATAAAACCAAAGGAAAAAATTTACAAGTAAAAACCATCGGAAACATGAAATACGCAAGCAAAGCCTTTTGAAATATGGATAACCTCAACAAGATTGGCCTAAAAGGATGTTACTGATAAATACAATACATCTGTATTATATGACACGAACTGCAGAAATCGTGATATCAGAATATTTTATTATAAGAAATATGAATTATAAGATGTTGTGTGTTTCATATTAGCATATTTCTTACCTGACCAGGTTGTCGACAGTCAATTATGAACCCAAGTAAACATCGAACATCATCTGATGCCAATGTAGGAGATGCTGCCACCATTAGAAGTTCAATTACCACTAAGAGCTCGTCAACCAAAGCATTGACCTCACCAATCGGTCTTGTTGATCCAGTTAGATAAAAATTATTTACTGAATCTTTTTCTGGAACAGTCCAATAACTTCTTCTACAGCCATCAAGAAGCATTTGAATGGCATTGGCCTCTCGCATCACTACCGACTCAGTGAAAACCATGTCGGCAAGTGATGATAGAAGCTTCTTTTGTATGCCATAACTACATAAACTCCAAACTTTTAAATCCAGCAACAGTGTGGTGAAGAGACGCACTTTGAGCGTTTGGTTGATATTTTGAGATAGACAAAGTGAGACAACTGCAACAACAAGTTCCTCATCACCTACACCATCACGTGTTCCATCACAAAGTGAAGCCAGGGTTTCGAGAAGGTAATTTAAAATCTTCGAAAGAATCTCAGGTCCTTTGCAACGAGCCAACTCCTCACTGTTCCTCGGATGTTGAATAGCCATTGATATAATTCGAAATATTGGACCAGCCAGAGATGAAGTGGCTACAGACACAGAAATATTCCCCTGCCGTGGTTCTAGAGTATCCTCGTGTACATTGCTAATTGCTAAGGGAAGCAAAGATAATGGACCACCGTAAGCCAATGCCCACAAAGCATCTACAGGTCGAATTCGTGTGGCAACATGGACTTGACCAAGAACCTCAGCTGGGCGTCGAAGCAATCCTGAAACATAATAAAGGAACCAACCATAACAAGTACAGCAGTGCATATTTTACATGCCTTGATAAAAGAAATTTTGTCATGTTCTGATAGTAAATACATGCAATTATTTCAATAAACTTAAGGATCTGGATTTTAAATACTAAAACATTGTACACAAAGTTGTTTCTTAAGAAGGATTTAGAGACCAATAGTTTGTCTATACACATGATTTATGACATAATATTGGGGCGTTATTTAATCCATATAACTGACCCCATCTTCCTAGTTGAAAAAGACTTGGCTATTGTTGTTGTTGGACTTCCTAAGAACAAGCCATGGATTATCCAACAAATAATCAGTGATATCAAAATGAAGAACTGACAAGAGATGAAAAGAACCAGCGATCTAATGGAGATTGGTTTACACTAAAACTAAAAATAATAAGAGACTAGAAAGAAATAGTGCCTAAAATTGTAACAGCTAGTAATATATAGTAAATTTGTAAGATTAACCACATAACGAATTAAGAAACTGAATTCAGTTAATCAAGCGCACGAAAAAACAGTTATATCATGCATGGCCAGCTAAGCATAAGTTACACTTGGACATAAAAGAAATCCACTGTTACTTACTCTTTTTTTTTTAGATCAGCAAAGTTGTTACTTACTCGATGACTCAAATAATACTGCATGGTATAATATTTTGTATTTTCATGGGCATGGTTCTCTATATAAATATGAAATTACATTATCTTCCAATAACACTGTTTTCTTAGAAGTGTTAATATTCACTTTTCATACTAAACAAATATACAACCTAGGTTTTTTTCAATGCATTTATAACTGAATTTAATGCTAATTCATAACTTGTGTGAATAAACAAGAAGCGTGCAGTTTACAGAAAGACAACAAAAGAAGAAGAAATACAGTGGAAAATAACCTCTTAATAATCAAACAATTGTTACCACTGAATGAGAAAGGAAAACCCGCATGTTACTTATAAAACATGCCAATTTCCAACCCAAAAAAGGTTGTAAGAATTTTCTAGTTACATCATATAAACAAAAACTTAGATTATTTATCAAGCATTTTTCTTTCATGAAAAATTAACATACTTAGGCAGTAGCAGAAAATTTTATATATTACCGTAAAATCAACACCCAGAAATTATCTGACCTGCAGCACCAGAAGGTGAAGCATCTGGACAGAAACGCCCACTGAGCAAACTAGGATGATAGAGTAGGTGAATGAAATCTCCAATTTCTGCATCCAAAAGAACACTTTCCTCTGCCTTGCTCTGCACATGGGCATTTGTTGCAAGCCATGGCAGCCCTGCTGCATTACCAAAAGAAGGTACAATATCCCCTCCTCTAGTAGCCAAGCGTGCCATCCTTTCAGGGCCAATTGGTTCCCTGAAGATGTAAACAGGCCCCATCTCCGCAAACAATGGGCACTGACGACGTCTCCTTTGCAAACCAGCCATAGTAGGAGGAGGGTTAGTTCCTATGCAGCAAAATGCAAGGGGTTTGGAAATCCTGGGGAACTCAAAAGGACGAATTTCGTATAAAGACCCATCTACATATAATCTAATTTCATTTTCTGCATTCCCAAGAATACCATTCTTGCTTGTATGTTCAAGACCAATGAAGTACCAGCATTGTGGTCTAAATGCATAAGTAAAATGTAAAGCAGATTTCCTTGCCTTTCCACAACCAATTTCAACAACCAAAAATTGAGCATGAAAATAAGCCTCTATTCCCTGATTATCAGCAGATAAAAAACTGAATAGACGTGGCATGTGTACCGTACCTTCACCAGCAAGAGCACTGGCTGCTGCAGCAGCTGACATAGCTGATGACTTACCTGATTTAGCAGATGCAGCCGCAGCAATTGCAGCAGCAACTGTTGCTGTATTTAGTGCATCAGCAAATGATTCAATGTAGATCCATGTTGCAAATGCATACCCATGGATAAATGGCCAGCGACCCTCACCTGGACCCAGCAAACCAGAACTTTCGCCATCAAACTCAAAAGTGCAAGCTGGTCCACTAGATTCCTTTTCAGTTATTGCTTTTTCCAATGCAAGCATCAAGCGCGAAGCCCAAATTGTGGTAAGTGTTCTTGGAATGACTTCAAACCATCTATGAAGATCACTAACAGTAAGAGAATGCCCAGCCAAGTATTGTATGCAGCGGCACAAAGGAGTTCCATCCCACCTTATCTGCCCATTTAAGCCAACATCTACAGTGAAAATTTTTTCTGCTGTTTTCAACAGTACTCCTAACAGACCAGCCATCGAGCACATTGCTCTATTTCTAGTGCACGCCCTTAATATAGCAAGAAGTCCCCTTACCATTCTTGTCCTAGGTGACATGACAACATCAGAATCACCAACGTAAGGAAGCCAAGGAATCAGTTCACCTGACACAATGGCTGCCCGAGAGTTCAGCATTACACTAGGAGGATTCTCACCATCCTCTTCAAAACTTTCGACACCACCCATTGTTGCAAGAAGTGAATCTACTATTAAGAAAGACACGCTGTCCATTTCTTCACCATTCCCAAAAATTTCTACACCGCTTGCAATATTCTTCAGTTTCTCCATACCTTCAGGTTTCCCCATAATAGCAGAATCAATTAAATGCAATAATTCTGCCGACATATTTTGCCCAGCATTTTTTTCCCAAGGCTTTTGTGGAGAACTAACAGAAGAATATGTAGGCGAACCAGAATGAACTGAAGCAGGATACTCCTTGTCCGTGTGACCAAAATGCCCCTCTGACCCTGGGCTTGTAAGATGGTCATGTTGCATGTCAGGAACTGGGAAAAGATTGCCCTCAGTTGAGTACACCCCGGACGAATATTTTAAGTTATCTGTATTACCAACAAATGGGTGTTGTGCTTTATCTGCTGAATATTGGTTTGAATCCACATGTTCATCATGCTTCTCTTTATCTTTCAAAGTTTCCTGCTCAAACCTGCCGCCCTCATCCATAGCTCTAGTTACAGAATTTATCCCATGTCCTTGTGAGCGTACCTTTTCATTTGCCTGTCCATCCCCAGTGTCACTCCCAGCATTCACATTTTCCTTCTGAGGACTCTTAACAACTCGCTCCACGCCACTATTATTCACTTCATGACCATCTAATCCATTATCAGATATTTTTGTCTCTTTTGGTTCTTCCTCTTCTTCCATTATACTATCACCAAATATGCTAATAAATACTCATTCAAATAACTAAACCAGCAATCCACCTGCAAATAACACAATTAACAAATTATCCATCCAAAAAGTCTAAATTAGAAAAGGAAACTAGTCACCGATATCAAGAGACCAGAACATCTATGGTATAATATTTGCAATCGATAAACATTATATTACAAAATTTCGTCAAAACTCTCAAACAAGAAAACCGTTAAAAAGCGCCGGCTTAACTTATTAACTCATAAAAGCATTCTCAAACACCTACACTACTTGAAATTCGCAAGCTGGTTATGATCATTCACTCACATTATCTGAAATCAGCTCAAATCCCTCACACGTTGCCAGAACAAATCAACAAACACGGACACACTTTCATGCATACATTACACGAAGCCAAACAAAAAACATTGATCGTGGTGACGAAATCGGCATTGTTTACGTGACGTGAGATTCAAGGAAAAAAAAAACGGTTAGAAATGATACCTCGGTAAAGTGACGTTGAGACTTGATCGAAGCTCGGAAATGGAAACGAGAGGGAGAAAGAGAGAGAGAGAAGGCGAATTGGGCGCGAGAGTGAGGGTGGAATTGGGATTTGGCAAAGTGACTATAACTAACGGGCTATAAGTATTTGCCGCTTCTGTCTGTGGTTTTGCCCAGTCAAACATGGAATTTTGAGAAACCAACGGTTAGCTTTGTGGTGCCTATTTTATCCTTTTTCCCTCCACTAATTTTTTTTTTCCAGGGAATTTTTCTTCTTATAAATTTCTTTTAAAACACACCAAGTCTTTTATATTATTATTATTATTTAAAATTTATAAAATAGAAAATACCAGTTAAATATAATGAAATGACAACTTCGTCCTTTTTCTTTTTTTTATTAACATCTTTCTTTTATTTTCTAGATTCTACGACCGACGACATCAGAATTTGAAATATAATTTTATATTCTTAATTCTAGAATTAATAATGAATTTGATATATTTTGAACTCCAAAATAAAAAATATAAAATTTTATTTTAAATTTTAGAATTTAGAAACTCTACATATTATACAATTTACAATTAAAAAAAAATCCTGAATATTTTGTTCAAAGATAATTTTAAAATTAAAAAATTTAACGAAGAGGAAGAAGAAAATATGGAGGTGGAGCACAATAAGTAATTGGTATGAGAGTGATTCTAAATCCAACTCAAAATTTCTTTAGAAAATCTTTCGCATTCTTGCACATTAAGAAAATAGGATTCAAAGATAAGATCGACACTTTTAAATTAATAATAAGATTAAATGTGCATTAATTTATAAGATATTCGATGTAGTCTTTGATGTAAGACATGAATGGATAAATATTTTAATTTTAAATTTTTGTATTTTAAATTTATTATGAAGTATATCTTATTACACTTTTTTTTATTGAATTAAATATGTTTTTTTTTTCTCTATTTTTACGTGAAATTGATTTTTTTGGATCTATACTGGTATAGGATGAAAACAACTAGAATGAGTTATTATCAAAAAAAATATGACGAAATTTTGAGTATGTAATAGATGTTAAAATATTTCATGTTGATTTATTATTGATGTAGATATTATAATATTAAAATACATTACAAGTTGTAAAATATTTTGTTATTAGTAAGACTTATTTCAATAGTTTCCTTAATATTTATTGGGAAATTCACAATTTAAGACAAGATAGTTGTTGGAAAAATTTATTTTGAATTATAGAAGTGATTACATGTAATGAATCAATATTTTTAAAAGAAATTTAAATCTACTATATTTTTCTATATGTTCAATAATCCAACATTGTTTAGGAGTCGAGATCAATGACATTTCAAATATACTTTTCTCCCTTAACTCACCGAGATGTCTTTTAAAGACAAAACCGTGACGGATTATCGAGCTCCAAAGCGCGAACAATACCTCTAATTCTGATACGCCAAATAGTTTTACATAACTTAGAAGTCGATGTTAAGGGCACTTTAAATACAACTTTCTCCCTTAACTCACCAAGTCGCCTTTTAAGGAAAAAACAAAAGCGGACAATACCTTAGATCATATTTCCTCAACTGACTTGAGATCCAAAAATGACAGTTCAGTTATTGAGCACATCAATAAAATGAATTTGATCTTAGCCAGACTTACGTCAGTGGGCATTAAGTTCGATAATGAAGTTCAAACTTTACTACTGTTATTGTCTTTTCCTGACAGTTGGTCCGGAACGGTTACAGCAGTTACCAGTTCAGCGGGATCCGATGGATTCACTTTTGAGAAGATTTTTTATCTCATTCTTGGCGAGAATGTCCAAATCTGGAGAATTATCTAGTGAATCGCTATATGTCATCATAGGTAAGGAAAATATCAGAGATAGTGGGAGCAAGAACAAAAGGACTCAATCAAAGACTCGAGATTGCTCAAGTGTAACATGTTGGAACTGTAAGGAGGTGGGGCATTTCAAGAATCAATGCACAAATGATAAACAAGTCAACATTGCAGAAGACTTCGCGGACGAGGACCTTTTAGTTTGTTGCACGAATAGCAGTGTGAATTCCTGGGTCATAGATTTTGGTGCTTCATTTCATGTTACCCACAGCAGTGAAGCATTGCAGAATCTAATTATTGGAGACTTTGGAAAGGTAAGACTAGTAGACAACTGAACTCTTGATGTTATGGGAATGGGTGACATAGTGTTGAAGAAACCAGTTGGTTTCTGGACTTTGAAGGATGTCAGAGTTGTTTCAAGCTTGACGAAAAGTTTGATTTCTGTTAGGCAGTTGAACGAATAGGGACATGAAGTGAAGTTCGGAAATCAACAGTGGAAGGTCATCAAGGGAAATCTTGTCATGGCCCGCGGAAGAAAGAAAGGTTCGTTGTATATGGTCGGATTATCGTTTGAGGGAGTGACCATCCCAGTTCAGAAGATAAACAAAGTCTGGTTCACAAAATCTCGTGGGCAGAAGAGGATTGTCTTTACAAGAGAGAAACCCAGAGCCACAGGTCAGATTCAGGATGAAAGAACATGGAAAGGTTCAGGTAAACCAGTCAGAGGTACTTATGGCAGTGGGAGCACGGGTCGTGCTTCAACTGAGGTTCCTAGATGACAATGGGTTAGGAGAACCAGTATTCCAACTGTTGAAACATCTCCAGAAAATTTCTTGTTGAGTATGAAGTATGTTTTTTCTTAGGCTATTCCAGGATCCGGAAGTTCCTATAAATGGGAGCCGGTAAGAACAGAGAATGGGTTAGTGACTGACGTGTTGAAACTCATGGGAGTTTTAACGAAGTCTTCAAAATGATTAAGAAGGCTGGCAACAACTAGGGGTGGAACATTGAGTTTCGTCGATAGATTACAGAAGTACAGGTACACAGTTGAAGCGTAGGTGAACATTGTTCCGTGACTTCAAGTGGGAGATTTTGGATATGAAGCCAGGACCAATTGGGTTGGGCTGACTAGACATCATGTTTAGTTAGTGGGCTTAATCATTGTGTCTCCTTTATAATTTATATTTAAATAGATCATTGTACTTGTAATTGGTGTGCAATAGGACATAAATGAAAACCTAATAGTTGCCCGTGTGGATGTAAGTTGCAGTTGGCGACCGAACCACGTTAAATCATGTGTTGTTTATTTTCTGTAGTTGATTTGTCATTATGTGTGTTGTTTAGTCGTGCGTTTTTCCCATCACTAGTTTGCAGAAATTTGAATCCTTAACTTGTTTTAACAACATATTCAAACAACACCTTATAAGGTATGTGGGCTTGTTCAAGTAAGCACTAAGAGAAGTTATGTTACTTCAGATCCCTTAGCAGAAAATATTCACACTAATAGGCATAGGTAGGGATGACAAATAAACTTGTCTCCGTGAGTATTGTCTATACATATCCCGATCTGAAGGAGAATATTTGGATTGACCAGGTATGGGTATCGATAATACCTTATTTTTTATATTGAGTATGGGGACGGGATTAGTATATACATATCCTCGTTCCCACACCCATTTAGTCCTCACTCTCATACTTCATTTAATATTCCCTTTGGACTTTAATTTCGTAACCCTTCTTTTTTTTTCTTTCGATACACAATTCTTTTTTATTTTCTCTTAATTGTTTGACTTGTTAAAAATTCACTCAAATTCTCATGGTACTTTCACTCTTATCACAATCATCATTATACTTTTTTTTTTCCTTTGTGTGGTTTCTTCCCGATGGTGTATTGCATTTCAGGAAACACAAACCTTAATTTCATTTAATCAAATAGTTTATAGAGCACACATTTGATTATTTCTACTTTTTTTTTAATATTTTTATTTATTGTTTATTTTTTCAATGAAAATGTTTGACTCTCAATTTTAATTGTTCAACTTGAACCCTTCATTTATTGTGTAACATAAAGAAACTTATTCTTTGACTCTTAATTTCATTTTATTTGAAGAACCTTTGTTTCACCAAACAAATTATTCTCTCAACAATTTGGCTTGTTCGGTATCCATCAAGTTTACTAAGATCTCCAAGGTATTATTTTGATCCAATTATTACTTGGTATTCTTATTTGATATTTACACAATTATAATATTTTTTTCTAAATGTTTGGCATTTAAGAAAATAAAATGCGTATCATTTTGACATTAAATTCATGATAATATCATGTTAACTTTGCCATGAATTTTATTTTTTTTTTTTGTAAAAAATTATTTGATTAATATTTGGTATTGCTTCTGAAGTTATTAACTTGATTTCTAAAAAGATTCGCGGAGGTAATGTGGCTTATAAAGTTGATATTCACAAAGCCTTTGACACTCTAAGTTTGAAGTTTTTACTATTAGTTTTCACGCTTTGGTTTTCACTCTTTGTTTGTCAGTTGAATTAGTACTATTCTCCATTCAGCTATGCTTTCTATCAAAATAAATGGTAGTGTAGTGGGTTTTTTTCCTTGTAGTAGAGGTGTTAGACAAGGTGATCCTTTGTCTCCTCTACTTTTTTGTCTTGCATAGGAAGTTCTTAGTAGAGGTCTCTCAAAGCTTGTGAATGATAAGAAGATACTACATATGGCTAGTCCGCAAGGTTTTCTCACTCCCTCTCATATTTTATATGCGGATGACATTTTTGTTTTCTGTAGGACAGATAATAAGTCTCTTAGAAATTTGAGTATTTTTCTTACAACATATGGTCTTTTCTCGGGTCAATATGTTAATAATTCTAAGAGTAGTTTTTTCCCCATGGATAATTCTGCAAGATTTGTCACCAAAATTCAACTTATTCTTTCTTGTAGTCATGATTGTTTGCTTTTCACTTATTAAGGAGTCTCTATTTTTGTTGGTGCTCCAAGGGGTCGTTTTCTTCAACCTTTGGCTGATAAAGTCAAATTGAAGCTTGCTTCATAGAAAGGTAAACCTCTTAGCATGATGGGTCGGGTTCTGTTGGTCAATACGGTGATTACGAGTCTTCTAGCTTATAGTTTTAATTTGTATAAATGGCATGTCTCTCTTCTTAAGCAAGTTGAGCAATGATGTCGAAATTTTATCTGGACTGGTGATATTCTGAAAAAAGGTATAACTATTGTTAATTGGGCTACAATTTGTTATCCCCTTGAGAATGGAGGTTTGAAGATTATTAACCTTCACCATGAAAATAATGCATATATTCTTATGCTTGCTTGGAATTTTGATTATAGCAACAAGCCTTGCTCTCTGCACTTGAAAGTCAGGGTTCTTAAATCAAAATACGAGTTTCGAATGATTTATAGATCCTCATCTCTCTGGCCTGGAATTAAGCAGTTTTATTCTACTATACTTTATTATACTTCTTGGACTGTTGGTACAGGATCTTTTATTAATTTCTGGAATGATAAATGGTGTGGTACTACTTCTTTGGAAAATTTTGTAAGATTATCTGATGGTGTTAGCATTTCGAATACAATCTCTCAATTTTGGACAGGTGGTGATTGGAATATTTCATTGTCTTTACAACAGATGCCTCCTCTTTTTAGACATATCATGGTTAGGGTGGAACAGGATATTCCTAATTGGATTCTAGATGATTCTGGTCGTTTCACTCTTAAATCAGCTAGGACTTTTTCTTTGATCTAGGAGTTCCCTGTGGTTGGGGTAAATTTATTTGGTTTTCATATCTTCTGCCTTCCAAAACTTTTGCCCTTCGGAAATTTTTTCATGGGCGGGTTCCTACATATCAACATATTCAAAATAAAGGTCTGCATATTTGTTATATGTGTACGCTTTATGAAAAACACGGAATCTATTCAGTATTTGTTTTTTAATGTACTAATGTTTTGCGTATTTGGAGTTGGGTTCGGCAGATTTTTCCTACTTCTCATTTCTCTAATAAGGATGATCTTTTCTCCTTTATTAAGAGTGATGGTAGTCCTTTGGTTAAATGATTAAGCTTGTTGTGATAACTTTTTCTATTTGGATGATATGGCGTATGAGGAATTATGCTCGTTTTCTGGATAAGATTGAGGTTTCTACGGTTATTTCAGTTATTAAAGATTTAACTCGTCTAGTGGGTAATTCGTCTAAAGCTTCAATGAAGAATGGCATGTTGGATTTCAATGTGATCAAGTTTTTTGGTATTAATACTCGTACTGGTAAAGTTCTTTGTCCTCTTCCTGTTAGATGGGAGTTTCCTTCACCAGGTTGGGTTAAAATTAACACTGATGGGGCTACTAGGGGATATCCTGGTCTTGCTACTTGTGGAGGTATTTTTCGTGGGAGTATGAGGGAATTTATTGGAGCTTTCTCTGCGTTTCTTGAAGTTCAGACTGCTATAGTTGCTTAGTTTTATGGGGTTATACATGTTATGGAGGAAGCTCAAAAGATGGGGCTTACTAATGTCTGGTTGGAATGTGATTCTGCTTTGGTTTGTGTTGTGTTTACTGCTATGACCAATGTTCCTTTGATGCTTCGTAATTGATGGAATATTTGTCTTAATTAGTGTGGGAAAATTGGGTTTATGGTTACTCATATTTTTCGTGAAGGGTGTGCTGATAAGTTGGTTAATTTAGGATTTATTCATAAAGAATCTTTTCATTGATAAAATAGGTTATCATCTAGTGTCTTATTAGAATTCTTTATGAATATGTATAATCTACCTATCTATGGTTTTTATTAACATATAGGTTTTGATTTATTCCCCCCATATTTTTGTATTTTCTTTTAAATAATATTTTTTTTTCATGCGATGACAAATGATTGTTGTTACTTAAGGTGTCTGCATAGCTGAGATGTCAAGTTGCATAATGATGCCTAACATAAAAGTTTTTATTTAAAAAAAAACTATTTTTTACTTTTAACTTAAATTATAGAAATTTTATGTTAAAACTCATAGTAGATGAAAGAAAATATTTCTATCTCATATATATTTGCATTATTTTCATTCATCATTTTCGACAACTAATTTCTCATTAAATCTTATTACTATCTAGGCTTATAACAATATTCAATTCAAATTTTCATAAAATTATTTTGCCACAGAATAATTATGATATAAATATTTTAACATATTTTTTCTTCTGTAATTATTTATTAAATAAATAAAATATAAAATTATAATAAATACATATCTATGTAAATAATTTCAAATTCAGAATAAAAATCATTTTAAAAATTTTAAACAATTAAACTTTTAAGAAAATAAATTAATTTAAAATAGGATTCAATTGCTGTTTATGCTGAATGCAAAATAATAAATACTAATAATTGTTTTACATCTATGTGATTTTCCTAAACCTTAATTTTTAAAAGTTTTATTTTCTTAATATTGAGTCTAAAGATTTTAAAAATGAGAATTTTTCTTAAATTTGGAAATAATTTTTGATAATGTTGTTGTTCTTACTCTTTGAATTTTTAATTTTAAAAGAATTATTTCTATTATATATCTATATCAGTTTGTAACTACTATTTTAGTGGATACAATTAATTATTGATTTTAATTAACATATTTTATTATTTTATTTTATTTTTAATATTTTTTAATTCTTTTAAAATATAATAAGAATTTAAGTAAAATTCTATAAATATCTTATCAATGTAATTTATATTTTTATAAAATTAATAAATGTAAAATTTGGTTTTATTAATATTAATAGTTAAATTACATGATTTTTTTTTTAAGATTTAGAGAATTTGAATCCTATATAGTATCTAGATTTGTCAATAATCTAAATAAATAACAAATTATAGATAAACCAATATTTAAAATCAAATAAAATATTATTATTTGCATATTTATATTAAGAGTATAGATTTTAATATCTATGTATAAAAATGATTTCAAACTAATTTTAAAAATGATATTATAGTTTAACTTTGTTTTGAGAACTGCTTTTCCAAAACATTTTATTTAATCTTGATAAAAATACACAAATAAGAAAATAATAAACAAAAATTTTAAATTTTTAAAATTAATAAAAAAAATTATGAATGATATATTTTATACAACAATTAATGAAGATATCCGTTAACAACTCTTTTTTTTTAATAATACGTAGAAAGACATTCCAAATATTCACTTTTATTTTTATTTGGTCTACCTTTAAAGAAGAATTTAATATTTTTTTCTTTTATATATATATAAATAGATAGATAATTTAATATTTAAAAGATAAGACTACACATAAATATATATTTTATTTAAATAAATAAGATATGATATTACACATAAATAAAAAATATGATATTAAACATAAATAAAAAATACGGATATACTTTGTACATGTATTTCCGCTAGTTGTTTATAAAATTGATGTAACACAGAATAACTATATTATTCATATTCCATACAAGCTTCATGCACCTAAATTGACATGTATTATTGTTCGTTCCAGAAAATAAATTTGTTTTTGCACTGTATCTTCTGAAATAGAAAATTATATTATAAAATATAAAATCAAGAATTCAGTCAAGAATACAAATTTGTATTATAAAACTTTCCATTGCATAATCCGGAAGGTCTCTTAATTACAAAAACTAAACTGAAACTCAAAATGCAAAAACAGAAGGGTAAATTTAGAATATTTAAATTTATGGAGGTGCAGGTTGAAATCATAGAGATGCAAGAAGGAATGACCTACTGGTTAACTTGTTTTTCTTGAACTACAAGAGTCATACCAGCCTTCAACTTCAAACATACTTTTTACTATTTTCTTCCATTTCTGGAGAGATTGAACATGAATCTCTCCAAAGATGCAAATCAACAAAGAAGCTATGTCATACTTTTCTTCACTTGGGTGACATCATCAAAAGAACATTAAAAAATTTATTGGAATCTTCAAATTGAGTGTGCAAAGTAGTTGGTTAATCAAGTCATCAACGGTGAGTTATGCTAAAGACACATCTCTTTTCTCAAATTTGGTAGCATGCACGTCTAATGAAATATCTTTCATAAGCTACTCAACAAAGTAGCATCTGAGAGTAATAAAAAAGCTTTTTTTCATATTCAGATTTTTTTCTGAGTAAAAATCTTAAACAAAAGGTTCCTAAAACAGGCGACTTAATGATAACAGAAAAGACATCCATCAAAAGACTTCCTTGTAGCCTAGTGCCACCAATTGAATCCCTAATTAGTAAATCTTCAAGAGTCACACAACAAACATAATCAACAAACGTCAATATTTAATCCCCAAAACTGGCAGCCAAAAACATAAATTACTTTTCTTTTTGGTGCTACATTCTATTATAATTATAGCTTAAGAAAGAGTCTTAAAGGTACAAAATTTATTCCACATCACCAGATCTACGATACGGCATGTATCTGTGGTCCTTGGCAGCATTCCTTCTCCTTCTTTTCTCAACAAATGCTTCAAGTTTGCCAGATGACTAAAATGATGAATAAATAGATTTAGTAGAAAAAAAAAATCAACAAGTAGTATAACAGGGTGGGGGCAAGGGTAAACACAGAAAGATGTTCTAAGAGATGTATACCTTGAGATTATTATATTTCTCAATCAGCCTTTGCTTCCGTATTTCAGCTGCGAGGAATGTAAAAGGATGTCAGCATCTATAGTGAATGCTTCACTAATTCATTTAATATGTATTTATCTGTTTGTGAATGGAAAAGAGAGCATGACAGGAAGGATTACATTTTTTTATATAAAAAGGACGTTTCCCCTCCTTTGCTGCTTCTCTCTCTTTCTTTTTATGCTTAGCCAATATTTGCGTATCAATATTCTTCCTTGAATCAGATTTCATTTGTTTATCCTGAAAAAAACATGTAAATATGATGAGGAAATCAATAAATATCATAGTTTTGGTGGTAGAAAAAAAACTAGTAAGAGTCAAGTACGTACAATCCATGATATATGTTCTTCTATTTCACTTATGCGCTTTGGATCTTTATACTTTTTCAATTCCTTCTTCAGAGCCTGGTATAGCGAGATGATATAATCAGAATTCATACAATAAGCCCTACAAAAAATTCTACACATTATCTGGAAGATTACCTGTCTTTCAGCAGGAAGATCGTTTTCATATAAGAAATTATACCTCTTCCTAAACCTGCAAGTCCAAGTACATATAATACAAGAGAAGTTTCCAAATTTAGTTGAAAGCACTGTTTAAAATGAAACAATAACATAAAACCTCTTAGATTAAATTGTTCATATAAATAGTATAAATATAGTCCTGTTACCCATAATCATGAAATAAAATCCATAAAAAGCAAATACTATTATGAGTCTGCGACCTAGGCTAGAAACTATCAATTAGGTAATTAAATATAAAATCCAAAGCAAAAACTTTACAGGCCTAAAGGACAGACATTGTGAGAGGTGCTTCGAGAACTAGACAATCATACAGATGTTCAATATATCTCCCCCACATCCCTATAGTAAGGCAAACATCATATCTCACAAACGTGATTGGATACGGGTGCTGAATCAAATATAGAATTATTAAGATAAGGTCATGGTTCTGACATTTATCAATACTTTGAAGCTACTTGGTTATGCACTAAGATACAACATAAGAATCCTTCAACATAGTAAAGGCATAATATGTGTTTGAACTAAGGATATCAGAAGTTCTTTATATATAGAAAGATATATTTATGAGAACAAAAAAATTATTATCTACAACAAGGATTATTAAAAACTTGACTGTTTAAAATTTCCTGACATAAGAAAGTCATTCATTTGAAATTTACATGTTTCTCTTCACTGCTTTAAACTGTTCTCACTATGTTGACTCCTCCATAAGAACGGAACTAGCATCTTCTTAAGATATTTAGTGGGCACTTGACTAGACACGCTCTAAAATAGCAAAGGCAACCAGAACTAGCACAATCCAAAAGTAGCATGAAATTGCTTGAAGTTTATAATGATGATTGCAACTAAATAAGTGTACATGATGACAACATTAAAAAGAAAAAGAAGAAGAATAAAGAGCACATGTCCAGAGTTAAACATACCCTTCAGGGTCAAGTGTACCACAAAGAGATTCAAATCGTGGATCACGTATAACCTGACATTATTAATAGTATAGAAAGTCAGAATAATATACAGATATATAAAATTAAAAGATCCTTAATCATATCAGTTTTCAAATTTAACATAACTTCCACAATTCAACATCATAGCACCAGCATAAACATTTTAAAACTTCTAATAAGCACTAACATTGCCAGAGGCATTGCAATAACTCACTTATCATATCAGTTTTCAAATTTAACATAACTTCCACAATTCAACATCATAGCACCAACATAAACAATTTAAAACTTCTAATAAGCACTAACATTGTCAGAGGCATTGGAATAACTCACTTATCATATCAGTTTTCAAATTTAACATAACTTCCACAATTCAACATCATAGCACCAGCATAAACATTTTAAAACTTCTAATAAGCACTAACATTGCCAGAGGCATTGCAATAACTCACTTAACCCATCTCATATCCAAAGTTTACACACATGACACCCAGAATCTTATATGTGAGCATGTGAGTGCATGTATAAAGCAAACAAGTAAAATACTGCAATTGGTCTTCCTACTCTACATAATCTTGCAAATGGCTCTAGTAGGTCTAAAATATTAAAATGCTATGCAAGCTTCTACCAGGCCTCGTTAGAATTTGAGGAGTTAAAATTACAACTCAACGAATTCAATGCAGCAACATAAATTTAAAGAAAAAAATTAATAGAAAGTTACACTCTACAAGGAACAAATAAATCTACCTTCTTTGGAGCTTGGATGGCCTCTCTAAAAGCAGAAACCGGCTTCTTGCTACTGGCCTCCATAGGCCTAGTAAAACATTAAAAAATTATTTGCATGAGGTTTCATTGACAAAAGAATCAAAATTAAAAAGAAAAACTCTATTAAACTGTTACAATTACAATACCTATTCTTGTTAGCCCTTTTTAACTTTTTGTCTTCTTTGGGTTTCTGGAAAAAAGCATGTGCCCCA
>Ga0123342_1000998_pt1 | contig 47152 bp, 20 predicted proteins | sample Turbeawhitnodule_FD_89960 | JGI IMG/M metagenome (GOLD analysis project Ga0123342, IMG submission 89960) | Root nodule microbial communities of legume samples collected from Mexico - Turtle bean Mexico white nodule | ecosystem: Host-associated > Plants > Roots > Nodule | place: Mexico: Nepantla...
AAAAAAAAAAAAAAAAAAAAAAAACTATAAAAATAAATAAAAACTATCTATTTTCTATAGTTTTTTTTTATATATATATATATATATATATATATATATATATATATATATATATATATATATATAAATATAAAGGGGTGTGATTGATGTTTCAGAAATTGTTCTTTTTATTCACTTGAAAGTTTGGTTGTGGGTCACCTTCAAGACATTTTACTTTTTTTTTTCTTTTTCTGATTAGTGTTTTGACCCTTTAATTTATATGAGAATTATTAATTGATGTTTTTCTACTGTGTTGGTTTGTCCCTTTGTTATTTGTCTTGTGTGATTACAAGAACTTTGGTATTTTTTGGTAGGAGGGCTTTTTGGTTCGGTTAGGTAAAGCTGAGTTTTCCTTTTTAGATTTGTATAAAGGTTGGATCACTGTAAAATAGTTTACATTAATTTATTATTTCTTGCTGATAATATATATATATATATATATATATATATATTAATTTGTTACTTTTGAAGAATCACTACAATTATGTACTAAATAAAAAAGCTATTAAATATTAATTATACAATTTGAGGTAATAAATGTTAATTTTGCTAATTGGTTTTTTCTTTATTGTAGATGTACGAACTTAATTTCTCGTCTTAACTGTATCAATTGAGTCTCCTAAGGTTATAATTATAGAATTTTAGTTTCCAAATATATCATAAGTGAATGTTTCATATTCAAATTTTAATTGATAGAGATACTAAAATTATAATATTGTAATATTTTGACTTTTATGCAATATATAATAAAAAAAATTATTAAATAAAAATTATTTTTAAACATAAAAAATAATTAGTTAAAAAAGATGTGTATGGTAACTAATTCAAGAGTAAAAAAGTTTGAAAAAAGCTCCAAGATTCTCTCCAAGAACTTCATCCAAGTTCTTTGAGTTTCTTCAAAGTTTCTCTCTCTAGTTCTCCTTTGTGTTTCTTGTTCTTTACCTCCTTTCTCTTGTTGTTGTTTTTTCCTGTTCTTACTACTGTGATTTTAGCTTTATTTGGGATTTTTGTGTTATTCTGCTTAGCGCTCTGCTTTTTCGCTTGGACGCTTTAGTTTTTCTTCAAATCGCTTGACGCTACTTCATCGCGCTAAGCAGATTGCATCTGTTTGGTAATTTTCTTTTTTTCTCTTTTTTTTTGCTTTTTTTTCTCTCTATTATGTGTGTTTCTTGTGTAGAATGGCGGAGGAATCAACAAGTTTGGAAGGCTCTAGGTCCTTGAAAAACAATTAATACCTATTGGCAAGAGTTTCTATGAGTTTGATTTTACATATTTAAAGTATATGAGGAGGGTCCTTGTTTCTGAGAAGGCACCCATAAACATATTGTTTTCCTGTTACGTATGCTTTCGGTTGAGATTAGATTCTCATGAAAGAAAGTTGTTACAAGAGATAAGTTATAAAAAAGGCTTGAGACCACAAGTAAATGTACGTTGTTTCTGAGACTGAAACTTAATATACTCTTTACTTTTAGTAAGCTCTTACTGACTTGATCGTTAGAGTTTGATCAATAGATAAGGCTCCCTCTATTTCACACGAAGCCACGTTCCAATACCACAAGACGTAGAACAGATTCCAGAAGAGAGAGACCAGAGCTAAAGCTTGTCACCAAAGTCAACCGATGAGAACAAAATCAATTTTAAATCATTTTAAAAACCTTAAGTGTTTTTCAATCGGTTGATACGATAAATCAATGTTTTGAAAAACTTGTAGTAGTCATCACACTTAAACAAAAGCTATTTCAGTTGATTTAAAATACAAATCAACTAACTAAAAATAACACAAATTTGAAAAACAAAACTTTCAAAAGATATTTAAAATAATATGAACTTGGATCATAATTATATACAAGTTAACAACTGAAAACCTAATTAACTAGACACACACAACAACAAATTCTTTATGAGAAATTTGGAAATCATCAAAACCACATTGTTCAAGGTTCCAAATTTCTCTTGCGGGAATGTTATTTAATGAAAAGTGTTTGATTAGTTTTTGAAAGTGTAAAGATATGACATGTTGATACTATGGTATTTAAATGTTGTTTTTTTTATATAAAAAAGGTTATTGAATGGTTTGGAGTGTTGATTTTGGGTGAAGATTTAAAATTAAGTTTGTTAGGTTACATAAGCTTCTAACATTTCCGCTCAAGCGCAAATAGTACTACAACTAAATCTACTCTTGAGTCCATTTTCGCTCAAGCAGAAAGAATTTTCACTCAAGGAATGGAATTTTTGCTTAAGAGAAAATAGTATTATAACTAAGCTTGATCTCAACCAAATTTCCCACAAGTGAAGAAATTTTCACTTAAGCATAGGCCATTTTCATTCTAGCAAAATTATTTTCACTCAAGCTAAAAACTTTCCTTTTTTTTTTTTTCTTTCTCTCCTTTTCTTCTTGTTTTTTTTTTTTCAATTCAATTATGTATGAATTCTTTTATAATTAAATACTTTTATTAATGTAAAGTGGATGTTAGTTTGTGTGTTATATTGATTTGTGAAATTCTTATATGATATATATTGTATGAAAATGATGGAACTCATGTGAAAATGAGGTTATACATTTGGGATAATGTGAGTGATTGTTTATTTGTATATTAAGTATTGACATCTATGTTGTAATAGATTTCATTGATAGTCAAGTCACATTGACTAAGATATCAGGTGGTGAAAAGCTAATGAAGGAGTTTTGCACATCATGACATATGTAAATGCAAGACCTATGTTGTATTGAACTTATCTTGATACCCTGATTCGTCAATTCGTATTGTTGAATATCTTTGATGTATAGATATATGTGGTTTATATTGTTGTTGTATATGGATATATATGCAGTAGATTGAATGATTTTGATTAGTTGATTGAATTTTTTTATATACTTTCTCATAAATATTTGTATTTATCTAAGTTGTAGGTGTGTATAAAATATTCTATACATTATACATATTGTTTGTTGAGTTCAAAACATTAGGACAAGTTTAAAATGTTAGAGGTTGCCTACTTCCATCAAGAAAAATAACTTGATCAATTATGAAAATTTGTTGGTTGGCCAGCCTTAACAAAATTTAGGCCTCCTAAACAAAAGCATAACCTTTTTTTTAACAACCAAATTGACTTTGATGATTCTATTTTTGTTTTACTTTTTTACTTTATTTTGGGCATCGTGTTATTTACATGATAACCTTTTGCACCAATGACCATGTCTATAATGACATTTGTGACCATTTCTTATTATTACAATGTCTTATATATCGTAGTTAAGCTTTATAGATATTTTTCAATTTGTGCTTATTTTATATAGAAATGATTAAAATAGGTCATTTTATATGTAGAATTGATTGTTTGGAATAATAATAATAATATATTGTTTAGTGTCTTTGGTCTTGCTTTTGTTCTTCACATGGATCTGTATTTTTTACAAATATAATCGACTTTATATTATATGGTATATTCTATATTTTTTTATAAGATTAAATATATCTTTTTCTCTGCACTATAATATAAAATGGGTTTTTGTTTATAGACAATCTAGATGTTTGTAGTATATAAATAATTAAAATAGGTCATTTTATATGTAGAATTGATTCAATTTGATGTTTCTCTTCATTAATCCATTGGAAGTAGTTATAGTGGGCATCAATTTGTAATCAAAATAATAATGAATTTTTAAAACAATTAACAATCTTTGAAAAAACCAACACATCTTATATACAGAAGAATTTATTCCAATCATTTTCATAATACATATATCTTAATGATCTAAAGTTTAAACCAAAAACAAAAACTAATTTCATATTATATTATAGTATAGAGACGAAAAAACATATTTAACCATTTTCTATAATATTCGTTTTATTGTGACAATAAAAAAAGGGATGGAGAGGAGAAGAGAAACAAAAGCCTTGAATTTTCGTCACTTTTACTAAGAAAACGTTTTTAAATAGGTGCATGGTCCCTATAATTATGCTTAAGTATTTTTCTTCTCCAATCATTTTCACCAAATCATCATTTGTTATCTAGGTCCTCTAGAACGGAGGAAAGTTAGATATACGTGATTTTCTATCAATAGGTCACACATAATTTCTTTATACTACCACCTTTATATATTAATTTTTTTATTAGAAATTAACTTTTGTGAATAATGGCATGCATGTTTGTGGATCTCATGTCAATTTTATTTAGAATAATGAGTCAAACATAAAGAAATCATAGAATGTGAGGAGAGGTATAAAGATTTCTTATTATGCATGTAGCTTCAAATTGTCGAGAAGCTAGGGTTTTGACATTTTTGGATGATGTGTATTGATAATTTGATACCTTCCTAACACACATGCATGAGGATTGAGATGACAGCCATATTCTACCATTTGCCAGTTAGATTCAATGGCTTAGACTAAAATACAGAGTCCAGCTCATAGTTATTCATGTTTTTGGTGAAGGACAAGAAGACACAACCTCATGGTCCCTTTAATAGCTCAATATATAGTTTCTTGATAGGACATTCCACAACCCCATTTTCTTATGTTTCATCATTTTATATTTACTTTCAACAAAATTATTTAATAATAAATATTGAAGAAAAAAAATAATTAGTCGTAATAGTGACTAAATTAGATATCTTATAAACTACAAAATTATCGATGTGTAAAATAATTTCTAATATTAATAAAAAATATAAAATAATTTCTAAATTAGTATCAAACATTAGTTATCCAAGTTTTAGCTATTACAACTATTTTAAATTTTAATTTAAAATTAAAGATTAATTTAGAATCTAATGTAGGTAGTAGCTAAAATCTTGGTAGTTAATGTTTTAACTACCAATTATTTAGATTCTAAATTTGGTAGCAAAAACACTGGTAACTAATTAGATATCAATTTAGAAACTATTTAACAATAATAGAAACTAATTTAGAAACCAAAAATATTTTTAGTCTCTAATTTAGTCAATATAACAATTAATTATTTTTTGTCTCTAAAATTAGTTTCTATTTAATGATTTTCTTGTAGTGATAAGTAAAAATCAATGTTTAATGTACACATAATTTATTATAAACAATCATTTAAATATGATTACCTGCTCCCAACCTCTGTTAATGTCAACTCTTATAATGATGGTCATCCATTGCATTACTAATATTTGTTAATGTCAACTCTTATAATGGTGGTCATCCATTGCATTACTAATATTGATAGTTTGACAAAAAAGGAAGACAGAAAGCAATTAATGAAAATCACAAACCTTTTGGTTCAACCATGTCAGCTTCCGGGACCTTGCACTTTGTTGAGCTAATTAATAAAAACAAAATTCTTAGGAGAAGTTCAAGTAATGTACACATGTAAGTTGATAATGTAATTACCTATCCACTAGTTGCTTGAAATATGTTGGTGGCTTTTTGTTAAATGAGCAGAACCATGCAACAATGTTAAATGTAATTGTATCGACCAGTCCTCAGACGTCATTGACTGCTGGTAGACGTGAGGCCACGTAAGTTGAGTCCCACGAGCGGCATGGGCCAGTGCCTTGCAGACGACACGCCCAGGATGTTGAGGAGTGGTCAGGCGTCGGTCACGTAAGCTGGGTCCCACAAGCGGTACGTGCAGAGAGCCTCGCAAACAGTACGCCTAGAGTGTCAAGGAGTGGTCAGGTGTCGACAACTGAGTGAGGACGATGTGACATCGGACATCGGTGACTCAAACAGCGGAGCTGGGCCACCAAAGGTGGATCCCAGACAACACACCAGTTACCAGTAGGAAGAAGCCTAGATTACGAAGGGCTCATGCGTGTGGTGTGAATAACGCATTTAGACGTATCACTGCATGCATGGCACGTGAACAGCTAGGGCACTCCCAGAACGGATGACCTCAGAGATTAGGTCACAAGTTGGTACCCAGGTGGTCATCCCGTCAAAGGTTGCACTCCGGTAAGGGAGCCTTACGCGCTAGATTGCCCTAAGAGTGGGTGGTAGCGGCGCTAAGGCACACCCTCAGAAACCCTAATACGGGTAGCGGAAACAACGGAACCCTAGAGTATATAAAGGGAAGTAACAAACCTAATAAGGTACGCAACATTTATGCGAATACATACACAGATTCACAGGCTTTTGACGACTAAGTGTTTTGGTGTTTCCTAGCCCTAAGATTGACTCGAGCGTTGGAGTTCAAACGACCTCTAGGGCGCCCTTTGTCTTTGCAATTTCAGGTGTTTGATCGCAGGAAAGCACGAACGAAAGTGCAGATAATTGGGCGTGTGATCGTCGTGGACGTACGAAGGTAATCGAGTCAACTGACGGGAACAGTAATGACACCTACATCATCCCTGAAAACCATTAGTAAAACTTTAAGGATGAAATACTAATAATTGATGACTTAAAAATTGTACTTACTCGTGAATAAGAGGGTCAAAATATATTTGTTTCCCCATGTAACCAGACACTTGGTGATGTATGTCTGTGTTTCACGTTGCTTATTTCCCATTGGACTAATTAATTGGGGATCCTTAAATCCATATACATCATGTCTCCCCTTATTATTACAAAGTCTAGACAAATACCTACAAGTATAATTAGTTAAAGCATAATCAATAATTTAATATATTAAAGTAAATTTATTTATAGGTGGAAGAGACTTACATCATCCAAAACTGAATGAAAAATATATTCAGGTACTCATTGCCAACTACAATCTTTAACACATCAGACTTATGTATGTATAAAGGGATGAAACTATTTCTTCCAAACACATTGTCATCCCACAAAACCTCCGTTGGGTTTGTAACTATAGCCACAACAATCTCTAATAATGCGTCTATAGGATCATAAATTGAAATTGGTCGCTTCTTTCTTTGCGGACTTGGTTTCCAATGCAATTGCTACAAAATAAAGAACATTTTCATTAAATTAAATATAATACATAAATGTAAATTAATAATTACAAATTAATTTCTTACCGGAGGTTCAAGAATAAGACGAACAAGGTGTCTGGGTTAGGTTATGAATGTCTGAAAAGCCTCGACCATAATAGTGATCTTATTAGTAGGTAAAGGAACAAGAGCATTAGCAACTCGTACTTTTGCTACCATGACCTTTACCACATCAGGGGGAGAGCCACATTATGTAAAGAAGTGGGCCCTTCAAAGATTTTCCATAAGGCCACCACCCGAGGAGTCAAACCGTCCTCTACAAGTAGCTCACATTGGCTTATCTCGCCAATGTCATCCCCTGATTCTGTAGGACCTGCATAACTCTCCTTTATGCTCATGAGAGTGGGAGTCACAAGTGGCTGGACATGATCCATTTGTTGTGATAGACCTAACGTCTGGAGCTACTCCTAAAACTTATGCTTCAACCGTTGAGACAATTGCTCAATTACTTGTTGAGTTACCTTTTGAGTAATCTTGTCGATCACATCCTCTATCACCTATTCGATGATCTGCTGCCGTAATTGACTTGTCACTTCTTGGTTGGGCTTTGAGGAGGATGAATGTTGTGGTGCACCTCCGAAGAACTAATGAACGCACACGACCAGAGTGCTCAAGTCATTCAATAGTTGCACCAAGTATATCTTGACGACCATGAAGGACAAAATTACCTTGGGAGCTTTGCTAAAAAAAATCCTACAAGACCCCAAAATTATATATATTTTTTCATATAAGTAATACCATAAAATATGATGACAAAAAAATAACTTACAATTTTTCTGAGACTATCCGTGATTGCTTAGAACTATATGCACTCGATCTTTTCATAGTTGCTTGCTTCCATTTTTGGTGGTGATGGAGGTTCACTGACCTCTGTATCATTCTTAGAAGTAATCGTCGATCGTGCTTTCTCCTTCTCCTTTATCATAGTTTGTTCAAGCTTATAGTATCCCCCATGAGACAGTAAGTGTGGGGTCACATTCTGGGCTTCTATACCCTGATCTTTTTTCCTAACCATATGACAAATGAAACAAACAATGACACTTATCAATTGGTAAATAAGTGATCCTTGAAAATCATTCCACATCCCCAACCTTATAAACTAGATTGGATAAGTTAAAAGAATGGAGTGGTAGTAAAAAAACTAGTGTGCCTATAGCCATAGGAAAAAGAAAATATAAAGAAATTTTTTTGTATTATATAGTTCCAATGCACATAGGTAACATTATTCTTGGGAGACCCTACAGTTTGATCATATTTCTTATCATTAGGGTCATACAAATAAAATCACATTTTCTTTTTGAGGTCATAAGTTTATTTTGTGTCCTCTTACATCTCAGTAGGTAACAGATAATGAAATAAAATTGAAAACAAAAATAGATAGTGAGAAAGAAAAAAATGAACATCCTCCAAACCTCTTTGTTTCATGAAATCTACATTTGAGAGAGGTAATTCTTCTTCCACTCTTTCTTCTTCTTTTAGTAAAAATAAATTTCAAAATATAAAACAAAAACAAATGATCATTTCTTTTCCACCATGATTTTGTCTAATTTTTCTTTTCTTCCTTTGTGTTTTTCTAATGTTTCCTTTTTTTTCAGATGGATATTTGAACCTGGTGGATTGAGTTGGAATTTTGAACAACGTGGCTCAAAACGAATCAAATCTAAGGGCGGATCTTTTTGAAGAGGGGGACCATGGAGGACCAACCTTAGAAAATTACATAAGAAAATATATGCCTTAGTCTCATATAAATTTGTAAATAGTATTTTTTTTGGGTTTGTATTTCAGAGCCAATTTAGTATAGGAATGTTGAGCCTTGAGTCTACATTTAGAAATTCTTAAAAAGAAGCCCAATTCTCTCCAACAAGGTATCCACATGGCACCTCCTCCCTACAAGAGTGACTTTTCAAGCTCCTTTAAAGACTTGTTAGGCACCTCATTCAAGATCTCTGTAATCATTTGGTGTCATGTGTCAAACTGAATGGAGATTTTCTTGAACACATGATTGGCACATGGCATGTTATGAATGAAGAAATTTTAGAACTTCAATAGTCATCTTAGGATACTCTTAGCACTATAAATAAATGTGCTTACCTTGTAAACCTTTAGACTTGAATAATATTGAATTTGTGTTTCTGAAATTCTCAACACATTTCTCTCTAAGTCTCTCTTTTCTAAGATGCTCCATTGCATTCTAGAAACTCAATGAAGTTGGCCTAAGTTCTTACTTGGCCTTTGGACCTAGAATATTCATGCCATTCACCTTCTCCTCCATGACCAATCAGTGCTTCCTCCGTTAATTCCTTAATTCCGCTGCCTTCCATCAAATCCTCCAAAACTCAAGAACGAAGTACATCACATTGCCTAACAAAGAAAAGACAATGATTTTACAAATGCAGTTTAAGTATTACGAAAGACTACGTTTATACGACCGTTGATTACATATACCACATTTTTTTAAGTGTTGCATTTAGAATGTATGGGCTAAACAATAAAATTGTGATGTAAAAGTGGCCATGGACATGTAAATGTGGTCTAAAAGTGGAAATAACAACATTTTTACTAATGTGGCTTATGAATCACTATAGACCACACTTTTTAGGTCATAAATGTTTAAACCACAATTTTATGGTCGTGACCTTTAAAAAATAATAAATTACATTACAATTAAAAAATAATAAATCACATTACAAAAGTGTGATTTAAAATAATAAAAATGTGGTATTTGATTGTGGATATTTTAAACCATATTAAATAAAATTGTCTTTAATATAGAGAATGATTATTAACATAGTTACTTTGGCCATGTTTTTAAAATTGTAAATATTTTAAACCATATTTAATTAATCCATTAATAAAATTAAAAAAATAACAAAAATTCTCCTTTCAGATTCCAAATTTAAAATTCAATGTTTATTTTCAATTCTCCAACAGATTTCTAAATCTAAATCATAAGCTGCCTTACAAATTAAAATTCAAACAAACCGTCTGTTCTCAAATCAAAATCCAAATTATAATTATTATTACTATATTATTATTAATAATAATAATATTAATGATAAAAATAATACTAATAGTAATATTAATGATAATAATAATATTAATGTTATTAACGTTAATAAGATTAATAATAATAATTATAATCATAATAAAGTATAATGATTATATGTTCCAGTCTAAAAGAATGATTTTAAAAGCAAGTTTAGAAGTAGAAAACAATTTATATTCATGTTACTCGTGTTTTTATTTTAAATGGGAGACTTCAAACTATCTCCTACAAAAAAAGTAACATGATTTAAGTAGGAAAGAAGGAGAAGGTGTGTAGGGAAAAACACTCTTTCCTTCCATTGTGTCCAAGATATAATTGCTCTATTAGAAAATAATGATATAATTGTTGTATTAGAAAATGATGGTAAGTGTTATGAATGCATTACACGGGTGATGAGTCAACCTGTGGATAGTCAAGGTTGGTGTGTGTGACTAAGTAAGTGGGTGCAATTATCCAAAACTAGACCACCATGCAATGCAATGCATAAGGAGCAACCAACACATTAATAGTTACTTTTTTTTTATTAACAATAATAAATAAAAATAAATAAATATAAATCACTTCGAAATGATTCAACTCTTATACAATTTACTAATAAACAATCAATCAACAAAATATTAACCAAACTACTTAAAAGTTATCCAAACTACTCTAAAACAAAAAATTCTAAACTTAAAAACCAACAAACTAAAATTAAAGTTAAATCAAATTTACATACAGATCTATACAAATTTTGATCCGTATGTAATAATCTATATATAATTCGCGTTTTTTTAGTATATAAGTTCAAAACACCTATGTAAATAAAAAATAAAGAGATTATTTTTTTAAGAGAAAATTGAAGATTTTAATTAAGTGAATGAGACAAAAATAGCTAATAGTTAGGAGTGAATAGTGAATAGTAGTGAGTGAAGTGTTGTTGACTACGTCTCTTGTTCCCACTACCTTAATTGCTCGTGCGTCACAATTAGAGGGAGTCTTTGTGTCACTTCATTACCAAATATGTTCATTCATGGTGGCAGTGATTAGAGAATAAAGAAAAAAACGTACTTATACCTTTGTACCCGTTAAAAAACAAAAATAGAAAAAGTGACATCTTTGACAAGTATCACTATGTGTGTAAAAAAACCAAAAGCTGACACTCCTTGTCTAAAGGAAGATGTAAGGGACACCAAAATCTTATTCAACTCATATCAGTTTGAAAAAAAAAATGAATTATAAGAACAGCCTATAAAATTAGATACGATTCTGATTTTGGTATTCTAAATTTTAAAAAACAAAATTTTAAAATTAAAAAAATATATATATGGTTTTACACTATAAACATTAAATTTGATAGAATAAAAATAGTTTTAAACAGTAAAGTTTAAATATAATATTCTATGAAAATCATTTTAATCTCTATTTAGAAACTAAAATTGTATTTTTTACTAGTCCTAACCGAGCGATTGACCGACTAGTATGAATACATCAAGTTAAAAAGGAATACACAATAAATCAGATGTGGTTCATTAATGATCGAATCCATTATAAATAAATACATTAGAGAAAGCAATGGTAGGTCATTATTACAATATTAACAATATCTAACTATCAAATATTCACTTGAATGTTAGAGAATCTTTTGTAAATACATTTCTGTACAAGAGTCGAAATCCAAACACAAAAGAAAGGAGAAGAAAGAAAGTGTGATTGAACGTAAAGGAACTTTCTTAACCCTAAGTAGAGTATCATTTCAATTTTAACATATTATGAACTTTAATAAAATTATTTAATTCTAATATATATATATATATATATGACACAACCAAACTCCAAAGAAAAAACACAATAAATAAAAACACGTTTTTCTTTAAACATCACAAGTCACTCTTCATTCAAAAATGGCAAGAAAGAAAAAAAAAAGGTGTATCCATATAAATTTATTTATTTATCTTCCTTTTCCATATCCAACAAAGCCAGTAAAAAGAAGCATTTTTAAAACTCTCCCTCTTTTTCAAATAATCAAAAAAAAAATATGCAGACAGATAAAAATATACATATAGTAATTAATACGATGGCGTAGAAAGTGAGAAAAATAAAGAAATAATAAATGTTTAAGGATGTTTTAAACAAATGGAATGTTCAAAAGATTAGAACATGTCTAAAATGTAAATGCAGGTCTCTTTCGCTTTATTTAGTTTGGTAACAAGTAGAGGAAAAACTGGTCCCGGAATTTAAAGGAAAGATATTTTAAGAAGAAAAAATAAAAAATAAAGGAACTTTTTTATTAGATAAAATTATTTTATACATAAATTAATTACTATAAGTTCTTTTATATAATTTTTTAAATTATTATTTTTAATTTGTATATAAACGATTTTTTTCTATTTCATTTTTTCTTATTTAATGTACGAAAATTATTTATAGAAAAAATTTTCAATAATTTTGACTCATATTGATTTTATCTAAATTTAAGTTATCCTTTTGGGAATGAAAAATTGTACTTCTGTTCCTCTCTCACGTGTAGCTATGTATCTTTTGAAAATAAACGACATAATCTTGAAGACAAATAACGTGATGATATGACAGAATATTCCACAGTACTCATGTGAAATTAACTCTTTTTGGGCTTTTTTATCCACTTAAATTAGGGTTTTTTTTAACCTAAACAGTGAGAATTTTTTTATTAATAAATAAATTATTTAAAGTGTAATTCAATCCATATACATATCAATTATTGCATCCAAAAAAACTCTATAATCTTGCTAGAATCTACCAATGAAAACACACCTATAAAACAACACTAATAAATCTACCTACACAGACTAAACAATTATTAAAAATTTATAATAATAAGCAAACAAGTATTTTTTTTCTTTTAACATAAACAATTCAATTTCATCAAGTTGATAAATTAAGAAGAATATTCCTTAGTAACAAAAGTTGGAGGTAATGAAATGAGTGAAGAGAGTGATTAATTGGCATCTGTGACTCAGAATAATTTAAAGAAAACCATGTGTCCAAGAAACATGGAAGAAAAAAGGGATTATCTTAAAATAAAAGTTGATTTAGAATATATGAAAGAATATCACAAAGATATGCTTCTTTGGTGAGGAAAAAAAAAATATGCATCTTGAAAGTTTTTGTGATTTGTTTATTCTTTTTCTTTGATGGGGAACAGCGTGCTCTTCCTACACAGCATATCTCTAGACCCACCACCAATCTTTGCCTCCATTTCATATATTCCATTCATTTCTTACAGGAAAATAATTGCTAAAATATGTGTTTCTATATTTCTATATTTCAAAAATGTGAAAGAAATTATGAATTGCAATAAAAAGTGAAATAGTTAGCATTAAAGAAGGTTTAATATTTTTAATTTTGTGGATGAAAACATGTAGCTGAGAAAGGAGATCCTACAAAATGGGTCATCAACTTTGTCAATAGATAATAATATCATGATTTTAAAAAGTAGGCAAATATTGAGAATGCTTGCAACTAATTAAAATATTTCAAAACATTTTGTTAATTTGGAGAAAACTATGCTCCATGCATCCTTCTCTTTAGACTACTTTCTATAATGTAATAATAGAAAAATTCATTATGGATTTTAGGACTGCAATTTTTTTTTCATGTTAACTGAGAAAATTCTTTGCTCATAGGTTAATTTTAATAATTGTAATAGAGAATTTCTTCCTGCACCTCAAGTCTTTCATAGAACACGTGAAATAACAATTTTGTCCTTTTTTTTATTTTTTATAAAACATTTCTTTTTTTTTTCATATTCATACATTTCAAACTTGATAATTTATAATACAAAATTGTATTCCAAATATTAGAGTTTAGAATGAACTTTTTAGGTTGGAAAATACATTTCAAACTCTAAAATGCAAAATACTTTTTGAACCCATCAAATACCTTTTGAACTATAAAATTCAGAATAAAAAATTGTATGTTGAATTCTAGAGTTTAGAATGTATTTCGTTGGTTCGAAAATACCTTCCAAGCTCTAAAATTTGGAATGCGTTTTCGAATCCATAAAATATCTTTCAAACTCTAAACTTCATAATATAAAATTGTATTATGAATTTTAGAGTTCAACTTTAAATTCTAGAGTTTGAAAGATCTATGGATTATAAAATTCGAAAATGAGAAAAAGTAAATCATGCACTTTTGCTTAAGGGTAATTTTAGAATATAAAATTTTATGGAGGTGCAAGAAGAAACTATTAAGGTGAAGGAAAAAATTGTCTTATAATAACTCTTTTGAGTTGAGTAAAATGGGCCTAATTCAAATAGTTGACACCACCTCAGGGTTTTGACTACTTCTTCCTGCACCTCCATTACTTCTTCAGCCACCCCTATACTAAAACTAATTTTACCATTATACCATTTAGTAAATAATATTAAAAAATAGAAGACTAAACCTAAATTTTACTTTAACCTATCTTTTCACTTTTCACTTAAAACATTGCCACCCGACAGCAGCCACACCCACCTCCACCTCCAATCCAAAACTCTTTTTCAAACACTCTCCTTCAAGCATTCATCACACTTGTCCTCTCCATCCCCCACAGAGGTTAGTAGTTTTGTTTTTTTGAATTTGTAACTCTTTCTAATTTGATTTGGTGGAGTTGTTTTAAATCGAATCACCTAATCCGATATTTTCTTTGTTTAATTAGGTTTCATATTACGTAATAGTGTTAGTTTGTTAAATAGGTTTTGGATTACGTAATTCGATAGGTGTTTAATTAGGTTTTGGATTACGTAATCTGGTGGGTATCTAATTAGGTTCTAGATTACGTAATCTGGTAGGTTTTTTTTCTTAAATATGTTATGGATTACGAAATCCATTATTGTTAGTTTGTTAAAGAAGTTATGCATTATGTAATCCAGTAGTTTTGTTGTTTAATTAGGTTCTGGATTACTGCTATTTTTGTTATCTTAAATAAGTTCTAGATTAGATAATCCGGAAGTGTTTTTTTTCGAGGTTCTAGATTAGGTAATTCAGAAGAACCTTTTTTATATTATGTGGCATGGTTCATGATACAACCCAATTAGACAAGCAGATGATCAAGTACACAAGAAACACTTCAGAATTAGATTAGTCAACTTAGCTTACAAGACAAAGCCCCACCAAATATCAGAAGGACATCAGCAAAAGAAGAACTAGACATAGGCTAGAGCATTAAATGTTATTTCTTTTGGTCTTTTTACAAGACAAGTGTATGTAAATAATTTTGGTTGTTTTGGGGGTCCAAATAGAAGAATAAGGCAGAGTAGGGTGTGCTTAGTAATTTGGGCTTGTGCCAAGCCCACTTTTCATGACAATGCACCTTGGATTAGGGTTTTAAACCTAGTTTCTAGAAGATGTAAGCTAGCTTGGGAGGCACTTCACTTTGACCTACTTTCTAGAAGGTTTCTCACAAATGACACCCCTACCCCTCTATCTTGCTGTCCAAGACACTATCTCCTATAAATAGAGTGTCTTGCCTCATGTATTTGACACATTGAATTTTTAATAGAAAAGAAACTATGTCAGAGTGTTCAGTGAGCTGAGTCTCCTAAAGGTTCTTGAGTCTTATCTTGTGAGTGTAATGCACTTCAAGTTGCGGCTCTTCACCACTCATCTTGGAAGCTTCCATCCTTCCAAGTGGCGTGATCCATTTCCATTCCATAAGCTTTCTCTCATCCTTCTCTTTTTCTTTCTTCCATTACACCTTCCATAATTCCATTTCCATTTGCTTCTTTCCATCTTATGTTATTTTAATTTTAGCACCTCATCATCATCATCACCTTATATTGTGTTTTTCTCTTTGTCCTCTAGAAGTGAACCTTCACACTTACTTAACCACTTGGTTAAGTTCGTGTCAGTGGAAATCTTCTCTTTGTTGTGACATAAGTCGTGTACTTGCCATCATTCGAACTATGCGGCTGACAACTTGACAATAAAAATGGTTGATCTTTGTATGTCTTAGGAAGTATGTACGAATGTGACACTAATCTAAACCAATACATTTTGATCAATTTCAGTGGCAATTTTCTTCCAATATCTTCTATGAACTAAGTCTCTGTCTAGCTTCAACTTAAGATGCCACACCTTTAGTCCTAGTCACATCTTTGCCAAATGTCAAACGATTCTATTAGTAGTTAATTTATAATAAAAAAATGCATTCTAGAATGTACACAAATTATAAATATGTTCTTGATTGTACAATTTGAAAACGTTCCTGATAAACCATTCTTGAGTACGCTACTAACAACGATAACGAAGCAAAATACAAAAATGAAATTATTTAAGTGGTGTGATGGGAAACAAAGTCGGAGACGATTCTTAGGAAGTCAATAGTATTCTAGTAGGGTCTCTTACACACAAACACTAGCAATGTGTAGGAAATAGGGGTGTACCGATGGAGCAAGAAGAGAAGTGGGAGAGAAAGGGAAAAGTGGGGTTGATTTATAAATTGAAGTGGGGTATTTTTGTCATTTCACCACTCCTATGAGGTTACATGTCTAAAAAACAAGGTTGCAAAAGGAAGAGACCCCACCTCAATCAAAAACATATGACATAAGTTTAATAAGTTTTAGTAGAATAAATGGCTCGAATTCATAATGTTTTGGAACTTAAAAAAACTCAACCTAAAACTTTTATTTTATTTTATTTTGAAGAGGATGTTACTTAAACTTTTTATTTTTATTTAAGAATGTAGGAAGTTGTGGCTAATTGGTTTTTGTCCGAAATAAGAGATCATTCCTTGGCTAGAAACAATTGTCTGATACTTGTTTTTACCCAAAATAACTATAAAGTTTTTTTCAAAAAAATCAAGTTGACTAATCTTAATTTTCAATGAAATGTTAACTTTTTTTCAACTTGTCCCTATATATTTTTTTTGAGAGAATGCTTTTCATTTCAGAATATCAAAGTAATATATTTATTGAGCCAGTAAAATAGGTATTGGTATTGTATGTTCCATTTAAGGCTTTTACTTTCTGCACCCCATGTTTCAACCTGCACCTTCACAATTTATAAAATTACTATTTTACTTTTATTTAAAGTGACTTTTGGATTACTTGTTTTGAAAAAATTTCAGGAACATATTTTCAGAATTTATTATGAAATACAAAAAGATAAGATTTCTTCTGAATGTATTTGTTAGAATGAGTTTTTTAGAACAAACTTTCCAAAGTACATTAAATGTGTTCTAGAAAGACCTCTCTTGAACCAGATTTGTTTTTCTCTTCTTTTCCAAGTACAGTGTTCTTCTTCTCTTCTTCTGCAACAGCGATGGTGCAACAACCACGGTACAACAATCACTGGAGTGGTGCCAGCAGCGATAGTTGGGTGCAGTGAGGGAGAAGTTGACGGAAGACAATTCGATCATTTCACCCAAGTGTTGGGGGTGATGGTTGAAAAAGGGGGTGCAGGTTGAAGAAGGGTGCAGGTTAAAGAAGAGGGTATAGGAAGTAAAAGCCTTCATTTAAACCCATATCAAAATAGCCTACACTGAACAATATAAAGTACGTCTGTGTCTTACTATTCACACTTCCTCATTGTTTTAACCTGAATCTTCCAAGTTTTCACCCTTTTTCTGTTATGAAAACAATTTTCTTATGTATTATGTTTTCGAATAAATTAAAAAAATAAATTTTATTATATTTTAATTCTATATACATGTTATTTAAAGAGCTAATTATAAGGAATTTAAAGAAATAAAATAAAAAACTAATTATATTAAAAGAGCAGTTATTTATATATTAAAAAGATTAAAATAGAAAACAATTGTTTCTATTATAGAGCAAAACGCTTTATTTTTTTTAAAAAAAAAACCTATTTTCGTTACGTACTTTTAATTTACATCCCATGATCACTATAGAAACTTTTTTTTTGTGTTAAATATTTTGGGTGGAAAATTAACATAAGGATCACTATAGAAACTTTTTTTTTTGTGTTAAATATTTTGGGTGGAAAATTAACATAACGAAAGTTTACTTTTTATCATTTTCTGCGAGCCTTCATTGTTTTCTTTGTACCATTGTAAGTTCGTTTCGAGTTCATTTTCTTCTTCACCATTGGTTTATCTATATATATTTTTTTGTTTCTCTTATCTATTTGTTTTCTTGTATTAGCGAAGGTCACCACTGCTTCATTGTCTGCTGTTTGGGTTTTTGCTATGCCGTATTTGCTCTGTCGTTGTTGCCGCCGTTGCTGCCTTAGGGTTTAGGGTTTTAATTTTTTTTTAAAATTAAATAAGAATGTGGCTATTTACCATAGTCGCATTTATAAATCACATTTACGAATGCGGCTAAATAGCCACACTTGTAAATCTTCGATTTAAGAATGCGTGCCGATCAAGTGCGGCTATATAGTTGTCCTTATAAATATAAAATAGCCGCACTCGTTTTGTCTTTCTGCAACCGTGAAAGAAATTTTCTTTTACTAATCCTCTTGTATCTTTTCCTCCAAAAAAATGTTTAATGGTCATAAGGCTATTTGGTAACCATTCTAGTAACTTAATACAGACACAATGAGAGAATCTATTCCACACAAGATGTAAATTTTTGGATAAAACATGTTCTTTAGTTGTTGATAGTGGATTTTATTCTAATTGTTGCAAAGAAAGAGTGGTCCTCATGTTAAATATTCCAACTACACCCCATCCCAATCCTTATAAGTTATTATAGATCAATCAAGATGGTGATATTGTTGTGAGTAGCCAAGAAAATATTCCAATAACCATTGGATCTTATAAAGAAACTATTTTGTATTATTCTAATGGATTTTGGACATATTCTATTTGGCTGCCCATGACAATCTAAGCATAAAGCTATTCATGATGGCCAATCCAATAAAATCATTTTTCAATATTTAGGGAGAAAGATTATTCTTTGTCCTCTAACACCTGCACAAATTTGAGAATGCCAAATTTCTTTATGAAAAATCATTAAAGAAGAAAATAGGGAGAATGAGAAATTAGAGAGGAGAAGATTAGAAAAAAGAGGGAGAAAATGAAAAGAGAAGATGGACTGAAGAAAAAGAACTTAACAACTTTCTTGTCTAAAGTTAAAATAGACAAAGACTTTCTTGATACTCTCCATAGAGAAAATGTTTACAAATTGACAATTTTTTAAAAGGTTTTGTCTTATGGATAGTTGTAACTTTATCACTTCGTTTATTAAAATGTTGAAACACAACATAGATGCCCATTTTCCATCTTATAAACCTTATTGTCTTAAAAATGATGGGAATTTAGTTGTGAATCAACAAGTGAAAGTCAAGTCTTCTTTAGGACACTATGCTAAAAATGTTTTGAGTCACATTGTGCCTGTAGAAGTTTGTGATTAAAATGACCTAGAAATTTTAAATGTACCTTTGTTTACCATGGTTGTTTTAATAATATTACTTTCACTCACAGAGAACATAAGTTTGTGGTTAGTTTCTCAACACAGTTAAATTTTGAAGAATAATTATGTGATCACATAATTAAGCAACTTCATAGGTAGAAAAACATAAAAGTAATCATACTCCTTGGGTCAATCTTGTCTATCTCTCGGAGAACATTGACCTTGAAACAAAGGTCCTTTCCTCCATTTTTTCTTCATCTTTTTGTTGTATATATTTCATTCATTTTACTTTTTGATTGTTTCTACATGTTTATCTTTGACCCTGACGAAGGATCATTATTATGGTGGCTAACTGAAGCGAATTTGAGGAAAATCCTTTTGAAGGGAGGGACCCTGATCGAGAACTATCTTCACTTCCAAGCCTTCATATTATCAACTAAGAGTAGAACATCAAATACATAAATATACAAAAGAAATCTTTGTCTTAGTTTGTATAAATTTATAAATAGTAGAGTAGTGTTTTTATTTTCTGAGCCAAACTTTTAGAATAGGTTAAAAATAATTCCAAGACATTCTATAAACCTCCACTTAACATTTAAGCAAAGGTTTCTAGAAACATCTTGAGGAGAGCTACACGATTTTGACCTTTAACCTTCACCATAGTTAAGTTTCACTTAACTAAGGTGAAGGCATCCAAGAGGCATGGTTTGTGAACACTTGAGCATATAAATAAGTGGCTCGTCTCTTGTATTCTTTAGACTTGAATGATATATTGAATTGTGTTTCTGAATTTTTAACACATTTCTCTCCAAATCTCTCTTTAATAAAATCAAGGAAGTTGGCTTAACCTATTCCTTGACCTTTGCACCTAAAAACACCACGCCTATTCATAAGTATCATATTTCAGTAATATTTCATATTAAAATACATACACTTATGGATATTTATTGATAAAATAACTCTAATTTAACCCCTAATTTATGAATTTAAACTTTTTTACGTATTTTGTGATTATAATATAAATAAGAACAATTTATTCCCAAATTTTTGTTAATTTCATAATTATAGGAAAAAATAGAGATGAATGGAAAAAAAGAGAATATACAAGATGAAAAGGAAAAGTTAGAACGCTCCAACACTCGCCCAAACTCGCCTAAGCCAGAAGCCTCCTAAAGGATCTCACCCAATCTAGCCCAATCTCGCCCAGGCGAGATCATTCCAGAGATTTTGGGCTTGTTTTCATCCAACTCGCCCAGGCAAGCCCAATCACGCCCAGTCAAGAAGTCACTTAGCCCAAGCCCAACTAGGTTAAATATGAGGTGTGAGTCACAATCCTAGACATTCATTGGGAGAATAGGAGGTGATAGAAAACCCTAAAGGAGACACCTGTCAAGGAGAAACATCCTAAATCTTCTTTTCTTACTTTTCATGCTTGTAATGGCCAACATAGTGGCTAATTCTACCCTTTGGGATTGGGAGTAATATGTTCAAACTCTTATGTATTGAGGTGATATTTAAATATAATATTTTTTTTTATTGATGATTGGTATTGTCATTTTATTTGTAATGCTTGTTTATCATGATTTAGACCCTTAGATTTGATTGAAAATTTTCTCTAAGTTTCTGACCCAAATGATAATGCTTAACATATTTGAATGATAGGAATAAATTTGAAATGTTAATTGTTATCAACATCTAAACGTAATGATAAAGTGTTTTTATAAATATGCGAGGAATCAATATTTAGGAGACTCTCTTAATAATTTTATATGTGAAGAATCGATATAAATAAATTTTATATAGGCATCAACATCAATAAAAGGATAGAATATTACCATGCTTTTCAAAATACAAAAGAGTAAGAAGGATGAACCCCAATCCCAATTTTCCCAATTGAACCAACAAACTCTTTAACTTGCTTTCTTTACAATTCTTGCAATCATACACAACAAACCTTATTATTTTGTTTTCTATTTACTGAATCTTATACTTGATAATTCAATTGTTTCTTGTGGGTTCGATATCCGTCCTTAGGGACAAATTATTACTTATGACACAACACACTTGCTATAAAATAGTCATCACCTATTCATCTTCTTCCAAAACCCATTTTCGATGCTTACTCCATAAACATTCAAGCCTTCCACTGCCTCCATCAAATCCTCCCAAAACTCAAGAACAAAAGTGCATTAAAGGATGAATGAGGCATTGTGATGAGTACATTTCTATCCACTTTTAGATTGTTTAGCACAACTTTCTTAAGTTGTAATTGAGAGCAAAATCCACTGTCTTTTATGAGATTCACATAGATGGATGAAACTGGACCATAACTAGAATCATTGCTTAAATATGGCTTTTAAATACATGCTGGAAAAGTTGCTCTGAATAAAAATATTTGAATTCGGTTATCCTTTGGGAAGATGTTAAATATTTTCCCAGTGAAGATTTATGTCACTTTGAAGATTGGAAAGCTTGGTCATGGAAGGACTAGATTCTCGAAACATCTACTGATAGATTCTCCGTTATGGGAAAGGAAGATATTGGTTTGGCGATTCTATTATATGAGGAAACAATAATAGAAACCAACTCAATCTTATGCAAGGATATTCTCTTACATTTTTTAAATTAAAAATCACATGTTAAATGCATAAAAAATAGAGCAACTCTCCTTCAAATATATTGTTGAAGTAAATCTTATGCAAATATCTCTCATAGAAACGTTGGGTTAATTATAATGAATGCGTAAATCGGAAATGAGTTTGGACACAAAACATAAGGATTAGAAGCGAGAACCGAATTTGAAATTGATTGGGAAAGAAAATATTTGGTTAATAACATACAAAGGAAATATTTGATAATTGTAAAATAATATCCTAAGGCATATCTTGACTTTGATTTTGTGTAAAGAAAAGAAGATTATAAAAGAGATTCAGAGGATGAACATGGGCATTGAGTTTCATAGTCGAATAGTACTCTTAGACCTAAATTTATTTTTCTTTTGCCTTTTTCTTTCTCATGGAATGTTAAACCTTTAGGATTGTTCCCTTGTGATTTTCCATTAAATTTTGAAGTTTTATTCAATAAAGTTTTCTATAGCAGTTTGTTTTAATTCTTTAGTCTTTTGAATGTTTTTTGAGAATTCAGTTCTTTTCTTTGATCAAATTATTGGTTATTTTGCTTAACTCTAATCAATTTCTTATTCACTTAGTTTGAGAGGTAAAAGATAAACATCTCAATGAATAGACAATTGGAACTAGTGAGATACGTAATACATACATAGATGCTTATTTTTGCTAATAAGATTATGTTGAATTTGATTGACATTTGCTTGATTAAGTTCGACATTTGTGTGAGAATTGAAGATGATAATTTTAGGATAAAAAATAAGGAATTTGTGGTGAATGAAGTAGGGAGTCAACTTGTTTTCTTTACTATTTTTATCATCTACTATATTTTTCGACTAAACCAAGTCGACCCCTTTTTACTTTATTATTACTACTAACTTTCATTGTTTGCAGATAAATTTTTAACTTTGTTTCACTAGATTTGCTATTAGATTTGTTAGGAGACAATTTGGAGTCATCTGACCTCTTCTATACTATCATCATTTTGGTGCTAGACAGTACCACCACTGTTAAACGGTCTCTGCATTGGAAATGGAAATTCTTTTAATTTGATCGCAAAACGATTGTTATCATAGTGAACCAAAGACATGTATTCAAAGGTTTTTAATGCCATCTTCAAACCTCACCATGGTCAACAAAAGAATATTTGAGCATATACCATTTCAGAAATCTCTAAATGCAAAAGAATCTATGCCATGTATGTGAAAAAAAAAAGTAAAATTTGAATAATACACTCTTCCTGACTTGGCTTTCTCCGTCTTCTCTTCACACCTACAAGGGACTACAAACATCATTTTTTTTATATATCCTCACTTCCATTTTCTCACACATCACCTTTTCCAAACGCAAATGACAACCTCAAATATATCTTTACCAACAACACTTAAAACTCAATTAATTGATAGAGGACTATAAATGTAAATTCTTCTTTTTCCTTAACTTTATGAACTTACTAAAGAAAGAGAAATTTTTAAATTAAATTTTTTAAAATTCTTTACAAATTATATATCAAATTAAAAATTATCGTGAGAGTATGCACCAACAAAATAAAATGCAAAATTTACAAAATATTTTAATACAAAATTCAATTCTCACGTATATTTAACGTATTTTCACACATATGATATAAAAATGTAAGTTTTATGAATTGTGTTATGTATTATTATTTTTTTAAAACATTAAATTAAGTTATAATTGTATAAAAGAAGTAAGAATAAATTAATTAATATAATATTATCATACTGTATAATTAAAAAATTATATAAAGATTCCAAGACACCAACACCTTCCTGCCACTTAATTCACTAACGTTAACCTTCTTTCATCTTTTTGTTTTCAATTATCTGTGCAAAACCTGCCCTGTTTCTCTGTACTCTCACTGCACGTTTTCTGTTCTCGCCTGCACTGTCATTGTCCCTGTCTTCACCCACACCAAAAGATACTCTCTCTCTTACACACCAAGCTTTTCCTCCTTGCTCACTCACACCATTCTCTCTCTCTAACCAGGATTGGAGCATTGAAAAACATGGAACTTTCCTAAACCTGTTCCAAAACTGGAAACTTGAAGAATGATGCACCAATGGGGTTCCAATGTGCAGTTTTCTAGTACAAGGGGTGCGTGGTTTGGTTTATAGGTACAAACTTTGAGGTTTGGAAATTCGTTTGTTTTTCTCCAAAATGTCAAGTCCTCATATGGGTCGTGTGGATTTGGAGCAAGGGAGTCACCAGCGTTCTATGAGTGGCAGTGACACGAGCATGTGCTCTTCTGATGCTGAGAATGGTTCCTGCTACTCCCGTTTCTATTCAACAAATGGTGACCATTATGATGATTGCACCTTTGCATGCGTTTCTGATGCTGCTGATTCCAGAAGGGCTTCTTCTTTTACTGATTGTTCAGTGGAGCTGGAAATTGAAAGTGGGGTTCCTGAAATTATGTTGCATTTGGCCACAGTGGAGAGGGATTGCAGGATTTGTCATCTTGGTTTGGATAGTGGAGTTCCCATTGAATTGGGGTGTTCTTGTAAGGATGATTTGGGTGCTGCTCACAAGAAATGTGCAGAGGCCTGGTTTAAGATTAAAGGGAACAGGTGAGTATAATTTTTAAGGTTTTATCTTTTCTTAGGTTATGTCTGGTTTTGAATTGGAACTTGGAAGTCTCAAAGTTTGTCGAAAAAGCAATTTTTGCCTCAGTTTTGTCTTGAAACTCGATTTGAAATGGAGAAAGGGAGAGCTTTTTTGTTTTCAAACTCATTTGTAAATGAAGTTAATTGAAGCTCAAACTTAAATTTACAAGTGTTAATCCAACATGCACTTACTTGCATAGTGAAACTTCGTTAATATTTTAGCTTTCATAATTTTAAAAACAAACAAAAACTTGAAAGGCACCTATTGTTGATTTGTTGCATTGCGAATTTGAGTTTATTAACTAGTCATGGCAAAAAGTTACTATTACTTCAGTGGAAGGTATGGATATGATACTCAAAACTGTTGAGTAGAAAGATTCTGAACTGAAGTGTTTAGTTGGTCGGTTAAGAGTAAATGATATGGTTAAATTTGGAATGTAAAATAAAGAAAATTATTAAATAAAAACTAATTTTAATAAAAATTAAAATATTTAGTTACTATTTATTAAATTAGATAATATTTTATAAATTAAAAGAATGATTGATATTTAAAGTAGTTTCTATTATTAATAAGAATTTATAAAATAATTTTTAAATTGGTATTTAATATTTAAAATCTAAAATATAGATAATTAATTTAAATATCTATTTAAAATTATTTTATAAATTTTTATTAATAATAGAAACTACTTAAATATTAATAAGTTTTTAATTTCTAAATTTGTATTTAATTTAGTTAATATAGTGATTAATTATATTTTTTTTAAATTTAGTTGTTGTTGTGGTAAGTTGAGGAAAACGAAAGAGAAAGAACTTGGTTAAATGGTCAAAAGATCCACCGTTTCTTTAAGAGAGGGGAATGTTATAGGAGATTGCATTATTTAAAGAGAACTAAAGAGAAAGGCATAAAGCATTAGCCATTGGCTTGTGCAAGCAAAGTGGGATTCCTTGTTGCTTTGTCCCTTTTCAGAAATTGAGGAATTTTCATATTATTTCTTTTCATTTTCTTTATCTCAAACAAAGTAGTGATTTGATGCCTTCACCCATTTGTTCATGTTTTTGGGATTTCTTTTATAGTCTTGGTGGATGCTTATAGCTTGATGATGTGTCACATGTCATAATTTAACCAAAAAGTAGAGAATTGATGGTAATTTGGTCGTTTGTGATATATGATGACCTTAAACTTTTAGTATGCTTAATTGATTTGGTCACCAATGTCCAGATCCTAGGCAAATAAATAACTTTAAGGTAAATTATAGCATTCCTGCATGTAAAGGTTCAGCATGTCACTTGCAGATAGTAGAAGAGTTTAAAGGAGTACTATTTTTAGTGTCTATTTTATTGATGGATTATGTCTTCTATAAATTTAGGTCCATCTATGGAGGAAAGATGATTTTTTTCAATAATATGGTGCAATTTTACATCTTAATTACCAAAATAGATAAAATCTTAAAAAATTATTAAAATTGATAAGTAATATTAAGATCATACAATTTTAATGTATTTGAATTAAAAACACATGATGAAATGTTAAAGTGACATAACTTATTTATTTTAATAACTTTTAAAATTTTATATATTTTAATAAGTAAGATGTAAAATTTCACCTCATTAACATGTGGAGTTGTTGTGCAGAGAGGTAACCTAACTGTGAGGTATTGACCTAGTGGGGCCTCTTCTATATTTTTTTTATTTCTTTTCTCTTAGATTATTTTTATACCCAATACATATATGTTTTTATTTATAAAAGGAAGTTAGCTATAATTTCAATGTTTGGCATATGTGTTTATTACCAAAATAATTTTCTTGCATATATTTATCCATATAAAAGTTTAAAACTTGTTTACTTAGTCAAACTTTTTTTTATCACACTCTCCGTTAGGCTAATGTTCTGGCAAGTGCATAATTAGTGGCTAAATTTAGTGAAATAGAATTTGAATCTTTTCTCTGTTCTTTGATATTTCTCTTCATGTGTTTTGATTTATTAATAGAAAATTCATGAAATGACTTTTTAGTTGATGGATTTAGAAGAAGCTGCATGGTTTACCAAGCGATTCTTGTGATATTCCCACGAGAGACAAAACATTTAAGAAGGTATCAAGTGAGTTTTGTCTTACTAGGAATAAACACATACGTTAGCTAACAATACACTTTCATTCAATTCGAATAACATTCTTTAGTTTCAATAGTGACGGAATAATTGTTCTCCACCCTTCAAGTATGTTTATATGCTTTTCCTTTTTATGAGTATAAATTCGTGATTTTGTTATTGTACTTTTAGAAAAAGTCTAACATTCATGATTTGATCAAGTGTTTGAAATAACTAATTGTAAAATGTGGGCATGTTTTGTCTCTAAGACGATAGTATTGATTCAATAACATATTATTTAAGATTCAACTATTTTGTCTGTCAGACAATAATACAACACTGTGTAGTCTTAGTTTATGTCTGATAAGCATTGGATATACTCAGATGATAAATACAAATTTAAACTAACCTCATACTACACAAACGTATATGCTTAATCTATGATACAAGGAATGTTTGTTACTTTGGTTTGCCAAGAAGATATGCTCAAATACAAGTCACAAATGATCTTTTGGACAGAGAACTAAAATTGTTTTCTTCAACAACTCACTAATGCGAGCATTATCAACTCTTGTTATAACTATTTGCTTAGGGTTTAGGGTTTAGACTTTAGAGAAATTCAAGAAAAAACATATTATCCAAGAAGGTATAAGTACATATAGTTATTGGGATGTCAAGTAAAGAAGAAAAAACAATTAATGTTGCTCGGGGTGCATTTAGTCCATCATTCAAAATCAAGTTCATTACACTCAAAAGAGCTGAAGTTGCTCAAACTGTCATAAACATATTTGCCATGGATTTGTTCTCTAATGCCTATTTAAGTCATCCATCAAGAAAAGGAATGAAAGATGAAGTTGCACAGTGATGAAACTGTCAAAATATCCAGTGCCCCAAAAAACATTATAGAGAATATTATGCATGTTTACTTCTCAAACTAGAAGAAAATGTTTAACCTTGTACACATTGAAAGATGCAACCTCTCTAGTAAGAACCCTGTGATTTGATGATCACTACTCCGAGAATATATCTATTTTAGACAATAGTGCTTATTTGGCAAAGAATACTCTTGAATGAGGTTATCTAGGAGTTATTGTGGTACAAAAGAATGCTTGGATTAGCCAAGAGTGGTTGGGTTCAAAGAATACTCTATTTAGTCAGGAGTGGTTGGGTTCAAATAATACTCGGGTTTAACTATGAGTGATTGGATTCAAAGAATACTCAAGTTTAGTTAGAAGTGATTGTGTTCAAAGATACTCGATTTAGTCAAGAGTGGTGTTGTTCAAAGAATACTCAATTTAGATAAGAGTGGTTGGGTGATGGAAAACCATCTAGCCACAATCCACAAAATAAGAATGTTGAAGACCTAGAATTTTGTTCAAGAGCTTAATAACACAATAGACCTAATTGGGCTTTTATTTGTCCTTTGTGGACCCAATAAATAGGACGACTCTATTATGGATAAATGAACAAAGTATCTCATAAAAGGTCTCCATACCATACAACAACAACTAGAGCTTTGACCGTAAGATAATAAGAAGACTAAGTTTTAGCTAACCTTAACAGGCCTAAGTCCTTATCATTTTGGACCAAGCATTACTCTCAATATTTCATGGGCCATGTATTGAGCCAAGTAACTTAGAATAAATGGGTCTTGTACATTTGGGCTAAATAAAGTAGGGTTTTGGGCTTGTGTTTAAACCTATGTTAATTAGGGTTTTGTAAACCTAACTAGGGTTTCAATTGGACTTCCAAGGGCCTAAGAGAAACCTTAGATCGATCATACATCAAGGTGGAGCGCAAGACATATGTGAATGCATGAGGAAAGAGTGAGGGTCATTTAGAAAGCATGAGTGAACATGTGTCACCTTCACTCATGTGCCAATTTCTACTAGAATTTGAATTCAAATTAAATTTTTCTAATGGGTTTGTCTCATCTCTCTCTTGCACAAATTCTTTTATTTCTTTTCAATCACCGAAAACTGCTCTTGAGTTTTTAGAATGTTTTAGAAACTCATCTTTCATCTGTATATTTTCCATCCAAAGAAGAAATTACAAAGAAGACTAGAAGAAGAGGTGTTTATCACTGGGTCTAAAGAATACTCAAGGGATTAACCAAAAGTATTACATTCCCAAAGAATACTCAAGACGTTAGTCGAGAGTGACTACATTCTCAAACAGTGCTCAAAGGGATAAGTTAGGAGTGACTACAATTCCAAATAATATTTGTATTGTACATTCCAACTTTAGTGTCCTTAATGGAACTCAATCTATTGATTGAAAACTAGATATAGTTTGTTTTTTCAAATGAAACAAAATAAAAATAGCTTGTGTATTTTCCTTTCTTTTTATTTCTTTTACTTTGCATGTTATTTTCGTCTATGTTAATCTAAGAGGAAGAATCACTACTAAAACTAAATTTGAAAAATAGTCTTTTAAACAAGTAAATCTATTTAACGAAAAGCTACATTTGTTGTATCTTATCATATAGAACTTACTAAGGGGGTATTTAACAGTTCATTTGTCTCATGAAAATATCATCTAAGTATGCAATTTCAGACAAAATTTACGAACAAGATTTAAAAATTATTAAAACACAATCAATCATCTCTTGTGTTGTTTCGTGTTTTCTACATATATTAAGTTTGTTGTTGTTGACAAAAATATGGCTTTTTTTTTCTATATTATCCATTGTTAATGCTATGTGAGTTCTCATTTGCTTGTTTTCATATTTCTGTTTAGGAGGCAATAATAGTATCTGCTAAATAAATGATAATTGATCAAATGTGTCTCTTAAAGGATAAAGTGACGTTACGAACACATTCTCTAGTTTTTTAATTTATAGGATTTTTTTAAAGAGTGTGTTCAAAATACGTTTGAAAGTGTGTGTTTAGCACTTCTCTAAGTATTAAAGAAACAACTTGATGGATTATTCACATCTACTTATGTAACTACACAATTAAAATTGTATTAAGGAAAAGTAGGGTTCCAACACACTACATTTTTCTTATTAGTTAAAATTTATGATTAAAGTGTTCATTAGAGATGGAGTGAATTTAGGATTTGTTATTATAAACTTCTAAAAAAAATACTTCTAAGAATAAAAAAATAAGCACAAAATGTGCAGTTAGGTTCTCCAAAAACTAAATAATGCTTATTAAAAAAAATCATTTTCATTCTTCTATAAGTTAGTTTTTATCTTATATATATATAAACAAATTTTAGTTTAGTTTATGCAGAAGTTTATTTGAATTTTACTTCTTTTTTTTTGTCTTCTAGATATTTGTTAAAAGGGTTATTGAAAACATACCCTTACATCTAACTCTTCAATTTAAATTTTGTGTACTTCTCTTATTGTATTTTCTGTTTGTTTAAACTTAGGACATGTGAAATATGTCATTCTATTGCCCAGAACATTGGTGGGGCAAATGAGGAGACAAGTCAGAGTTTGAGTGACAACAACAATGATATTGTAGCATCCACAATCTCAAGAATAGCTCCTCCACTAGAAACTCGAAGATTTTGGCATAGCCATCGCTTCCTCAATTTTTTGCTTGCTTGTATAGTTTTTGCATTTGTCATATCATGGCTTTTTCACTTCAATATGGCCTCATCATAGTTTTCCCCAAGCATCATAATCTTAAAGAAAAAGTGAAACCTAATTTAATAGGGTGTGGACGAAAAGAATAGAAGGGAGAAATCACCATCTAAAATCTAGAGATTGTTCCTTACAGAACTGAATGATCTTATACATTGAGGCCTTGCTAGGGCTATGTTACAGGTTTGCATTATAACTGGCCTCTATGCAAGTTAATAGTTTGTGACTTTAGTCATTTATTTCTATAATATTGAGCCTATTTTGTAGTGGTTTTTATATTCTGCTAGGTGAAACTAGTCAATACTATGAACCATAACATCTATTATTCTTCTCGACTCACACAAGATAATAATGTACATCGTCACATCATTTATTCATAATTGTTTTTCTTCAGGTCAAACAACATAATAATGTGTATTATCACATCACTCCTCCATAATTGTTTTTTTCCTTTAGGTTGTACAACACAATAAGATGTATCATCACATCACTCTTCATAGTTGTTTTCTTGAGATCACACAACACAATAATATGAATCGTCACATCACTCCTTCATTATTGCTTTTCCTAAGTCCACACAACACAATAGTGTAAATCATTACAACACTCCTCCACAATTGATTTTTTGCACAAACACACGACTTAAAAAATAGATTCCAAATGCTAAGATTTTCAGCAACACCAATGTACAAATATCATCTTCTCTTTTAATGTGTATATGATAATACTTATAATAAATTTATCATCTAATATACATAGTTCATTGTACTTTCATAAACAACCATCTTTATCTCTATCTCAATCATTCTCCACTTATAAATTCCAACTTCCACCCACACACCACCTTGAAACCATTTAGCTAACACAAAATATATATAAATTCTTCCTTCTTTCCAAAACTTTTGTTTTCATCTTCAAATGAACCATCATTTCATAACAGACAATGAGAATTTTTACAATTATGATCTTGTAGTTGTCTTTGCAAATGGTCGAATAATAGAAAATGATGAAGGCAACCATTTTGAATGTTCGTCTCCTAAACTTTTCTGCATCCCTCATAATTGTACGTTCTCCCATTTAAAGGAAAAATTTTGTGGTGCTTTGGGACTATAAGATCAAACATTGTTGATGAAGTTGTACTACAACCAACCTCAACTAAACTATCATCGTCCAGCTAGAGTTGTCAATAAAAAAATTGTACACAACACAATACAAATACAAAATGATGCGAACGTCCAACAAATGATTAATCGTTGAAAAAATACTAAATTTCTTAACCCAAGTGTGCAACATGAAGATTCAACCACAAAAATTGATCTATTTGTCCAAACTAAATATTAACATAGTGCAATACTTCAAGAATTGACTCAAGACTTAGAATACACTACCTATATCAACCATCTCGACAAAATAACATGCACACTTTTCTAAATTAGTAGTGCTTTCATTGTTATCATATTTATGTTATATAAATTTCATGTATCATCTTTCGTCCACCTTTAACTAATATATAAATTGTATTTTAATTAGTTGCCATCACATATATAATTTCTTTTTATGTTTCCATATATATATATATATATATATTTATAATTAAATATTATTACATAATATATATTTATATATAACTCATTCTTTATTTACATCATCTTTAAATTTAATTATAATTTATTTAAAATTTTAAAATTATGATTTATACACTTATTTTTTTTGTTGTTTACTCAATGATACACTTATTCGCTTATTTTTTTTTATAATTACATATACATCAACAATAAATATCTTAATTTTTATTTATAAAATTTTTAAACCATTCAATTAATATTTGTTAATAAAAAATCCCAAAAATTTTTGTTTAATTTTTGGTATTACTTTTTTGATATCTTTTACCAACATTTAATTTCGATACCAATATTATAATTTATTATAGTTTTTCATTCAATTTGAATTTTATTATAAAAATATATTTACAACTTTATTATAATTTATTCTTCGCAATTCAATTTTATTATAAAAATACAAAAACAAAACAATTTTTCATTTATTTTTTCTATAATATTTAGGTACATCAAAATACCTATAAAATATTTTATTTCATTCTCTTGTATTAATATTATCTCTTATAAATTTTAATTTTTTAATTTTTAATTTTTAAAATTTTATAATTCTTTCTATTTCAATTGTATTAATATTTAAATTCACTATGCAACAAAATTTAATAAATTAACCTTAAATAATTTAATAATTTTCACCTGTCATTTAAAATTTGTTTTCCCCATTTTTAATTAAAATTTTTAAAAAATTTCTTACTTACAAAAAAATTTATAAATTTTATTTTATTTTATATTTTTTCTCATTTATTTTCGACAAATTTCAGAATTTCATCACAAAATCCAGTCACCACATAATTGATTATTATGGATGAACATTCATATATACAAAACTGAAAGACAAAATCAGAAAGTGAATTTTGAGGACGCATTGAACGACCTTTTTCAACTCCTATTCATTATTGAGAAAAAAAAAATACATCTAAAATTTAAATCCCTGAAAATCAAATTCTAAAACATTTTGTTTACGAAAATAAAAAACAAAAGTGATAATTCAGCTTCCTAAAAATCAAATTCTCACCGTAAACATAAATCAATGATACTTGAAAAAATAAATCTCAAACAGTTTCTATTAAAAAAATTATTTCCTAATAGCGTTCCACTTGAAAAAAAAAATATATAACTCGTAAAATAATAATATTATATTTAATATATACACACAGACACACCATATTAATATTGACTCAACTGATATTAAAATATTTAATTATTATATTTGCTTTCAAATATAGTTTCGTTTTTACCAATAATACTACATGTTATTCATATTTAAACTAGATAATATTAACATCTTCTTCAACAACTCTAATTTTTTCAAATATTAAGTTATTTTAATCATTGTGTCGCATTAAGCGTTACTTAAACCAACAATATAAGGGTTTCTTATAGCTGGTTGACACTAATGCATTTATGTCAATGTTTTTAGAATCTCTTCAATTTGAAAGCCAAAACTAACATTATTTCTTGCTTATAGTTGACTTTAGATTATTCTAAATTTCATTTTTCTTATAATAAAGTGTGAGAGTAAGTTATATTTGGAAAACATTAACTTTATTTGTATACTATTCATTTTCCAGTTTTAACTCTCTATTCTCATGATTTCTATTTTACCATTAATCTAATTAATTGACTTTTTAAAAATGTATAATATATAAAATTAAATTTTACATTAAAATATATTAAAAAGATTATTTTAATCTTTAAATAGAAAGAAACATCATATATGATGCATATTCTCGATTAACACAAATATAATAAATTTCATTTTTTTATTAAAGACAAAATTGATATTTTTTAATATTATATATTACGTGATAAAAATTACAATATAAATAATACAAATTACATAGATAATTTTTTTTAACTTCGCCAAATTTTTTAAAAAATACCCTATGACTATAATTATGTTAGTAACTGTAATTTTACTTGCATTAATTATATTTGTTTTCAATATTTATTTGTTTACATTAGTTATATTTATTTATAAGTTTGAAATAAACTATTAAGTATAATTATTTAATTGTTTTCTCTTAGAAGTATAGTTTTTAAAATATGATATGTATATATAAATATATGATTAACGTTATTTTTTTTAAATAGTATAAACTTATTTTTTATACTTTACGAAGAATGTTTATATTATCATTTAATTATAAAAAACATTTCAATTTTTATAACACAAAATCCATGACCAAATTTTATTATATGGTACTGTAAAATTTTTGGATACTGAGTAAATATATTATTTTTTAAGAATATTAATTTAAGAAATAAAACTAAAATCTATTTTTTGTATTAATATTTTTCATTTTTAAACACTCAACTAATTAAATTGTAGTAAATTAGAAATCATTAGAAAAAAAATAGTTAAAAAATTTATAAATTTTTTTAAAAACAAGTTATTCAAAATTAGCGTTGAAAATCAATTTTTATAATTCTTAAAATATAGATTAGATTAGAAGAGAGGGTTTACCTTTAATTACAAATTTTGGAAGGTTTTGCATTTTCTATGTTTCAAAAGAAATATGTAGAAATTACCATTTATTTTTATTTCCAATATTAATGTGTTTAATAGTATTAATTGTATTGGTGCGTTGGTGGAGTTATACATTTAATATAGCTAAAAAAATAATTAGTTTTCAACGGCACGATAAATTAACATCGTTAACAAGTAACTCTTTTCAAAGATGAAACTATCCTAAACATGTGAATTTAAAAATTTGCATGAACAAAAGGGGAAAAAATGAAGCAAGAAGTATTCCAATAAAAGAAATATGCTTTGTTAAATTCGTAATAAATCTATGGTAGCAAACTATATATAATTCATTACAATTTATATCCATTTATTTTTAATGTTAATCTATTTAATCTTAAGTTATACATTTAATAGAATTTAAAAAATAGATTGATATATATATATATAATAACAAATTTATTTAATTTATCAATTATATCTATTTATATTATTATTACAATATATAATTGTAAAGTGATTGTAGTAATTGTTAAAGTATATTTAAAATAAAAACAATTACTAATCGAGGTAATAAGTGGGCATAGCTCAATAGTAACTCTTTTATCCAAGACTTCAACCACAATCCATGCAAATTAAGAAAGAACTATCTTAAACAAGCGACTTTAAATATTTGCATACTAAAAAACACAAAACAATAAATTAAGAAGCATAAAATAAAAATTCAGTAAAAAAGGCAATGTTTTTCTAGATTGATAATTGCATGTAGCAAACAAGATACAATTTATTACTCCCTCTAATTACTTTAACTTTTCACATAACTTCTGTTGAAGAGAAAAATAAATAAAAATGAAATTATTTTTTATAAATTGTAAGTAATTTATTTAAAAATTTAACATACATTTTTTAAATTATATGAAAATGGTAATTATAACTCTTTTTAAGTTATAAATTAATTCTAATTTTTCTTTTTTTTCTTATAGAAAATCGTGGGAAGAAACTTGTCCGAAGAAATTGTATAACTATTTTATTTAGAATGAATGTAATTACCTAAAAAAATAGTTTTACGTCTTATTCCTTTTATATTTTGGTATGAAATTTTTACCAAACATTCTTCATTGTTTATTGAGTATTGACTGAGATTTGAGCCTCAAATTTGTCCCACAAATTTTGCAATAATTGTTTTATTAATCACTGTCTGGGCTGAAATGAAGGTTTGTTTGTGTATGAAACTGTTAGACTTTTTTCCTAGGTGAATACTCATTCGTTTGACCTGAAATTTGTCGCGTTCTGTACCAAATTCAGTCAAGATTCTTACGTGAAATTTCAGCAAAAAATTATTCCAGGAGAATTTTTCATAATTTTTTTTGCAAACAAATCCTCTACCAAAATTTATGAAATTTCACCCTACTTTCTGCAATTTTATTCTGCGTCCATATTGTGTTGGAAAAACTCACTCAAGTACTATTATATGTTGTTTGCACCCAGCTAAGCAAACACGTCCATAAATAAATCACAAAAAGGAGATATAGGAAAGAAAAACAAGGACGTTTTGTTTTCAGAAAACCAGTTTTGTTCACTCTTGGTCTGGGACTGACTACGCCTTATTCCTTCGCTCTTTTCGTCTGAAATTTTTACCACATATTTGTCATTGTGTGTATTGAGTATTGCCTAAGATTTGAGCCCCAAATTCGTCCCACAAAATTCGCAATAAATATTTTATTCATCACTGCCAGGGTTGAAAGGAAGGTTCGATTGTGTATGAAACTATTTGACTTTTTTTCTAGGTGAATACTCATCCGTTTGACCTGACATTTGTCACGTTCTGTCCCAAATTCAGTCGAGATTCTTACGTGGAATTTCAGAAAAAAAAATTATTTCGGGAGATTTTTTCAGAAATTGTGTGCAAACCAAGGCTATTTATCCTCTACAAAAATTTGTGAAATTTCGCCCTACTTTTTGAAGTTTTATTCTGCGTCCATATTGCGTTGGAAAAACTCACACAAGTACTTTCATATGTTGTTTGTACCCAGCTAAGGAGGCACGCCTATAAACAAATCACAAAAAGGAGATATAGAAAGAAAAGTCAGGACGTTTTGTTTTCGGAATACAAGTTTTGTTCACTCTTGGTTTGAGACTTACTACGCCTAACTCCTTTGATCTATTGGAATGAAACTTTTACAAGACATTTGTCATTGTGTGTATTGAATTTTGGCTAAGATTTGAGCCCAAAATTCGTCTGACAAGATTCACAATAAATGTTTTATTCATCATTGCCAGGGCCGAAAGGAAGGTTCATTTTTGTGTGAAAGTGTTCGATTTTTTTCTAGGTGAATACTCATCTGTTTACCCTGAAATTTTTCACGTTCTGTTCGAAATTCCTTTGAAATTCTTATGTGGAATTTCATAAAAAAAATTATTTCAGGAGAATTTTTCGGAAATTTTGTGCAAAGCAAGGCTATCCTCTACCAAAATTTGTGAAATTTGCCCTACTTTTTGCAATTTTATTCTGCGTCCATATTGCGTTGGAAAAACTCACACAAGTACTTTCATATGTTGTTTGCACCCAGCTAAAGAGGCACATCCATAAACAAATCACAAAAAGGAGATATAGGAAAGAAAAGCAAGGACGTTATGTTTTCGGAAACCCAATTTTGTTCACTCTCGGTCTGAGACTTACTACGCCTTATTCCTTCGGTCTATTGGAATGAAATTTTTACCAGACGTTCCTCATTGTGTGTATTGAGTTTTGGCTGATATTTGAGTCCCCAATTCGTCTCACAAAATTTGCAATAAATGTTTTATTCATCACTGTTAGGGCTGAAAGGAAGGTTCATCTGTGTGTGAAACTATTCGACTCGTTTCCTAGGTGAATACTCATCCGTTTGACCTAAAATTTTTCGCGTTTTGTCCCAAATTCACTCGAGATTCTTATGTGGAATTTCAACAAAAAATTATTTCGGGAGAATTTTTATGAAATTTTGTGCAAATAAAGGCGACCTACCAAAATTTATGCAATTTCGCCCTAGTTTTTGCAATTTTATTTTACATCCATATTGCGTTAGAAACACTCACACAAGTACTTTTATATGTTATTTGCACCCAACTAAGGAGACACAACCATAAACAAATCAAAAAAAAGGAGATATAGGGAAGAAAATTAAGGATGATTTGTTTCCGGAAAACCTATTTTGTTCAATCTCGGTGTGGAACTTACTAGGCCTTATTCCTTCACTCTTTTGGTCTGAAATTTTATCTAGACATTCATCATTGTGTGTATTGATTTTTGACTATGATTTAAGCCCCAAATTCGTCCCACAAGATTTGCAATAAATGTTTTATTCATTACTACCAAGAATGAAAGGATGGTTCGTTTGTGTGTAAAACTGTTTGATTTTTTTCCTAGGTGAATACTCATCCGTTTGACCTAAAATTTGTGGCGTTTTGTACCAAACTCAGTCAAGATTCTTACCTGGAGTTTCAGGAAAAAACAATTTCCGGAGAATTTTTCAAAAATTTTGTTCAAACCAAGGCTATCCTCTATCAAAATTTGTGAAATTTCGCCCTAGCTTCTCCAATTTTATTCTGTGTCCATATTGCATTGAAAAAACTCACACAAGTACTTTCATATGTTGTTTGCACCCAGATAAGGAGGAAGGTCCATAAATAAATCAAAAAAAGAAGATACGGGAAAAAAAAGCAAGGACGTTTTGTTTTCGGAAAACCAGTTTTATTCACCATCGGTCTGAGACTTACTACGCTTTACTCCTTGGGTATTTTGGTATGAAATTTTACCAGACATTTGTCATTGTGTCTATTGAGTTTTGAGTCCCAAATTCGTCGCACAAGATTTGCAATAATACTTTTATTCATCACTGCCAGGGTTGAGTGGAAGGTTCGTTTGTGTGTGAAACTGTTTTGATTTTTTTCCTGGGTGAATACTCATCTGTTTGACCTGAAATTTTTCGTGTTTTGTCCCAAATTCAGTCGAGATTCGTACCTCGAATTTCAGAAAAGAACTATTTTGGGATAATTTTTCAGAAATTTTGTGCAAACCATGGCTATCCTCTACTAAAACTTGTAAAATTTCGCCCTACTTTCTGCAATTTTATTCTGGGTCCGTATTGCGTTGAAAAAATTCACACAAGTACTTTCATACGTTGTTTGCACCTAGGTAAGGAGGCAGATCCATAGAAAATCACAAAAAGAAGATACGGGGAAGAAAAGTCAGGACATTTTGTTTTCGGAAAATCAGTTTTGTTCACTCTTGGTCTGTGACTCTCTACGCCTTACTCCTTGGGTATTTTGGTCTGTTACTGGACATTCATCATTGTGTCTACTGAGTTTTGGCTAAGATTTGAGCCCCAAATTCGTCCCACAAGATTTGCAATAAATTTTCTATTCATCACTGCAAGGGCTGAAAGGAAGGTTCGTTTGTGTGGGAAACTGTTTGATTTCTTTCCTAGGTGAATACTCATCCGTTTAACCTGAAATTTGTCGTGCTTTGTCCCAAATTCAGTCGAGATTCTTACCTGGAATTTCAGGAAAGAACTATTTTGGGAGAATTTTTCAGAAATTTTGTCCAAACCAAGGCTATCCTCTACCAAAACTTGCAAAATTTCGACCTACTTTCTGCAATTTTATTTTGGGTCCATATTGCATTGAAAAAATTGACACGAGTGCTTTCATATGCTGTTTTCACCTAGGTAAGGAGTCAAGTCCATAAACAAATCCGAAAAAGAAGATACAAGGTAGAAATCCAGGACGTTTTGTTTTCGAAAAACCCATTTTGTGCACTCTCGGTCTGGGAGTAACTAAGCCTTACTCCATGGGTATTTTAGTCTGAAATTTTTACCAGACATTTGTCATTGTGTTATTGAGTTTTGGCTGAGATTTGAGCCACAAATTCGTCCCACAAGATTCGCAAAAAAGTTTTTATTCATCACTGCTAACGCTGAAAGGAAGGTTCGTTTGTGTGTGAAACAATTTGATTTTTTTCCCAGGTGATTACTCATCCACTAGATCTGAAATTTTTCGCGATTTGTGCCAAATTCAGTCGAGATTTTTACCTGGATTTTCAGGAAAGAACTATTTTGGGAGAATATTTCAGAAATTTTGTGTAAACTAAGTCTATCTTCTACCAAAACTTGTGACATTTCGCCTTACTTTCTGAAATTTTATTATGTGTCCATATTTTGTTAAAAATATTCACACGAGTACTTTAATATTTTGTTTGCACCCAGGTAATGTTGCAGGTCCATAAAAAAAATCAAAAAAGAAGATACGGGGAAGAAAATTCTTTGTTTGCACCCAGCCAAGACGTTTTGTTTCCAGAAAACCAATTTTGGCCACGCTCGGTCTGGGACTTACTATGCCTTACTCCTTGGGTATTTTGGTCTGAAAGTTTTACCAGACATTTGTCCTTGTGTCTATTGAGGTTTGGCTGAAATTTGAACCCCAAATTCGTCCCACAAGATTTGAAATAAAGTTTTTATTCATCACTCTCGGTTTGGGACCTACTACGCCTTACTCCTTGGGTATTTTGGGTTGAAAGTTTTACCAGACATTTGTCCTTATGTCTATTGAGTGTTGGCAGAAATTTATCACTGCCAGGGCTGAAAGGAAGGTTAATTTTGTGTGAAACTGTTTCATTCATTTCCTAGGTGATTACTGATCCGCCTGACCTGAAATTTGTCGCGTTTTGTCTCTAATTCAGGCGAGATTTTACCTGCAATTTCAGGAAAAAACTATTTTGGGAGAATTTTTTCAGAATTTTTGTGCAAACAAAGGCAATCCTCTACCAAGACTTGAAAAATTTTGCCCTACTTTCTGCAATTTTATTCTGGGTCCGTATTGCATTGAAAAAATTCACACGATTACTTTCATATGCTATTTGCACCCAGGTAAGGAGTCAAGTCGTTAATCAAATCCGAAAAAGAAGATACAAGGTAAAAAGCCAGGACGTTTTGTTTTCGGAAAACCCGTTTTGTTCAATCTTGGTCTGGGACTAACTACGCCTTATTCCATGGGTATTTTAGTCTGAAATTTTTACCAGACATTAGTCATTGTGTCTATTGAGTTTTGCCTCAGATTTGAACCCCAAATTCGTCCCACAAGATTTGCAAAAAAGTTTTTATTCACTGCCAGGGCTGAAAGGAAGGTTCGTTTGTGTCGGAAACTGTTTGATTTTTTTCCTAGGTGAATACTCATCCATTTGACCTGAAATTTGTCACGCTTTGTTCCAAATTTAGTCGAGATTTTTACCTGGAATTTCAGGAAAAAACTATTTCGAGAGTATTTTTAAGAAATTTTGTGCAAACCAAAGCTATCATCTAACATAACTTGCGAAATTTCGCCCTAGTTTCTACAATTTTATTCTGGGTCCGTATTTCGTTAAAAAAATTCACACGAGTACTTTCATTAATTGTTTACACCGAGGTAAAGATGAAGGTGTATAAATAAATCAAAAAAGAAGTTACGTGGAAGAAAAGCCAGGACGTTTTGTTTTCGGAAAACCCGTTTTGTTCACTCTCGGTCAGGGACTAACTACGCCTTATTCCATGGGTATTTTAGTCTGAAATTTTTACAAGACATTCGTCATTGTGTCTATTGAGTTTTGGCACAGATTTGAACCTCAAATTCATCCTACAAGATTTGCAATAAAGTGTTTATTCACCACTGCCAGGGCTGAAAGGAAGGTTCGTTTATGTGGAAAACTGTTTGATTTTTTCCTAGGTGAATACTCATCTGTATGACCTGAAATTTGTCGCGCTTTGTCCCAAATTCAATCGAGATTCTTACGTGGAAATTCAGGAAATAACTATTTCGGGAGAATTTTTCAGAAATTTTGTGCAAACCAAGGCTATCCTCTACCAAAACTTGTGAAATTTCGCTCAACTTTTTGGAATTTTATTCTGCGTCCGTATTGCATTGAAAAATTGACACGAGTACTTTCATATGCTGTTTGCACCTAGGTAAGGAGTCAGGTCCACAAAAAAATCTGAAAAAGAAGATACGGGGAAGAAAAGGCAGGACGTTTTTTTTTTTCGAAAAACAAGTTTTGTTCACTCTCGGTCTGGGACTTACTACGCCTTACTCCTTGGGTATTTTGGACTGAAATTTTTACCGGACATTTGTCATTGTGTCTACTGAGTTTTGGCTAAAATTTGAGCCCCAAAATCCTCCCACAAGATTAGCAATAAATTTTTTATTCATCACTTTCATGGCTGAAAGGATGGTTCGTTTGTGTGTGAAACTGTTTGATTTCTTTCCTAGGTGAGTACTCATCCGTTTGACCTGAAATTGTCGTGTTTTGTCCATGGATATTCTTACTTGGGATTTCAGGAAAAAACTATTTCGGGAGATTTTTTCAGAAATTTTGTGCAAACCAAGGCTATATCTTGTACCGAAACTTGTGAAATTTCACCCTTCTTTTTGAAATTTTATTCTACCTCCATATTGGGTTGAAAAGATTCACAAAGATACTTTGATATATTATTTGCACCCAGGTAATGAGGCAGCGCCATTGACAAATTACAAAAAGACGATACGAGAAAGAAAAGCCAGGACGTTTAGTTTTCGGAAAACCATTTCGTTCACTCTCGGTCTGGGACTTACTACGCCTTATTCGTTGAGTATTTTGGTATGAAATTTTTACCGGACATTTGCTATTCTGTCTAATGAGTTTTGGCTGAGATTTAAGCCCCAAATTCGTCCCACAAGATTTGCAATAAATTTTTTAATCATTACTACTAGGGCTGAAAGGAAGGTTCGTTTGTGTGTGAAACTGTTTGATTTCTATTGTAAGTGAATACTCATCCGTTTGACCTAAAATTTGTCGTGTTTTGTCCCAAATTCATTGGAGATTCTTACCTGGAATTTCAGGAAAAAACTATTTCGGGAGAATTTTTCAGAAATTTTGTGCAAACCAAGGCTATCCTCTACCGAAACTTGTGAAATTTCGCCCTACTTTCTGCAATTTTATTCTGGGTCTGTATTGCGTTGAAAAAAATTCACACAAGTACTTTCATATGTTGTTTGCACCCAGGTAAGGAGGCAGGTCCATAGAAAAATCACAAAAGGAAGATACGGGGAAGGAAAGCCAGGACATTTTGTTTACGGAAAACTAGTTTCGTTCAACTCTCGGTCTGGGACTCACTAAGCCTTACTCCTTGGGTATTTTGGTCTGAAACTTTAACCGGACATTCGCCATTGTGTCTACTGAGTTTTGGATGAGATTCGAGCCCCAAATTCGTCCCACAACATTTGCAATCAATGTTTTATTCATCACTGCCGGAACTGAAAGGAAGGTTCGTTTCTGAGTGAAACTGTTTGATTTCTTTCCTAGGTGAATACTCATCTGTTTGACCTGAAATTTATTGCGTTTTGTCCCAAATTTAGTGGAGATTCTTACCTGGAATCTCAGGAAAAAACTATTTCGGGAGAATTTTTCAGAAATTTTGGGCAAACCAAGGCTATCTTCTACCGAAACTTGTGAAATTTCGCCCTATTTTCTACAATTTTATTATCGGTCCGTAGTGCGTTGAACAAAATTCACACAAGTACTTTCATATGTTGTTTGTACCCAGCGAAGGAGGCAAGTCCATAGAAAAATCAAAAAGAGAAGATACGGGGAAGAAAAGCCAAGACGTTTTCTTTTCGAAAAACCAATTTCGTTCCCTCTTGTTCTAGGACTCACTACGCCTTACTCCTTGGGTATTTTGGTCTGAAACTTTTACCAGATATTCGCCATTGTGTCTACTTAGTTTTGGCTGAGATTTGAGCCCAAAATCTTTCCACAAGATTTGCAATAAATTTTTGATTCATCACTGCCGGTGTTGGAAGGAAGGTTGGTTTGTGTGTGAAACTGTTTGAGTTCTTTCCAAGGTGAATACTCATCCGTTTGACCTGAAATTTGTCGCGTTTTATCCCAAATTCAGTGGAGATTCTTACCTGGAATTTCAGGAAAAAACTATTCCGGGAGAATTTTTCAGAAATTTTGTGCAAACAAAGGCTATCCTCTACCGAAACTTGTGAAATTTCGCCTTACTTTCTGCAATTTTATTTTGGGGCCGTATTGCGTTGAAAAAAATTCACACAAGTACTTTCATATGTTGTTTGCACCCAGGTAAGGAGGCAGGTCCATAGACAAATCCCAAAGAAAAGATACGGGGAAGAAAAGCCAGAACGTTTTGTTTTCGGAAAACCAGTTTCATTCACTCTCGGTCTGGGACTCACAAGTTTTGGCTGAGATTTGAGCCCCAAATACGTCCCACAAGATTTGCAATAAATTTTTTATAAATCACTACCAGAATTGGAAGGAAGGTTCGTTTGTGTGTGAAACTGTTTGATTTCTTTCCAAGGTGAATACTCATCCGTTTGATCTGAAATTTGTCGCGTTTTGTCATAAATTCAGTGGAGATTCCTACCTGGAATTTCAGGAAAAAACTATTCCGGGAGAATTTTTCAGAAATTTTGTGCAAACCAAGGCTATCCTCTACCGAAAGTTGTGAAATTTCGCCCTACTTTCTGAAATTTTATTTTGGGGCCGTATTGCGTTGAAAAAAATTCACACAAGTACTTTCATATGTTGTTTGCATCCAGGTAAGGAGGCAAGTCCATAGACAAATCATAAAAAGAAGATACGGGGAAGAAAAGCCAAGACGTTTTGTTTTCGGAAAACCAAATTCGTTCACTCTCGGTCTGGGACTCACTACGCCTTACTCCTTGGGTATTTTGGTCTGAAGCTTTTACCGGACATTCGCCATTGTGTCTACAGAGTTTCGGCTGCGATTTGAACCCCAAATTCGTCCCACAAGATTTGAAATAACTTTTTTATTCATCACTGCTAGTGATGGAAGGAAGGTTGGTTTGTGTGTGAAACTGTTTGATTTCTTTCCTGGGTGAATAGTCATCCGTTTGACCTGAAATTTGTCGCGTTTTCTCCTATTTCAGTGGAGATTCTTACCTGGAATTTCAGAAAAAAAAACTATTTAGGGAGAATTTTTCAGAAATTTTGTGCAAACCAAGGCTATCTTCCACCGAAACTTGTGAAATTATAACCTTCTTTCTACAATTTTATTTTGGGTCCGTACTGCGTTGAAAAAAATTCACACAAGTACTTTCATATGTTGTTTGCACCCAAGTAAGGAGGCAGGTCCATAGACAAATCCCAAAGAGAAGATACGGGGAAGAAAAGTGAGGACGTTTTGTTTTCCGAAAACCAGTTTGGTTCACTCTCGGTCTGGGACTCACTACGCCTTACTCCGTGGGTATTTTGGTCTGAAACTTTTACCGGACATTTGCCATTGTGTCTACTGAGTTTTGGCTGAGATTTGAGCCCCAAATTCGTCCCACAAGATTTGCAATAAATTTTTTATTCATCACTGCCAGGGCTAAAACGAAGGTTCGTTTGTGTGTGAAACTGTTTGATTTCTTTCCTAGGTGAATACTCATCCATTTGACCTGAAATTTGTCGCGTTTTGTCCAAAATACAGTGGAGATTTTTACCTGGAATTTCAGAAAAAAAAAACTATTCCACGAGAATATTTCAGAAATTTTGTGGAAAACAAGGCTATCCTCTACCGAAACTTGTGAAATTTCGACTTACTTTCTACATTTTTATTCTGGGTCCGTACTGCGTTGAAAAAAATTCACACAAGTACTTTCATATGTTGTTTGCACCCAGGTAAGGAGGCAGGTCCATAGACAAATCACAAAGAGAAGATACGGGGAAGAAAAGCCACGACGTTTTGTTTTCGGAAAACAAGTTTCGTTCACTCTCGGTCTGGGACTCACTACGCCTTACTCCTTGGGTATTTTGGTCTGAATCTTTTACCGAACGTTCGCCATTGTGCCTACTGAGTTTTGGCTAATATTCGAGCCCCAAATTCGTCCCACAAGATTTGCAATAAATTTTTTATTCATCACTGCCAGAGCTGAAAGGAAGAGTTGTTTGTGTGTGAAACTGTTTGGTTTCTTTCCTAGTTGAATATTCATCCGTTTGACCTTAAATTTGTCGCGTTTTGTCCCAAATTCAGTGGAGATTCTAACCAGGATTTTTCAGGAATAAACTATTTCGGGAAAAATTCTTAGACATTTTGTGCAAACCAAGGCTATACTTTTTGCAATTTTATTCTAGGACCGTATTGGGTGGAAAAAAATTCACACAAGTACGTTCACATGTTGTTTGCACCCAGGTAAGGAGGCAGGTCCATAGACAAATCACAAAGAGAAGATACAAGGAAGAAAAGCGAGGACGTTTTGTTTTCCGAAAACCAGTTTGGTTCACTATCGGTCTGGGACTCACTACGTCTTACTCCTTGGGTATTTTGGTCTGAAACTTTTACCGGACATTCACCATTGTATCTACTGAATTTTGGCTTAGATTTGAGCCCCAAATTCGTCCCACAAGATTTGCAATAAATTTTTTATTCATCACTATCAGGGCTGAAACGAAGGGTCGTTTGTGTGTGAAACTGTTTGATTTCTTTTCGAGGTGAATACTCATCCGTTTGACCTGAAATTTGTCGCGTATTGTCCCAAATACAGTCGAGATTTTTACCTGGAATTTCAGAAAAAAAACTATTCCGGGAGAATATTTCAGAAATTTTGTGGAAACCAAGGCTATCCTCTACCGAAACTTGTGAAATTTTGCCCTACTTTCTGCAATTTTATTCTGGGTCTGTATTGCGTTGAAAAAAAATCATATGTTGTTTGCACCCAGGTAAGGAGACTAGTCCCTAGACAAATCACAAAGAGAAGATACGGGGAAGAAAAGCCAGTTCATTTTCTTTTCGGAAAACTAGTTTCGTTCACTCTCGGTCTAGGACTCACTACGCCTTACTCCTTGTGTATTTTGGTCTGAAACTTTTACCGGACATTCGCCATTGTGTCTACAGAGTTTCGGCTGCGATTTGAACCCCAAATTCGTCCCACAAGATTTGAAATAACTTTTTTATTCATCACTGCCAGTGATGGAAGGAAGGTTGGTTTGTGTGTGAAACTGTTTGATTTCTTTCCTAGGTGAATACTCATCCGTTTGACCTGAAAATTGTCGCGTTTTGTACCAAATTCAGTGGAGATTCTTACCTGGTATTTCAGGAAAAAACTATTTCGGGAGAATTTTTCAAAAATTTTGTGCAAACCAAGGCTATCCTAAACCGAAACTTGTGAAATTTCGCCCTACTTTTTACAATTTTATTTTGGGTCCATATTGCGTTGAAAAAAATTCATACAAGTACTTTCATATGTTTTTTGTACCCAGGTAAGGAGGCAGGTCCATAGACAAATCACAAAGAGAAGATACGGGGAAGAAAAGCCAGGACGCTTTGTTTTTGGAAAACCAGTTTCGTTCACTATCGGTCTTGGACTCACTACGCCTTACTCCTTGGGTATTTTGGTCTGAATCTTTTCCCGGACATTCGCCATTGTGTCTACTGAGTTTTGGCTGAGATTTGAGCCACAAAATCTTCCCACAACTTTTGCAATAAATTTTTTATTCATCACTGCCAGGGCTGAAAGGAAGGTTGGTTTGTGTGTGAAACTGTTTGACTTCTTTCCTAGGTAAATACTCATATGTTTGAGTTGAAATTTGTCGCGTTTTGTCTTAAATTCAGTGCAGATTCTTACCTGAAATTTCAGGAAAAAACTATTTCGTGAGAATTTTTCAGAAATTTTGTGCAAACTAAGGCTATCCTCTACCGAAACTTGTGAAATTTCGCCCTACTTTCTGCAATTTTATTCTGGTTCCGTATTGCGTTGAAAAAAATTGACACAAGTACTTTCACATGTTGTTTGCACCCAATTAAG
>Ga0123342_1000999_pt1 | contig 47149 bp, 21 predicted proteins | sample Turbeawhitnodule_FD_89960 | JGI IMG/M metagenome (GOLD analysis project Ga0123342, IMG submission 89960) | Root nodule microbial communities of legume samples collected from Mexico - Turtle bean Mexico white nodule | ecosystem: Host-associated > Plants > Roots > Nodule | place: Mexico: Nepantla...
AAACTTTTAGAGAGATGGTGGTTATTTTAAAATGAAACCTGAATAACTGAATTTTCTATTTATATGTCATTTTCATTTTAATAATAAAATATTCAGGTATCATTTAAAATATATCACTTCTACACTAAGGTTATTTTCTAGATCCTTACATTATTTATATAAATCAATTAAAATGTTAAATTCTTAATATTGATAGGGTAATTTAATTTCTGCTATATATATATTTTAAATATTATAAATCAATGAAAATGTTAAATTCTTAATATAGATAGGCTAATTTAATTTCTGCTATATATGTTTTAAATATTTAACGTGAGAGAAGACATGTAGATGTGAGATATGAGAGAATATAAATAATTTTTAAAAATGAAATACCTTCTAAAATAATCCAAGGTTATGTTAATCCAAATTTGAGCATTATTTCTAATGAATATTATCAAGAATAGTTTAGAAAATATATTTTTTCATAGAGTTAATAAAAATATTTTAATTTAAATATAATTCTTAATTAATATAAAAATAAATATTTTATTATATTTGACTTGAAAGTGAAATATTAACTCATCATATTTAAGTACTATATATATACTTTTTCTTATCATAGGTTTTTTTCATTCAAATCAAAGATTTTTTTTGTAGTTCAATTTCATCCACAGGTTGTTAGGTTAAGTAGGTTGATTCATTTGAGCATATTTTATTCTTTCAATTTATTTTATACATTTATTTAAATAAATAAAGTGGATTGACTCGAAGACATCTATGTGATTAGAATCAATTCACCTATTTAATTAAACATTACTAAAAAAAATTGTGAAAAATAGAAATTAATTTTAGATACCAAAATAATTAGTTATTATATTACATGACATACATTTTATAAATTAAAAAAAATTATTGATATCTAAAGTAGTTTTTATTACTAATAAAAAATTATAAAGTAGTTTTCAAATTAGTATCTAACCATTAGTTACTAATGTTTTATCTACTAATTACTTATGTTCTAAATTAATCTCTATTAGTCTTTTAGAAACTAATTTAGAATAAAAAATATTAGTAGCTAAAATCTTGGTAGCTAATTTAGATACTAATTTAAAAACTATTTTATAAATTTTTATTTATAATAGAAACCACCTTAGATACCAATAATTTTTTAGTCTTAAAAATACTATTTAATTTAGTTAATATAATTTAATTTAGTTAATATAATGATTAATTATTTTTTTCTCTAAATATGATTGTTATTTATCATTTTTCTCGTAGTGTTCTAACCACAACTAGAAAGTGATATTATCAAGTATTTATAAAGATAATAAGTAAAAACAAAAATATTATAACTTATATAATCAGAAAAAAAAATCAAACATCTAAATTATTCTAATACTATTGAAAATAGTCTAATCTTAAAAAAAAAAATTAACATATAAAATTCGAAACAACACATAATTATAATAAAAAAGTTATAAAAGTTTGGTGTTAGTAAGTTATTTAACTTGATTCTAATTTTTTTAAGTCACGTTTTTATATTTAGTGAATCGAGTTGAATTTAATTTACATTTTAAAAAATTAAATTTTTTTTTAACACAAGATAGAACCCATCAAAACTGGGGTTAGTGAGGGATTATTTTGACAAGTCTAAGCGAAAGCCATGAGTGAATGAGCTAATTTGATAGTAAACATGAATAATTAATGTAAGCTGGTTTGAGTGTGAGAAGCAAGAAGGCATTAACTAATTGATTAATGAAGGAAGCAGAGGAATATTCCAGGTTGTAGTGAGCTGCCTCAGCAACGGGTCACTGAAAAAAGCAGTGATTAAAAGATCTTCATCTTACTAACATATTGAACCTTCCATACCCAAACACAATAAAGCAGATATAATGATCAAAGAGATTTGATTAACAAAAAAGATAACACATTATTACCAACTCATTCCCTCCATTTGTCAGGATATGCAAATGCTTCTTCTTAAAGTACCTGTAACAACATATTTTTCCACCTTGCTTATCATACCCTCATATGCTAATGCAAATCGCACACAAAAATCTTTTTTCTTTCTTTTTCAACTACTTCACAAACCCCATTCTTATGTATCAAAAAATCCTACATAACATATTTCATTCTCCCTAAAGTGGCGTGTCCACAACATATGCATATACATTTACCCATTAATTTATGTGCTTTTTCTCACAAGGTGAGTTGGGACATATAAAAAGTGGCCAAGCCACATGGCTCATCAGGTCTCTTATTTAATTCCTGCAAGTACAGGTGTTTGATTTTAACGGATGTTTAAAATTTAAATTGCTTTATTGTTGCACATGTCTGTCCTTCTAATTTAAGGTTGTCTAATTACAAAGAATAAGGTAATGAAAATTACAAGTTCTATTTTGTTACATGCAAGTTTGAATAGGTGAACATGAGAATGAAGTTTTAAATTTGAAGATGTTGACTGAAATAAAACCCAGATTAATTAAGTGAGTATGTTTGGTAGAAAAGAAAAGGTTGAGGGAAGGAGAATGATGTGTTGTAAAGTTTTGAATGAAAGGTGAAGAAGGTTAAATAGGGTGAAATCTGGGAGGAAGAAAAGGTATATATAATTGGTGGTGGCATTGCTTGGTGAGGTGAGGGCAGAGGGACAAAATAATTTGAAGATGACAAAAGGTAGGGAAAGGGGTTGGGTGTGATCCAAGATGGCATATATAGTGGAGGTGTGAATGGATCCATATATTTATATCATGTGACTTGTGACTTCAACTTTATTCTACCTTCAGTGTGGAACTCTTCTTCATTTTAATCATCAAAAATACAAATTCTATATGGAGTTCACATTCAAGTAAAAAATTATTTATCTTTTTATTTATAATTTGATTTAGTGTTATCAACATGTCAACGGTAAGTATATATCTTAGTTTTAGTAACATTTAAAATATTCTTTTAAATATACTTTAAAAATTACTGAAAATGAAAATATTTTTAATTTTAGTAACACTTATGTTGGAGATCCCACGTCGACTAGAGATTAGAGTCTTTCATTGTATATAAGTGGATGCAAACCTCAATCCTATGAGCCGGTTTTATGGGGTTGAGTTAGCCTTAAAGTTAACTTCGTAATATGGTATCAGAGCCATTTCGAGCCTATCCTAGCGAGTGTTTGTGTTGGACCTATCGTGCCACCCGCTATCGGGCCGCTATCAGACCACCCATAATATATAGTCCCACGCACGAGTTGAGGGGTGTGTTGTAGATCCCACATCGACTAGAGATTAGAGTCTTTCATTGTATATAAGTGGGTTATAAACATTGTAACAACTTAAAATCTCCTTTTAAAAAGATGCTTACTGAATTGAATGATGTTAAATAAATTATAATGAATTTCTTCATAATCATAGTCATTATCAATGATAAATTTGTTTATATTCTTTTTCCAGTCCAGTTTTTATTTTAGGCAATAATCCAATTTTTTGTACTCTTTTATTAGTAATTCTTTTTCCCGTCATTACCATACGTGCTCAATGATAATTTTGTTCGTATTCTTTTTCTAGTAATTACAAAAATTGAATGATGATCTTTTAATGTTTTCTATTAATTGACCATTAATGGAATGGATACAAGTTATGCTTTATAATGAGAAATTTTGTTTTAGATTGAGATTGATTTTTTATTTTTTTTGGATGAGTTTTAGGAATATAACTCATTGATTCATGTACTCTTGTGTTCTTAAACTTGTTGTTTGAATTAATCTTAATAGAGTTCAAAAACTAGAACATTAAAATTATTTTAAAAGAAATTCAAATTACTAATATGAATTCCGAGGCTGATTCAAAATTATATATATATATATATTATATGATTTCAATGTTAAAATCTCAGTTTATATTTTGATTATTAAATATTTTAGATTGTTAATTGATTGTTAGAATTTATTTTCAAATAGTTTGCTTATGATATCATAGATTATCTCATTTTTCGTTACTTTTACAAGGTTAGTTACTTCTTGCCAATTTTATCCTTGTTTTGGCATCTTAGATTTATTGATGTGTAAAAATGAACAAATGTATAATACAATATTATTTATTAATTGACTTACAACACATATAATTTATTCATAACAATTAGACAAAAGCCACAATTAAGTAAAGAGTCACTCATATTTTCTTCAATCAGCCGCTATATTAGATCATGATTCTTTAAATCTGCATATACGTGGTGCAACTAAAGTTTTGAAGAAAAATAAACAAAAATATTAAAAGTAGTCATAAAATAATATTCCATTATCTTTATAATTATATTCTGTACATTTTAATTAAAAAACATGCTTCCTTGAATATTATCGAATTTATAGTTTTAGAATTTAAATATAAAAATGGGAAGATATTATACAGGGGATTATGCAGAGGAGATATTTAGAGACGCAATCCTTAATATGTGAAGGTGATGAATTTGAAAAGGCCATTGAAACCATCTGAGTCTGAAAGAGGGCATTTCTTTCATCTTCCTTTTGAATGTGTTGCCTATATAATTTATTCCACATCTCTTTTTACAAGTCATGTCATCATCACACACTTGAATCACTTTATGCACGATTCATAATAATAAAGAATAGCATAGTAGCTTGAAAATGACGATCACATTCATAATTTTGCTTCATTTCCTTTCTTGCATTTAAGCAAGAGTATAGATGGTCACATAAAGGTAGGAAGGTGTAACATTACTAGCTAGCCAGCCAGCTATCTACATCATTCAATGGGGAAACACAAGTGTGGCCCTTCAATGTGCTAGTAGACATGTGCTACCCACAAACAACCCATTAATTTGGTTAAGATTCACATCTCTCAGGATGAAATTCAGGCTTCATCATATTTGATTATGGAATAGGGAGAGAAAGGGGTTCGTATGAAAATGATGTTTAAAATACACACAGCATAATTGATGGCAGAAATGGACAACTCTAGTACTTTGTGTTGTTTAGCACCAGGAAATTTTGATAAGGTTGCGGCCTTGCAGGATCCTTATAATAGAGAAAGCCTTGTCTCCACACTTGGGTTTCGGAGTCACTTTCTGATGGCAACTGAAATCAACCATAACAGATTCAAAGCATGTGAAAAGTCCACCATGGATGAAACTTAATTAAACTTTAGTTGGGGGAAGTGAAAAATGGAAAACTGTGTCACACGAAACCTAACTTTGACCCAAAAGAATTACCTCCTCACCAAAGGTTTCCCCAACAACTCAATTAGCCAAATCCTGAACCTTTTTGTTTTGTTTTTTTCTATTCTTTTCACATCATAATCATAAAATACAGCATGTTTGGTTGGTCAGAGACGAAAGAAGTTAGGCCCTTTTCTGATAGAGTAGTTAAGGAGTTACTGCATGAAGGGTTAAGATAAGAGCATATAAGAAAGTTTTCTTTTTGTTCTTTCTTTGTCAGTAACTGCAGAAACAATACATTGTAATATCTTTGTTTCTTGTTTTCAAATAAGAAAAAGATAAAAGTAGCATCCTGGTATTTTCTGTATGAAATTGGTGAAAGGTGAAAAAAGGAAAGCAGATAGTGTTGCAATTAGCCATAAAATGAGAGATTTATTCCGAAATGTGTGAGGGGGGTTCTGAATTTTGGTGGTTTGGAGAAGAATAAACCGTGAGGGAAAGAGGAGAAATGGAAGAAGTTAGTTATAAAGTGGGATGGGATTGACAATTAATTGGCGGGGCCAAGATTTGAAAAGCTGAAAAGTGAAGGGTGATGGTGAGGAGGGTAAAGAAAGAAAAAGGATTGAAGAAGGTGCCATGTGCTGAACTGAATTATTGAAGCATAGGGACGTGGCCAAATAGCATCTCACGTCTAAATCTTGAAGGTGGGTGGGGAAAAGTGCCACAATCATTTTAGACCACTTCTCACCTCAATGCTGCCTTTACAAATCAACTATGTGTAAACTCCTAACTTAACCACATCCATTTTCAACTTGAAAGAAAACAAAGAGAGTTGGAGGATGAACATTTTTTGTTTTTAGTCAACCTAGGCATCACCTTAAGTGGTCCCTACATTTTTCAACAAAACATAATCATTCTCAACCTAAAGCAATTCCCTATACATTTTTTTTTCTTATTTGAATACAAGTCACAACACAAGCTAGGTAGCCCAGTTCTTAAAAGAATCAACTAACTGAAGGATCTGGGCTTGGACAACATGCTGCATAAGCCCATTTCCTGCTGTTATTGGATATGATGTCACAAAATATATTTGAAGCAATCATGTTAAATGATCATAGGACTCACAATTACTGTTCCATGAATACACTTCTTTTAAGTTATAAATGATAAAAGTCAGAATTTGAGTTGAATGAATGGTACAAATGTATGGTTTTGTGGTCATAATCTGAGGGGTAGTGAGAAGTGGGAGAATGTTCCATAATGGCTAGTCTCTGAGTTGAAACTAGAGTTGTCACAGAATGGTAGAATGGTGGATGGTAAAGAAGATCTATTTGAAACAACCTTTTTACTTTCCTGCTAATTATTCCCCTGACTACCCTCTCTTCTTCTTTTTCCCTGCACACCTTTCTTATGTCTTCAAACAAGGAATATTGTTTCCTTTTACATCATCAAACTACCATATAACCCATCAACACTCAATATATTCCCAACAACTTCTACACTTTTATCTTCTTTTTGTCAGAAAACAACATCATTCTTTTTAAATAATAATATTCAATTTGTAATTTTATCTGCATTTTCCTTAACGAAAGTGTTGTCTCCTGAAATAGAAATGTTAGTGGAAAAAAATTCCGCTGAAGATGTTCCATTATATCCAAAATTTAAAGAAATACGAGACCATTCAGGCGTGAAGAGTTCAGGTCATTAGAAGTGGTAAGCATAATTCACAATATGCTGATAATTTTTTTTGGCAATGTTCAAAGAAAGCCCATAAAGTAAAATTTAAAGCATAATTTAAATTTGAAGTGGCAAGCATAATTGACAATGTTCTTGAATGTAAATAAAAGAAGAAAGCTCAAAAAAGAAAATTTAAATTGAGCAAAGTTGTAAAATTTCACAAAAACAATAATAGTAAATTGTATTACTCATTGTCCCTTTGTAAGATTGCTGAGGATAATAAACTGTATTTATACACACTTAATTTTATTCTTAAAAATCAAAATTTCTGAAACTTAGGTATATACTATAATAATAAGATAAACGCTATTATTGAAAAATAAGCCATGTTTCAATTTGATCAATTTCCAAATAACAAAAGTAGTCCATTTAAACTTCCTAAAAAGTTTTGAGATCTGTAAAAGATTGTGCCAAAGTAGAGTCTGATATAAGCCATTTTACCTCTATATTTTTCTGTGAAAATTCAACACTATAATTCAAAATACAAATTATATTTTAAATTATAGAATTTAAAAGGTAATAACTTTCAAACTTTACAATTCAAAAATACTATCCAAAATCTACTACTCAAAATACAAATTTTTATTTTAGATTATATAATTCAAAATGAAAAAAATTTGTATTTCGAATTGTATAATATGAAATGTAAAATTTTGTAAATACAAAATTTGGATTCCAAGACAATTTTGATATGTTTGAAAATATGGGGTGCCAGAAGAAATTATAGAAGTGAAAGAAAAATTTGCCTGATACAAATATATCAAGAAAACAAAAAAGCCCGTTACAAAAAATATATGAACCGAATTCTAGGGAGCCCATTTGAAAAACTTAGGTAGTTTATAACCTAACAAAGAACACTAAATCTACAAAGCATTCCTTGTAGCACGTTAGATAAAAAATAATGATTTATCAGTCAAATTTTATATTTTATTTATCATTTTTATATTTACACATTTTGTTACTTACTTTTAATATTCATAAAACAGTTTTCCTTTACCTAGTGTTTGGCTTGGACTGGAAAATCTGGTATAAATTGTACAGGGTTAAGATTTTTTACTAAAATAATCAACCCATGGTGCCTTATTTAACTATCTAATTAATGTAACAATGTAATGCATTATTTTATAACATCGTGGGTTACCTTAAAGCGGAAGAACTATAGCTGACATATTTAAAATATTATAAAAGAAAATGTTAACATTTTTTATTAAGTATTTAATTTGTTTAGAATCAATATCATAAAAATAAAATATTTTTTATTTTAGAAATTATTATATTAAATAAATCTTTATCATAACATTAAATAATGTATATATTGACGTAAATTTTTTATACAAATTCCATTTTTCTACAATAAAATATACCAACAATTATTTTTATCCTAAGTATATTTGTATACGTCCTATTTAAATAAATTTCTCTTAAAATACTTCTTTCCTACTCTTTAAATGTTCAGATTAGTAAATTGGTTTTGTTATAAACTATAACATACATGCTAAATAAAAAGTTAGTAATAAATTATAAAAGGGTCACTACCCTTACATTGTTTATCCTAGCCACCACCATTGTTACTGTCAGTCTTGACATTCTTCATATGAATGTTGACACTCATTGTTAGATTATTTAACATTTCTTACATATTTTTATACCAAGTTTTGCTTTTTCTGTTGATTCAAAACACGTTTTCACATTTGATGTAAGTATGAGTTCATCGTTTTTGTTTTTTTTTTCATGGTGATGAATGAAGATGATTAATAATGACAGATGTAAGATTTGGTCAATACTACTGACTTTCCTACAATCGTTAGGTGTTTGAAAAGAAGAAAAAAAATGTGTTGACATGATAGTTTGAGACAACCTATTAAAAGTTTTTGTAGTGGTGATTTGTAAGATATAGGGTAAGTATGAATCTAAGTTAACTCAACGGAAAAGTAAAATTTAGAGAAAAATACAAACATAAAAAGTCAGAAAATTGGACTGAATAAAAAGGTTAGAAGAAAATTTTGAAAATGGCCAAATTAAATAAAACAGACCAAATATGGAAACCTAACCTGAACTTAAAATAAATAAATAAAATATAGTTTTTTTTTCGCTGTAAATTGAAATTTATCTTCATAAAAAATTGAATAATATATAAAAAAAATGGATTAACTTATTGGTATTTGTAGTCTTTAAATTTTTTTATCAATTTTGGTTTATATTCTGACTTTTTAAAAATTCATCTTTGTTTTTATATATCTTATAAATACCTAAAACTGTATTAGTTTTATAGGGACTAAAATTTTGATTTTTAAAAAATAGTAGGACAAATGTTAACCTAATATTTTTTCAGATATTAAAGAAATATGGATATCAAAGTTATAGAAGATCATAATACTAATTTTGTATTTTTTAATTCTTAGTTGTTTCTTTCTTTACAAATGTTAATAGTCTTTATTTTGTTTTGTCTATTATGATTCTAATATTTATTGATTGATTTTTTTTTTTTTAGTTAGACTTAAAATGAATGTATTGTTGGTATGTATTAAGATTATTTGTTTTGTTCTCAATGAAATAATATTAGAGATATTCATTCTCATATCTTTTATCTTCCATTTTACTTTCTTGTTCATCTCTATTATATTTTATAATACCAGAACATAAAGTTTGAGGATCTTAGATTCTATTTTATTCGAAAATTTATTAAAAGGCTAAAATCAACTAAAAATATTAAAAACATGTATTGAAAATTGGTAGTGTATTATATATTTCAGAGATAATAAAAAAATTATGAAATCAAATTATAATTGTTGTTAAGAAATTAAAAATGAGAATTTTGATTAAAAAATGCATCATATTGTTACAAAATATATCTTAACTATTACACCCATGTCTTTTTTTTTAAAATGAAAAGTTGTTTGGATTTGAAGAAGAGATGAATAAGAAGGTTGAATAGAAGTTTATTAGTAGGTAATGGGATGTTGATAATTAAAGTGTTCATTAATTGAGAATCCATGTGAACTTTTTTCTCCTTTATTCTTCCCTTAATATTTATTTTATAGAGAAAGTGATGTGAATGTGTTTTAGTATTTTTGGAGCGCGTCGTCACCGTCACAATAACTAATACTCAAAATATGAATTGGTCACTGGAAATTTAATTTCTTAGCTGCCCATTAATTATTGAAGACAACAATAGTTTTTTTTTGGAAAAAAGACTTTTTTTTTAATTTTTTTAAATATGACTGTTTTTTTATATCCTCAAATATTTATTTAGTTGTTATTATTAGAAATATATATTTTGAAGAAAAATATTTTTTTTTTATAATTTAGAGTTTTTGAAATTCTGATTTTTTTTTTGTTATGTCAATATATTGTAATGAAGAAAATTTTATATAAAGTCTAGATCTTAATCATGAAACTTCTATAATAGATATACTCTTAGTCCTCCTTAATTAACATGCTTATGTTTAATAACACTTATTTAATAGAAAGACTTTCATTCAAACATTCTTATTGTTTTAATATTTAGTATACATATAAAAATAAAGCTAAAAACTGTAATAAATGTTCTTAATTTTAATAAAATATTTATTATAAGATTTTTTTAGTTTACTCTTTTCATCTGCATTGTAAACTAATTAAAAAGTAAGTTAATGATAAGAGTATTAAAGAATAACTAATATAGTCTTAAACTTTGAAAATAATAATTAAATAAAAATAGTAATATTTTCAAAATAAACTATATATTAGCAACCGACGGATAAAACAAGTAATGTACAATATGAATATTGTATTATTTATTTTTATTACAATATTATATTATATTATAATAGCACAATTCAATTAATAATGTCCGTAATTAAAACTAATAATTGAGTATACTGCTTTTAAGGTAATTTAATTACATTTTTTATTTAAATCTGAAAAATAAAATATTGATTTATTATTAAATCAAGAAATTAAAGTATTGAGAAGATTACTGATAAAAAGAAATTAACTTTATAATAGATTAAACTATATTAACAGATTATATTTTAAATAATATATAATTTCTAAAATATTATTAATAATATTGTAACGATTACAACTTATAAAATAAATACTTTAAAATTGTAATAACTTAAAATTTGTCTAATATCATGTTACATAATAAATTAAACAAGTTAATAATCTTATCTAGTAAATGAATTATCATAATTAACTAACTATAAAATATTGATAAATAATTTTACAGTTCAAAAAAATTAAAGATCATTAAATAAAACTACACTAAGTCTTCTAAATGGTTTCCTTATACCTAATATTCTTTAGACATAGCCTGTAAACTCTAATGATCTTTGGGAATTGTTCAACAATAAGAAAAGTTTCTCCTTTATTTTTTTTTAGTTTATAAATGCAATGTTTTACATTGTTGGATCTCTATTTACAACAATCATATACTAAGTAATGAGAATAAGATATGAATTTTTTATATCACATAATAAAATCTATAAAAGTTAAATTAAAACACAATAAAAATAACTTCTATCTCAATTATTAGTTATAGTTATATATGTAATCTCTTTTTTTATATAAAGAAGTACTACATAAATACGATCAAAATAGATAAAAAATAATTAGTTACTATATTAATTAAATTAGATATTATTTTAGAGATTAATTTTTTTTTATTTAAAAAATTTCTATTATTAATAAAAATTTATAAATTGATTTCTAAATTGATATCTAAGTTGGTTACGAGAGTTTTAACTACTAATAATTTATATTCTAAATTAGTCTTAGTCTTTTAGATACTAATTTAAAATCTAAAATATTAGTAGCAAAAACCTTAATAGGTAATGATTAGATACTAATTTAAAGATCACTTTATATAAATTTGTATTAATAATAGAAAGTATTTTAGATACCAATAATTTTTTTAGTCTCTAAAATGGTTTCTAACTTAGTTTAATAGTTAATTATTTTAATCTCTAAAATTAATTACAATTTAATGATTTTCTTACAATTTTTATTATAAATTTAATTTAATGTAATAAAATTAATTTATAAAATAAGATTTAATTTATTTATATATTATAAAATGTTGTTATTATTAATGGATGGGAGATTTCCGTAATTTTAGTTTTATTTTAATTTTAGTACTTGTTTATTTGACGTGAAAGATCAATAATTGATGGTTCATACAATGATTTTCTTCCAAGATTCATTACTATAAAGTAACGATGAAGAATGCAATAATTGACCTGCACTAACAACTATATGTTAGGACGATCAAATTGTTGGTGGCGCTCAATAAACATATGAAGGAGAAGCATATTTACACATTTTCTTTGTAGAGTTATTGTAAGAGAGCGAAGAATTGTTAAATAGTTCAAAGTTATTATTTAATTAATTATTTTTTAAAAATCATATGCAAGAAAAGAGTCTAACAAAAAAACTAGAAATTTTATCTCAATTAAAAAAAATAGTATTTCATTTATACACGTTAACCTTTAATTAAAATACTAATTTTAAGGACTTGAATGCAAAAAAGGAGGATTCAACTAAAAACACTAATCCATAAAAAGAAGAACTTCAAAGTTTAAATTAACTTATAGATGAGATTTTTAACTTAGGACAAAAAAAGTAATGGAACATAAGGATTAATGAGAACTATAATAGTTTGAAATCACTACAATTAATATTTTTTTTTGGATAATGATATTGGCACTTGTTGAATGGGTAACTCTCTTTTTAAGGAAACATCCGAAAGTCCAAGTCTTTGAAAACTTCTTTATCCTTGTGTATTAAGAAATACGAAAATTTAAAGCAACTGGGAAAACCAGTTCACATGAAAGCAAGAATATACTAGTCACAGTGGAAGTTTTTATGGCAAAGATTGGCTATATAATTTGACATTTGCACACTCCACTAGAAAATATCCTTGAAAGAAAGCTTCGTTCCCATATTGCTTTATGGCACTTCTGCGATATTTTAATCTCTGTTAAGCAAACAAAAATGGTGGAAGAGGTCAATGCTTATTGTCTTCTATATTTCCATTGGAAAAATTAAACTAATCTATTATCTTCTAACTATTTACCAAATGGCACGATCATACATTTTTATAGCAGGTTGGAGTCATTTCCCACAGCCATTCTTTTATTAGTTGAATAATGCATGCATACTTTAACATAATCTTTAATATCTCTGTTCTCCCAGTTGTATTTGTTTATAGATAACTCACTTTCATACCAACACATCCCCTAATGCTCTTCAATTGCAAGTCCTAATCCTACGTCTTTTACCAAAAAATATTATGTTGGAGGTGATGTATTATGTCTTCTTTATATTGATGATAGTTAAACCATATGCAAAAGTACTAAGAAACTTGAAGATAATTAACTAAACAAAACGCAATAAAAATGTTATATATTCGCCATGTTTACCTCAATTATGGGATTCCACTATAGAAGCAAGTTTCACATGTTTATAATAACACTAGCCAGTGAACTGATTTTCTTCTCATCATATGGTTTTGGCCTGATCATTGACGTGTCCAACACATCACAATCCTCCATCAACGTACAATACATGTCAAATTAAATTCATACAACACTCTTGCTTAAGCACTTTTCGTATTTCATTTGTATACTTCTTGTCCCACCTGTACTACTTTCCTCTCTTGTCCTAATCAGATATCAAGGACAGTGATCAGTGAATTATAGAAACAGTACTAGTTCCAAATAAAAGGAAGGTAGGTGACTGTAACATGTTCCAATTTAGAAGAAACTTCAACTCTGGCTAACTTTATGTTACCATCATAATCTTATAATGAACACTTCAATGATTGAGCATTGGCTACTTAAATTTGCATTATATGACCATAAAATTTATGATAAAGAGCTGAGCTGAGGATAATTATTAATAAGCACTTCGGTCTTTGTGCTTTTAGGTGCATGATTGACTTTATAAGAAAAAAAGTGACATATATTAATAGATAACGCATGCGAAAATATTACTGGACTGCTGCTGCAAGCCTCTTTATGATGTTTGGAAGATAAAGGGATTACAGGGTTCAATTTCTAGGAAATCACAATGGGTGGGTTGCATTGGCAAAGTAACAGCAAAAGGAAGCTTTTACAATGTAATTTGAAACAAAGAAAGTGGTTATACTCAATACTAGAAAGTAAAAACTAAACACCCATCCCACAAAAGGCACAAACAAACTCAGTCCAAGTCACAAGTCTGAGATCTTCTTAATTTTTAACTAGAGTCAGCTTCATCAGTAATACGTGACCCTTTCTTCTGTCTTCTTATCATCAAACAAAAAGTTGTTGCAATTGTTATTAGTGCTAATTAGCTGTTTAATTTCCTCTAGACCATAATCCAATGGATTTTGTTCCCACAATCCATTTTGTTTGTCTGTCCACCCACTCACAGTACTAGCACTGCCACTGGAGAACATCATCAACTTGTGAGTAGTATTTTCCACCCCACTGTAGAGGTGATTATCAGCAACACCTATCTGCTCCACAAAACTTGCCTCACCAAATTCTGGCTCCGTGACTTGACTGATCTGGTTGTTGCAGCTCGCATCAGAAGAGCTGCAACTAGTGGCTGCGGCTTCACCACCGAACACAAACATACTATTGTTGCTGCTATCTTTGAATTGGCACTTCTGGGTGGGGTCTATGAAACTCTCTTGTGCTTGAAAGAAGGAATCAGCAGAAGCAGAAGAGTTGTTTCCACTCAGAAGACTTGAAGTGTAGGAAAAGGAGCCGACGCCTGTGAAAGAACCGTGGGGATGGTAGTATGAGTTGCTGTTGTCTCTGAATGATAATGGTGATGAAGATGGTGTTGAGCTTTCAAGGATGGATAAAAGGGTAATTCGACGAGGTTTACTCTGGGGAGAAGGATTCATGGCCATCATTTTCTTCTTAAGCCTGGTGTTCCAATAGTTCTTGATGTCATTGTCAGTTCTCCCTGGCAGCTGAGATGCTATTATGGACCACCTGCACTCAGTGAAAATGTCTTCCACTATAAGAAACGTTCTGACATTTATAGCAGATCTAAATTGGAATGCATGAACTGGTGCACAACATCTAAAATCAAAGTACACATCATATCTGTATTGTACTGAACATATTCTATTTCCAAAAAGTGAAAACGAAAAACATAAAGAAGACTAAAAAATGCTTCCCAGTGTATCCCTTCGATTGTTTCTTCAATTGGAAATTATTTGTACGGTTTAATAGTGCCTCTGACAAGTGAGATGAGAGTGTCAAAAGTGAGAGAGGATGTGGAAATTGAGTGAAAGAAGTGTACCTGCTTCCAATGCTAGCAAAGAGGCTACAGATTACTTCATCTTCTGCATCAGAAAATTGACCATGCTTAATATTGGGTCTAAGATAATTAAGCCACCTTAATCTACAGCTCTTGCCACATCTTTTCAAACCTGCGATAAAAAAACTCAATCAGTAACACAAACACAAAGGAGTAGCAAGATCCTTGCATATCAGCATGCTTTAGCCATCATTAGCACGGAAAATGTAACATGACTCATCATATCTCTACTATGCACTTACCAACTTTTTGTGGGAGGGCAATCCAATTCCCTCCGGTGCCATGTTGCTCTATGTAGTCCTTTAGCTTTGCATCTTCTTCTGGTGACCATGGCCCTTTCTTTACATTTGCCTTGTCACAACAAGGAGCTCTACCCATCGATCTCTTTGTATTAACCCTCTCCCCCTCTCTCTCTCTGATTGGTTTCTTCAGTGGGAGTCTGAGGAAGGCATAAACTACAAGGATAGTGAAGAATGGAACGTGGAGACGGGCATCAATAGAAGTTTATTCAGATAAGAAATGGCACAAGTCAAAGGGAACAGCCTCTGTAACTTCAATTGTCTTATCAGTTTCCAAAATTATATCATTGATTAGCCTATAGAAGTTTCTACATCACCCTTTTACAAGGACCCTTTTGTGAGAAGGAGTTTATCATGGTCACAATTTAAAGTATCCAAAGTCTGCTCTAAGTTATAACGTGTATGATTTTTTCCCTTGAAAACGATGGTCTAGTGATACACATTTTCAAGCAATGGGCCAAGTCATGAGTAAACTATTGCCAAGTTGAACCTTCAATTATATGCTGCTTCCTTCCACTGCTCATACCTCTTTAGACTCCATCTTCCTTTTAATAATTCTCCATTGATGTAACTTGGGATCATTATCGATTGTAAGAGGTGGAATTCATGGTGCAAATTTTTCTTAAAATAGGAAAATTGGGATAATTTTTTAGTATGATGTTACTAGCTACTATTGTATAATTTTCATTTATTATAGGATCATATAATCCACCAACCAATTAAAAAACATTCTTTCCTATCAGAATTTTGGGAAAAGTTTGTTAAACACCAAAATGTATTTAACTCGTTAAAAACAAAAGTGAGAGAGATAACTTTAAGCATAATAAGTGAAGGCGAGTGCTAATAAGAGAGATAGTTTAACTCATTACTTTTAATATATATATTTTATTGTTAGTTAACATCTATTGACAATCATATATCTTCAAAGGGACTCATAAAAAAATAGCGAGTTTAAAAAAATGTTTTTTAATATGCTTAACTAAGTTTTAATTATGTCGTTAATTAATTTAAATATTTTTAGTTGAGTTTCTATTAACAAATTTTATTCTATTAACTCTTCAAAATAATTTTTAATTTTATATCAGTACCATGTGATTTGAATTTGATCAAGAACAAGATGATGTAACTATTAGTTTTTACCTTTTCATTTTCAACTCGCATAAACTCATTAATCCTTTCTCGAATCATACTCAATTTTTTCTCTAAGAACGAGTTAAAAAATAATGAGTTGAAAATGACACAATGGACGTAACAATTACACCATCTCATTAATAATAAAATCAAATGACGAAAAACAAACAATATTTTAAACACTCAATACCAAATATTTTAATAAAAACTTAATTAAAAATACATAAATTTATAATATATTTCAAATTTAATTAAGTCTTTTTAATAAATGTTAGTAAATAACAAGGAATATTTTGCTACATTGTTCAATAGGCAATACGATTAAAAACTAGATAGACAAAGTATAATACTTTTAATAAATTATTTGATATATAAATATATTTGTGTTATTCATTTTTTTTTATTTATTTATGTTCAAGATTGATAATTAAATATTATTTTCAAAAAGTTGGCTTTAAAAATATAATACATTACCACTGTACCCAAAAATTACGGGTAAAAATTGAATTTTAATGGGATTATAGTCCTATATAAAGACAAACTTGTGACCATCCCCGCGTTATAAAATACTAAAGAAACATAAAATAACATGTAATTAGTGATAAACTTAAGGCATAACTAAAAAGTACTCCACCATTTCTTGAACTAGTTGCTGTAATATTTTTGTTTTGACGAAGAGTGGATTAAATTTATCTTTAATATTTTATACCATCCACTTGATCTAAAGAATTATCCAAAATTTTCAAGTTTAAAAAATTTGAATATGTTGACACATATCCATAAGTTTGGTTTTTTTTCTCTTTGCATTTATTTTGTTTCTCTACTTATAAATTTTATCTATGCACCTTGTCAAACGTTATAAAAGAAGTTATGGATGTCTCAAAACACTCACTTTGAACCTAACCAACCATTGTTCTCTATCTTATCCTATTTCTTATTTTGTAATAAACTTCACTGTGTGTTGATGAAAAAGAAAACACCAAACACGAAAATAAAAGTACAATTGTTTGTTTTATCTCTAAGAAACCTAGATTTTTTCCCCACTTTATCATGATATATTTACCGTTTTTTTAATGTTCTTAGTTGTCTCAACTAGGTTAAATTTTTTTTTATGCGACAAAGTTTGTTGGTTTTTCGTGCTTAAAAAAATAAAGCATTAGTCATATGTGTTGTGCATATACTTTGCTTTATGTAGTATTGTTTACATTAAGCTGCTTATGCTTCTACTATTTTTAAATACAAAGCTTAATATATAATGTATTTACATTAAATACAAGACTTAATAATGTATTTTGGAGACGATGTTTTTCTCTGGGTATTATGGACTGTAGGCTTTTATTGTTTTTTTTAAAAGGGTTGCATCGACATGTTTAAATGTTCCAATTTGTTTACTTATTTTTATATAAAAAAAATAATCTTATGTGAGTAACGATATCCTAAAATGTCTTTATTATCTTTTAAATAGAATTAGTAATCTATTTACATTGTAATTCTTTAGATTTCTATGGTACTTTTTACATCAAGTTATTTATTTCCTTCATGCTGAATAAAGTATTTACATTGCAATTCTTTATATTTGATTGAAATGAGATTACCCATTTTTAAAATGTCTACAAATGTGAGTTCTCATCTAATTTAGTTTAAAATAAACTAAATATATGACTACAAGATAAATAGAAATCAATATTAGAAAGAAAATAATTAGTTATTATATATTATTATTATTAAAAATTATATTCAAAGAAAAAGAATTAATTAATTGTTATATTGACTAAATTATATAATATTTTAGAGACTAAATAAATTATTGGATATAAAATAATTTTAATTAATGATAAATAATTTTTAAATTGGTATTTTTAAAAATAGTTTTTATTTAATGATTTTTTTAATATATATTGACTAAATTAGATATTATTTTAGATGATAAAAAATTATTAATATCTAAAAATAATTTTATTATTAATAAAATTTATAAAATTGTGCTAATTAGATTTTTATAAATAAAGTTATAAATTTTATTAATAATAGAAACTAATTTTAAGATATTAATATTTTTTTTAATTAATATTTAATTATTTAATATAGTAATTAATTATTATTTTTTCTTAAAAAAAATTATTTAACGATTTTCCTAATGTATATCTACTTGTTGAAATGTTGCAAAAGTTCCTTTCAAGATCTTAGGGAGTTTTTAATCTATTGACAGTGGCATGGTCGTAAAGGGGAAATTTTACTGTTGACTATTCCAAAGCGATAAACTTGTCAATGTTTACCATTCACATCATGTCATTAATGCCCTAGCACAAGTCTTTTCGCAACTTCCAAGTTTTTCATTCGACAAACCAATTTTTTCTGGAATTTCAACCCACATTAATTTCACTTTGACTGGATTATAGTTCATACGTTTTATAGGTAATACTAATTATTTGTGTACCTAAACATTAATCAGACAACTAATATGCATTGAAGGGGAAAAAACTAGAAGAAAATTGTTTAAAATTTAAAGTTGAAGTTGTAGTATATAATGGTCTAGTCAATATTGGCTTGCCTAATTGTTACGTGGACACAACTTTCACCGTATGAAAATTATCATTTAGTATTCAAGTTTCCGATCATTAGAACAATATTAATTTATGTCACCCATTTTAAAACAACTAAAATTAATTGCTAGTGTTGGTTTTTCTGAGAGTTGTTAAATTGAAAACTAAATCAAATTAAAAGTTTAATACTAATATTAACGTCGGCTTGGGTACAACTAAATTAAACAAAAGCATGACATAAAACAGTGTCTACTATTAAATGTTGATATTAAATAAAGCTAGTTTGGTACAAAGAAGAGAAAACAAAACATATTACCCACAATTTGGCTCTTCGTAATAAATTAGGTTTAATTTTTTTTCTCATTATTTATTTTATTTGTTATTAACTAAATGATTTCATTTATTTAAATTGGGCTCCAACTTTTTTAAATAATTTTTTTCTACAATACTTTTTAGTGTTTTCACATAATTCTTCGTAAATACATACTCTGATTTGATTTAATGATACAAAAAAAATTATACTTTTGTATTTTGTATTTTTATTTATATTTTAGATAAATGTTACTTAAGAATTTGTTTAGTTGTACTTACGAATTCGCGTTTTCAGATGTTGCCTGAACCCTAATCAAATGAAAATTAAATATTATATTAATAGTGATATAAAATTTAATAAAGTAAATAAACAATGAATCCAATAAAGTAATTAGACGTAAAAGTTCTTATATTCTTTTGGCATTAAATAATTGATATGGCTAGTTAAAAAATTAAAATAACTTGTTGAAAATAATGATTTTTTTTTCACTTGTCTATTTTTATTACGGATAAACAAGTTAAACTTAATGCTAAATTTAAATCTGTATGAACAAAGAATAATGTGTTGTCATAAAAAAATTAACTATTTATTAATGAACTTTATTTATGTGGTCAAATTAAGCGAGTTTATTGGCTATTAAATAAGATTAAATTTAATTTCTTAAACAAGTAAATGTCACTTTTTATGATGGAATAATTTATAATATGATATTAAAAAAACTAAGTATCATCTTATTGAGAAATAATAGGAATCTCTATGTTAATACATTATAAGAAATATATGGTTTCAAAATATTACTTTCAGTAATTTTTATATTAAAATATAGATACTTATAAGTATTAATTGTTAAAATAAATATAAAATAACTCATAATTTATGAATTTATACTTTTTTATATATTTTGTGATTTTAATTTGAATAAGAACATTTTATTTCTAAATTTGTGTTAATTTTAGGTTTCTAAGGAAGATAATTGGGCAAAAGAAAAATATATAGAGCTAAAAAGAGAAAATTGGAATACATCAACACTCACCAAAGCTGCCAAACTTCATAAAAAGTCAAGATGTCACCCGTGGATCTCGCTCAAGCGAGCTCAATCTCGCTTAAGCAAGATAGTGCCAGCAAAGTTGGACCTTTCTACGTTTTACTCGCCTAAGCAAGTCCATTAGTGCCCAAGCGAGAAGTAGACCATGAAAAACTTGAGACACAACCCTAGTGTGCAAGATTGAGAGGAAAATACCATTGATTGACTTGTAACCCAATTGGGAGAATGAAATGTGTTAGAAGATGTGTGACTAATTTTACCCATTATATTGAGATAATATCTGAATATAATATTTTGTTATTTATTGATTATTGTTATTATTGTTTTATTTCTACTTCTTGATTTAAAATCTTAAAATACATGCATACTTGTTTATAAAATATACATACGAAGGAAATTTAAATATTTTATATATAATTTTTTTTTCTCACCTGACACCATATATAATATGCTATAAAAGTAGTATTGGATTGAAATTTGGTTTTGTTCTCTTAATTTCAATTTGTGGGAGCAATTAATTCCACTTGCATGAGAAAGTGATGAATATTAAAAGGGAAGGAAGGGACATAGAAAAGACTAGATGATTAATCTGAATTACTGTATAGGTACTAGTGGAGTTGCTTATGGATAGTGTTTGGTGAATAAAATGAGAAGAAAAACAAGTACAGTCCCTTTTAATTTTGGGATGTATCGATAATTACAGAGATGTGAGACGAGTGTCATTGTATATAAACTACAATTTTTCTTGTATTTAAGTGATGGAATTATACTGTTATAGAGGTGAAGTTGATCACACACACTATACAAAAAGACTGTTCATGCATTATATAGGTAGCTAAATGATAGTAGCAAATTTGGTGTTAAAAGTATTTGAATGGAGAAGAAGAAACGAAGACGGCAAGTGATGAAAAGGTTGGTTCAGAAGTCTATGATGAAATGAAAGGTGGCGGAGGAGTTGGAGTTGGGTAGGTTCCATCATGGAACAATCTCTGGGTGTTTTTCTTCTTCTTCTTGGATTCTTCAACTTCAAATAATCCGTCAAGGAACGACAAAATCAAAAGTTGTTTGTGATGTTCTGTGTTCTACAAATATTCTTCTGCATGGGGACCACTCATTAGAGATGGGGAAAAAGCCAAAAGCCTTTCATTAGGAAAAAAACACTTTTTACAATAATATATTAAACAATATATTAGGCCATTTAAATAAGAATTAGTATAAAAAAATGCCATCTAAGTTTTATAAATATTTGGTATCAACTAATATAATATACTATAATTTTTTTAGTATGGTATATTACACCGATTGAATTATCAAACTGATGTAATATATACTATCTACAATAATAATAAAAAGAAGTTTCAAAAATTTAACTTTGAATAGTATATATTACACCAGATGCATATCTCAATCGATATAATATATAATATCGAGAAAGAAAAAAAAATTGTAGTTATAGGATAGTCATATGGTCCTACAAGGAAGAACAAAACTATGTTTAATCTCTAATTTTTGTACATGTTCCACAGGTCGAATATATATATATAAAAGTCACAAGAGGGAGACGACAAATAACACATTAGGTTAAGAACATACTTATTTTTTATTATCTTTGAATGTTTTAGGTCTCAGGTCGCTTACTGACTTATCTGGAACAAAAATATTTTTTTACAAAAATGAGTACTTTAAAGTAAAAGGGTGATATGATTTAATTTGTATTGTTTTATACTAAAGTCTTACCGATCATTTACAATTTCATTAAAATTCATTTTAGAAAGTTGTTAGGATATCATATAAGTTATGTTTAATAAAATTGACAAAATTGTATTAGTGAAATACGAATTTCATATAAATTATGAAATTCTTTTCTAATTTAAAGTTATATCTATAAAGTACAAATTTCATTTTAAAATGGTCCACGTGATAACTAACTTATCCATTTTAAACATTTTTTTACCTAAAATCGAAATTTAAAAAAATTGCACTACCTCCATACAAAAACCTCCAAAACTGTTATGTCTCCATCTCTACACCAATGAATTATGAAGTTAGAAAATTATGAAACTAGCTTCAATATAAAATTTTATTTCTTAATTTCTTTTTATACGCTTGTTCAACTTTCTTATTTTTATTTAAAATGAGATTAAAATTTCTGACCATTCTCGTCATCTTTTAGTTCAAATGAAAATTCTTAACTTTAATTTAACTATTTAGGTTTACAATTTTAAAACAAGTTTACTTAGGGAGTTTGTACATTTTTATCTTCTGGTAGAGACAGGAGTTATACAGCAATTATATCATTTTTTTCTTCTAATTTTATCATTTTACTTAGTTTGTACATGTGGTTACATTAGATACTAGTCCTATATAAAAGGATTGGAGTATAAATTTGTTATATAAAAATTTTGCTGTATAAATTTGTTATATAAATTTTTTGCTGATAGATAAGAAATGCGACTCATGTCATGCATCACCTTGTCTTTAACTCTTCTCTCGATGGTACAATTCAAAAATAAAAAAGTTTTCAACTGGAAGTAAATTCAAAAAAAATCATGAAAAAAGTATTTTTAAATTACATTATCCAAAAGTATTTTTGAGCTATTTATAAGAATGTAGAAGAAAATTATATGGAGGTGAAAAAAAATCACCTAGACTCAATCTAGGCCCGGAATAAGCCTAAGTCCTTGGTTCCAGCCTTCCATTGGTGGGCTCAGGCTTATTTATTTTCAGACTGTTTCTTCCTGCACCTCCATACCTTCTTCTCTCACCTCCATAAATTTTCGAATTTCCAAAAATGCTCCTCTATGATATTCTGGATTATGTAATTCGAAAGTCATTTTTCAAATTCGAAAGCCTTTTTTTCATATGCATGCTTACTTTCTGGTTTACATAATCTGAAAGTCTTATTTAGCTTTCGGATTATGTAATCTGAAAAAAAAAAATTCAAATGAGTTTTCAGATTACATAATCCAGAAACTACTCTATAGAGATGACACAAGAAGGATAAAAATATATTTTTATGTTATGTATGGAGGTAGCGGAAGAATATATAGAAGTACAGGAAGAAACAGTATTATTTTCATCACCCTCTCAATTAGTGGGTCTGGAAAAATAAAGTTGAAAAAACATTTGTTGTACAAGTGTTTTTTTTTTAGAGGGTGCCACCCTACCAAAATTAGTGGGTCTGGAAAAATAAAGTTAGAAAGACTGATTTATTTTTTTTAAATAACTTTTGGATTATCTTTTCTGGCTGAACATACTTTTCAGAATCCAACAAATGTATTTCTGGAAAATATTTAAAAAAAAAGAATTTTCAAAATAAAACTTTCGAGAACATATATAATACACTATGGAATATTTTTTCTGAAATGTGTTTAGCAAAAACTTTTCAAAATAAGAACGAATTAGATGAAATATTTAGTTATTTCACATGTATTTGATGGGATGCAGGAAAATATTTGATGGATGCATAAATAAACACTTTTTTTTAGGAATTATCGGATTAATGTTTGGGCAAGAGATGAACTTGTTTGTGACTTTTTGTTAGTTGGTGTTGTTTTGTAAAAAGGAAGTTCCAAAATACACCTGAGTTAATAACAACAGAATTTACATACTTTTAAATCTCACTGTGTTTTAGTAAGTGTTTATAAAACTAATTTCATCAAAAAATAAGCTAATAGACAAATTTAATATATATTTTTATCCTATACAAAAATTATCTAAATTTTCTTCAATTCAAATTAATTTTTCAAGTGGGACTAAGTATACTAACATTTATCTAAATTTAGGTTAACTATTATTTTAAAAACGATTTTGAATAATTCAACCGGAATCAAAGTACTATTCCATTCGTTCTATCGTTTTTACGCCCACTTTATCGATATAAGTAACTTTTATTTTAGAAATAAGTTTACTTTATTTTTATTTTGTAAAAATAATTTCATTCAAATATACATATGCTAATTAAGTTAACAATCCTTTATCTATTTAAGGTAATTAAGATTATTTTATCATTAACATAATTACATTTTTATTCTTTTCATTTCTCGACAACAAATATAGAATGATGAGAAAAATACCCATTAGAGGGCATCCATCAACACTAATATTTTGAAGGTCAGTATTTTAATCTTGACAATTGAACAAAATGAATGGAAATTAAAATTATGGATCGTAAAAAATAAGGAAACACAAAGTGATATTACCATTTTATCCTAATTCTAGTTTATTATTTATTTTATTTCAGAAGTCTTTATGGAAAAAAAATCGTGCACACATATTCATTATTTATATCTAGCATTTTCAACAAAATCAATATTAACCTCTGATTTGAATTTCACCGTGCTAAAGTTGTTTTCAAATTTTAAAAAATAAGTAGTATGTCTTTATATATTGAAATTGAAAATAAAGAGAAGTATAAGTAAAATTCATAACCATTAAAAGATAGAATATAAGTTATGCATTTAAAGTGCAAAGCATATCATCAGTCTTACAAATTATAATGATAAATTTATTTAGTTGTGCAATAATTATATTAAAATTCATATCAAAAGTACTTTATAGTTGATTTAGTCATTAAAGTAATAAATATTATTTTTTATTTCTTAAGAAAACTTTATAAAAGAGCCTTTTAAAGTTTTCTTACAAGTTTGACTCAATTTATCTTTCCCAAGAAAACAGAAACTCAAAACTAGTCTAGCACTATTCACACTATCTAAAATAGAAGAAGTTTTAATATCCTATTAGAAGGGAGAAAATATATTTTTATTTTTTGTATACATTCCCTCAAATTGAGTTAATGTTCCTACATCTTTATACAAATAATTTGATTTTTAAATTTTATTAAAAATATGCTTAACTAAGAAATTATCACATCTTTAAGAGTTAGACAGTTATTGCATTGCACCATTGATAAAAAAAGATATTAAATTTGATAAGTTTACATGCTGTGATATATAAAGAGATAGAGAAAAATAGTAGATGTTGATAAAGTGTTTAAAAATATGATATTAACAGTATACTATACAAAATGAGAAGCTGATAAACATTACGAAAGAAGCAGTAACAACCTAAAAAAAGTGATATTATAAAGACATAAAGAATGAGAGGTTAAAAAGTAGGAGAGAAATGTGAACGAGTCATTCGTCTAATTTTCTGAAAGTGTAGTACGTGTGTGTCCACGTATATCTATGTGTATATATATATATATAGTTTTGTTTTCCCTTCATTGTTTTCCACACCTTTCCACGTTCTTCTTCTTCTTAGCTTAAACCACCAAGCATTCTTGGTGTGTATCTCTTTTACTTTCACCTCATACAATTTACTTTTCTTCCATTGATTCTTTCACCATTCCTGGTATTCAGATCTTGAAACAATGCCTGCGTCTTACGATTTGTTTATTTTGCATCCTGCTTTAGATCTAGCTCTTAATATTATTAGTTATGATAATTCAAGCTTTATATCTGATTGTTCTATTTTCATTAATTTGTTTTATTAAAAATGTATGTGTGTGTGTATACATATAGCTAATGCGTGCAAGTTTATCAGCGTTGTGGAACAGATTGGATCTGTTGATTCAAGTGATGGTATGGTGCTGTTGTTTGTGCAGCATTCGCAGATCTATGTTGGCTCATGTATTCTCTGTTTCTTGTCTTTGTGATTCTTTGTTTGCGGTTGAATGGTGAAGTAATAAAACAAAGAAAATGGCAATTCTATAAAAATGATAACATTCATACATTTAATAATCTCTTAATTTGATTTGTTTGTCTATAATACAACCAGCTTTCGCGACATTCCCACACTTGGAGGCAACATTAAATGTGTTCTTTCTTTCATTCGTTTCTCATCATTAGATTATTTAACCATGTGCAATTTGTATTTTTCACGGGCTGCATAAAATCCTAAGATTTCATTTTCTTTACTCCTGAACTTTATAAAAAAAAAGAAGGAAAAAGATAGATTTTTTATATTTTAAAAAATCTCATGATAAATAAATAATACACATTTTACCATTCACTCGAAAATCAAATCATCATATATCATACATTTATTGACTTTTATAATTAATGAAAAGTTATATGTAAAACATTTGTTGATTGGCAGACAATATAAAAAATTTACATTAATAGTCCATGTCTATCAAATATATACTGAGAGTAAATATGTCTTTTATAATAGGTGCAGCAAAAATTAAACATTTGTGATTTGATTATATTTTAGGTCCATGCAATAGAATATGTAGCATATTGTGAAGTTAATTGCTTCGGTAGTTTCTTTGTACAACGCAATTTAACTCTGTTTGCTTTGTTAACAGCAGAGATGGAAAGTTTCCTCTTCACCTCAGAATCTGTAAACGAAGGTCATCCCGACAAGTTGTGTGATCAGGTTTCAGATGCCATCCTGGATGCATGCTTGGAGCAAGACCCAGACAGCAAGGTTGCGTGTGAAACCTGTACAAAAACTAACATGGTTATGGTGTTTGGTGAGATAACAACCAAGGCCAATGTGAACTACGAGAAAATAGTTCGAGATACTTGCAGAGGCATTGGGTTCGTGTCCCCGGATGTTGGTCTTGATGCTGACAATTGCAAAGTCCTGGTCAACATTGAGCAGCAGAGTCCTGATATTGCTCAAGGAGTTCATGGTCACATGACCAAAAAGCCAGAGGAAATTGGTGCTGGTGACCAAGGCCACATGTTTGGCTATGCCACAGACGAAACCCCGGAGCTAATTCCACTCACTCATGTGCTTGCTACTAAACTTGGAGCCAAGCTCACTGAAGTGAGGAAGAACAAAACATGTCCCTGGCTGAGGCCAGATGGTAAAACCCAAGTGACAGTTGAGTACAAGAACGATAATGGAGCCATGGTCCCTATCCGGGTCCACACAGTCCTCATCTCAACTCAGCATGATGAAACTGTCACAAATGAGCAAATTGCTGAAGAATTGAAAGAGAAAGTGATCAAACCCGTCATCCCAACCAAATATCTTGATGACAAAACCATCTTCCACCTCAACCCCTCTGGTAGGTTTGTCATTGGTGGACCCCATGGAGATGCAGGACTCACTGGAAGGAAGATCATTATAGACACCTATGGCGGTTGGGGTGCTCATGGCGGCGGTGCCTTCTCCGGCAAGGACCCAACCAAGGTTGATAGGAGTGGCGCATACATTGTCAGGCAAGCAGCCAAGAGTGTGGTAGCTTCAGGACTTGCTAGACGTTGTATTGTGCAGGTTTCTTATGCAATTGGAGTCCCAGAGCCCCTTTCAGTGTTTGTAGACACATACCAAACGGGAAAGATTCCAGACAAGGAAATCTTGGTTCTGATCAAGGAGAAGTTTGACTTCAGGCCAGGAATGATTGCCATCAATCTTGATCTCATGAGAGGAGGCAACTGCAGGTACCTGAAAACTGCTGCTTATGGGCATTTTGGACGTGATGATCCTGATTTCACTTGGGAGACTGCGAAGATCCTCAAGCCTAATGCTTAAGTTAGCCACCCTTGATGGAATTCATTGCTACTTGTGGCTATCATTGTAGCCATCTTTCAGATTTTGGGTAAAAGGAAATAAACAAGCTTCGTTGCGTACATCTCTTATTGAAGATACGTTTCACAGTTTGGACTACAAGAAGGAGTAGACATCTTTCTTCATTTTTGGGTGGTTGGTGTAAACTTAGGATGTTCATTTGAATTTTGAGGGTGTTAGTTTATGTAATTGTTTACTTCATGAAAACCACGATTCCTTAAATATCGACTCTTATTATAAAACAATTTTTTTATATTTTATTCCTTTATATTTTAAAATTATTGATTTTAAGTCCTATATAATGAACAAATTTTAGTTTTAGTCATTGTAATTTCCTTTGGTTTTAATCCTTCTAAAGTTTACAATTACCGGTTTTTATCTCTAAATTTCATTTTAAAGTAATAAATAATATTATTTTAAGAATCTGAAATTCTTTTGAAGGTAACACGTACTGATGTTATACCATTAACACTAGTAAATGTTATTTGGAATAGTCATTTGAACTTTTGCCTATTACATAATCGGTTAACAAACACCTATGATCATTGAGATAGAAACAAAAATTCAACTTTAAGAGGGATAAAAATCCTTTTTTTAGAGACTAAAATTAAAACTTGTTGACTTTGCAGGAATAAAATAGATATTAAAGCCAATAAAATTTCCTATGGAAACATGGAATGACTAGGTTTTGTTGTATCATTCACAATTGTTCATGATTGATAGTGCTACTTACATAGATAGAGAAATTGCAAACGTAATGCTTCTCTTATGCGGAGTAGTTAAGAGTGCAACCACAGGCGATCATGGAGCCTCTCTTCTCCAGTGCCATACATCTCATCTACCTTTTCACCATTCCGGTAAAATTGGAAGGTGGGGGTGTACCGAATGTGTTGAGTTGTTTCCGGGCATTCATCAATGTCAGCGTACACAAAGGTAAGCTTCGGAAAATTATTGCTTAGTCTGTAGAATGCTGGGAGAATTTGGCTACAGACGCGACACCTGAACAACCAGGAAACAATACTCAATAATGGCTTCCTTAATATAAAAAAGAAGATTAAGGCGTTGAATGCATTGTTAATTCACACTTACAACTCTAATTGCCACTCTAATTTCCTTTGGGTGATAAACAATAAATTATTCTTTTGGGTGCAAAGGATATCTTGCAATCAAGAGTCATAAACTAATTTCTCAAAATACAAAAAATTATTTAAAGAACTCACTTTTCCCAAATTCATTTTTCTATACACACAAACATGGAGATTGAACATATGAGAACATGTTTAGGGGGTATGATTAGGCCTCAACTATATTACACCAGATTGGATTTGAACCTTAGAGACAAGAAACTACGGATCTTCCAAACCACTCTCGTTGAAGGAGAATGTTTCTATTTAGAATGCATAAAAAAGCATAGAAGCATGCATTCTTACACATTCAAATAAAAACCTGTTCATTTTTAATTTCTTAGCCAGAAATCTTAACATTTGTCGTAAAGGCCACCTAGATTGTAACCGCACCCCAAGGAGAAAATTTCATTGGAAGTGCATTAAAAACACAATGGAAAACGCATTCTTATATCAAATAAAAACTTTCCATTTTATATTTTTTAGGCAGAGTTTTTAGCATTTGCATCAAGTAACGTATGCCACTTGGGTTCTAACCTAACCACATACCCCTGTGCTATGTATCATGCTCAATTTCATTATTCCAAATCCAAACAAAACAAACTTCCAAATATCATGTAAACAAAAATTTAAACCACAAGGTTTGGACTTTCCAATGATTTACAGAGTTCCGATATCAAACACCTGGTGTTCAAAAACCAATTAGTACCCACACATTATTAGGGAGAAGCAGTGACATACCAAGAAGCGCCATAATTGATAACAGCCTGCAATCAATTTTGTGACAGAACAGAGGAATCAAATATATGCAGTGATGTTAAAAAGTTGGAAACAAAAGGGATTATGGCCTTAAATCGGTGTGTAGTTTTGCTTACGGGGGTTTTGGAGGATTTGATGTGTGCGAGAACATTGGTGAAGTCGTCGTCGCTGGTAGCGCTTTTCAAATTGGCACTGCCTTCCAACCCTTTCTTTGCCTTATCATGCTGGTTGCTCACCACGCTTAAGCTTCCCTCCATCGTCGTTTCTTTTTCCAATCCAACAAAATCTATATTTCACCATCATGCGTCAAGAAATTTAACAATATGTTCATTTTGGTATTTAGGAGGTGTATGAAAAAGGAAACTAACTAATGTTCAAGAAATTTGAAATAAGGATTTTTTTAATATTTAGTTTTGAAAATTAATATTCTCATTCATATGAAAATGTTTTCTCAAATACGTTTGGAATCCGGCAATTTCTTCCGGCACCATATCAATTCTTACTTTCACCCTATCATTTTTTTAATTTCCAAAATTACTTAAATCCGGAATAGAAAACATAATTAAAAAAATACATTTCGGAGGAAGAAATACAGAACACAAAATTAAAAATGCATTTTGAATAAAAATTTTCAGAATTCAAAAATGTGTTCCAAATATCTATGAATAAAAATTTTCAGAATTCAAAAATGTATTCCAAATATCTAAATCTAGAATGTTTCAGATATCCAAATATGGAATGTTTCGGATAACACATTCCGAAAGTAATTTTTATTTACACCATTTTTTATTTAGGTTATTTTCGTCATTTTAGAGAAACAGATTGAATGCATGTTGAATTGACATGGTACAGGGAGAAATTGCTTTGGAATCCTTCCGATGAGAAGGTAGAAATCTAACTTGGTTAAGATAAAAAAAAATACACAAAAATGTCATATCTCATTTAATACTATGAATAATTAAGATTATTGTTAAAATATTGCCTAATTATAAAATTTTATAAGAATATTTATGACAAACTAGATAGTTTGAAAAAGATAGTCAATTCTGATCTTCTTGTGTTTTGATTTTGTAATTTGTAAAGAGAAAAAAAAATCAGGAATCAACTAAAGTGATTAAAAGTGTAAGACTTGAGAAAACCTTCTGGAATGGAAGTTCAAACACGTGAAATTAGCGGAACAATTATAAGGTTATTAACCACGTAATGAATTGTTTAGCAATAGTCCCCGAATGAACAAAAGAAAGTTAACCTTTGAAATTGTCACTAGCAACAAATGAGCAATTTAAACTTCGTAATACTCATCTTGTTCATTTCTCTAATGAACCATGAACCTAACCACAATTTTGTTCATCAAAATATAATGATGTTTTGTTCCTCGACAGTGAGACGATCTAAATCGACTCCTCAGGATTTTAACTCTTGAACAACACTAGAAATGGTGTGAGGTGTATGGTGACTTTCCCAATAAATGTACATTGTTGCATTCTGCAAATTATGCCTTCGTTGAAAGGTTGAAAAAATTGGCAAAATGGTTCATACACCAGATGACTTACTTCTTGCTAACTATAGAGAAAGTATAGTTTATTCAACATAAAAATCAGGTATATAGCAGCCAAAGCTGAATATGCAATTCGTGCTGCTAATTTAAAGGTCTCAATGAAGAAAGCTTTATATTTGTAAAAGCTGGTGCTGTAAGTTAAGATAATTAAATAATAATTCTACAATAATCAATAGGTTGTCCATATGCCCCCAATGGCAATAAAATTGAATCTTCAGCCACCTGCTTGTACCATTGTTCTTTCTTCTACCAACGCAGCAGCACCCTTGATTTTCTTCCCGCTGCTCCATCTTTATCCCAAATGCATCAGAATGATACGATTCCAGCCCATGATATAGGTTTTCATTCTGTTGGCATCCAAAAGAAATGAACCATAGTTTTTACAACATCATCCTAGTTCATCTCAATGAATGCACCAGGTTGAAACTTCTTGTGCAATGCTTTTATGGCTGAATCAATGCGTGTTAGGTCCTGTAATAAAATTAGAACTGGTAAATATACAGGTCAAACTTGTTTTCTTAAAACAGATACTAGAATAGGGAAGTTTCATTCTACCTTTCCTTTGAAGCTCACAATAACAGATCCATATCTGGCTTTGCGGTAACAACCTAGATGTTACAAAGAAGAAAATAAAAAATATAGATAGATAATAGTCATATACTGGTAAACGTCACAACAACTTATAAACTTCATACCAATATAAAGGTCAGGAAATTCAAGGCAAAGCTTTGACAGAGGTTGAGCAATTTCAACCTGCAGTTTAGATGTCCCAACATAAAATCAGATGAGCTCAGGGGAAAGAAAAATTACAGAGAAACAAGACAAACACAGCATATGGATGCTGCATACTCTCATCAGAATAAATTGTCTCATGCTGCCATTATTTAAGAATTTCATCAATGATATTTGAGTACACGTCAATTGCAGCCCTGATCTTTTTATTACAAGGAGGATATCAAATGATACATACTTGCATTTACATAGGCCAATCAGCAGTGACAAAGTAAAAAAAGGATGGCACATATGCTATAACTGAAATATAAAGGAAGGTAGTAATTGTGTCCAACACATACTGAAAACAAAAACAAAACTCCAAAAAATCTTCAAAGCACAAGGGAATGAAATCATGCGGATGCATCATTATATAGGAAAGTTAGTACTGAGTACATACATCTGTCAGATTGGTTGCCACGTGCTTTGATACATATGGTTCCAGCAATGCTAGTAGGTCACTAGATTTTGCTAATTCAATCCAACAGTCCCACTGCTTTTCCAGCTCCGAAACATTTGTTGCACTAAGAATTATTACATTTTGGCATTTGATCTGCAAAAAAAATAATTATCTCTAAAAATTGACAAGAATTTTCATTATATACAATATAGGAGGTGGTGACAATTAATAGAAGTACAAAAGTTTTCCTTCAATTCCTTCTTAATGTGAAAGTAAACTTCTGGTGAATTACATATAAGGAAACAATTTTCATTAATGATCTTCTGAAAACATACCAAGGGCACAGACAATTTGTCATGATGCCATAATTCAGTTATGCCCTCAGGCAATTGAGCCATCTGAAAGGTGAAAGGCAGGGAAAAATCAATATGAATGAACTACATACTAAAAACATCATGACAGTATAATGTGTGCAACATGAAAAGCAGATTGATGTCCTGTTGGAATTATAGCAATTGAAAAATATATATGTTATACCTTTAGATCCTTTTAGTGTATTTCTTATTGCTTCCTCCCACCCCACTCATATAATGCAAAGCACAATAAAGGGGTTTCTAAAAAACATGCCTGAAACTGTGAACAGCCCTTCTGAGAGACTTTCTCTAGGCTGAGGCATTGTTAAGAATTAGACCTTAAAAAGTTAATGATATTGGCATTTGTATACGCATGGACATGCAAATCATACTAATGAAGTCATGGTTCAAACGTTCCTACCAAAGAAGCAATTGTTGGGTACATTCCTAACTTATGGTACAACTCTATTAAAAAAACACTGTATTTCTCACTCTCTCCTCCCATGTACCAGACATCTGAAATCAAACAAGCGTTTAATTCAACCAGACCAACATAAATTATAATAAAAAACTTAAACCTGTGATAAATAATTAGCTTATTTTGGTAAGTAATAATTAACCAGAGGTTGAGGGATCTGCATAATGCAGCATGTGAGCCAATAAAAAAGAACTTGTGGGGACTGACTGTCTCGGTTTCCAAAATGACGATTAGTCTCATACCTCATTCCGGTCACCAGTACACTGGTCACCCATGATATGCCTGAGATACTCTTCAAATTCTTCATCAGGAGCCTACATAAAAGCAAATCATGAATTGACAATGATATAGAGATTCCGGGAAGATGAGAAATATTTGAGGAAACCTGAGATAACAAAGAAATTGAGATGCAATCTGAACTGATTGTGTTATTATTTGCTCATTTTCTGATACAACGACAGTTACAATATAACAGAACCCATAACCAAATCCTGTTTACAGCAATATGATGGGCAGTTTCTACTACTTCTAGCAAAAGAAGTATTAACAACTCTAATAGATATTGATGCACATGGCATATTTAGGGAATGATTATAGTTGCCTCAAATTTAAAAGTACAGCAATTGCAGGAAGTAACGCACCAAACGAACACCAAAAGCTTTTGCAATGCCTGCTATGGTAACATCAGAATGCAGTGGACCTACACCTCCATATATAAATACCTACAACAAGTAGGACAGATAAATATGCTGCATCATCATTTATCATCAAGAAATTTCACGCATATAACTTTCTAAGTGTGCGTATTGTACCATATCACTTTTAGATTTTTGTCGCTCAACTTCTTCAGCTACAGAATCTATCTGGTACAGAAGACACAAGTCAAACACCATGAAATTATAATATTAGGTGAAGAATGCCGACTTAGAGTTTGCATGTGGGTCATCATTATCAACAGACTCATAATAACACCTTTAAGTGCTGATGTCTGCAAAGAAAAATTCATACAAACATGTGTAGGACTTCTGCAGAAATGAACTCACATTGTTGTGCACGACAGAAAGTTTAAACACAGACCAACCAATTGAATGCAGCTTCCTACACAAATAGGGGCCCAACTGATCCTCAACAATGCCAAACCTGAGCTATGGAACAGAGTAAAGAAAAAGAGAACATCACCAATACAGTTAAAGGATCTTAAAAAAATTCACTACACAGCATGACATGATATATATTAAAAATTTCAATATATTTAATCCTTTCTTTCCCCAAATGATCATTGAAATTTTGAAATTAACTTTCTTCACATAAAGAGAAAGAATACTGTTTGTCCAAGTTTAAAAGAAAAGCTAATATTTCAGGATATAGAAAGCTCAGCAAGACGACAACAAATCATCCAGCACACAATCAACAGATTCAATAGTAGGTTAAACGCTTGCAAATCCATTCACCAAAGCTTGAAAACAGGCTAAATAGTCTGATAGAATTAAGAAATCTCCCAGTCAAAATTGTAAAGCAGGGCATACAAACTCATACAATACAAGACAGAGTTTCCAATATATTCCACAAAATCCAATTATCCAAGTGATATCGAGGTACTTACAGAATCTCATCTCCCACAACAATTATTGATGCTGTGAGCATGCTATTTTTATGTGAATCCAGGCTAGTCAAACCATTGCTATCCACAGGAAGTTGTCCACCAGTAGATGGCCTTTTAGCCCTCCCAGCCCTCTCTAATCTTCCATCAGCAAGTAAATATGCAGGTTTGAATTTGTAGGAAGAATTGCTAACGCACAGTAATGAGTTGGGAACTGTGTCGTGTATACTCCCAATTGAAGTATAACTGCACAAATAATAAAGAAAAAACTGCACACCTAAATTCTCTGAATAATCACAAACAACTACAACTTAATGTCAACCATGACGGACCAATTATTGAATTCAACAATAGAATGTCTCTGTCAGGTTAATTAGTGAAGCCTTTTAAATAGTTGGCAAATGATGAAAAAAAAAATTGATCAGATATTCATCAAATTATTTCCCATTCTCCCCTATTTTGAGGGAAATGTTAAAACACAAGAAAAATATAGCAGTGAGACATAATAAAATCCAACAATAAGGTTCATGATATTTATTGAGTATTACCCTTGATCATAAAGGCTGCAATAGTTCACCTTGCAAGTTAAAAGGAAGGCCCACACATCTCTGTATAGAAATATAGCCACCATAAGTAAATGAAGCAATTAACATTATCACATTCCAAAAGCACCAACATGTTAAACATGGAAAAAAAACAAACAATACATTTTCCAAGCAATATGGCTATTAAATTAATATGTCAATAGAGGGAAGGAAACCAAATAATGTCCAAGTTATTTAGCTACTTGCCAAGAAAATTACCCTTAGAAAAAGTCAGATTACAGCAAAATGAAAATTATATTTCAAGTTACAAAGTATAAAAACAACAAATTATTGTCCCATTAGATGGGATTGATTACAAGGATCAAACAATGTCCTTGAGCTATATCAAGAAAATAAGGGTTCGTTTACTTGGGTTTTTGTTTCATGTTTTCTTCTTCAGTTTTGCCTTTTCAAGTACAAAATTGTCATCTTGTTTTCAATTTATTACCTATTTTTACACACGAAACATTGACAAAAATTATTTTTGTCTTGTTAGCTTCTACAAATACATGAAAATAGACAACAAATTGAAAAAAGGCGGTAGTTTTGCTATTAAAAAGTGAAAACAGAAAAGAAAACAAAAGTAAAAGGGTACTAAATTTTCAAAAAAAATCTATTTAGAGTGAAGTTTTTTTTTTTGTTTTTAACAAGCTACCCTCAGGTTTTACAAAAGGCTTTCTAGTTTTCTCTAACTATTCATCTACATGGCTAATAACCAAATATGTGTATTTCCAAAAGGTTATAAATCTAAGAGATGTTGTACTAAGGACAATACTGATATGGATGTATTCAGAAGGGGTGAGTTTAGATATATAAGCGAGGAAAAAATGTGCCAAAAGAATAAATAAATTTGGTAACGAGGCAGTGCATCTATTAGTGCTACTGCTCACACAACTAATAAACACTATTTTTTGTTCTCTAAATGTTTAAGGGAAAATAAACATTACATCCAACACTAACAAATTTGTGACAGCAGACCTTGTGAACATGAATGGAGATAAAAAAAAAAAACAATAACACATCATTCGGAGGAGGATAACTAGGAGCGTGACAAGGGAAGATATTCTTGCTCTAAAAATATTTTATTAGTTTCTTTATTTTGTATTTCTTGGACTCATTAATTGTATGACTTTTCCTTTATTTTTCTTTATAAAACAGATGCAAATAGTAATTTTAGCCCAGGTTGTACTTGAGCCTATCAAGCCCAATGGATCGAGGAGGTGCAACCAATGAATTGAAATGAAGCAAGGAGCATGAGGCAACCATTAGAGCCCAACAAAAGCCCGTGCTAAGTTCAGCCATATGAAAGACAAGGCAAGATCAATGTGAGCCAAGCATGGGAAGTGTGACAGAAGCATGGATAACATGGAGATGATCTTGATCCTAGATCTAGTCACCTTGTGAGTGTGAAATTTATCACAAAATGAAATAATTTATAACGAAGTTGGCTCCAACCAATAATGTCTTTACAAGAGAATTCTATTCTTCAGATCGTTATATTGCTTCAACATTCAGGTAAGAGTATAGAAAAGCACCAAGCATAAGCACTGCTTTTAATTTTACTTCATTAAAAACATGAAGAAGAAACTGCAAAAGAAAAAAGAATCAAACCTGTATGACCAATCTAAAATGGGATTCACCCTCATGAAAGGTGGCCACCCAGGTGAACTTGGTGAGAATTGTTCTTGACCAACCTGTAAGGACACATGTAAGAATAGAATTGTTCCCGTTTTTGTAAAACCATGGTAATAAAAAATTGGTTTAAATCAAGCATACATATTAAGCTTTTACTTTTTACTAAGCCATACACTTGATATTTTGTTCAAAATAGTTTCTGAATGGACGTGTTTAAGAATAGCCTTGAGGAAGTAAAAGTGGTAAATCAAGATTCTGGTAAGTAATTTGACGCATATTTATATATTGTATTGAATAGAAATTTGAGTAATTTTTACAGAAATGTGTTTGTGTTAGGCTTTTGAAAACATCTTCAGGTTTGGGCCAATATGTGAAAAGAAATATTTTGAAAGAACTAATAATACAAAACAATGTATACTGCCGAACTTCTTGATTAATTTCAATATTCACATGCATTAGACGATCTTCAAAACGAGATGATTTTGCACATGTGCCCAATTATCCTCTCCTCAACAGCTTAGAGTGATCTTTTTATCCATATTCTGATTACTATTAGGTAGAATTCTGGTGATTTTCAAACTAAAAGCAAGATTATACAGAAATTGAGGAACCTAAATTTAGGTTGAATTTGCTCTATGAGCAATTCCAGTGATTCTGAGCTCACTATAGCATAGAAAATTGAAGGTTTATATTTAAGATATTTAATGCATGCTAAAATTGTTCCATGATTGCAGTATTGGCACATCATAAAGTAAACGTAATATGTATGATGGTCATTTATAATGAGATTAATGACAATGCTGAGGTATTCTTGGAACATTCGAAGTTATGAGCTATGCATTTGCCACTTCATGGTATAATAAGTATTGTTCTTGTGATGGTTTAAGCCATTTTAACTTTATTAGATAGCAACTGATTGAGTAATGAGTATGTAGCTTAGCTTTTTCCTTTATAACATCTATATAATAATAATTATATACATGTGCAGTTTTACGAAAGATGTTCATATATTGTGTAATGCTTTTAAATGTGGATTCTAACACAGCCTCAAGCACATTCAAATAAAATCTCTCCTCAAACAAGTTTGCAGAAAACAACATTTAGGTTTGGACAAATAGGAGATCAGAGCATATGTAATTTAAAACAAAAAATTGTCTCATGGATAAGAAATAAGGATACCGCTGTAGGGTCTCCAATTCGAACTCCAAGGAAGATAGCACGAATAGGCTTTTCCTTTAGCAAAGCCTCCAAACCAGATTTGAAATCTAAGCTAATGGTGTCAATTTGCAATCCATATCTGCTCAAGAAAAAAACCATTAATTGTTCCACCTTTAAAGGACTACAAGTCTCCAAGTTAGAAAATTACAAACATAGGATAATATCACTTCAGCATATTATCTAAACTGCAGTGACAAATTAAAAAAACTAGTTTTTAAAAAGAAGTTTCACTCACGTAGCGGCAGTATCATAGGTAAATGAGTTTATTTCTGGGAATGCACAAGGGCTCTCAAAATATATTGTTCGAATTGGAAAATCTTTTAAGTCCCCATTGACACTATTTTGCCCCTTTTTATGCAAGAAATAGCCAGCCCTGAGTATGTGCAACAAAACCTGCATGCCAAAACTCATTGTCAACATTAATTAGCCCATAGCATGGGTAATAAAAGATAACAAATATTAAAACATACTGTTGAATCCTTTCCTCCATTGAAGCTGAATGCAACCTCCTCAATACTGTAGGAAGAAATAGATTACATGCACAGACATCAGACTATCAGCATGTAAAAGATAGATAGTCATCAAAATCTTTTTTTTTTACATTCATAATTTAAAACAGGTATGACTTAAAGCAAATGAAGTAGCAAAAAGACCAAAATGTAGGGGGCATCACTCTATGATGTGTGCACTCATCCTTAAAAATCAAATTTCAAATCCCAAATTCTGACATCATCCAATGCAATGTTCTTCCTATAAAGCTACAAGAGTCATTAGGTTGTTTAGAATATCAGCGACCGTCCTTTTTTCATAATCTTATATACAGTTACAAATATAAAAAAATATATATATTTCTAGTTTTCTATCCTCAGTATTCACAGGTAACTTAGACCAAATCGGCATGACTGTCACTCGTTACACCATTCTTTCCAGATAACACATTTCGAGCAACATTTTCAGGTTAACAGACTTATAAACCTTTTTCAAAACAGTTTTCCCCTAAGACAATAATAATCAAGGAAGGAAATTCAATACACCCATACTCCTTAAATAGATCAAACATGAATCAACAATCCAGCAATGAGCACCTAACAACAAAAATCAAGTCAACAGCACATAACACTCTTCTCCTCTTCTGATTTATACTAACCAACAGAAAGGGGGCAAAGGAATCCAATCCCTCACACATGAAATCCAAACCCATCTCAAGCAAAGGTTTAAGATACCAACCCCAGAAATTGAATGTCCCTTTTCAGAGGAGAACTTACGAATATAAAGTCAAAGCTCTCTGAACAACATAGGTGGCGTTCTTGTACTTGGTCTGAAGTCTTCGATCGTCACACTCTCTGATTGCTCTATCGATCTCCATATTGAAAAAACTGAGAATAAGAAAAGGCAGAATCAGAGGAAAAGGGGTTCGAAAAAATAGGAAAATAGACATGTCTTCCAAGAAGCAAACGTGGGGTTGTTGTCAAAACTATACCTTGAAGCGAATTGGAGAAGGGGTGGAGCGAGAATGAAGAAAGTTGAAAAGGGTGAGAAGTGATTGAAGGAATGATTGTGGCGTTCTCAAAGGGGATTGGATTGGAGTGAAAGATTAGATATTTGGGAGGAATTGAACATGCAGAACAGAATGCGGTTAGTTGGTTGGTTATGTGATATGTGGGAATGAGATAACAGGCTGCACAATCCGAACAAAACAAGACAACAAAACAGAAACAATGATGGATGGAGTCTTTCTTATCTACGTTGTGTGTTGTCGGAGCGCAGCGCAGGGAAAAGTTTGTGGCTGCTCCAATAGAAATTTAAGAACTGGATCCAGAGTCACACTCTTTAGCCAAAAGGAAAAAAAACGCACAAGATATTACCCAACTATACCCCAAGGTAATTGTTTCATTTTTTTTTTCAAATGAAAAAATTATTTTAGAAGTGAATCAACTATACATTAATTTGTAATTAAATATTAATATAAAAAATATATTATTGATGGAGATTGTTTCCTCTTATATTACTTTATACTTTACATGTGTTTCACCTACTTAAAATTAATTAATTATAAGTACTAATTTAACAAGTATTTAATGCCTTTGTGTAGAAAAGACGTGTCTATGGATAATATCTTACTATACCACTAAGATTTGCAAATATTTTTTTGTCAACCCATTTAAGTAAGCGAGTCTGAAATATAGAAAGAGATTTGTTAGGATTAGCCAAAAATTGGAAATATTTTCTTTATTTATTTTTCTTTCTATTCTCATACTGATTCCTTTTTATAAAATATTGTTTTGGTATTTATACGGACTGTTGTTGTTTCTTCTTCGTTTATATTGATACAAATATTCGCAATTAATAATGAAGTAAATAAAATATCAACATATATATGTATGGAAGGAAGATAAGATAACACCAGGTAAAATATTTGATACATTAAAGTGAATCTTTGAAGTAAAAAAATATCAAATGAATCAATTATTTTAGCTCAGATATATGTCGTTTTATCTTATAATTTTTATATCTTTCAATTAATTGTCTTATTAATTTATTATTGTGTTTTTAACTTCTGAAATACATTGTTGAACAAACTTTTTGAGAGCAAATTTTTTAAAACAAATTTTCCTAAACGTATATAATACTTTCCGAAATATTTTTCCATAATGATTTTTTTTTAATAAGCTTTCTAAAACAAAATTTTATTTCTTCTAACTATAACGTTCTCCCTCTCTTCTTCTTATGCAATGATGGTGCAGCGAGAAAGAAGTAGTCAGGACAATTCATCATTTCACCCAATTGTAGGGGTGCACGTGCAGGTTAAAAAATAGGCAGTGCAGAAAGTAAAAGCCTAGTTATTATTCCATATATTAGTGTTTTTCTTCCTGCACCCGTGGTTTAATCTTGCACCCATGGGGTGCTGAAATTACCAATTTATTCTTAATAAATAAATAAACTCGACAAACACCCTATTTCTCGTCAAATTGAATCTCTCAATAACTTCCTCTCATCCAAGAAAAAATCAATGTGTCACAGCCAGTACCAATATTATTATATTTTAAATTATATAATTCAAAATACAATATAAAATTTATATGTCAATTTGTACAATCCCAAACGTATTTCTAAATTTATACAAAATTTATATTTTGAATTACACAATCCCAAATGCATAAAATCCAAATTTTTGTATTCCAAATTCCACAATCTGGAATTGAAAAAAAAGCATGGACTATTGGGACTTACATAATTATGGAGGTGTAGGAAGAAATTTTCATTAGATTAAAGACATTTTGGTATTTCTAAAGCCCAAAATTGCCGTTTCTAAAGCCCAAAATTGCAGTTGGTCAGACAATTGTACAGGATCCTATAACACTACACGGTCAAGACTGTTTCTTACTGCACCTCCTCCACATGTTCTTCTGCCACCCCATATTAGTGAAAATGCATTTCTATCTTTCTTGTGTCACCCAATACAGTAACTTTCGGATTATGTAATCCGAACATGTATTTTTGAAAAAAGAATTACAGATTACATAATCCGAAAGCTAAAAAAGACTTCCAGATTACATAATCCAAAAACTAATTATGTATATGAAAAAAAACTTCCAAATTATGTAATTCAGAAGCTAATTACGAATTTGAAAAAAAAACTTCCGAATTACGTAATCTGAAATATTACAGAAGAATATTTTTAGAAATACAAAAATTTATGAGGTAAGAGAATACGGTGTTGCAGGAAGAAACAGTCCACGTCCAAGTGTTGGTATCAACTACTAGTAAGTATATTACACAGAATTAACCACCCAAAGTCTTGAGACAAATTCTCCCTGCACCCCCATGGTTTCATCCTGCACCCCTATGCGGTAGTGAAATTACCATTTACCTTTAATAAAACAAAATAAATAAATCCTACAACACTCCGTCTACTTCTTCTTCATCTTCTCAGCTGCACCGCACACCTTATGAAAACACTGCCGTACACCTTATGAGCCAGAAGATTTTGGTAGTACAAGTATAATGCTTAGATCTAATAAGACTTGCCTTTCGTTTTCTAAAACGAAGAATAAATTAGGTGTTCAATAAATTTGTCCAAAGCAATGGTGATTGTGCTTATACTTATTTGGCTCCTATTTATGTTAGTTTCATAAACAACTTACATGATTCAGTCACTTTTCATAATGTAGTTGTATAGCAAATTTGGAGTCTAAGCTGATTAAATAATATGAGAAATTTTCTTTTCTAAACGAAGGAAAAAGTATAACTACAACATTGACTGAGCATGCCCCACTTCTTTTTAAATCATAATAGCAAGAATGTGAGAATATTGGTATTATGTATATATTACCTTATAGCTGAAACTGTAGGTGGCCTCTCCAACCCATTCTATCTTCATTTGATACCAGCTAACTCAGCTACACGAGAAAATTAATATACGTGAATTATTGCAAAAAGAGGCACACAAGTAGACTGCATTTGATACTGGAAAATCGATCATTAAAAGAGTATCATGGCAGTCAATATTAAAGGATAAAATTGTATTAATATATTTTGTATTTTCTGAGAGGCTTCAAGGAACTGAAAGGGATTAACATCAGATTTTTTTCTATAATAGATGCTTACATGCATGTATTTGTAAATTTGCAATTGTGTTTGTCTGTCATATTGACTAAAGTGTAACAAAACAACTAATATAACCATACACCAAACCATGTAACTCCATTTTTAAATTCTTTACCTTTTCCTACACGAATACCACAGGGCATGAACTATATGCAAGTTGTCTCATAACTTACCTAGGAAACAAAGAAACAAAATAATAACGGATTCTAACATATTAGTGAAGAAATTTACAACTTTGGGAGGAAATCAAAACCACTCAAAGTTTAAAACAAATACATTAATCTTGTTGCACAACCTATTAATTTGATGTTTAATCTGCTGAGTAATACAGACATATATAGGAGTATTACTCAGCACACCTACTTAGCCACATGCTTACTGGATACGTGAGAAGCGTAAAACCATTCCCAGGCCACCACCAAATATATTGAGCTAGAGTTTTTGTACCCATGCCCAATGGCCTCTAATTAAGCAATTGAAAATGCAGATTTAGGCCTTAAAAACTAATATGTGCACTAACTGGAGGCCAAATGAAATCAAACTTTTTTTCAAATTTGAAGTTTATTACCAAACCTTTTCAGGAATAAACAAGGTATCATCGAGTGACAACCATAGGTTACTTATATTAGGAAATTGCACTAGTCAACCAACAAAGCAAAGTTCCAATGTACCAACTGTTTGTGCTTCATGCAAAGCATCCCTTACCTCTTGGGGAAAAATGATAACTATGAATGAAATCAGAACTCAAATGTTGGGTCACAAATTTTGCCCGATTTATGACATTACAAAACACATGCTCCTGCCAACAATACATTGCTGATGAAGTGCTGTGTCTAAAGCTCCTTTAAGTTACCCCATATCAACTTTCCCTAATTTACAAGAACAACACAACACGTCAAACCAAACCCACTAAATCAGAAAAGAATAAATGAATTAATAAACCCTTCCCTCTGTTCTTCCATTTCAATTGTGTTTTTGATAGAAACAATTCCTCCCAGTGGAATAAGCCCATTTTTCTGTTTGAGTTTGATTAGTAAAGAACGGGTGTTTGGGGAATGGCTGATTCTTTTATAGGGAAGTGGGGTTGGCTATATTTTCCCTTTGTAACTGATTCTGTTAGAAGGGAGTGAGGTTGGTTACATATTTTCCATTTGTAAGAATGTGGGGATCATCCTGTGAATCACTGGAGTGGATATTTGGGGTAGAGAGATTCCTCTCTTGTTTGGAGAGCTCTGCTCTCTGGAAACTTACCCTCTTGTCTTTAAATTCTGTTATTTTGGTTATCTGATTGGAGGCACACACTGTATTAGTTTTCCAGTTTTCATTTGACTGTTGTATTACTGTCAACAACACCAACTCGCATTTAGCACAGAACCTTGCCATCAAGATCAAACAACACAGCAACACTAATTTGATCACACTAAATTAGCACTCCAATAAATCACTTTGGCTTCTCAATTCACAAGAATATTTTAGTTTTTAGTACACTTAAGACAAAGTAAGTTTCTACACAGAGCACCATTCCAATGAAGCAGTAACAGTGAGAAATATTTACTTTAATCACGACAAAATAAAGAACCTTAAATATTGATAATCAACTAAATTAAACAACAAAAACTGCATCAAGAAAATAACTGATTACCAAAGGAATTCAGGATTTACAGTGAAGACAAAACTTATCTATGAAAATAATCGTGTTATTTACAGCAAAAAAAAAATCAAAGGGAAAATGCACAGCACAGAAAGAAGGAAAACCTTTAGAATGCAGGGAAGTGCAGGGAGGAGAGAAAGTAGTATATGGTTTGGTGCTTAGCGTGTGAAGAAAGAAGGATAAATTCATATTTCTCCATTGACTGTTTAACAACCATGGAGCAACTGCTAAAGCTTCCAGACCAGCTGAAAATTAATTCATATTGGCTTCCATGTTCTGCAACCAAATTTCCCAATTCAGAACTTCATATACCAGAACAACTCGGCCCTGGACTAAATTTTACTGTAACCAGGTATCTTCCGCACTCTCCTTTCTCTCATCTTACTTCTCACAAGGGAAACATCAATCCATCGCTCTGCTGCTGCATAGATGTCAGACAACAACACATAGTTAGCTGCATTTAGAGGCTCAAACTGAAAAAGTCGACTAGCAACAATCTCTCCCAGCTCTGAATCACCATATAGTTTACATGCCCCAAGAAGTGCACCCCAGGCACCAGCATGAGGCTCAGGCATTAATTTTATAAGTTCATAAGCATCCCTTGTGTGTCCTGACCGGCTTAGAAGATCAACCATACACGCATAGTGATCAGGCGAAGGACTAACGTAGTATTTTTGCTTCATGGATTGGAAGTATTTCCAGCCCTCATCAACAAGCCCAGCATGACTACAGGCTGTGAGGATGACTGTGAAGGCCACCTCATCCGGAGATAGCCCTTCAATCAGCATTCTGTTAAACAGATTCACGGCCTCTTCCCCACGCCCATGGATTGACAACCCTTGTATCATCGAACAATACAAGACTAGATCTCGTTTAGGTCTTTCCTCAAACAATTTCGATGCTCTCTCCATGTTTCCACACTTTGCATTCATATCCAGAAGCGCTGCAAGTACATGGTCCTGCTGAACATCGATACAGCTCTTCATTACATAAGAATCAACCCATTGAGCGAGTTCTAAATGCCCCAACTGCGCTGACGCCGACATCAAGCTAACCAGTATGAACTCATCAGGCTTCACATTCATCGATTCCATCTCATGAAACACTTTCAACGCCTGGTTAGGCTGCCCATTCTGAACATAACCCGATATCAAAGCAGACCAAGCAACAACATCCTTTCCTGGAGCACGATCAAACAAGAACCTCGCGGCCACCATGTCACCCACCTTGGCATACCCATCAATCATGGTGGTGAAAGAAATAGCATTCTTCTCCGGCATAGCGTCAAACACATCCCTAGCACTACCCAAATCCCCCACCTTGACAAAACCCTGCAACATCGCATTCCAAGAGGCCACATTTCTCTGCGGCATCTCATCAAACAGCTTCTCGGCCTCCACAACATCCCTAACAGCAACATACCCAACAAGCATAGCAGTCCAGGAAACGACACTCCTATTAGACATTCCATCAAACAGCCTGCGAGCATCAGCAATCTGCCCGCATTTGCCATACATGTCGATCAAACTGGTGGCCACGTAGAGATCCCGGTGGAGTCCACACCTGAACGCGGACCCATGAAGCGATTTTCCTTCCCGCGGTTTGCACGTGGTGGAACAGGCCTTAATGACAGGAGGGTAGGTGAAGGTGTCGGGAAGGGCGCCGTGCGCCTTCATGCGAGCGAAGGCCGAGAAGGTGTGGGAGAAGAAGCTGTTTTGGCAATGGGATTTGATGAGAGTGTTCCAGAGGAAGGTGGAAGGGGTGAGGACATGGAGGAAGACTGAGGAGGAGTAGGAGAGAGTGGAGAGGGTGTGGGATAGGGGAATGAAAAGGGAGATGAGGAAGTGGTCTTGCTCGAGGCCTCGGTAGATGATGGAAGCGTGCACTTGCTCCAGCTGTTCACTGCTCTTGCACGCCTGCAGAAGGGTGGTGATGCTCGCGCCTGAACCAAGACCACCAGAAGAAGACCAGTTATGAGAGATTGAACGCATGGAACTGCAATTAGGATTATGTAATAATTTGTTGAATGAATAAGAACTTTCTTTACTTTTATCTTGATATGATAAGTAATTTGTTGCTTAAACATGTTTATATATTTCTTGTGTTACCAGTTATGATAAGTGATTTCGTTAAAGTAATAATTCTGATGCCGAACAAGGCATATATAAATCCGATAAATTCTGATGCCGAGCGAGGCATATATAATTCTGACTACGTTAAAAGTAATAATTCTGATGCCGAACGAGACATATATACTTCTGACTACGTTAAAAGTAATAATTCTGATGCCGAGCGAGGCATATATAATTCTGACTACGTTAAAAGTAATAATTCTGATGCCGAACGAGGCATAAATAATTCCGATTACGTTAAAG
>Ga0123342_1001000_pt1 | contig 47146 bp, 29 predicted proteins | sample Turbeawhitnodule_FD_89960 | JGI IMG/M metagenome (GOLD analysis project Ga0123342, IMG submission 89960) | Root nodule microbial communities of legume samples collected from Mexico - Turtle bean Mexico white nodule | ecosystem: Host-associated > Plants > Roots > Nodule | place: Mexico: Nepantla...
CGTATCCTTCGTTATTCATAAGGATCCTTTGGCAAACTTTCTACAGTTCAGGTTAAGTCAGGCTTCAGATTCGGTTAATGACGTTTGGGGTGCAATTTGGGTTGGAGTTGTGAGTGGTATTTGAAATCATAGGAACTGCGTGTCCTTCGATAGGGGGGTGGTAGATGCGCTCGAAGTATTCGCCTTAGTACAGGTAAAGGTTTGGTCGTGGATTTACGCAAAGTTTCATTGTACTTCCTTGGGTACTCTAATTGGGTTTTGAACCCATTGGATTGTATGAGGATGGTAATTTAATGTTTTCCTGTGGTTAGTTTAGTTTTTCCTTAGATAATCAGGTAGGAGTTTCGTGGTAGGAGTATGGTAAGGTGTTTTGCTTTTTATGTATAAGGGTTGAACCACCCCTAAAGTGGTTCCCATTTATTTATTTTTTATTACCGATAAAAAAAAAATCTCATAGAGATTGAGAACACAAGTATTATTTATTACTACTCCTAACTAAAAAAAAAAGAATTGGTTGAAGAAAGGTTTAATCTCAAGCAGAGGATATGACAAATGCCTCTCACATATGGATAACCTCACAAAATGAAAAATATAAGAGTTTTACCATATTTTCACTAAAGCTTGATTTATTACACACAAAGCTTATAAACAAATAATCGTAAATTTTGTAGTTGTAGTGTATTTCTTGATGATGAACATCTAGCAACTTGTGTTTTTATATTGGTCTTTTAAGATATGATCATTGTTGTGTAATCTTCAAAAATAAAATATTTATCTGTTTGATAACGTGATCATTTGATTTGAAACTTTTCTCAAATATATAATATATGTTGCTAAGTAAACAAAATTCATATAATGAAGGTTGTATTTTCTCCTTCATTCTTCAAGTTGTAAATATAGATGCAATCCAAGTATATTTGACAAAAAAAATATCTTTGATTGCATTCGTTTGCATGTTTCTTTTGCTTTGCTTAACTGATTTCAAGATTATTATTCCTTAAAAATATTTTTTTTGAATGTCGTTGGAATCATTTATTTTCTTATTTGAATAATAATGCATCAAACATTGATTTTTGTGTTTATTTTTTAATTTGAGTAACTTGCATCTCACTAAATATATGTTGATTTTAAACATAAATTTGAATTTGATACAATTTTAATTACGTGATAGTCAATGTTCATTATTAAACTAACTAATATATTGCATCATATAATATGGACACTCAGAAATTTTGATGCATATAATTGTAATTGAGCCAAACATAATACACATTAGAATGTTCATATAAAGATTAATTCAATTATTTGTTTATATTTGTTAACATCAAAATTTTCATTGAGAGATAATATAGTGTTTTTAACTTCATTGACTAAGTTCAAGACGCCAAAGTTAAGAACACTCCCACAAAGGTCTTAAAACTCTTAAATTTTCATAAAAGACAACAGTTCAGTGCAAAGGCATGAGATGGCTATATATAAGTGTGTCATGTGAAAATGTTAATCTTTAATTACATTGAAATGCTTCTTGTAATTTACACTTAATTTTTTTTCCACAACTCATTTTTCCTTTCCTTTTTAGTTTTTACTTTATAATACACCCTTCAACTTAACCATGAATTTTTTTTCCTCCATTTTATCTTCAATTTAACTTTTAAACTCCTGGCTACTTTCATTTTCTTTTCACTGTTCCGTGTTCCAAGAACAGCATGTGAGCAGTGGTAGTGGTAAAAACTGAATGGAAGGATCAAGTGAGGGGCATGTACTACTCCACTACTTTTTTACCTAAAAACTATTAAAGAAGCAGGACTATTTGCAATTCAAAGTGGTGTTGTATTATTGGCCGATTTCTATTTTTATATTGAATGTTTGAAACTGAGAAGGGGCAGGGAATCTGTACAAATATAGGCAGTCAAAAATTCAGACCTATTCACCATGCAGATCAGTGCTACAGTTACTCTGAACTGAGCACATCCCAAGCTGGAAAATGTTTCCAGTAGACAGAGAGGGAGTTGCAGCATACAACAGAATCTCCCCCTCACTGGACCCAATTCTTGTGAATTCAAGTTCTCTATTGAACACCCAAATAATGAAAAGAAGACCACAACTCTTGACCAAGTAAAACCAAAGGCCATGTGATTTGCCAGATTAGTACTCAGAAGCTTTCATTTCACCAAGAGAGTCCAAAGAAGCATCCATTGCTTCTGCAATCATTAGAGCTGTCATGGCCTTGTGAATTGCTACATCTGCTTTATATAGCAATCTTTTAGCCCTATCTCTCTTCAACTTAGCCACGTGCCGTTTAATATGAGCCTCAGCCACGGCATCTCGTAGCCTTAACTCCTCAAGGACTGAAGCATCCAACTGTTCAATCCCTTGTCTCTTAGGGCCAGCAAGCATGTGATGCCTGTTATGAGGCACATCATATCTGGACTGGTGAAATTTTGGGACATGATTTCTGTAACCCGATCCTTTACTGGTAGGATGGTATTTCAAGCTGCCAGCATCACGTGGTACGAACATCCTTTGTGAGGTCAGAGCCAATGGTGATTCATCAAAAGAATCGTAGTGATGGCCTTGGTATAGGAACTTTTCATCTCCAAGAGGTAAGGCGTTCTGTCTTCTTCCTGAGATCACAACAATTAGATGTTAAGCTGAATGTTAATATTTTGTTACAAAAATGTAGAACCAAGCATGTAAATCAAATACTCACGGAAGCCATCCTGATCTAGATTACTGTTTGCGTGCCCAGATACTGAAATCTTCTTTTGGGATCGATGCTTCAATCCCTTGTTCAGTGATTCCAGACCCCTAGGCTTCAAACAGAAAGCAAACATGGCCGGCTTCTCCAAAGTTGTAACCTTGTCCACGCATGCATTGGAAGGGGCATTGTTCTTAGTCATGGCTACTTCCCACTCTCTCACTTGTTTTTTATACCTTTCCCATAGAGGGGGCTGAAAAGTACATAAAAATTCAGAGATGAAATTTCAGGCATATTAATAATAAAGCATATATATTAGGTATAGAGGAAAACAGACCATGTTGAAAAATGCCAAAGTAAAACGGACAAAATCATATGCTTTTAACAAACCAAACATAAAATTGTGCCCCCTCCCTTATTCTACCGTAGCAATTGAAATAAATTCTCTGAGGTTGTATCCAAGAAATGTTGTAAAAATTCATTCTCTCTAACATGTTTTAGTGGCAGCATTAATACAGCATAAATCATGTTTAAATTTATTCTGTTAAGTTAGTACTCGTCAGAATCAAAATACTTGCGCAACATTTGCGAATTAGATAAATAAATATCAACCGGTAGGTAAAAAATCCAAATAAGTAATAGCAGGGTTCTAACCTGGAAGTGATAAATGCAATTTAAAAATATAGAAAATATTAAGTGGAACAACAAACAACATGCATCACTATTCAGAGGCTTGGAAAGTTTGCCCTTAGAGATTAGAAAGGCCTCCAAAATAGATAGCCATAAAATTTTAAGTGTGGAACAACACAATAGATCAATCCATTACAGTATATATTACTCCTCTCCGACTATATCAGCAAAACCAGTATGTCTTTCATATAAATTCATCAAATATATGGAGGCAGAGACATATTCCCAAAATCAAAATAGTTACAACATAAACATGAAACGCAATTTGAACATTACCTGAAAGTGCCGTATTAAAGCCATTCCATTCTTCTGCCTTCTCTCCTGCCAATGATCATATATGATTTTGACAATACACAAAGGCCCAACATCAACCGTGAGTTCCTCTATCTCATTAGAAGTAAACTGATCACGCTTCTTAGCATATGCCGCCTTTTCAAACGTGTCCATTATCTTCTCAAACATCTCCTCTGAAATCCAACTCAAGTCACTGTTGTCTTTTACAGAATTTTGAGCAATTGACATCCATTGCTCATCTTCACTATCCATGTCATACAGAACACGGGATGGATTTAGAGCCATCTCAACATCTATTTCAACCTGTTGGAAGTACATAAAGCTCCGAACAAAAGTTGCCTCACATCCATTATCATCATTTTCTTCTATTAATCGAACACCAGGAATAGGTATGTTTTTAACGGAAGCAGCACGGATGTTACGGTTGTAGCATTCCTCATGCATCTCCTTGAAAAGAGCCCACTGACTCCTATCAAGAAATTCCAAGATCCAATCCTTCCCTCCTTTCCACATCATTGCATGTGTATACCGATTTGTTGATCCAGGCTGCAGAAACTGGTGTGCTTTGTATGAATACCGAGTAATTCCTAGAAGTTTCACAGAAAGTCTCCACTCATTGTGGTCAAACAGCTCTAGTACAATATTGGCCCCAGATTCTCTCCAGCCCTTATCACAAAGTGTAATCAAGACATTTGCACCACAAGATAAGCATTCAAAATTCTTTTCGGGGACCCTGGCAACATCTGATGACTTCTTCTCACTGGCCTTTCTAATTCGTTTGTGAGGAAGACCTTTCTGTTGATGGTTTCTCTGCCTTGAACTGAATTCATACCCTGCAGAAGGCACTGAGTATGATACTTGTGTGCGTGGTTTTTTAGGTCCACTGCTAAAATCATTAGAAAGAGAATCAGCCTTGCCATCAGACCACACATGAGACTGAAATCCCAATGATGAGGAACTATTCTGGTTGCGATACCAAGAATTTCTACGAGCAGTTGGATTGGAGCTTGGCATGACACCTCCATTCCAAGAGAAATCAGGAGAGTGTTCAGCACCGTGTAAATCACCATCACCACCAGGTTTTTCAAATTGATCAACTGCAGGAATTTGGATACTGAGATCACCAATAAAAGAATGAGAACCATCATCATCCTTATCTTGACGAATTACAGAACTCAAAGGTAAAGAGCCTAACTCTTGCTCCAAATGGGGTGATTGCCATTCAGGTAAGTGAGTCGTACCAAGCCTCTCAGAACAATGGGAAATGGAAGTACCAGAACCGTTAGGACCAATGTTCAGGTACTTTTGAGAGAGAATTTGATAACTGAAGGTAGAGGGATGATCTGAGTCATCACAAGACCCACCATCACCTGCAGCACCATTTGACAAAATCTCAATATCTTTCCTATGGATAATGTCAGAATTCCTGTTTGAGCAACCATCGGTGCTAGTACATCCATTGGTCACCAAACTAGAGTCTCCCTGATCAAATACTGGTGCGTGATCACAAAAGCTAATAGGAGTTGCAGACTGCCCCATCAGCAACTTGAGATGGAAACAAAGAAAAAATGTAGGTGCTGAAGCAAAAGAAAGAGTAAATGGAGGAAGTTTCCTCTCACCAACATCAGAATCCTGGTGAATATCAGCTTGAGTAGACACTTTGGAAATATCCATGATGTTAATCCCTGGCCTACCCCTCCGCATGACCTGTTCATAAAGAAATTGCATGATTTGATTCACAACAAAACCCAAGATAAGCTAACTTGCAATGACTTTTGGAAGGTCGATATACAATGTTGAATTTCAGTAACAAACATTAAACATGGCAAATAAATCTTCAAATGAGGGTTAAAGATGAAGTTGCCCATCAAGATATATAGGAAAAAGGGGAACAAGTACCTTGACTGAGGAGGACCCACTGATAGAAGTTATGGAGAACCCACTTGATTCATTTTGAAGTGCCTGGATGTTATCATATGTGCATTCGGAAAGATGGAGCTTCTTACTCAGAAGGCAATGCCTCTTAAGCTTAGAATCTAAGTCCATCCACTTAGAATTCTTCACTCCAGAGAAATTATAGAACTCAAAAACAAGTGGCTTTTTAATCACATGAAGACCGGAAAACTTGAATCCAATAGACGTACATGGAAATTGCAAGTCAACATACTTCTCTCGGCAGGCAGGTTGATGAAAGACCCTAAGGACAAAAAAGACAAAGGCTACAGCCATGTTCAAGCAGCCTTCAAATAATAGAAATCTCAACCCAACCACATTATCAACAAAAAGCATCTCCAAACAAACTCTGGGCCACTTGGTCATAACTGTACCATACCTTAGCAAAAAAAGGGGATAAAGCAGCCACAAATTTTCAGATTGAAAAGAATCATTCAACATGAAACACTTTGGAAAATTAAAGCCAAATCTGAACAATAATGATTCCATGTCCCAATAAACTTTTGATACTCCTGCCTTGTAAGTGAAGCACAATGGGCCCTCAACTTCATCTCTGTCATCACTTGATTTCTTCATATTCTCAACCCCAAACATAAGGTCAAGGGAAACAGAACCAGATGCACTTCTAATAGCATGCTTTTCTTCATAGATATGAGGGGATATTAGAGCAGGCTTTCGTATCCGTCTTCTGAAATAGACAATAGGCTGTTTTGCATCTTTATTGCAAGTGGCACTTTGCAATGCCGACTTCATCCTAAAATCATCACTTAATTTATCCTGTGATACATAATCACTAGATAAATTACTTTTAACACCCTTCGTAGAACTCTTAGATAAATGTCCCTTTGTTGTGACAGGTTCATCATATAAGAATGATGACATTGTACTTGGAAGTGTATCAGAAGTTTTCTGCTTCTTAATGCCTTGAAAAGAAGATTTAAACCGATGAGAAGATCGAGTCAACCATGAAATTATAGGTTCTGAGTCCAAACTGCTCCCACCAGGGTGATCATTCTCAGTATTGTCTTCTGTTCTTTGCCTTTCTTTTCTGGATTTGCTACCCTTCTGATGATCAGAATTTCTACGTTTTGCAAAAGCTCTTTCACCTTTTGCATTTCCTGGAACTTCACTACGAAGTAACAAGAGTTTGAATCTCTCGGTATGGAGATTAACCCATTCTACATCCCGATCGTCATATTTGATATGGTAAAGCTTGCTTCCTTCATCATAGTCATCCACAAGGCCATAATACCATCTCTGATCTAAAGGCCAAAAAATTTTAATTCTCCGGTTCAGTACCCAGTATACATCAACGTCACCTAAAAGAATTTCATAAAAGTGGCGCCCCTTCCTGGAATTACCTTTGCTTTTATATTGTTTCCTAGGCCTCAAAACTCTGCCATCACTATCAGCTGATGCAGATTCTGAACCTGATTGAAACTTCAAATCACGGTTAACAATATTTTGATCAGAAGATCGAAAAAATGACAAACCATTTGATCCTTTGATCGAATATCCAGTACAGCTTGGATCAAACCTTGAAGATAGCATCCTAGCTGCATTCTCCTCAAGATTTTCCTCTTCATCTTCTTGCAAATCTTCAGATATTTTACTACTTGAGACCAAGGGTTCAACCTCCTTGGAAACCTTAGTTATATTTAAAGTTGAAGTCTTTCGCTTCCTATTCTTCCTTTGTGACTTTGTTAAGGAAGAATCACCACCACCACTATTTACAACAGAATGAGATGCACAATCCCCATTCTCCTTAAAATGCTGAACTGAATTTGAATCACTATTCCTATTCTCCTTATTAAATTCATCAAATTCTTTTTTATGCTTAGTCTTGAAAGATTCAACCCCACTGCCCAAATCATCACTACCTAACTTTGGCACAGGATGGACATGGCCACTTTTACCACTAGGCTGCTCCACCAAACTTGATGCTTGACCAGGCTCTGATTTTTTCTTCCGCATAAAACTCCTCTTCCTCTTGGGAATGTGAAAATCATCACCACAAACTCCAAATGAAACTCTATTTGACATACTACTATTCAATCTCTGACTGACCCCTAACTTCAACTCACTGCTACCATCACCATTTTCTAAGCTACTTAAAGAGACTTCTTTTTTAGCCTTCTTTCTATTCCTCTTCTCATCACCATCCCCACTACTACTGTTAATCCTCTTTATGTTCTTTGAAGTTTTTAGTGACAACTTTGATTTATATAGACTTTTAAGATCCAGAGATTTTGATTTTTTGGGAACTGTACTGCCATTGGAGTTCTCTGTTCTGCTTTCCATGGCAAATCAACATAACAAACGCCCACACCAAAATTCCCCTAATTGTCACATGTCAACATACATATCCTGCCCTTTTCCTTGGATCTGAAACGCCAAAACCACAAAAGTATCACAATAAATCCCACAACCAACACAAACCTAAATTCAATATACCAAACTCCCCCATGCATTGCGTTATAGTATCAAAAAACACCCAGAAAAATTATGAAAATTATTATCACCGAAAAAATACAATTATTAAAAAATTTACTTACCTGACCCCGGATGCCACCAAACAATCGATTCTTCCCACATACATAGAATATCACCTGTGCGAATTGGCAGATTAGGGTTTGAGAGTCACTTATGGATTCGAAACCCTAATAGAATCCCTGAAATTGAAATTCCCAATAATTTCGATTTTTATTTTTCTGTTTATTATTTTCTTCTGTTTTTTAACCGCTAGAAACTAGGGTTTCTTTAAGGAGGTAAAGGGTTTAAATTGAAAATTCCTCCAACTTCGAATGAAAAATGAAAAATAAAAATACAAAACCATTTCAAATCAACACGTGTAACATTATCTCACGTCTGATCCAAATCTTTTTAACTTGGTACTGTTGTGGCAATCACCTGCATCCGAGTGTATAGTAAGCAAGTGCTGATCAAAATCAATGGGTTCTGATTCAATGTTTTTGGAGAAAACAATTTAGTCAAAACGGAAAAATAGAAAGCGAAATTAACCATTTTGCTCTATATGGTTTAGGTTTTGACCTTAATTTTTCATAAAACTTCCGATATGCCACAAATTTTTTTTGTCTTTTGGGCTTTATATAGTGTTTGCATTGTTTAAGTTCTAGGCAATTTCTTTCTGGCAGTTTCTTCCTGCACCCCCACATTTTTCTTCCTGCACTCCTACACTCTTATGAAAAGACTAAATCGCTCTTGTTAGTTTTTAAAATTTCAAAAATATCCTTAATCTAAAAAAACCCTAAAGAGGTGCAGGCAAGGATGTTCTTTTGGGCAGCCGTGTCTTTCATGTTCCAGCAGCAGCACGCTTTCATGTTCTAGCAGTAGTGCGACACTTCCAAATCCTTCTCCTTCAATCTCACATTTTTTGTTGGTGATTTAGAGTGCTCTTAACAAAGGTAAGTAAATTTATTTGCTTTCGGATCTGCACATCCGTTTTTTTTATGGATTTTTGTTTCCGTAAGTGTTTTCTTCCATTCCAGATTATAGAATCCGATAGAATTTCGAATCACAAAATACGGTAAAATCTCAAATTTCTGCTTCTGGTAAAATCTTGGATTTGTGGTTCCAGGAAGATTCCAAATTTGTGGGTTCGGGAAGGTTCTGAATTTGTGGATCCGGATTTGTGTTTTTATGGTCATTCTTTCTTCAACATATAAAACTTCATCAGAAGATTTTTTTCTATCTTCAAATATGATTTGCAATGAGCTTCTTTTTTTCTTCTTTTAATATTTTTTTTGGTCTATACTTTATTTATATTTTTTTAGTAGAAATGATATCATGCTTTTTTCTATCTTTTGGTTTCAATAAAATTTTATATTTGCTATTTTTTTGTTTGTATTGGTTCAACATCTTATTCATTAGTTTATAATTTGGTTTAAATTAAATGGTGTAATTGAACAGTAATGGTGAAGACTAGGGGAGGAATTTCACAAGGTGATCGTCTACGTCCCACAGCATCTCTGTTAGAAGAAGACATGTTAATGAAGAAGAAAAACATGAAGAACATGGATAATGACTTCTCACTATCATCATCATCCCACAAATCAACCCCATCATATATTTCTTGTTCAAATTTATCACTATTGTCCATGCTTCTACAAATAAAAAAAAATGAAACAAAATCATTGCATTTCGGATCCATGAATCCATAAGTCAAAAACATTATTCCATATCTAACAATCCATAATTCGAAAAGACCATTATGGATTCAGGAATCTATAACACAAAAAAACAAGTCCAGATTCATAAATCCATAATGCAAGTGATGCATTCAGGATTCAGGAATCCATAACACAAAAAAACAATTTCGGATCCACCAATTTGTAATGCAATTTAGGCTTCTAGATTCAACACTCTGGAAAACAACAATTTATGAATCCGGAATATATTACTGGATCCCGATATTTGATAGCACCTTTTGAAATTATAGGTCAAGGTTAATGTTGGAATATTTAAAATTGTGGGGGTGCATGAAGAAAAACGTGGGGGTGGAGGAAAAAAAGCCTTTCTTTCTGCACCATATCAATTCTAAATTTGGAATATTTCCAGATAAAAGATTATAATTTTTATTTACACCTTCTTTATTTAAGGTTATTTTCGTTATTTTGGAGGGTTATTTTTGTCATTTTCAATAATAGGTTGTGTGTATGTTGTAATTTATATGTTGCAGGGAGCATTTGCCTAAGTTGTATTAAGCTTTTTTCTTTCTCCATCCCATGATTACTATTTGCATTACCATATTAACATAAAAGCCCTTCTAAAAGTTATTATTTATGTTTTAAATTGGAATAAATGACAACAATTTGGTTGAGAATATGTGCCAAAACATGTTACAGTTGATGAAAGTTTAGCAAGTTCCGCCACCACCACCACAATTAGCACAACTTTCTACCCATGCACCCTCTTAACCAACACCTCTGCCATCGAATCCACCATAGTAGTGGTGATAATTTACACACACAACTTTTGTCTATAACAAAAGGAGGATAAACTATACAATAGTTTGGTTATGTACACCATATTTACTTTTGTTATAAATCTTATGGTAAATTACATGCATATATTGGTTTGTAAAGCATTTCAGAAAACCTTTTGTGAATCTTTTGGAAAACAATTAGATGACCCTATTGAAGCGTTTAATAAGACAATTTGTAAAAACTTAGAAACAAATTTTTAACTTTATTCAAACATTCCCTTTCTAGAACTAACCTCTTATTTCATCCATGTTATACCAAAACAAATTATTCAATACTTTTATCAACATCCAAACAAAATATTTACAGTTTATATAATCTTTAAACAAAATATATACAATTTCTTCCATGATCAATGCAATTATCACCACCAACTATTACACTATGACAAAAAAATGAAGGAGGATAAAGAATAAAATATGAAAAAAATGAAAGGTAGAAAATGAAGAATGAGGAATAAAAGAAAGGAAACGATGAAGGATCAAGAAAAAAAGATAATGAATAAGATGAAAATACAACAATGAAGAAGGATGGAAAGAAAAAGAGGAAGGAAAATGAAGAATTATAAGAAGAAGAAAAGTGAGTGAAGGAAGTAAAACAATAGTAAAAAAGAAGGAAGTACAAAGAAAAAAGGGAGTAAAATAGGAAGAAGATCTAAAGATACACACTCTTTAATTTTGTCCCTTATAAGTTGAAATTCACATTAGAGACATGGAATGTGAGTTATCACTTAACACTACACATAAGAAAAATTAACTAATTTTCATTCATCTAGGGATTAATATGAAAATAATCAAACTTCTTGAAACTATTTTTTAATTTTGACCCTTTATGAAATAAACACAAAGTTACACTTTTAAGGACTTTTGAAAACTTTTTAACCAATTTTAATTATACATATAATCATTCAATTTTTAAAAAATAAGCAAATTTAACTTTTTGTTAATATATCATCCAATTGTTAAAATAAAATTAACGTGTTGAAAATAAAATTATTTTTTCTTCGTAAGAAAGTAGAAGGTCTAATCTAAAATATGTGCAACTACTCTTCAAATTAATTTTAAAAGGCAACAAAAACTAGGACTATTTTATTACTCAATCTTATTGATACCAAAATATTAAAAAAATAGATACTATATAAAAAATGAATTTCATCAACTAAGAAATCACATAACTTCTAATATAATGGATAATTTAATACATGCTAAACCATTTGTCATGTAAACCATTCTTTAAGAAATTTACTATACCAATTCAAAATGAACTTTTCTAAAGATAAAAATCAAACAAAATATTTTTGAGAAAACAAAGGTAAAATACTTATATTTTAGAGAGACCAAAAAATTATTACAATGAAAACATATTACAATAGAAGTTTTTAGTACATCTAATATGGTTTGCTACATAGCTATTCACATGTTGAATTTGACACATTTTGTTAGGAATTAAAAAGTAATTTATGAAATTCACTTTCTTGTGGCTCCCTCGTTTGTGTGCCAAAAGTGAAACCCAATTTTTTATTTTCACCTTTCCACCTCCAAACAATTTCAACACTTCTTCCAATCGAAACCTTGTGGAGAATGCAGTAGCCATAAGCAAAACGCAACACAGCACAAACCAAAACCCATTACTCCCTTTGGTTTTTCACACTTCCACAATACCCCCATCAAAATTTAAGGCGCTGGTGATGAAGAGAGTCGAAATTTGTGTCCCTCTTCAATGATTCTTCTGAGATGAGAGCCCACAATGAGTCTGAAAAACCACGCCTTGTTTCTGGGAACAAGTCTTCATGGCTCTTTGGAAAGTGGCACCTGCAAGAGGAACCCTTTTCGTTTGGAGAGAAGGAAGTTGCCGCAGAAGGGTCTTTGCAATTGCACGTGCTGCGTGTCGCCAAAAGGGTGCCGTTTGGTAAGCCAAGCGTTACGGCTTTCAGCTTTTTCTGGGCAAAACGCGGGGTTATTGGGAAAAGACTTGATTTTGAGAAGTGGGTCGAGGTTAGAATGTGCGAGGGAACCTTATTTTAGGAGTGAGGCTTTGGCTAGTTATTTGACACCTTTGTGGAAAGAGGGGCTTCTTTTGATAAGGGCTTCTGTTTGCACTGCTGTTGTATCTGGGGTTTGTGTGCTGGTGTGGTATGGCCAGAATAAAGCAAAGGGTTTTATTGAGGCCAATTTGTTGCCTTCTGTTTGTTCAGCAATCAGCGAGCTCATTCAGCGAGACCTTGTGTTTGGCAAGGTTCGGCGAATTTCGCCGTTGAGCATTACTTTGGAGTCTTGCTCATTTGGGCCTCACAAGGAGGAGTTTTCGTGTGGAGAGGCTCCCACGGTGAAGCTTCGCCTCCGCCCCTTTGTGAGTTTGAGGAGGGGAAAGTTGGTGATTGATGCGGTTTTGTCGCAACCAAGTCTCTTGGTAGCACAGAGGAAGGACTTTACTTGGTTGGGAATACCCTTCAATGAAGGTGGCAGGGAGAGAAGTTTCTCGGCTGAAGAAGGCATAGATTATCGTACAAGAACAAGGAGGCTTGCACGAGAGGAAGCCTTTGCTCAGTGGGAAAGAGAAAGGGATGATGCAGCTAGGGAAGCTGCTGAGGTGGGGTACTTTGTTTCTGAGAGGAGTTGTGAGTCCCAGGATGATGATGGGTTAAAGGAGATGGAAACCCGTTCCATGGAGTCAACTGCATCTGCCCCCTTTTTCTGCATGAATGATGGGAAGCACGATCATAGGTTGATAGACAAGGGTGTTAGTTATGATACGAAACATGCAACTTTGGAAAAATCATTTGGAGTGAGAGTTCCTGCATCAGGACTTGGAGTTTGGTCCAGAGTAATATCAGGGCCTAGAAAATACAAGTTTAAGAGGAAGGGTAATGTAGGTAACATCTTTGCATCTGGTGTTGCTATCAAAAAGAGAATGTTTGAACGTAGTGCATCAGCTGCTCATGCATACTTTCGTGATCAATCACAATGGAAATTTCGGGAGCCTTTGTCATCTTCTGAATGTTATCATTTTATGAGTCATGATATGCATTTGGTGAAAAGTGAGGTTGACAGAAATACCAAATCTGTTGTTGGTGATGAAAAAAGAAGTGATGATAACCAAAGTGTAACACTATTCAAAGATATGGCATTGCCTCCCTCAGTAAATGAAAATATTGACAGTCAATCGGATTACTTAAAGTTTGTTTGTGATCCAACTTTGCAGACAAGAGAGGGTGAATTTGAAAATTTGCAATCTAGTGATGATGTAGCAGAACCGGCTAATCCAAATAGTATTACAGAGAAAAATGAGGAGTTTGTACCATATGTTGCTGACAATCATATTGATGATAATGACAAGTCATCAGGGGCCCAACGAGGTGTGACATCTGAAAATTTGGGTTTTTTGAAGCCTAACTCTCAGTTGGAAACCTATTTTCAAAATCCATTTGAGCTCTTGCTTGTGAAATTTGGCTTAACATCAATTTTAAGAAATATGGAAGAGTTGACATCTTGGTTTCTTTCTGGTCCCATTGCAAAGCTGAAGTCTGACTTGGGTCTAAGAGTTGAAGATATTGTTTCTGAACATGTTGATGGGATAGATTTTGTGCAGTCTGAAGGCGTTCCGAAGATTCTGCCTATTACATTGGATTCAGTTCATTTCAAAGGTGCAACCCTGATGCTGCTTGCATATGGTGACAAGGAAGTTAGGTGAGAGTTGATCTTATCATTTACTGCTTAAAATCGTTCTATAGAGGAAGTAATGGACACACCACTTCACGAGTCTCTGGTTTTAATATTGTGTACATCATTAGAGATCTTATCTTGGGCATTCTTCCAGAAATATATGATCTTGATAGTTAACTTGGTTATACTATGACTATGGCAATTCTTGTAGCAAGGTTGTCAGAGCTGGACCAGATACTGAACCGATGAAGGCATGGTTTCAAGGTTCAAAGGTTCTACTAGGGTCGAACCGGTCTCAATAAAATACTATTATTTTGATTTTTTAATATAATAATATAATATAAAAAGCAATATTAATAAATATAAAACAGCACATAATTTTATAAATTTAAAATTTTATTTAAAACTGTCATAAGTCGTAACATATAACAAAAGTAATTCATATATGAAGGTAAACAAATTTAATTCATCATATTCAAGTTCAAATCTCTTAAAAAAACCAACTATAAATATCTTAAAAGAACCAACTACAGCAAAACAACACGTTTTTTGAGCCAATCCAGAGTCCTTCAACCCACCGGTTTTCCCAAGTCATGGCCAGTTTGATTAAAATCCAGTTTTTTTGAAGATTTGGACTGGTTCTCGACCAGTTGAACTGGCTGGTCCGGCCCAGTTTTAGTAGTGTGGATCTCTATTTGGCATATTTAATGAACCATCCTTTTTTCCATAAATCTAGAAGAATGAGAAATTAGTGTTTTGTATTGGACAAAACATCCATCAAGTGCTAATTATAGGATGTTCAAAGTCTCTCTAATTGAAGTTGTTGTAGGTCTCTATTTCAGTTGTTCTTATGTGTTGCTCTCAAGCATATATTAAGTATGTATTTTTAGTTTCCTTTTACCTTCTGTGTGTCAATCAAACAAGTGCATATTGCAATATTATGAGGATGCAGATGAATATAATATAATTCTGCTTTTGCTTATCGAGTTCTATAAAATAGACATGCTGCCATTAATAATATGTTATCTAAAGTCTTAATATCTGTTTTTATCAAGTAATCATGGCTCATGATTGTTTTCAGCTCGTCATTTGAAGTTGAGTTTTGCCATTTTTAGTTTCTTGAGCTTTGATATAATTGTAATACGGAAAAACAATTTCTTCTGTGTATCCTTGAAACTTGAAAATTTTGAATTTAGTTTCTAAGATAGTAAGTTAACACTCATTTAAAAGGATATTTTTTTACATATTTATTCTTTGGATAAAACAGAAAGGATATTTTAGATGTCATTTTTCAATATTGAGGATTAAATTGAAGTTCGCTTTTGTTGCAGGGCCACATTTATATTCCTTATATCATTGCAGTGAACTAAAATGAGTTTTAGTTACTCTATGTTATTGATCTTGAAAAAATGGAAACTCTTAGTTTACTAAGACTGAAAATATGGAGATTGATTATCTTTCAGCTGATATTTGTTATTTATTGAAGAAAATTACATCCGGAACACCAAAAGGTACAAGAAACTAATGCTAATAAGTAAATAACACATATAGCAGTTTTCCAGTACAACTACTTACTACCTATATTTAACCTATTCTAAAACTCCCCCTCAAGCCAGAGAATACAAATTGTATGTACCAAGCTTGAAACAAATAAATTCAATCTGAGGTCCCCTTAAGGATTTCAATAATACATCTTCATGTTGATAATTGGATTTGACAAACTAAGTACAAATTTTCTTGTACAACAATTTTCCTGGATAAAATGACAACGAAGTTCTGTGTTTAGTCCTCCCATGAAACACTGGATTGGAAGCAATGTGGAGAGCAACTTGGTTATCACAATACATCTTCATTTGTTGGATCTCATAGTATTTTAATTATGGAAGAAATTGTTTCATCCATACAAGTTCACAGGAGACATCATTGCCTTATATTCAACTTCAGAACTAGATCTAACAACCATATTTTGTTTCTTGCTTTTCCAAGAAATAATGTTTCCACGAATGAGAACACAATACCCTATAATGGAGCGTCGATCCGTCGGAGATCCTGCCCAATCAACATCACAATACCCAAAAAATTGGGTATTCTCTTAATCTTTGTACAATAGACCTTGCCTTGGAGTCTTTTTGTGGTATCTTAAGTTGCGAATGATAGCATTCTAATGATATTTTGTAAAACTGACTAACAACACCCACTGCAAAAGATAAATCAGGTCTAGTAATGGTGAGATAAATAAGTTTTCCAACAAGTCTTCTATATCTCTTTGGGTCAGAGAAAGGTTCACCTTGATTTGCCATTAATTTTTGATTTGGATCCATAGGGCTATCTACTGGTCTACAATCTGTCATGGCTGTTTCTTCCAAGATATGTAAAGCATATTTCCTACGAGAAACTACAATGCCTTCCTTTAATTGAGCCACTTAAATACCTAGGAAGTATTTGAGACTTGTGAGGTCTTTAGTCTAAAAGTGATTACATAAGTGTTCCTTTAGTTGCGAGATTGTATTAGCATAATTTCCTATAATAACTATATAATTAACATACACAATTATGTAAACACATTTTCCATGTAAGGAGGAACATTTATTTTGAGTGTGACCAATTCTCTTACAAAAGAAACATTGAGGATGTTTGTATCCACTTTGAGTAAAGGAAGGCATATTGAAGGAAGAATTCATCAATCTACACTATATAGCTAGTGCCAACTGTAAAAGTCGGTGAATAGTGGTGGATGAAGAGTATGAGAGAGAGGAGAGATGAACCTCTCAACCAAAGTTGAAACTGGAGAAACAAAGGTAAGAACAAGGATAAGAAGGTTCAACTAGCCTTGTGGAGAAGATGTGGGAGTTGTTCCGGTGACAGGAAGGTGGTGAGTGACCTTCACGCTTTGAGTTGCAGCGGATGGAGATGACGCGTGTGGTGGAGAACTAGTGGACGTGACTAGGTGGGTTGGACGTTGCACGACAAGACACACCAAATCTGGAGGTTGTCAGAGAAAAAAGGTGGTTGGTGGCGGCACCCAAGGGTGTATTCACTGTATCTCCATGAAGACTAATTAGACCAGGTGTTCTTCTTAACAAAATGTCTAGGGAGAGACCCCAACAATGGAGGATGATGGTGGATGGCAGGGGACAACCATAAAACTAGCAGAGTGGGATCAACCGGCTATGATACTAACTTAAGTTTGAAAATATGATAAAAAGTTTAAGAGATTCATTATCTCTTTGCTGATCTTTGTTATTTATAGAAGAAAATTTCATCAGGAATACCAAAATGTACATGAAATTAATGCTAATTAGTAGACAACTCGTAGCAGTTTTCCAATTCGACTACTTACTCTCTATATTTAATAATACCTATTCTACGAGGTTAACTACATAATAAGGGTTTCCAATTTTATATCATCTAGTCATGTCACTTTTGTATTGTAAATTGAACTCATTGATCTGATTGATATGAAATTTTTTAATATTTTATAAGAGTAGTGTTAATCTTGGTTTTTTAGAATAAACTTGTTTTGATTTGGGTATTTTTAGAAGAATGTTTTAGATTATTGAGCATAATTTTTTTTGAGATGTAGTTCATGTAACATGAATTATATGAGCCACAAACTTGCTTGGGAGAGTCTCCGAGCTTTCCATACATATATCTATGATAGAGCTGTACAAGATGATTCCCATAATCAGGGAAGAATATTGCAAGATCTACAAGATATTTAACCTAATTTCCATAAATATACACAACTAAAGAAAAGGAAAGAGTTATAATGAAATTATTAGATTATTCTAACCCAATTTTAGTCTTTAATTTATTAAATCTCAATACAATGTTTCATAATCTCAACTTTTATATATATATATATATATAAATAGATAGATAGATAGATGTATATATTATAAAGGATGCTTTAATATTGTAATCAAATAATGATGGTTTGTGAATTGAAGTTTTTTCACTCTTGCTTTTAGGGAGATGGAGAATGTCAATGGACATGTAAAGTTCCAAAACCACTATAGTCGCATACATGTGGATCTGAGTGGAAATTGTAATACTTGGAGATCAGATATTATATCTGAAGATGGAGGCTGGTTGTCTGCCAATGTTTTTGTTGACACTATTGAGCAGAATTGGCATGCTAATTTGAAAATTGATAATCTTTTTGTCCCGGTAACATTTATAATAGTTAATGCTCTAATATTTCTTGCTTTGCCATTTAAGTTATACAAATTGCTTATGCAGTAGTTTGTTTGGCTTGAGTTTGGTGCAGCTGTTTGAAAGGATCCTTGAAATTCCAATTATATGGTCCAAAGGGAGGGCTAGTGGCGAGGTGTTTTTCTAACTTAAGTTCATTCACCTTTCTATTCTATTTTCGACTTAAGTTAATTTGCCTTTGTATTCTATTTGATACTTCAAGGTGATTTTTTCTTTTGTGTTAAACACTAGTTTTATTACATATAATGTTAAACATCAAACTTAACACCTACTTAGATATATTTGGTAAGTATAGTACTTGTGACTGGTTTAGTGGTTCTATAGACCTACGACTTGCCTCTTGACTGCAACAATAGTTTGAGTTAAAGCCAAACTGACTTGAGCAATGCGAGTGATTGATTATGAGGACTGCATCTCCCCAATGATGAACAAGAACATTAGTGTTCAACATTTGGGAGCATGTAATTTCAATAAGAAAATTTAGTAGAGATATGGTTTGAGGCACCTAAATTAAGAACCATGGACTATGACCTTCCATAGATTGAGAAATGCATGCAATTGACACACTTAACATTGAAGAGAATTGACCAAGATTGATTGATTTTCTAGACTTGTACCTCAAAAATTCATGATACTCTTCATCAGAAATTTTAGATTTTGAATTTTTAGATTTAGACATGAGCAGCTTTGTCTGAAAAAACTACGCAAAGGAATAACAATTTTCTTGGGTATGACCCATTCTCTTGCAATATAAGCATTGAGGATGCCCACTTCGGCCACCTCATCCTCCACGGTTGCTACGACCTCCTCCTTTTCTTCATGGTGCTATCATTGCTGATGTTTTAATAACATCAGTTGAATTTTCTTCTCTTAACAAGGTAGGGACCTAACGAAGTCTAGTGACGAAGGTGCCAATTGATGGAATGTGATCACCAACTAAAATTTGGTCACATAAATGATCAAAATCTGAGTGTAGGCTTCTCAAAGTTAGGACAATGCAAAGCTTATCAAGTTTTTTGATAATATCCTCCGATGAATCAACCACCAAGAATCTCTTCAATTCCTTTGTTGTAGCTCGAGCCTTTGCTACATGTGAGATCATATCATGATTGGTGTGTTTGAGAGAGGCTACTCTGAGTTACATCAAAGAAACGTTGAATGTTAATAGCCAAAATATCTTGAGCCTTTTTCCAAAAGGAATTTCTAAGAAATCTTGTTCAACTAATTGCCATAAAACAATACCTAACTAGAAGTCTAGTTTCTACCACTAAGGTTTTTCTTCATTTGAAACAACAGGGACATCCTTCTCCAAATGGTCATGGTATTCTTGACCAAGGAACCATAACACCATGGAGGCAATAAATAGTTTTCCTAGTTGAGCTTTGCTGTGGTAGTAGTAGGAGTAGCTAAAAAGTAGAAGCCATTCCATAGACAACCACAAACATCTTTGAGGAGAGAAGGAAAAACCGTAACCTTGAAGGGAATAAACCCTAGCCGTGAACTACTACCAACGAATTAGGAGGACAGGGTAGAAACATGCCCAAAAGGTGCCGACAAAACGAATGATGGCGGTTCGGTGTGATTTTGGCACTGGGAAGATGGCTCGTGGGCAACACACACCTGATGAGGGACTGGTGGTGAATGGCACGTGGTGGCACGTCGGAGAAAATTTGAACAAGCGACCATTGGGGATGGGTTGCGCTCCTCAAGGCGCGCCTAACCTTGACGTTGTTGAAAGAAAGATGACGATGGACGATTGTAGGAGATATTGGACAAAGGGTACCAGGGCTCTTGATAAATAAGATGGAGAAAATAGTGTATTCAACTTACATTGTTTTACCTTTTATTGATATGTATGTGTATATATATATATGTATGTATGTATATATGTATATCGTTACATAAAGCTGGATAGATAAAAAAGAAATAATAATAAAATGACATTGCATTTCAATGATAATGAATTAGAGAACAATGAAATGATGTTTGACTTCTGAGAAAAAAAGTTTAACTGATACTAAAAGGTTGTATAACAATGAAATAAAAGGTTAATGTTGAAATTAAATAGAATAAAAGTAAAAAAATAAGAGATACCACACTTACTCTAAAGATTTTAAATAGCTATATGACTGAGCTTTCAAGTACACCACTTGAGATTAAGTGTTTATCAACTTCAAAAGTAATATCCACATAAGGCCCATTTCACATGGAAACCTCCAAGTTCAAACTGCACCTTCCCTGTCCTTTCTTTAGATTTGAACCCTAAACACCCACCCAACCAACTTTGCAACACATTGCAACCTTGTTGCCTACACCTTGCCTGATTTGCAACGCAAAGCTCATGATAAGAATGACAACCTGGCGTTTCTCATGGATTCCACAATTTGATGGCTTATTTTTTGAAACTCACTAGTACAATAGTTGCTATTTACCAACATTGTCTAAAATCAAGTAAAATGCAGTGAGTTCAATGAGGTACATTGGTTTGGATGGGTCACATTCAATTTTAGAAGATATCTTCATTAGATTTTGCTTGGAATTATTATCTAACATGGTTGAACGCAACTAGAGTTCCACTATCCCAAAATTTCTCTTTAGTTGTTTGACTATTATAACAAATAGTCAAGGTGCAACTCTTTCTACATAAGAGTTTAGTAACCCAAATACTATAATTAGATTGTGACATGACCTATCTGGTCTCTTCCATAGTGGTATTAATGTATATGCACAACAATCTCCCTCCAAAACAATTGTCTTGCATGGAATCAAACTTTTAAATTTGGCTCTGATACCAAATGTTGAGTCAAATACTCACCATTAGGCCAAAAGTTGTAGTTGATAGTTATTGTGAAACTCCTACTTAAGAGCATAGTAGTCCTAACTCCATGATTTAATTGTGACTTTACTCACCCAATCTCTGTCATTTGTTTCCAGGACATCACATGTGTGTTATTTATATTGAGAAAAATGAATCAATACAATAAATATAGGAGATTTGATATCCTCAATTAACAAAGATATGATATGAGAATAAATAAGAGGTTCCTTATAATACATATACAATCTAGTTATTCTTGATTATGTAAGATCATTTCCTTATTTATATAATTATGATACTCCCTCTCAAACTTAAGCATAGAAGTCATTTGTTCCTAACTTGTTGCATGTATAATCGATTGCAAATATGATATTCCTTATTTTCAATTAGGCCATAAATGGCCCATGGTAGGCAAAAAAATACGGTCCCTTTTAAAATATAGGCTAGGTTGGGTTGTCAAATTTTTTAACTTGGCTTGTAGGGCTAGGTCAGGATGGGCTGGGCTGTCCGTTTTGACAACCTAAGTGTAGTGTCTATCGCTTGGTGACCCTACCTAGTCAACGTCAAAATACCCAACAATTTAAGTATTTCCCTTATAAATATGGTCTTTTCCAAGAGCCTTCTTAATATAGTTTGGGATTAGTATGACTGTCCCAACAGTTGTGACAAGGAGAGTTTAAAAATGGACTTACTATGCTTACTACAAAGGCAGTGTTTAGGCAAGTCATAATGAGTAAAATTATTCTAGGATCAAAGTATGGTTCTCCTTGCAAATATAAGTTTGATACTCAGATGCATTGGTGTATCCACAGGCTTAACCTTTATCATTGTTTCTTTTAGAATTCCAAGAGCATATTTTCTTTGAGATATGACTAAAATGTGTTTGGATTGTGACACTTATATACCAATGAAATACCTTAGGTGTCTAAAATATATTTTTTGGAGCTTTTGAGCAAGATATTCTTTTAGCTGTACAATACCCTCGTTAATACTGCCTGTGATAACGATGTCGTCCACATATAATACAATGCCCTCCTTAATATTAGGGGACTTAAAACCATATTTTTACTAAATTCAAGGTACTACAACAAACTTTTTTTTAAATCAAGGGACTAAAAAATGATTTATCTCAAATTCTAGGGTCTAAAACATAAATAAACGTTTAGTATATTATATGATGAAATAGCATTTTGTTTCATAGGGACACAAGTCCTATATTTTCTGGTTCAGGTTATGCCGTGGAACTTTACGTGTCATGTTACTGCCAATTCTTCATACTGTTATAATTATCTTTGCATGATGCTAATTTTTCTTATACATATGCATTTTTTTGTTACCTTATGTTTAGGTTCACTTATGCATGTCCAAGGGGGAGACTTTTCCAAATTTCCATGGACAACTTGATGTGATAGGGTTGGATTTCCAACCATTGGATGCTCCATCATCTTTTTCCGTACAACTTCTATACTCTCCTCTTATGACACTTGAAGTTTCGTCTTTTCTATATTTGGTATTCCTTATTTAATGTGATTGGGCTTGGTGTTATTTGAATAGTAACTAAAGTGTTGCATTTTATATTCACTCAAAGTATGCTTTGTTGTTGTATGAAAATTTTAAAAGGTGCTATTTATTGGTTAAGTGCAATTACAATACTAAAATTAGAAGGATGCCATGATGAACCACATATATCTATTGTGGACCATTATTTAGAACCATTAGATTAAGGTAAGTTGGATAATGTTGTTAAAGATATGTTAAATGCTCTTTAAATAGGAAAATATGTATAGCTAACAATCAAGGATTATGTCTGTTATTACTCTTTATTTTTGTTTCCATATTGTGTTATTGGTCATTATAAATAGAGAATCCCTTGTGACTTTGACACACTCAACAAATCTAACACGATATCTGTGAAAGGGTCATTGTTGCAGCCCTTAGCATCCAAGAGCTTATTTTTTTTTTTCCTTGGGTGAGCAGTCCTCGACAATGCTGATTTTACACTTTGGTAGCTCCTTCGCCCTCTAACCTTTGATGCAACTCCACTATCAAAGTTGTTCTTCTCAGGTGATCATAACGCCACCACCTAACCCATGGCACACCATCACTAGACGTGCTACCACTTTCTTAGCATGTCATCTTCACACATTTGCACCATGTTCCATTAATTAAAGATATGACCAAATTATAGTATATAAGTAGGTGCAAATCTTATCTTACATGTTGATTTTGTAAGGTTAGGCTCATAATATCTTTGGTACCGTATTAGAAAGTGAAATTTAAGCGTAACTCAATCTCTGTAATTTGATCATATCTTTAATTGTTGTGGGAAAACATTGTGCGAAGATTTTTCGTTGCTACCAACTCATTGGTCCTTCCTCGACTTAGGTGACATCTACCTAGTGCTTTGCGAATTTTTCTCTCCCACCCATGGCCATTGCCACTCCCTCTAGTGACTCAAATGTTGCTACCTTCACTAATGTACTACTAATCTTGTGTGAAAAAATTGACTTCGACAACCAACTAATAGCAGTTGAGTTGCTGTTGTCCAACTATAGTTTCAAGGCTATGGTCATGCCAACCACTTGACTTCTCAAGCCTTCATTATTCCTATCAAAGATCACATTTGTTTTATGCATCCCTTTGGAACATCATTTTGTTTTCCATTGCTCCTAGTCTTCAATCTAAGTACTAGGCCTTCCTTACTTGGTACAATGTTTGGCGCAAGGCCACAAAATTCTATCCACCATTTCTATAATGTGATCTCCTCTATGATGATGACCAAGTTTGAGAATATGGACATGCAAACATATCTTGGTAAGCTTGACCATCTTACGAATTACGACTTTAGCTTAAGATGCAAAAGCCTTCTACCACTACTACAATTTCTACTTCATGGTTTTGGCTCTCATTGGTCTACTCTCTAACCTTGACTGGGTTCACAATCAATTACTCACCATTCCTACTTATGATATGTTTAGTGAACAATTGCTATGTCTCTCTGTTGTACACGCTTTTAGGCAATCATTTTCCTTCTCTTGTGGCTCCTTTGCTCATGTCATCCACTCTTATAATCGTGGTGTAATGCACATGCTTTTAGGAAATCACCTACCTTTGCTTGAATCTTCGTGCAACCTAAACCACTTACATTGTTGGTTTTTGTTGTGGCTCAATTTGGCAATCTTGTAACCTTGTCTCTTGGTCCTTCTCTTGGACCCTAGAACTGTGGTTTTGGTGCCTTAGATTATCTTATTGTTAATCAAAACCTTTCTCTTATTTATTCCTTTCCACTTCTCTTTTCTATGTTATTCTTGTAGATGACTCCAAATACTAGTACCCTTCTCTTCCATGAAGACACCCATTTGTAACATTTTTCTAGATTTCATTTTATTTGTTTCTGATTGTCCTTTTAATTTAATCTCCATTAGCAACATCAACTTTACATTTGACTACTATGTTTTGTTTTTTAATAACTCTTGTTATTATTTAGGATCGGTGTATCAAACAGACGATTGTAGCAAGACGTGTTTGGATGATTGTATCAATTGTCATCTTCGGTTGCCTATACCTTTGACCTTGCTCATCAATGCCTTAGTCATCTCATTGTGGGCAAATGAAGTCTTTCTACCCTTATATCCCTGTCAATGGGGAAATATGTATAGCTAGAAAAAATCCCTTATTACTCTTTTTTTTGTTTCAAAAGTTTGTATTCTTGATCATTATAAATAGAGAATCTCTTGTGTGTGGACACATTTGCAAATCCTATAGTTATTATATGCCCTCAACATAAAAAACTTTTCCCTTTGTGCTCTCCCTTGTTCTACTAACTTTGCAATTGGTCTGGCATGGTACAACTGGTGGATTTTGTAGTCTAGCACTAGGAAAGATGTCATGATCTTGAATATTTTTAAGAACTACCGTGAAATGTTGTGACCTTGAACCATTGTGAGGAGTCCATGTTTGATGCTCCAGAATCCACTTGTTCACGATTTGCTTGCATCACATTGGATAAACACTAATTGCGACACCAGCCCAATAGCACCACAGTCACTGCTTGTTGCCACCTCATTCATTGCTGTTGGATTTGGATTTTTTTGCCAAATTCAGATATTTTCTCACTAAGACATCATGACACCGTTTTAGGTTTCCACACTTGCTGTTGGTTTTGTATCTTTTTGTCAACTATCAAGTCAAGTTCATACTCAGGAAGGAACATGTGCTCCAAGTGGTGCTGTGGAATGGTGGATCAGGTGCAGTGCAGGCATCGTGGCTACTGAGGGGCTACATCCAGGCTGTGTTATAGCTGAAAAGTTACTTTTAAATTGAAATATCATGGACGTGTATCATCTACTGTTTGTCGTAAACATGCCTAGCATGCGGATATGGCACCAAACTTGTGTGTACATACAATATCTATATGATGCTATACAATTATTCAAGACTAAATATTCTGGCCGACTTCATAGTTGCTTGTAACTTGGGAAGGGGATCTAGTTCCCAGAATATTGAGTCGAAGACAATACTTGCTTGTTTCATACGGAACCTGTAACTAGAAAAAATGGGAATTTCATTTTGAATATGAAAAATATTCCTTTGAGTTGCACAAGGGCTTCCTAATGAGTTGGTATGGTAGAAGTAATGTTCAACATATCCTTTTTTACTTCTAGTTTTCTTTTTGTACCTTAGGTTGTATCTTTTCTTCTCAATTTACGTGGTTAACACTTCCTTGGTACTCTGATTATTTTAGTTTTGTTTCATAGATTGTATTTGGTAAATGCTCATACAGGGTGCTTCTTTTTTATCTGTTTTTTATACAGGTTTGCAACCTTTGTAATTTTTTTTTCTCTTTTTTAAGTGTTCCACTTTGAAATATCTTTTTTGAAGGAGATTCCCTTACAGATATCATAATTCATAAGGGGCTGAGTAGCTTTGCTCAGTTATATTTACTTATATTTTGTATTCTTACTTTGGAGAAGTGTCTTTTATTTTTATCCTTGTATTTATGTTCTTAATTAAATACTTATTTTATCATTATGGACTGCATCAGCATAACTTTTGATGACTTCTGTACCTTTTATTACACATGTGAAGTACTTAGGCATATTGATATGTAAACGGACTAAGTATTTTTCATGCCATGAAACTGAAAATTTCCCCCCATTTTGTCATATTTTGTATGTCATTGAAGAACATTTCAGCGAGTTTATGTTTTCGTGGTCAAAGAATATTTTTACACAATGCAAGTGGCTGGTTTGGTAGTGTTCCTTTAGAAGCATCAGGAGACTTTGGCATTCATCCTGAAGAAGGAGAGTTTCATCTTATGTGTCAGGTACTTTTCTCTCACACAATCTCAGAAACGCAAATAGTAGCTTAATTAAATATAATTATTTTTTTGTATAAAAGTTCATATAGATAATTTGATTTTTTATTTTTTACAAGTTATCCTTTGAAATAGCCAAGCATTTTCCACCGGTGAATGCAAAATTCTCCTGTAATCTGCATTCATACTAGTTTTATTTCCAATTGATTTTTTTTGGGCAACAATTAACTAATTAGCTATTCTTTGACATGTACCTAACACCAGAAGCTAACACAAAAGCCCTTGGGGCTTGGATTGTGGATTGAGTATAGACCCACCTCTTTTTGTGCTGGAGGAATTTTGTTTGTGTTATAAAAGTTTACCCTTGACCACGTTTAGATGCTTCTATAGCATGCCACTGTCATGGAACCAACTATCCTTAAAATTTATGCATTCTCAAATTTAGTTTAGAAATTTGAAAGTATGTATTTCCTGTCAGATTTGGTAAGTCCTTCATATTCCACTCTGTTGCGATTATTAGTACTGACAGTATCCGTAGTTAGTCTTGCTGCTACTCCAGCCATGGTCCATTAAGCCCCGTGGTATCTAAATTAGCATACAACTTGGGGGATAAGAAAATTTTGTTTGTAAATGGGAGAATTCCCAGAGTTCTCTCTGTACACACACACACACAAATACATAATAACATGTTATGGTCATAAGGATTCTGTATTGTGAGTTCATTTTTCATATTTATACCTTATTCTATTTTCTAGTAGATAGTTGTGATTCTTTTCATCTGTTCATTTAATGTTTTGTCTGGTCAAATTTACAGGTTCCTGGTGTTGAAGTGAATGCTTTGATGAGAACTTTCAAGATGAAACCTCTTCTCTTCCCGGTACATTTCTTTAGTCTAGTGCATTAATTTTAGCACTTTAAAGTTTGAATATGCTAGAATGGATAGACTAAAATCAAAATATTATTTCGGAATAATCTGAATTTTTATTCAACATTATGGCAACATACACTATCTACAAAGACAACAATTTATCCCATAAGGCAAGGTTGGCTACATGCATCGCCGATGTTATTGGGCCCAAGCTAAATGTTATTTACTCTCCTCGTGCTATGCTTTCATATGTTCAAATATTTTTAACCTAATTTTTTGTTATCCTCTTCCCAATGTTAGACCAATACATATTTGTAAGTGCATATAGATTGTTATGTATCCGATTCATTATTGCGTGTCCACACAACATTTTCACTTATACTCTGACTTATTTTTTCTTATTCCTGTAAAGCCTAACATTCACTACCATATAGTATAGGTTTGGAAAATAGAAGTCAAGTAGATGTCATTTTGGCAATATGAGAGGTGTTAGTATAATCTTCACCATAGATTTGCGTGTATCCTTTGGGAACTAGTCAAGTTGTATAACGATCAATGTTATCATCAAATATAGTTTAAGAGTATACAACTATTGACATCCAACAATTGGTTTTCTAGGTAGAAGAGGAACCAACTCCCAAATACCACTACTTTAAGGGCACAAGTATCATCATTCATCACTTGTTGCAACCCGGGGTAGGATAAAGCTTCACGTGGAGATTTGGGAATAGAAATAGAAGATAACAAGGACAAACATGTATATTATATGCGGGAAAGCCTGTGATAACTGATGTTTGTCTGTGGGGAAAAGGGCTACGTGTAGAACGCCTACCTTTTCAAATAGCAATATCTTCTTCATTTTCAGATGAGATCCATTACGGGAGATGGTGTTCCGGAAAGATTAGGCATGGCCTCCGCTCAGCCATTATTTTTCGATGATGGATGTTGTGCGGAAATATCAATAGGCTGTGAACAACATAGATATATTTGAAGTGATGCACAATAAGCATAGTTTGTTAGTCATTTGGTGATGATGAAGGAAGATTGATGATTACATATTTCGTCATTATAATAAACATTTGTATCATATGGAACAAACTCAAAAAAAGAGACAAACGCAAAATACCCATGAAGACCAAGAGAGAAACATCGATGTCATTTTTTGTGGTTAGAAAGTGGATTTTAAATCTAACTCAACTTCACAAAGCTAGCTTAACAAGGCGATGGTGATGCGGTTTTCCCATGTCGGCCGCTTTTGGCATCTCGGGGAGCTAACGGAAAATGGAAATATCCTAAAAGGTGGAGAAAAAGACGGTGGCAGTGACGCAAGGTGAGCTAGTGCAATGGCAGCGGTGGTGATGAGGCAAAAAATGAAGAATGGACTATTGTGTGCGGCGCATGAAGAAGATAGAAAACCCTAAACCTAATTTTTTAAAAATCCTAATAAGTTTGGGCCTTTGGCCCATTTTAACTTTTAACTAATAAAACTCTAAAACCCTAATTACTTAAATTAAAATTTGAATGTGCTATGCGGCTGCATGTGTTGTTAAACCTAATTACAAGTTCAAAACCTACTTAAATTTAGGTTTTTTGGGCCTATTTTTGTGCCATTTAAAACATTATAGTTATTGCAATCCACAACAATTTTGCTATCTTTACCACAACACCTTCTTTATTTTATTTCTCCCTGCCATCACATTTTTTGAAGTTATCTATATGTATATATTATATTTCTTTCGACCGCAATGCTTCTGCCATAACTCATGGTTTTCCTTATAACTTTATAAAGGATTTCTAGGGTCTTCGATTTGATCCGTTATCTGATATGAATAACGCGGATCAAGATTTAATAATAGTAAGTTTACATAGACTTGTTAAGTTCATGGTTATCGAATAGAGATTCAAATCATCACTCTTATGGTTTTTATGAAACCATGAAGATTAATTAAATGCTTTTCCAAGTTACTTCGTATCCCTAGTATCCATTGCTATGATTCTTCCAAAAAATCCCTGTGCTTTTTTGAATCTATGTAGTTGTTGATGAAGTTGAAATCTAATCCTTTTATCTGGGATTATTTTTTTAGCGGTCTCATATAAATCACATAAAACTTCACTATCTACATTGAATTTTTTTCCGTAATGAAATATGATAAAAAGAAAAAAAAAGTATTAAAATAAAAATCATTATTAATTTGCAAGGTATAATATAAATAATAGTTACGTACTTAGGATTAAGGTAGTAAGCAACAACATGAAGAGGCCTATGTTATTGCAAATTGCAATGAGTATCAATTATTCTCCATAATTTTTTGTATCAAGATCTTGATTCTTGAAATTTGCAGTTATTTGTTCTTTAGTTTTATCCATAGCTTCATAAATATATGGCATAACTCGTTTTGAGTCTCATTCTACAAGCCTTACTACTTTCACAAGTGAAGTTACACGCTTCAAGCAATATTGGATGGATTTCCAAAATTTATCACTACATAAAAAATGTTCACCAGGGCTTACCTTCATTTTTACTAGCGTGATTACAAGTTGCCCATTCTTGTGAAACAAACATAGCTCAAAGAACATTTTTTTTTCTTGTGCATGCATTGTAGGGTAAGAAAAGCAGTTGCAAATCTTGTGACTGCTAGTTGAGCTAATTCTTTTCCTTTGGAATACTTTCTATACAAGTTTAGGACCCATGTGTGCCTACAAATGTAAGTTGTGACTTTTTGGCATTTGTAATGGTACTATACAATACTGGAAGCTGGCCAATGTCTTAAAGAATTAAATCAAGGCAATGAGCTACACAAGGAGGCAAAATAATTTTGTTTTCTTCTCCTTTAACATTTTTCTTATTTCCACTAAATTAGAAGCAACATCATTTACATCTTGCACAAAATTATCCTCTCTAGTTTCTTCTACTTTCTTCTACCACAAAATCTAATAATTCAAACATTTGTTTGACATCCTTGATCACATTACTAGTATTAATATATTTTAATACAATTGTTCCATTTGGACTATTCACCAAAAAGTTGGTAAGAGACCTTCCTTTTCCATCTGTCCAACCATCACACATCAAATTACAACCCCATTTCTACATTTCAACCTTATATTCAAACTAGCTTGAATATTGTCAATTGCCTTTTTTTTCAAATAAGACACCCTAACTTCCAATATTTAGCAACAAATTTTGACATTTTGAACAAATAAGGAGCTCCTTACCAAATTAAAAGGTAAAATATTACTATATATGCATTTGCAAATGTCTAGAATCACTAACTCTCTATCTTTAAACATTTCATTTATGGCTTTTTGCTTTATAACTCATTGTTTCCCCTTCCTAGAAAATGACTCCAATGTCCCTTTTTTATTACTATCTTGGATATTCACTTCTTCAAAACAATCTTGGTGATTTGCTTCTTTGATTTTTTCTTTATTTTCTAATAACTTCTTAAACATGTCTTTGATATCGTCTAGAACAAATGTACATGCAATGTCATTTCTCTTTGTTTCAGCAAGATGATGTTTCATTGTTGCAGAACCACCCCAACACGTATGTGAACAATACTTACACTTGATTAGAAGTCTACGAAGGGAAACACTCTCACAACGATTCCATGTAATATTCTTAAAATAATATTTATACATAAATTGTAGTGCATCTGCCTATTTAAAAAGTAAAAAAACACATAATCTAGTAGTATCTATAAAGTGAGATAAAAGTTCTCCGATTGTGCACACTATGCTTAGATAGAAATAAAATATTATTAAAAAACACTAAAGTTGATATCATGGTAGTCAAGATGGCGATACAAGTCATAAAATCGTATCACTCTACGATTTGTCTCACCGTCTCCAATCTCCGATCACTTGAAAAGTGCAATTCTAGTCGATCACGTGGGATCGGTGTTGCAAATCGCAACTCGCTTGGAAGTGACAAGTTTTGCGATGTTGGAAATCTCCTCTCACAGTTCTCTATCGACACCTCTCGTGGCACATAATTTGAAGGAGGAAGCTAAAAATACATCACTTGCTCTACAAGCACATAGGGATGAATGGAAGAAAACAACATGCACGGTTATAACTGATAGTTGGACTGATAAGAAAAGAAGGATAGTAATTAACTTCTTGGTGAAGTGCCCAAAGGGAATTGTATTTCTGAAGTTGATAGATGCATTTGCTATATCTAAAACAACTGAGAAAGTTTTTGAGATGATGATGGATAACATTGTTGAAGAGGTGGGAGAAGACAATGTCATTCAAGTTGTGACTAATAATGCAACAAACTACAAAGCTGCTGCTCAAATATTGATGACAAAGAGGAAAAGGCTATTTTGGATACCTTTTGCTGCATATTATGTTGACTTAATGTTGGAGGATTATGAGAAGAAAATCTCAATTCATGAGGAGACAATTTCAAAAGGTAAAAAAATTACTACCTTTATCTATTGAAGATCTTCTTGAATTTCTCTACTACAACATTTTATAAAAGAAAGAGATTTGGTAAGACCTTGTATTACTCGCTTTGCTACATCTTACTTGACATTAGGATGTTTTCATGAGAATAAGTGAGCTTTAATTAGAATGTTTACTAGTTATGAATGGAAGTCTACTAGGTTTGCTAAAACAAATGATGGAAAAATAGTTGAAGATGCGCTTTTAGATAAGGATTTTTGGAAGAACATCATAACTTGTTTGAAGGGTGCACTGCCTTTAATTGAAGTGCTTGGATTGGTTGGTTCGGATCCAAAGCCAGCCATGAGTTTCATTTATGAAGCAATGGACCAGGCTAAAAAGAAGATACAATAGACTTTCAATGCTGTCAAAAAAAGGTATTTATGTATTTGTTTGTTAGGATAGTGATTTTGAAATTCAAAATAAAAAACTAAATGTAATATATTTTGGTTAGTTGTCTTTGTGGAACATCATTGATGAAAGGTGGGACAAACAACTCCATAGGCATTTGCATGTTGCAGGCTATTTTCTTAACCCTCAAATGCATTATCGCCTTAGATTTAAAGAATATTTGAAAATGAAACGAGGTCTAATGGATTGCATAACTAGGATGGTGGAGGATGAAGATGAACAAACTCTCATTGATGTTCAAATTGATGATTTCAAAAAATGAGCAAAAAATTTTGGTTGTCCCCTGGCTATTAGGTCAATCAATTTAAAGATTCCAACAGATTGGTGGGAGTCTTATGGTGACGAGTACCCATAACTCGAAAAATTTTCCATTCATGTGTTGAGCTTGACATGTAGCTCTCTCGGATGTAAGCGTAATTGGAGTTCCTTTGAGATGGTAAGTTAAAATTAAAATATATCTCTAGAATAAAATTAGTAGTCTGCTAATCCACTACTTGCTTATCATATTTGTCTTTGCATTTGTTTAGGTCCACACAAAGAGAGGAAATAGGCTGAAGCAAAGCACAATGAATAATGTTGTTTTTGTTATGGCTAAATCAAAATTAGCTAAGAAGAAGCAAACAAGAAAACCAACTCACTTTAGTATTGATGATTGTTCATTTGATGAAGGGTGGATTATGGAAGATGAGCATGAGCATAATGAAACTTTTGATTTGGATGAAAACTTGGTTCCAGTCGAAGTAGAGGAGGATGAAACTTTACATAGTAATGATTTACACATTACTGATTTGAATGATGAAGGAGATGGAAATCATGAAGTTGAATATGAATTTAACTTACAAGATTATTTGGTTAGATAGATTATTATTTCTCACTCTTATCATAGGATGTGGTGTTTACACCTAATTATGTACTCTTATATATTATGAGGTTCAATTATAAATTTTTGAGTGAGATATAATGATTTTATGTGTGTATATAAGTTTTCATAGAATTTGTAGGATCTTACTATTTTTGTTACGATCTCTTGGTTTACTATTCATATTTATTTTTTCGATCTTGAGTAAGATCTGGATTTTGACTACATTGGTTGATATTCATTTCAAAAGTAGATTGTTTAACTTAAAAATAATATAAAATGCGTACAATGGATGCAAACCTATTCTTCTTCTTTAGAGGTTATTTTGGACAATGTTGTGCTAGTTCTTCTTCTTCGGTAAGTTTCTTTGGTTTCTTTTTTCTACTGATTTTATTTCTTCTTCTCGTATGAGCTTCTTCTTGTCTCTTCTCCACTATGCTTCTCTGCTGTGCTTCCATAGTATGTCTTTTACTTATTCTACTGTGCTTCTTCTCCACCTCCTTATTCTTTTCATGTTCATGTTTCTTGCCCTTCTCAAATGATAGGCAAATAGTTCTATCAAACACGTGTGACTCTTCCTTGTAATTTTTGCTTTTGGGATTTTCATTTCCTGTGCACTTTGTGAAGTGTATGCATTGTCATGAATCATGTGTAATGCAATTGAATCATGAATCACACAATTCGAATCTTATTCATCCGACTCAAGCTGTAAAACGATTCACCTACTGATATTATGTGCATATTCTTGGAATTTTTAAATTAAAAATAGGAATAACCAATTTTATGCACACTTAACTTTTGCACATTTGAAGATCCTATATATTGTGATTAATACATTTTGTAAATTAAGTTCCGTGTAAATTATAGGTATAACTGATAACTGGGCTTAATAAAGAACACTATAAATTTATGAAGTTATTCCAGACTTGTGTAATAAAAGTGGAAATGTAGATTTTAAAAAATTGTAAGTCATTACAGAAAACCCTAAGATCAATTTTAACTTCTTTCCTTTTATTTTTTAATTGCAGTTAGCTGGATCAGTAACTGCTCTATTTAACTGCCAAGGCCCACTGGATACACCTGTATTTGTTGGCACTGGAATGGTTTCCAGGACGTTCTCTTATTTACAGACTGAGACCACTGCATCTGTAGCATCTGAAGCACTTGCTACGAGTAAGGAAGCCGGAGCACTGGCAGCATTTGATCGTGTTCCATTTTCATATGTTTCTGCTAATTTCACTTTCAACACTGATAACTGTGTAAGTTGTCTGTGATAATAATTTAGCATTGTAACTTTAGAGTAGTGATTTATTGTGAGAGAATGCTATACTATGGTAACACTTACTCTGCATATTGTAGGTTGCTGATTTATATGGAATCAGGGCATGCCTTGTAGATGGTGGTGAAATTCGAGGGGCTGGGAATGCATGGATTTGCCCAGAGGTACGCAGATGCCTGTTAGAAAACCTTTTTTTTGCTATTTTTTATTAACTCATAATTTAATTGTTTTTTTAAATATGCTGTATCTTAAACAACTAGGAAGCATTAGCATTGTTATATACACTCACTTTTTGACCTTTTTGTTTTTCTTTCGAGGGTGGGGTGTGGGGAAGGGAATTTTCATCAAATTTTTTCATTAGTTTTTGGAGAATACTGATTTATTCTTCATCAGCTTTTACGGTCCGTTGTGTCCAGGCAAAGAAAGGTGCAGATGAAAGCATTGAAGGGAAAGTTGGAAAAATGAAAAAAAAAGAAGATTGGAAAACATGAAAAACAATGGATCTTTATTCTTTCAAACTTTCTTTGCTGGTTGATTTGTGAAGAAAGTGGGTTTTCTTTTTTATATTAGTTATATATAAAAATTACGTTTTAATATAAATATAAGTATAATGCTTAATATATATTTTTATATTGTAATAAAATGAATAATTAAAATAACAAATAAAAAGTAATTTAAAATTTAATTATTAATATGTATTTTTATTATTATTTCTTATTTTTAATTTAAAATTTATTTTTATTTTAATTTTAATTTTTAAAGTTTTTATATTAAATTATTTATAATTATTTTAAATTTATTATATCTATCAAATCACTCACAAGCTTTCTACTCTCTTTCCCTTAATCCAAACATCTCACTTTCCACTCTCTTTCCCTTCTTTTCCATTCCCTCAAATCCATCCTTTGATCTAAACAAAGCATTAGGGTCTTTATTACCCAATTAAGTGATAATAATTAATGCATAAGAATGACACAGATACAATAAGTGTATTAGTTACAATACATATCTAATATGATGATGCAATTTTTTCGAAAAATATGTTTGATGTGATGTGTGTATTACTTGTATATATCTATATACGTATGACACTTTGTAAAACACAGGAAAATAGGTTGTCTCTAGATTCATCAAACCCATGAGCAATTGGTCACCAAGGCATTACTTTTGTACTGTTGCACAATTTGTTGGACACAACTAAAGGAAATAAATTATAAATGTCATTATATTATTTTCTTAAATTCAGAACAGTATGAATTTCATCCCTTTTTGGAGATCATCCAAAAAGAGGAGTTTCCATTTTTGGTTAGTCAAGCAACAATCTTCTATGTTTCTATATGTCATCCTCCTATATCTCATGTTACAATGTTAGATGTTCACAACTTCTGTAAAAATCTTGTACACCACATATACATATTGGTGAAATGTTTTAAAGTATCAATATCGGATAAGTGAAGCAAATGAGAGTATTGTTATTCCATCATACTAATCTGGAAATTAGGTTTTTTTTTATTTGGTTAAAAACTAGTGTGTAAATGTATGTTGCTATATTTTACTTTCCCATGGTAAATATATTTGGTCTCTAGAATTACCACCTACTACTTCTACTAATATGTAATCTAATGTTCTCAGGGTGAGGAGGATGAGACAGCAATAGACGTGAATTTTTCTGGAAGTTTGGCCTTCGATAACATCGTGCTTCGTTATATACCAAGTTATTATCATCAGATGCCCCTTAAATTAGGAGTATTAAAGGGAGAAACAAAGCTTTCAGGATCCCTTTTAAGACCGTAAGATGAACCATTCCAGTCTTTTAATAATTTCTCCAGAATTTTAGTAAATATTTTGGTTGACTAAAATTTGGCATTATTGGTGCTTGTGATGATAATTGATATCATCTGCTTGGGAGATTGCACGTTGTGGAAATAGTACAATTTTGCCATGGGATCTAATTGTGGAAACTGGAAATAGTCTCTTGGCTCGTCGAGTTTTGCTTAAATACACCCTACCTTTGGACTACTAAATCATGGGAGCCTCATCTATTAGTCTTTGATATTATTATCTTGTGTTTTATTTCTCTTTGCATTTCTATGCTGTCTCTTGTGATTCAAATTGTGTATTGTTGAATGGTCAATGGTGGTGGCTGGTTTCCAGAAATACAAAAGCCATGGCCACCCCAGTTTGCCATGAGCATTGGCCATGGCTTCCATTCATCTCTTAGCCATGGCTTCCAGTCAACAGATATTCCTAGTGCAAAATAAACAAGCTCCCTTGAATTGTTAGACTCTGATGCTGACATCTCTTGGCATCATCTTGGTTGAGTTGGAGCCTCCTGTATGGTCTTAGGGATAGGTAATAGATAAACTGGTAGCAGCAAAAGCATAGTAGGTAGGAGACAAGCAATGATATGAGAGAAGTTATTAATGGGATGGGGATTGGAATTACAATTCGAAGGTTCCTTCTATAATAGGAAAAGGGAAAAGCAACAGAAACTTGTCTCATCCACTGAAGCAGAAGCAAGGACCATAGATGACTCATAAGTGGTGCATAATCTGCACATATCAACAGTATGTTCACCTTTAGAAAGAAAATGCACAAATCAACAGAAGTAGGTGGAGTTAAAGCAGGTAGGAGATTATAGTGAGAGCTGAATCACTTGGTTCATCCTCCAAACCAGTAGCAAATACCATGTAGTCATTACTCATAACTTAAGTAATGCCTAATCTGCACTAATTAGGACCCAACTCTAATGGCCTGGACGTGGAAATCTTAGCTTGAAAAGAAACCTCTAAAGCAATAGGTATAGTCATGATAGGACCAAAATGTATGCAGTACCTGGGGAAAGTGATTTCTGTCTGTCTTGGGAGCATATGTAGTATTTGTGATGGTATAGCATGGTGTGTCTTCAAAATAGGTGACATTTGTGATGATATAGAACTGATGTAGTTTCTTCAGGGTATTGAGACATGGTTTCTGCATTCATCTGTTTTTGTTTCTCTCTCACCACATTATATAGATAATGGTAACTAATGAGGAGGACTAAGAAATGACCCTACAAAAACAAGGAGGCATAGCCAATTAGATTGTCATTATCTTGATTTGTAGGAAATTTTACTTGATAGTATCTTCGGATCTGGTGATTTTGTGACCATATCATTAATTATTTTATTTTGTCTTTTTTTTTGTCTGTCTGCATTGTTTTCTCTCTACTGCATTTGTATGAGTTTGTTGTACTTTTGATATTTTTTATATGCTGCAAAATGTTTCAGTTATGCTTATTGTTTAGTTGTTAAGTATTTTTGCTATCCACCCAATTCTATCACAGATTTTCTGCTTCTCTCAGTGGGCTAGAATTCACTATTAGAAACACTTGGTGTCAATTCTGTTATTCTCAGATGTTTTCGCTTATATTTTTTAAAAAAATTAATGCAGAAGGTTTGATATTAAATGGACTGCACCTACAGCTGAAGGGTCTTTCAATGATGGTCGAGGAGACATCATAATCTCACATGATTTCATTACTGTGAATTCTTCTTCAGCTGCATTTGATCTGTATACGAGAGTTCAAACATCTTATCCTGATGATTTTCATCATAAAAAAGAGTTCAATATTCCAAGAGCCATTCCATTTACCATTGATGGAGTTGAGTTGGATTTACGTATGCGTGGGTTTGAATTCTTCAGCTTGGTTTCTCCATACACTATGGATTCTCCTAGGCCTTTGCATTTGAAAGCAGCTGGAAGGATAAAGTTTCAGGGAAAGGTTTTAAAACCTAATGGCAATATTACCGAACAAAATTTTGAGATGACAAGGCAGAATGTGCAAGTGTTGAAGAAAGGAATTGCAGATAGTCTCGTTGGTGAGGTTTCAATCTCTGGTCTCAAACTGAATCAACTTATGCTTGCACCTCAGTTGTCTGGGTTGTTGAGAGTTTCTCCCAAGCGTATCAAGGTGATGCATAAAATTTTCTCTTCCAAAAAAAAATTAATTGAGCTATTGTGAATTTATTGAAGTCTATTCTCACTGCTCAGCCATATCATATCACATTATTATCATTGTTCGTGTACATGGTTTCCAGTGAAGATGTTTGAATTTAATATTTGAAAATCACAAAAAATGAATTCTTAGTAAAACATTCCTTGTTCAATAATAATAATTAACCACTCAATTGGTGGTTATTTTCAAACAATTGATTTTGAAAATCACTTATTTACTTAGTCGACCTCCTGAACAGGTTTATTTATTTCATGAAATCCTTTTGCTAATTTCCACTATACTATTATCATTTGATGTGACATCTTTAATGTTAAGTCATATTTTTTATATCTAGTGATATATACTTAAAAAGCTTTTTCATACAGTATTTTCATTCTTGGTGCTTATGTTAAGCAGCTGATAGCTAGCATTTCTTTGTAGCCAGGGTTAAACTCTTTAACCTAAATCATAGGGGTGAACTCTATTATGTTTTTCTTTCTCTTTCCTTAAGCTTATGTATTAGCCACTTGTATGTAAATACATATTTGTATCACGCAAGTATATATAGATATATCATATATGAATATGAATCAATTGAGAGATCGAAGTTAAGATCTCTCAAGCTCTTTTTCTAGTGTATGTTTATTGTAGATTGTGGTTTTATGGGCATACTGCTTCCAGTTTTTGTGGACTGTTCCTCCCTCTATGATATTGCTGAGTATTGAGTTGATTCTTCCTCTTGTGGATCTTGTTATGTAGTCATCACTCCTTTGTACTACGTAGTTCAATCCAAAACAAGTAGAATCCACCCCTTTTCCAGACGTATGCTATAACTACCTAGTCAATTCACAGTTTTTTATTTTGTGAGACAGGCTTGTTTGTGTCGTCAGTCTTTTTGCTGTGCTTCTGTCATACAGTTTCAGATTATCTAGCGCTATGTAATATATAGTGGTTGTAACTGTCGATTATTTGTGAAGTACAGTTGGATGCCTCTGGTAGACCTGATGAAAGTCTTGCAGTGGAGTTTGTTGGGCCGCTGCAGCCCAGTAGTGAAGATGGTCTGCAAAGTGGGAAATTGTTGTCTATTTCCCTTCAGAAAGGGCAATTAAGGGCTAACATTTGTTTTCAACCATTTCATTCTGCTAACTTGGAGGTAATTACGTTTAAATTTTTTGACCACTATTTGAATCTATATCTGTTTGTTTCTCTGCTTGCAAGATTTAGGTCACTTGGTAATTAGACCAAAAGTTGGTAATTAAATTCTTGATTGAATTTTTCATGTTGGCTGGAGCTGACTTGTAGGTACGGCATTTTCCACTTGATGAATTGGAGCTTGCTTCTCTTAGGGGAACTATACAGAGAGTAAGCCATCATACTTATTTTTCAGTATCTTGTTCTTTTTTGTACTTCTCTTTGATATATCTGAATCCGTACAAAGTTGGTCCAATTATAGCAGGGAGAGTATTTGTGTGAGCTAGCCATCCTCACATTTGACCCCTGATTCCGATTGTAGAGAAAAAAATTCTGGTAACGAAAGAACATATGGCATATGATTATTGATTTTAGTTATTGTTTGGTTAAGCATTTACCATACCCGAACAAGGGTTGTTCATGATTTCCTACACTTGAGAAAAATACAAAAGAATTAGAATGAATTTGAGAGAGTGAATCCAAGTGTATCTAGAAAACTCATCAATGAAAGTAATAAAATATATAAAACTAAAAGATGACACAAGATTGGCCCCCAAATGTCAGAATGGATGATATAAAAAAGCAAAGTCACATCTAGATTCAAAATGTTTAGGAAAAGATGACATGACATTTTCCTAATTGACATGATTCACATTCCAAAGTTTGGAGACTATTGTTTAGGAACCATCTCTTTTAATTTTGACAAATGAGGATGACCAAGCGTTCATGTAGCAATTTAGGGGATGAGGATGCAACACAAGATACAGTGAGCTAGTTCCAAGATAGCATAGGCCTCTATATTCATGTCCTTCACCAATCATCTGACCTGTACCACATTCCTGTATAACAAAAGAGTTGACATCAAAGGTTACTGAACAATTTAATGATTTAGTTAATTGGCTTAAATAAATTAGACTAAAGGACAGACATAAACAAAAAAAAAATAAAAAATTTAAGTCTAAAGAGGGAGAAAGAGAAACTTCACCAATTCCTTGGGAATTTACTTTAGATTTGTTGGCAAGCATTATGAAATGAGGTTTTTTCGGAAAGGATAGAAAGAGAATAAAGAGATATTACCAAAAATATGATCAGATGCACCTGAGTCAATTATCCATGGATTTTGACTCCACTAAGTGTGAAATGCAAGTTGTTGACAAACTGGGAGTTGTAGATGATTGGGCTAGGCTGTTGGATTTCAACCTGAAATATTCTTGATATTCTTCATTAGAGAACTTTTGCTTAGTTCCTTTAGATTTGGAAATATTGGCTGCCTTGTTAGGAAAGCCATGTGAAGAGTAACGGTTCTCTTGGGTGTGGCCCATTATTTTACAATATGTGCATTGAGAACATCCTCTATCACCACACCCTCCTCGAGTGCCAATACTTCCTTTTTCATGAGCATGAATCATTGCAGAAGACTCAGCAAATTCTTGACATATTTTAGTAATGCAATAGAGAAGAATAGTAGGCAACCTAGGGTTTCTAGTGCGAGAACATCACGTTCAACACTAGAAGACTCACCAAATGGTCCTAGAACGAATAATAGAGGGTGGATACAAGCTCAGAATGCTTCAACAAGTCAAATCATGGTGTATTGGGAAGATTTTGACCACTGGAAGGCTGCACACACCCAGGGCGGTGCAACAATTGGACAACCTATCAGTCAAAATTCGAATGTGCGACCGCACTCCTCGAGGTGCACTAGACCCAATCTTTGGATGACAAAACTATAGTTGTTGTCGGTGGCAGATGGCGGAGAATAGTGACCGATGGACAATTCCTTTGTTGGATAGAGACAGGTGGAGCTGGATCGTCGCACTCTGATACCAACTTGATAAAAATACAAAAGAATTAGAATGAATTTGAGAGAGTGAATTTCCCCCTCTTGCTCATATTTACAATAACTTTGAATGCATCAAATACAATGTATGAGAGGGAAGAGTAGATAATATGAAAAGATATATTTAGGAACTAGGTGCAAGACAAAGCACACAACACCTTTACAATAAATTGTACTTAGAACTATTTATTCTAACACAAACTTTTATTAATTTTTCATAATTGGGACTAAGTTTGCGAAGATTTTCTAAATTGTTATTCTCCTATGCTTTTGTTGTGTCTCATCTTCTTAGAATTTGGAATTGAGACCTAAATCAATCCTACAAAGTATGGTTAGTTGATAGGAACTTGGGTATTATGGAATACCTAAGTCCCAAATAAAGTAATATGAGATGTTTGGGTCTCCCTCCCCTTAATGGAAAGCTTTTGAGGGGTGGGTTCTCCAAGTACTTGGGTACCTGTAAACTTGTGATAGAAATTTGGGTATTGTGGGGTGCCTAAGTCTCACATCATGTAGTATGAATGGTGAATCGCCTATTTAAGGGCTTGGTTCATCCCTCGTAATAAGTTAGCTTGAGGGTGAGTTCCTTAAGTGTTTGGGTACTGTTGGAGATCTTACATCGACTAGAGATATGACATTTCATAATATATAAGTGGGTGTAAACCTCACTTTATAAGCCGGTTTTATGAAGTTGAGTTAGGCTTAAAGTCTACTTCTTAATAGGTACTAATCAATTGGTATTAAAGTTGGTTGTCAAATGTTTTGGAAAGGGCTGCCTACAAAGGGTTTTAACCAACAAGGAGTTGAGTGAAGTGTCAATAGAGTGAAAGTCATTGAGATCTCAACCCTTAGTGGCGGTGCTACGATAAGGACTTGGTTATTATGGGATGCTTAAGTTCTACATCATGTAGTATGAAATGCTTGGTGGAGTATTTCAATGCCTTATCACATTCTCATATACATTTCCAAACAGTTTTATTCCAGTCAATCAACCTCATCTCTACCAATTTCAAGGATTGGCCAACTTTTTTGTTAAAAAGATTTCATAATTTGAGCACTTGAAAATGTAGGTGTATCAGCTAGGTCTTTATTTTTGTAAAATGATCAAATAGGTAGTAGTTTGTTCCTCCATTTTTTGTGTTGAAAGTGAAAATTAATTGGCTCAAAATTTGTTATTGGCCTCAGGGATCAATCAGTCAAAAAATATGTAAAATTTATTAAGAAGTGAACTCTAAGCCTAACTCAGTCTTATAAAACTAACGGATAAGGTTAGGTTTGTTCTCACTTATATACTATGAAATGTCCTAATTTCTAATCTATGTGAAATCTCCAACATCCTTCCTCACGCCGATAATGACAACTCGTGCATGGAACCATATAATTATAGGTGGTCCGATAGCGGGTTACCTAATAAGCCCAACAAACTCTCGCTAGGATAAAATTTAAATGACTTTGATACCATATTAAGAAGTGAACTTTAAGCCTAACTCTACCTTATAAAATCAGTTGATTAGGTGAGGTTTGCTCCTAATATTTTATGAAATGTCTTAATTTCTAGTCGATGTGGGATCTCCAACAAAATTGTTTGTTAATTTTTTCAATCTGATTTGTGTTAAATTGTTGGAATTCTTGTGGTTTGCTAAAGCTAGTTGAATAAAACAAGGATCTCTTGGTGGACTTGTTAGTTTGGTAAAAAGAATGAAGTGTCAAAACCCTGCCTTCCAAATTCTTGAACTATTGGGAGAAGGCCAAGGACTATTGATTTATTACTAATATCACTAATTTATCCTTTCATCTAAAAGCTCTTTATACATACATTATGATAAATCAGATGCTATAATGCCATTTTGGGGCTAACAATTCCAGTAACTTAGATTATACTAGGTCAGAAAATTAGTATGTGTCTGCATGCACTTGCAAGTGTGTGTATTGCATAAACTAGGTCATTGTACATTTAGAGAAGAGATAGACGAATAAAGTTGAGTGAAAAACTCTAATGAGCAAATTTGACTTTTGAATCAATATTTCTTCATCTTTCGTCCAATTTTTTTATCAGTCCTACTTGAATGATAACTTGGTTGAGGTATTATTTAATGGTCATGTCACAGAAACAAATGTGCTGTTTACCAATTGTCTGCTTCTTTGACATCAGGCAGAAATTCAGCTTAATCTTCAAAAGAGGAGAGGACATGGAGTGCTGTCTGTACTTCAGCCAAAATTCAGTGGTGTGCTTGGTGAAGCCCTAGATGTGGCAGCTAGGTGGAGTGGAGACGTTGTGAGTGCATTAAACAATCTTCATATATGTTTGCACATGAATTTCTGTTACATGCGTGTTTACTTATTGCTATCTGGGTAAAATGAATTTGTCTGATATCTGGTCAAGAGTTAATTTTGAGTATGTGGGGTAATGCTCATTAGTTTAGTTTTGTAAGTTTATGTTCATCTTTTTAATTTAAAATATGACTAACACAGTTAAATCTAAAGTAGTATCTCTTTATGCTCTCCCTTGGTGATTGTCCGTAATAGATCAATATCCTTTTAATATAAAAAAATACAGTTTTTCAGTTGATTATTGGATTGAATTTGGTGTACAGGCAATGTGTTGAGTGAGGGCTATTTTTATGAGAGCGTGATGAGCAAATCTCAACCACATATTCACCATCCATCAATGAGGATTAAAACTTACTTAATTGTTGCACGACCACAAAATGTTTTAATCATGACCATTGACCTACATTTGTTCTCCCTCCCTTCTCTTTCTATGTATAACACAAAAGTTCACCTCGGTTGTTTTGGCTGACAAAATTACTCCTCTTATAACATTTGTAGATATAAAATTTAATCATTTCAATATTTGAATCATACTATATAATCCTGATGCTCATGAATACCTAATTGATATATTTCTAGATTTTTAAAATAAAGAAATTTACTTCTCTTTTAAATAGCATATTCATTAAAACTAAGTAATGTTATGAAGTATATCAATTAATATTTAAATTATATGAAATTTTGTAACCTTGCTCTACTTGATGATAGCTTTCAATGCAACAGTTTGATTGATGGAATTTAACATCTGTAGATAGCTATTAAAGGTCATTTTACAAAGTTTGACGTCTTAATGGACTTTAAGTTGAGCAGGATTAGGCTTTTTTAAGGGCTTGTTTGCTGGACATGATATATTGGGAGATTGACATGTATAATCCTATCCTGTGTTTGGCATACACAGGATAACAAACTAAATAATAATAGGACATGGTATAAATTAACTTTTAATTTATATCTATTTACAAATTAGAGAAATTATGATAAGTATTTTTCATGTTATAAAAAGTCTATATAAGATTTAAAATTATAATTATTATTTAAAAAAATATTTAATTAATTCTAATATTTTAATATGTAATATAATTTAAAAATTTATGTGTCACAATAATTATAAATATAAATACATATAAGATAATATACTAAATAAAAAATTATGATATATATATATATATATTCTTATAGGAGTTAATATTAAGAAAAAACATTTTTTATTTAGTTACATTTTCTTAAAATTATTATTATGAATAAAATATTTTACTATGAGAGAGAGAGAGGGAGGGGGAGAGAGCTTATCCTGCTGTGTTGAACCTAAAAGACTTCCTCCCTTACTATAAGAAAGACATTAGAGTGACAGGATACAATAAGTGACAACATAACACCATCATATCATGTTGCCACAAACAAAATCACAAAACCCATTCTATCATATCTTGTCAGCCAATTGGAGTCTATATATTCTTTTTTGTTACCATGGAATTCAAAGAGCATCATCTATTGAATCCAATACTCATTCCTTTTTGTAATACTGATCCCCCAATTGGTGTATATTATTCAGATCACTATTGAAAAAACTGTTTTGCAACAAAACTACAGTTATTATGAACTTCAAGGTGAATATGTGTTGCCTGGCACCCGAGATCGTAATTCTGTTGACAGAGAAGGTGGCCTTATGAAAAGGCTAATGTCTGGTCATATTGGCAATGCTATATCCTCTATGGGAAGGTGGAGAATGAAACTTGAAGTTCCTAGAGCAGAGGTTGCTGAGATGCTTCCCCTTGCAAGGCTTCTTTCTCGAAGTTTGGATCCAGCTGTTCGTTCAAGATCTAAGGTTGTCTCACTATCATTATTTATGCCTTGGGGAGTTACATATATTCATTATCAACCATCTGAATATAGCATATTAATATGCTTTGCTAATGCCTTAATTTTGACAACTTCTAGAAATGTATATCATATATCTAGACTCAGTGAGTGTCTAGGTTTTTTAATTGTGTAAATATACTAATTCAATGAATTGTTCCTTTGAATTTTTTATGTTCACTATATAAATATCATATTCATGATGTTCATTAGGCATGTAGTTTACCACATGTGCTTGTTTATTTTCTCTCTACCTATTGACTTGCACATAAAGAGAGGAAAACCAAAACTAGGCATGGCAGATGGACCCACTTTTGTCTTTTATTGTCAACTGGTTTGTTGACCTCTCTATGCTGCATCAGTTTCCAGTGGATAATCTCAGGAATTAGGGTAGAATAATTGATTTCGTACATTATGCTAAGACTACATCAGTCATATACACAAGGCTGGATGGAAAGCTAATTTAGGAAATTCAGTAACAACACTAATTTAATCAAATCCCTATGATTCAGGGATATTTCCCTTGTTCATTTTAATTGTAATCTGCTAAATAAGGAAATATTAAATGTGGTTGCTCTCAGGTTACTACGTCTGGCCACTGTCAATTACCTTCGTTTGCTTGGTCATTCACTAGAGACCCAGCCACAGTGCCACACCACATGCTCTTGACATCCCCAAGTTTTTGTATCTCCTCCAATGTATCATTGTCACTGTTACACATGGTAGTAGATCTGGCTACCACTCACCTTTATATCCCCTCTTCAGATGTGGCCTCACCTTCTCCATTTGTGCCTTGAGTTTTTCAATGCATTTGCTCAAAGCCATTGCAGTGCCTTGAGTTGTTAACTTTTTGGATTTTGTGAGCTAACACATGGCTAGTACCTGCTCTTCTGAGTTCAAGATATCTCCAGTTGGCTAGGAGTATGGCCTGAACAAGAATACTCCTTATGAGACTCGGGCACTCTTATGAGTGAGTTAGGCCTTCTCCATTTCATTGGCCAAAATAAAAGTTGATTACATTGGCCATATCTCTCCCAGCCCAAGCCTGATTTCAGCCTACTTGTTTACACGCCCTTCTGGCTTATATGCTCTCCATACTACAATCCTCCCCTCCCCACAATGCACTGCTTTCAGGTTGGCAGGTAGCTATCTCTCTCTCCTAAAACTGATCTGGTGCAGCACACCTTTTACCTCTCCTTACATACACTCAATTATTTTTGGGCCTAAGGCCTACATCACTCTGACCTCATATTATGTAGAGAATATTTTTAGTAAGAGTGGAAAGGAATAGATGAAATATATTTCTGAGATATCTTACAAATGTGATTACAGTCTCTATTTATAGACTGTTTTACAACCTAATTAAGGAAAGAAATAATAGGTAATGAAAGCAAGAAATAATGGGTGTTTAAAGCTGTACAAATCAAATCACTAA